>Ga0208408_1000174_pt1 | contig 46020 bp, 42 predicted proteins | sample ETNtaG_4_FD_185776 | JGI IMG/M metagenome (GOLD analysis project Ga0208408, IMG submission 185776) | Marine microbial and viral communities from oxygen minimum zone, Eastern Pacific Ocean - ETNP201406SV67 (SPAdes) (version 2) | ecosystem: Environmental > Aquatic > Marine > Oceanic ... | reverse complement strand
TTCTATGATGTATTTGGTTATGCAATTTCATCAGCAACACCTTTCCTTTTGTTAGCATATTTCGGACCTATCATTAGAGATTTGACTCCTAGAGGAGTTACTCTTGCAGATTTTGCACGTGAAAAAATGGGTCGCTCCATGCAAGTTTATGTAGGCATTATTTCTATTTTGTATATGTTTACTTTTATGTTTGCAGAGTATATTGCAATTGGACGTGCTTTTGAATTTCTCTCAGGCTTTGATTCACTTATAACTATAATTTTTGTAGCAATTGTTACGACATTTTATACAACATTGGGAGGTTTGCCTGTATCAATTAAAACAGACCGTGTTCAATCATTTTTCATTATTTGGCTAATTATTTGCATTATTATTTTTATACTTAGCGAAGGTTTAGGAAACACACTGGATGATGCAAAAGCACACACACCTGAGGATATTGAATGGGACTGGTATCATGGAAGTATATCAGATTTCTCAACATTTAAAGCAGGTTTAGCATTAGTTTTGGCTATAACTGCAGCAGAAATGTTTTCACAAGGTAATTGGCAACGTACATGGGCTTCAGAAGATAATGAAGCATTACAAAAAGGGGCATTGTTAGCATCAGTACTCTGTTTTATTGCTGTGTTATTACTTGGTTTTTTAGGTACCATAGCAGCAGGGCGTGGTGCACTTTTAGATCCTTCAATAGCATTCTTTGAATTAATCAAGGATTATAATGAATTAGTTTTAGCTATGTTTCTAGTTCTTGGTGTTGCATTAGTTTGCTCTAGTATTGATACTCTTCAGAATGCAGTTATTGCAGTTGTTTCTAGAGATTTAACAGATTCTCGATTGGATATAAATCAGGCAAGATATTCAATTATCGCTACAGCTCCAATTGCTATTATTCTAGCATGGTATTATGCTGATGATGCACTCAGTGTTTTTCGGTTGTTTTTAGTTGCAGATTTGTTTGCAGCAGCTACAGTTTTTCCAATCTTTTTATCATTATCAGATAGAATAACAGCAAATGGAGGTTTATTTGGAGCGATATTTGGTTTAATCTCCGTAATAATTTATGGAACCTATACCTCAGATTTGCAGACTGGAATAGATTATCTTACAAATCCAGTCAATGAAGGAGGCCTTGCTAATTTGGAAGTATTTCTTTCAGCATTATTAGGCTCTGCTTTTGTAACTATTTTAGTTTCAGAGATAGATAATGCTCAATCGTGAGGCAAAACAAAATTCCCCTTTACTAGCAATAAATTTCCACTATGACGTTCAATTGTAACTTTTCCAGCAGGTCCAATTTCATTATGTATTCCTCTACCTCCCATTCTGAGCTTCTCATGTTGCAAATTCCATTTTGCCCCATCTATACTGACTCTAGCTTCAGGAATTGCTATTAGAGAAAATAATGTATTTTCTTCACCAATAATTATTTCTAAATCGGATATAGCTTTTACAGTGAAGTTATCATCTATGAGTTCTACTTTCGGATTAAATGCTAAGCCTAGTGCAGCCATAGTATGATCTATACGCCCTCCAGACCATCCTACAATTAGTATTTCATTTGCACCTCTTTCAGTTGCATAATCAACAGCTTTTTCTAAATCTGTATTTTGAATATCTTTGTTTAATATTAACCACTCTTCTAGCTTTGTAGCGGTTTTTTCAGATATAGAGTCTAAATCTCCGATTACTTTGTCAGGTAAAATTTCATACTCAAGCAACCTATCGACACCACCATCAGCTGCAATAATTAGTTTATTTTTGGACAAATCAATTATATTTTTAGTTAACGGCCGATTACCTACAATTAGTGCTTTCATATTTTATTTTATTAACCTCTTTTTGTTTTTATTAATTTGTCTAAGATATCCTTTTCCAAAGAATGTGAAAAGTTTACTTCTTAATGTATTCTTAGTAATCTTTTTTGAAGTATCTCTATATGTGATTTTATCATAAATATCCATAAAATTATCTTTAGCATGATATTTTTTTCTTATTTCATCATATTTTTCTCTATCAAAATGTGTCCAAAAATCGTCATAATCAAAGTAACAGGTTGAGAAGAAACCTTTGAAAACACCATTTTCAAAGGAGAATTTTTCAAATTTTTTATTAATAATTTTAGAATCAATAGTAGTATTCTTTATTCCATAAATTCCAATATCTATTATCATATCATCTTTGCAAAGTTCTTTTTTTCTTGTAGAAAATAGCTTATCTGGATGATAATTATCCTTACTTGGACAAATCCATAGTGGATATGTCTCTGTCATTTTATCAACTAAGTTTAGGGCTTCTTCTAAATTTGACAATGGAACTCCTATATCGGTAGTTAATACATATTCATCTCTTGCATAGTCGCCTACGATTTGATTGGCAGCCAAAAAATATTTGCCAACATTAAGTCGATTACCTTGAATCATTCTTCGAGGTATTAAGGAATAGACTAGTCCAGCATATAGATAATCTCTTAATTTATAGGGAGTGTAAAGATAATGGCCCCAGAATGCGGAATAACTATATCTTTCTAAATAATCAACAAGTCTCAGATAATTGGTTTCTTTTTTATTAGCAATTTGAGCATAAATACACATATGTCTTTGTTTTAGAATACTTTTATCCCTTATTACTAAAATATTTTCTTTTTCAACATCTTTAATGAAATTAGCTGCAACAATGGTAAAGTCATTTTTACTATTTACAAAAGCTTCAATGAAATCATCTTTTTTTTCTTTAATTCTTAACGAAAAGTTCTCATAAAAATCATGGAATGAATTATAGTGATAATAGTTGATTTTAACGTAATTTTCACAATTTATCAATTTCATTTTGACTCTAGTAATAATTCCTATGGTTCCATATGTTCCGCCAATGCCATAATACAGTTCTGAGTGTTTGTCTTTTGAAACATTTTTCACTATTTCACCATTTCCTAATATGATATCAAAATCGATAACATTATGATTGAAGAAACCATGAATGTATGAATTTGAACCTAAAGCTAAGCCTCCTAAGCACCCTCCAACAGTAAAATTATCACCCTCAGGCAATGAAGGGACCATCTTGTTTTTAGGTATAGTTTTTCTATTTATTTTGCCTACACTTACAGAGGATTCACAGTCAATAGAATATTCATCCATAAAGAGTATAGAATCAAATAGATTAGTATCTATTTTTTTTTGTTCTTTTTTAAATTGTAAATCACGATGATTGTGACCTTTCCTACTCGTCGTAATCAATTTTTTATTTTTCTTAATAATTTTGGAAAGCTGTTCTAATTTTTTGCTATAATTTGTATATGTCATTTATATGATATTCACTTTTCCAGTAATGAAAGGATTATTCTTTTTTTCTTCTTTGAGAATGGTTTCAGGACCATGTCCCGGATAAATTTTCGTATCATCAGGTAAAGGTAAAATCTTTTCTTTGATACTTTTCATAAGTTGACGAGGATCTCCTCCAGGTAAATCAGTTCTTCCTATAGACCCTTTGAAGATCACATCTCCACCTATCAGTATGCCTTTGGTGTAAAAACATAATGAGTCAGGACTATGTCCTGGACAATGCAAAATATCAAATGTAGTTTTACCAATACTTATCTTATCACCTTCATTTAGAAAATCCCCATGTTCTATCTTTGAAATATTGTAGCCAAATGAGGCCGCTAGTGGCCCTACGTTTCCTAATAAGGGAACACCAAGTGGTGAGATTTCTAATTTCAGATTTAGTTTCTCCATTGCTTCGTTACTTCCAGCAATATGATCTATGTGACAATGTGTAGCAATTAGTCTAGTTATGTTCATTTTTTCTTTTTTTGCAACATTAAGTATATTTTCAATTTCATCACCAGGATCAAAAAATATAGTATCTTTAGATTCTAGATCCATTACTAAGGTGGCATTCATTTCTAACGGACCGACGGGGAATTGTAAAATTTTTACAGCCATTGTTAAAACACCTTTTCCCCTTCAGGCGCTATAAGTGTATTATCAATGTCCTGATTCAATGAGATATCAGGTCCAATAATTGATGTGCTTATTGTAGCACCATAAATTTTACTATCAGCCAGTATTACACTCTCAGAGATTACACATTTTTCTATAATCGTATTTGGGCCAATAATTACTTTTGGACCAATTATGGAGTCTATAATTTTACTACTTTCATGTATTTGAACATTATCTTTTATTTTCTTATTCTCACATTCTTTGTTTGGTTCTAATAGTTTAAAATTAGCTTCTAAATAAGACTGGGGTGTTCCAGCATCTATGAAATATCCCTCGAAAGGCATTCCATAAAGACCATTTCCCACTATTTCCGGATAAATATCTTTTTCTATAGAAATTTTTTGATTTGCAGGAATCATATTAATTACTTCAGGTTCAAGTATGTATGTTCCAGCATTTATCAAATTAGATAGTTCTTCACCCTTTGGAGGTTTTTCTTGAAACTCTAAAATTTCACCATTTATAAATTTTACAACCCCAAACCGATTAGGGTTATCAACTTCCCATAATGCTATCGTACCCTTCGCTTTAATTGAATGATGATATTCAATCATTTTTTCTAAATTTATTGAACTTACAACATCTCCATTAAAAACGGCAGTAGTCCCAGTTAGGTATTTTTCACAATTTTTCATCGCCCCTCCAGTACCAAGGGGATTTTCTTCTGGAACAATTATTATTTTCCTTCCAACGTTAGTTTTTTTGAAATGTTCAAGCATTTGTTCGAGTCCGTAACTTACAGCTAAAATTACAGTATCTATATTTTCAGGTAAATTACGTATCATTCTTTCTACCATTGGAACATTAGCAAGAGGTAAGAGTGGTTTTGGAATTGTTTTAGTTAAGGGTCTTAATCTTGTCCCTAGGCCGCCAACTAGAATTATCGCTTCCATATTAGGTATATTGGAACCTTGTAGATAAATATTAGAGTGGTATGAATTTGAGTACAATCAATGTATCTATTATCAAACCTAGTACAAACATAGCTCCCGCTATCTTTACGAAGTGAAAAGCCCAAGCGACATACCATAATGGCCAAACCGGAAAAATATTCTCCATGTCTTGTTCGATTACATTTTCTTTTAGATGGGGAGGTAATGCTTCAAATGCAATATCGAACGCTTCTTTTTGAGTATCAGGTATAGGATCATTGAGTTTTTGCATTACGTATATTGCTCTAGGTATGGCAAATAATACGACAACCATTGCATAATGCCCATCAATAACACTTAAAAGGCTAAAAATAAAAAAAGAGATTATAGCTAATTGTGACACTCTTGCAGCCCCTTCCATACCAATTAGGACCGGCAATGTGTATACCGGTTTGGCCGTATCTGCTTTATGTTTGTCCATATGTTTTCCCATTACCACAGTCATTGAGGTTAATCCAAAGGGTATCGAAACTAGGAGAGCATTATTCAAGGCTGTAGAACCAAAAGGTTCACCAGTCAATGCCATGAATGTTCCACCTACCATTAGAGGTCCAAAAACCACACCAATAGCAAATTCACCTAATCCAAGATTTTTCAGCCTTATTGGTTTTGCAACATAGAATATTGATATTCCTAGCCCTGCAAATACAAAATATAAAATTTCTAACCCGACTTTCTGATAAAAATAAATTGCAATAATTAAGTCTATAAAGTTACAAAAAAATATAGCCAAGATTAATCCTTTTGTCGAAATTAACTTATCGATTATAGCATGAGGTCCATATTCAGTTCTTGGATAGCCTTCTGTATCCACTCCATGTAAGGTATCAAAGAAATCATTCATCATATTATTTGCAGCATGAGCTAATATTAGACCAATAATAATTATAGCTCCATCATAATACATTGAAGAGGTAATTTCAGTTACAAATTGTAATGCTAAAAGAATTCCTGCAATTCCTGCATAAATATTCATTTCAAATACGTAGGACCTAGTTATCAGCATCCATTTACTAACGACATCTAAATGTGCTCCAGGTAAAGGATTTGCAGTACGATGTATAGTTTTCCATCTCATCCACAAGCTATGTTCACTCATCTAATCATTTATCCAAAAGGTGGTGTATTAATGTTATGCAGGCTGAAGTTAATAGACTAGTTTCTCCAATTTTGACTTTGTCCAATGAATTAAGTATTTTCATTTCTTCTTCAGTGGGATCTCTATCGTCCCCAAGGATAAATGTTTGATATTTAGGTTCTATTTTTTCCCTCCCATTTTCATTCAATAAAACCGGTTTAGGAAGTTTCTTAACGAGTGTTGAAAAATTTTCTCTTTGCATAGTTACTCCTGGACTCGTTTCAAGAGGGCCTTTTTTTTCTTTCAGTTTTATTAAACCATTTCGTATTAGGGCGGCAGTGGATCTTTCATCAGGATTAAGATATTTTATTTTTTCCCCCGAAAAATGAACTGTAATGTCGGGCTCAGGTTTTCCCCTTAAAGATAGCCATACATCAGTATCATGACGAATTCCATGGGATTTCCATAATGCTGCAGTTACTGATCTAACTAAGACATCTAATCGGCCAGCTCCTCCGCATATGTCATCTAATTTCCAGTCAACGACAGTATGTGCACGGTGTCCTATTATGAGAAAATTTTTCTTCGTCATTATTTTTCAGTTTTCTTTTTTGGAGATTTTTTGGATTTAGGTTTTTCTTCTACCATTTCAGCATCTTGTATATCTTCTTCAAAATTCCATTCTTCATTTTTTTCATTGGGTTTATTTTCAGCAGCATTCAGGCTAAAAGTTCCCATTAAAATGGCACATGCAATAAATGCAGCAGCTCCAGGATAAATGGAAGGTTCATTGATAATTCCAAGATAGATTCCAGAAACAGCCATAGCTGCAAGGCCAATTCCCATTATAGCTTCCCCAGCAATCAGCCCAGAAGCAAATAGGATTCCAGGTCCGTGCATTTTTTCCTTAATTGAGCTTAGTTTCTCAATATTTTTAGATTTAAACAAATCAGGACTTGTGTTTTTTAGTGGAGTATCAAATCTTTTATCAACATACATTTTTATTAATCCTCCAATAAAAATAGGGATGGTCATTTTCAGGCTTAGATACATTCCTACAGCTACAGCCATAATAGAAATGTCTAGTTGTCCTTTTTCTCTTATCCAGTACTGTGTTGCAGCTATCAGTAAGCTTCCAGTAAATAGAAACGCAGGTATTGCACCTTCAAGAAATCCACCTACAAAGAAAATAAGATATGAGCAAATTAATATGTTGATATATTTGTCCGCATGTCTTAATGCAATGAGGCAAAAAGCAATGCCAGCACCCATGAAAACCATTGCCCAGTCCATTCCACCTTCTAGAATTCCAGTAGTTATGCTAGACATTAAGAATGCCTGAGGTGCAGACAACTCACCGTTTAGTATTTGATCGGATAATAAATTTAGAACTAAGGGGATTGCAACAGCTCCTGCGGCAATTCCTACAATTTGCCCTATTTGCTGTCTCCACGGTGTAGCACCTAATAGATAGCCTGTTTTCAAGTCTTGAAGATTATCTCCAGATATGGCTCCAGCGCATGCAACAAATGCAGCCACACCAATTACGGCAACTTGTAGTTCAGCAGTATTTTCACCATTGTAAACTAGACTATTCAGTAATGTAAATGTTGTTGCAGTTAATATGACTACGATTATTGTTACGCCTGAAAGAGGGTTATTGCTACTACCTACAACACCTGCCATATATCCAGCAACTGCAGCAAAAAGGAAACCAGCGGTAAAGATTATAATTAATGATAAAATAGCAGGAAGCAATAATCCTGAAATAAGCCATACCATGAAAAACATTGGAATGGCCATAGCAAGGCTAGTCAATGCAACAGATTTGGCAGGTAAATCCTTATCGGTTCTAATATTTTTAGTAGTAGTAACAGTTTGTTTCGTAGCTTCAAACATCTCATTTATTCCTTTTATGAGTGCTTTACGCATGATTACCAAAGTGTACAGTCCACCGACGAGCATTGTTCCTACTCCAGCCATTCTTCTTCGCTCATTCATATGTCCTGCATAATCGCCATAATTGGCAACATTTCCTTTAGTAGCTTCTTCAGAAATATAACTTATGAATAAATCTGTAGGATTTAGAATGGTACTTGCAATAGGCATTATGAGAATTGCACCCAGTACACCTCCAAAGAATACAAAACTTGCTATTCCAGGTCCAACAATATATCCTACTCCAAGAAGAGCAGGAGATAATTCAGCACCTAGGTAGAATGTGGTTTTAGATTTTGCATAGGCCATAGATTGGTCTAATTTTCCACTGAGAGTGTAAAATCCATCCCACCCATGTTCCCATAATCCTAAACTAACTTGTTTTCCATTAGCAATAACAGATGAGCAAAGTTTATACAATGCTCCAAATGCAATACCAAAAAAAATAGGTCTAACTTGATTTCCACCTTTTTCACCAGCTACTAAAACTTCAGCACATGCAACACCTTCAGGATAAGGTAATTTTTCTTTTACAATAAATATTCTTCGAAGGCTTATTGAAAACAAAACACCTATTGTACCTCCAACAAGTGCAATAATTAATGTTTTTAAATATGGAAATTCAGCCCATCCAATTTCTCCATTGCTTTGGCTATTCATTATCAGTAATGCCGGTAATGTAAAAATTACACCAGCAGCCAAGGATTCTCCAGATGAAACGGCAGTCTGAACCCAATTATTTTCTAAGATATTTGTTCCTTTTGAAAGATTAGCTTTTTCTAAACTTCTAAGAACAGCCATAGAGATTACTGCGGCCGGTATTGAGGCACTTACAGTCATGCCAACGTAAAGTCCTAAGTACACATTAGCTGCAGTCAATAAAAATCCTAAAAGTACAGCTAGAATAATCCCTTGAGTAGTTATTTCAGGAAGAATTTTATTGGCTGAAATGTATGGTTTATGTGTGTCATTTGAAGACATAATATATGCCCACGTATGAGAGCAACATTAATGCTTATGCCCCTCCGTACTTTTTAACCACCTACTCTTTAGCGAATTGTGAGTGAAGGTATATCTCTGAATTTCTTCCATGAATCAGGTTTCACTAGGCAAACATGTACTAAGTGTAACTGCTCTTTTTGGTCGATTGTTGAGCGTGAGCTTTGTGGAGATGCCCCTTGTGTAGAATATTCATTCATAGGCGATCCACTCTTCCCCAAATCGATGAATTTAGATGAAGCAAGAGAAGCTTTTCTAGCGTTCTTTGAGAAACATAATCACACAAGAGTTGACAGAGCTTCTGTAGTAGCACGTTGGAGAAATGATATTTACCTTTCAATAGCTTCCATAGCTGTATTTCAACCTCATGTTACTAGTGGCTCTTCTAATCCTCCAGCTAATCCATTAACCATTTCACAGCCATGCATTCGCTTAAATGACTTAGAATCAGTAGGTAGAAGTGGTAGACATTTAACTACATTTGAGATGATGGCCCATCATGCTTTTAATAGTGAAAAGGAAAAAATTTATTGGCAAAATAAAACGGTTAGTCACTGCCAAGAATTTTACACTGGATTAGGCCTTGATGGTTCTAAAATAACCTATAAAGAAAATCCATGGGTGGGTGGAGGCAATGGAGGTGAGGCACTTGAAGTTCTGGCAGGAGGTCTTGAATTAGCAACTTTAGTTTTCATGGATCTTGAAGAAGATCCTGAGGGCGATATTGAACTTAAAGGAATTAAATTCAAAAGAATGCCTAGGTCTATAGTAGATACTGGTTATGGTTTAGAAAGATTAGTTTGGGCTTCTCAAGGAACTCCTACAATTTACGAAGCTGTTTTCCCAGAAGCAGTGTCATTTTTAACAAGAAAATCAAATCTCCAAGAAAAATTAGAAACATCAGGTACCTTAATATCGGAAAATGCAAAACTTTGTGGTGTTTTGTCAGTAGATTATGGTTCTGATTTGACAAAATTGCGTCAATTAGTGCTAGATCGGCTTAATTCACAAGGCCATAAATTATCATTATCAGAGTTTACTTCAACAATAGAACCGTTAGAGAAATTATTTGCAATTGTAGATCATTCTAGAGCATTAGCATTTATGTTTGGAGATGGAATTGTGCCTAGTAACGTTAAAGCAGGTTATTTGGCAAGAATGGTTTTGAGACGTACAGTTTTATTGTCAAGAGATATAAATGTTCCTGATATTTTACCTGAAATGGTACAGCACCATATAGATAATTTTTCGATTACTTATCCTGAGTTAAAAAGTAATGAATCACATATACTTGACATGGTTAATTTAGAAATCGAGAGATTTAATCAAACTTTGGAGAGAGGCCGTCGAACAGTAAAAAGGGCAATTGATTCGGGAGGAATAAATCAAGCTAAATTATTAGAACTTTATGATTCACAAGGATTGCCGCCTTCTGTAGTTAGCGATTTCTCCGAAGAACTGGGCCATTCAATCGAGGTCCCTGATGGTTTTCTGGCAATGGTTGCAGATAGGCATCAAGGTGAAACAAAGGATAAAAAGAAATTAGATATTAATATTGACTGTGAACCAACTAAATTAGCTTTTTATGAAGATATGGAAAAGAGGGAGTTTAAAGCAAACGTTACTTATTCAAATAAATTAAGTATTGCTTTGGACAGTACGCTGTTTTATCCAGAAGGTGGAGGTCAACTAGGCGATACAGGTTTTTTAGAATGGAATGGGAATAAAAGTAAAGTTGTTGATGTACAAAAAATAGATGATGTAGTATTACATAAAATCGAAGGCAAATTACCTCAGGTAGGCACAGAAGTTACAGGGTTAGTAGATGATGTTAGACGATCAAATTTAAGCAGACATCATACCGCTACACATTTGATTGGTGCTGCAGCAAGGGAAATTTTGGGTTCACATATTTGGCAAGCTGGAGCTTCTAAGTCTGTTGATAGAGCAAGATTGGATATTACACACCATAGAAGATTAACAAGAGATATAATAGCCTCTATTGAATCTAAAGTTAATTCTCTAATTTTAGAGGACCATGCAATAACTACAAAATTCCACACTAGAGAAGAAGCGGATCAAAAATATGGAAATACCTTGTACCAGGGAGGTGCTCCAAAATATAAAAATGTTAGAGTTGTTGAAATACCTAATGTTGATGCACAGGCTTGTGCGGGAACTCATGTCTCTTCAACTTCAAAAGTAGAAGCAGTTAAGGTTTTGAGGACCGAGCGGATACAGGATGGAGTGGAACGTATAGAATTCTCAGCCGGACCGGCAGCCATAGAGGCTGCACAGAGGGAAAGAGCATTATTGGAAAAAACTGCAGAAGAATTAGGTGTGTCTATTGAACAGGCTCCTAGTGCAGCACAAAAGTTTGTCAAAGAATGGAAAGATTTGAGGAGTAAAGTATCCTCATTAGAGAAAGAATTAGCTTCATTTAAATCTTCTAATTTAGAATATGAGAAAATAGGCAGTACTATTTTTTACATGGATAATTTAGGTGAAACAGATTCAGGTGAAGTTCAAAAACTAGTACGTAAAATTACTTCAAGTGGAGATAACTTGGCTGCAATTGGTTTTTCGAAAGGATCCAAAGGTTCTATTATTTTAGCTAGTTCTAATTCATTGAGTGTTAATTGTGGTTCTATTTTGAAAGAGGCCTTATCCTCAGTAGGAGGTAGCGGAGGTGGGAAAGATTCCTTTGCACAAGGAGCTTGTTCAGTTGATGAAATATCTTTAGTTTTATTGAAAATCAAAGAATTAATAGCTTAATTATCTAGTTTCGACCATTATACACGAATTAATTAGATATTTTATTTCATCCGTATTTTTCAACCAATCTTCTAGTTCATCACTTTCAGAGCCTGGTTGAAACCACAGATGTTTAATTCCTAAATCGGCAATATGTTGAGCGATTTTCATAGCAATAGGAGGGGGAACTACAAAATTAGCAATATCAGGTAATGTTTCCATTTCTTCTATAGTGCGGTATGCTTTGTCTCCTTCAATTAATTCTTCTTTAGGATTTATAGGAATTACATGGTACCCTTTACTTCTTAAATCTAAATATATTCTGTTACCATATTTGTTTTTATTATTTGATGCGCCAATAAGTGCAATGGTGGCATTTCTTTCTTTTAATTTTTTAAGCACCATCTAATTTTCTATGGAAGCTTTAGTTTTTATTGTTTGAGATTAACTATTGGGGCTATTATTTTTTTTATATTTTTTAGTATATATTTCTCGGGGGACTATAGTCCCCCGTAAATTTCCATATCTAGAAAAAGATATTTAATGAGGCTTTCAAAAAGGTGGTATAATGGATTTGGTAATTGTAGAGTCTGGGGCAAAAGCCAAAACAATTCAGAAATATTTAGGTAAAAATGTTCTTGTTAGAGCTTCAAATGGTCATGTCCAAGATTTACCAAATTCAGGTAAAGAAGGCAGTAAAGCAGTATGGCCAAACAAGAAGTCACAACTTCCAGAACCTTCTTGGAGCTGGACACCACGTTCCGAGAATCATATTAAACGGATATTATCTGATTCACGCCGTAAAAAAGTAGAAAGAGTTCTAATTGCTACAGATCCAGATAGAGAAGGTGAGTTCATAGCTTGGAGGTTAGCTGAACTTTTTTCAGAATTTAGAGAGATAAAACGTATTACTTTTAATGAAATCACAAAAGATGCAATTCGAAAAGCATTAGATTCAGCAGGAAATGTAGATTCTAATTTAGTTGATGCAGCTAAAGTTCGTAGATTTATGGATAGACTTATTGGTTATCAAGCATCACGTTTCTCACGTTCATGGAACTTAAGTTCTATGGGTCGTGTCCAAACTCCGGCGCTAGGTTTTGTAGTTAAAAGAGAGCATGAAATATCTAATTTCATTTCTACACCTTATTGGGCATTACAAGCTACAGCACAAAAAATAGATTTCAGAGCTAAATTTCATGAAAAAAATGATAAAGATGCATGGAGAGATTCTAAGGGTAAATTTGATTCACATAGAACAAATAGTTCGGATTTAGCTTCAGAAGGTTCTTTATTATTAACAAAAAATCGTACTTTAAAAGTAAGCAAATCTAGTATTAAATCATACCAAAGAAGTCCTAAGGCTCCTTTTACTACAGATACATTATTGCAGACTGCAGGAAGTAGGTATAGTTGGAAACCAAGTAACACTATGCGTCTTGCTCAGGGACTTTATGAGGCAGGACACATAACTTATATGCGTACAGATTCTACCAGAACAAGTTCATCATCAAGAGCAGTTGCTAAAGAGAAAATAACTGAAATGTGGGGTTTAGAACAAGTAGGTAAAGGTGTAGTTTATGCTAAAAAGGCCTCAGATCAAGATGCACATGAGGCAATACGCCCTACAAATCCTTCAGTAGAATTACCAAATGGAATAGATAGTCCACAAGCTAAATTATATAGATTAATTTGGTCTCGTTTTATTGGTAGCCAAATGATTAATTCACAATGGTCTTCTATGAAGATAGAAGCATTAACTGATGGTTTTTCAAAAACGTTTGACGGTGATACTAAATGGAGAACAGAACCAGGATGGGAATTGGCTTTTGAAAAGGTAGACAAGAAACCCCTAACATCTCCCCCAAATCCTGAAATTAAGGAAAACGTTATTCTTAATTTAGATGATAAGAAAAACAATCCTAATTTAATAGAAGATGAAACAAAACCTCCAGCAAGATATACTCAACATGGTCTTGTTGCATTAATGAAATCAGAAGGCATAGGCAGACCATCTACTTATGCAGCAACTATAAAGAAATTGTTAGATAGAAAATATTGTAACGACAGTAAGGGTCGATTGAAAGCAACATCGAATGGAATAATGTTATGGGATGAAGTCAGCCCTTTTTACAAGCAAGATAACAAGGATCTTTTTTCAACTAATTTCACTTCAGAAATGGAGTTGGACTTAGACAAAATAGAAACAGGTTCTCGAGCAGCAGCAGAGGTTTGGGATACTTTTGTTAATTATTTTAGAGAATTACATGATAATGCCTTGAAGAAGAAAAAAGAATTTCCAACAAAGCGTCAAATAGAATTTTACGAGCGTTTAGCTTCATTAATTTCCTCAGATAAGCTTGAGAAACTATTGCAAGGTAATGATCCTCTAAAATATAATAGTGAAAAAATGGGAGACTTGATTGATTCCTTAATGAAGGAAACTGAAGGCATAGCTATTCCACCTACAGCTAAACAAGTTTCATACATAAAAAGCCTAATTGAGAATTTAGAAATGAGTGAGTTACAGGCATGTGAACTAGTTTCTATATCTAGTTTTGAGGATTTATCTGGCGGTAAATCAGGTACTGCAAGTAATTTAATTGGAAAGTTAAAAGAATTATTCGACAGTAAACCTAGGCCACCAAGTGTTAAGCAAATGAATTTTGTTAAAAAATTAGCAAATAAAGCTGATTTAGATGAAGAGAATGCATGTAAATTAGTAGAAATTTCGGCATTTTCAGAGTTGTCTGGAGGGAGGAGCGGTACTGCAAGTAAGCTAATAGCCATTCTTCAAAAGAAAGCTCCAAAGAAGGCTCCAAAGAAAAAATGAGTGCTATTAATCATAAATTTTTAAAGAGAGATGATTTAGAAGACAGAAAATATCAATCAAATATTTCGAAAGCTTGTTTAGAGCAATCTACACTTGTTATTTTACCAACAGGTATGGGAAAAACAGTAGTTGCATTGAGAATAATAATCGAACGTTTAGATATTGGTAAAATACTTCTTATGGCTCCAACAAAGCCATTAGCTCAACAACATTTTGATTTTTTTAATAGTTTTCTAAAAGCTGATGTTAGTTTATTTACGGGCGCGATTTCCCCTTCGGAGCGAGAGCCTCTTTGGAACAGTTCTCAAGTTATTATTTCAACACCACAGGTTATAAGCAAGGATATAGAAGCTAACAGAGCTTCATTAGAAGAGTTTTCCTTAGTTATTTTTGATGAGGCACATAGAGCCGTAGGAAATTACGCTTATGTTTCCATTGGTAAGCATTATTTAGAAAAAGGCAGGAATCATTTATCCACAGGAATGACTGCATCTCCAGGAAGTTCTAAACCAGAAATTATTCGCTTATGTCAAGATTTGGGAATTACTGCAGTGGAAAATAGAGATGAAAACGATTCAGATGTTTTAGATTATATTCAACCAATTAAAACGCGCTGGGTTAAAATTGACATGCCAGAGGCAGTTAAAGATATAGCCAGTCAATTAAGGAAGTTACAAGATTATCTTTGTGGTAAATTATACAAGGGCGGATTTTTAGATCGTCCACGTAAAGTTTCAACAACAATGATTCTTGATGCTGGTAAAAAATTACAAATGCGTTTTACTCAAACGAAACCATCAACGCCACCTAACATTTTCAATTTGATGACTACACAAGCCATGGCTATGAAAACAGCACATGCAATATTAACAGTTGAAACACAGGGAATTCTTCAGTTTCTAGATTATAGCAGGAGAATTATTGTTGATGCTAAGGGAAAAAAAGGTAATAGGGCAAACAAATGGTTATCAACAAATCCAGAATGGAAAATAGCACATGAAATGGCTAAATCTAATAAGACAAATCATCCAAAATTATCTAGACTAGTTGAATTGATAGAATTACAATTAGAGATAGGCACTTCAAAATTTATTATTTTTTCAGAAATAAGACATACCGCTTCTCTGATAGTTGAAAAATTAGATAAGGTAAATGGCGCTAAACCTGTTCGTTTTGTTGGTCAAGGTTCTAGAGAAGGGGACAAAGGGATGACTCAAAAACAGCAAAAGGCAATATTAGATCAATTTAGAAATGGAGATTACAATATTTTAGTTGCAACTTCTGTGGGAGAAGAAGGGTTAGATATACCTTCTACAGATGCCGTTATTTTTTATGAACCCGTTTCATCAGCAATTAGGTTAATCCAAAGAAGAGGTAGAACTGGTAGGAATAGACCTGGTGAGGTTTTCATTTTTGTAACATTAGGCAGTAGAGATGAGGCTGCACTTTGGAGTAGTAGGGGGAAAGAACAGCAAATGCAAGATATTTTTGCCGCAGGTAGGTTAGAAATAGATGTTCCTACAACCGAAGAACTAACAGGTTCTAATTTTATGAATACTAAGGATAGTGTTCAGACGACGTTTAGAAAAGATTAGTTTCAGCCCTAATATTATACACACCTTTGCATTCCGATAAATATGCGTAGAAAACCAACAGTTCCATTGAAAGAAGAAGTAAAGCATGGGCATGGTTTTTTCAGAGGTGAAAAGTGCCCTCTCAGCGGTGAAGAAGGCGTTTTGGTACTTTCCCCAAGACATTTGGACCAGTTTGGAAGGATGATGGCAGGTGTATTGCGTCACTTCCCGGACCGTTTTGATCTTGAGATGGATAAACAAGGTTGGGTTGAAGCTTCAGAATTCGTAGAAGCAGTTAAATCCCAAAGAAGACATTTTCACTATTTGGAAACCAGACATTTGCAAGCTGTAGTTGAAACAGACCCAAAAGGTAGATACCAATTGAAGAATGGTAGATTAAGAGCAACATATGCACATACCCTTGATTTAGAGTTAGATTTACCTACAGATAGTAATCCAGAACATTTGTATTTTGCATGTTCTAAGGAAGACGCAGAAGAATATTTAGAACATGGATTATATCCTGGCGACAGGAATATGGTTCATCTTTCAAGTACTAGATTAAATGCATTAGAAGCAGGTAGGCATATTATTGGGAAACCAATTGTGTTACTCGTTGATGTTAGGTCTGCAGAAGGCAGTGGAAATGAAATAATGAAAGCTGGAACTACAGTATATCTATCCAAAGAAATATCTGGAGAGCATTTGAAACAGCTTCCAGACAGCACTTGAAAATATAACGTGGAAGGAAAAGAGATATCCCGTCAAGAAATTTTAAGAGTATTAATTAGCGTTAGCGATAAATCAGGAATTGAAGATTTATCAAAAGCGTTATCAGAAAAAAATATTGAAATTATTTCAACAGGTGGAACTTCAAGAGCAATATCAGAAGCAGGCATTTCAGTTCGTCCTGTTGAAGAGGTTACTAATTTTCCAGAAATGATGGGTGGACGTGTCAAAACATTACATCCTTTAATTTTTGGGGGCATATTGGGTAGAGACTCAGATCAAGAACAGATGAATGAGCATAATATTGACAAAATAGATATGGTAATTTGTAATCTTTATCCTTTTAAAGATGCAGCAGACAAAGGAGTAGATTTATCCTCCTTAATTGAAGAAATAGATATAGGCGGTCCAAGTTTGTTAAGGGCAGCTTCAAAGAATCACTCTCGTGTGTCAGTAGTCACAGATCCTGCAGATTATGAGTGGATAATAGGTGAAATTTCAAAAGGCGGATTAACGCTTGAGCAAAGACAGCAATTAGCTTTGAAGTCTTTTAGACATACTGCAGAATATGATTCAATCATACAATCGGTTCTTGGACAAAGATTTGGAGAGGAAGACCTTCCATCCTCGTTACATTTAACGGGTATTGGTAGTCCACCATTGAGGTATGGAGAGAATCCACATCAATCATCAATTTTTTATTCAGATTTATTGCATTCAGCTCCTTCTGTAGCCAATTCTGCACAAATCCAGGGGAAGCAACTAAGCTACAATAATCTTCTAGATTTTGATGCAGCTTTAGCTATTGTAATGGAATTCGATGACCCTACTGCAGTTATTGTCAAGCATAACAATCCTTGTGGGGTTGCTAGTTCAACAAATTTATTAGAAGCATTTAATGATGCGATGAAAACAGACCCACAAAGTGCATTTGGAGGCATTATATCCTTCAATCGAGAGGTAGATGTCTCTTTAGCTGAAGAGATTATATCTTCCTTTAAAGAAGGAATAATTGCACCTTCATATTCTGAAGAAGCTTTAGAGCTATTCTCATCTAAAAAGAATTTAAGAATTTTAGAGTTAGGTAATTTAGATGATTATCATAGAAGTCCCTCACTACGTTCTTTAGATGGAGGATGGCTACTACAAGAAGCAGATGAAGTATGTATTTCTATTTCAGAGTGTAAAGTTGTTTCTAAAAGAAAACCTACAGATGAAGAATTAGAAGGCCTAGATTTTGGTTGGAAAGTAGTCAAACATGTTAAGAGCAATGCAATTTTATTTGCAGACAAAAAAAGAACGGTTGGAATAGGTGCAGGCCAAATGTCTCGAATAGATTCAGTCAAAATTGCTACATTCAAGTCAATTCCCGATTCAAAAGGTACAGTTATGGCTTCAGATGCATTTTTCCCATTTAGAGATGGAATAGATGAGGCAGCTAAGGTGGGCGTAACTGCAGTAATACAACCGGGTGGTTCAGTTAGAGATCAAGAAATAATTGATGCAGCAGATGAGCATAATATAGCGATGCTTTTTACAGGTATGAGGCACTTTAAACATTAAATGGAAGAACTCTGGTTGTTTTGTGATATTTGCAATGAAGAAAATAATCATCAGATTCTTAAGAGCCGAACATCTACAAAGAAGGGTTTTAGTTTTCAGGGCGTTGTAAAATGTTTAGAATGTAGCACAACTAGTTCAAAAGAAGTAAATGAAGAACCTCCTATTTCATTAAAATTACGAATATCTACAGATGATGAAACAGTTAATGATAATTTGACAGTGGATAAAGGAATATTGCTTGAAGTAGGTCAAACACGACCACATCCAGATGGTTTAATTTTGGTCACAGGCCTTGAACTTCCTAATAAGCGTTTAAGCCAAGTTTATTCACAAGAAAATCCCATAGTCTGGGCAAAAAAAGCCACACATTCCAAAATTCGATTTGCAGTACATGATGGTGAGCAAACAGATTCTTACAAAGAAGAGTTTGAAATAGGAGTAGAATTTAATAAAGGGATGAAAGTTAAATTAGAGGATAATTTAGCAAGAATAATAGGTTTAACTTTGCACGGAGGTAAATCAGTAAGTAATGCATTTGCTTTCGAAATAGCAAGAGTAACTTGCAAATATGTTACAGAAGATTCACGTTCGAAATCTAGATTCAATAGTAGGAGAAAGGACTAATGTCCAAGTCAGATGAGGATAATTCCGAAGTAGAAAATAATGAAATTCAATTTGAGGAAATTGAAGAACAAAGTACTGAAGTCGATAATGAACTAATAACTGAGAAAGTCGATGAAGAAGCTTTTGAAATAGAAAACAATGATGAGGCTGATGAAGAAATAACTCAGACAGAAGGTGAGGCTAGTAAATCGAAAATTCAAGAAAAATCAGTTTTTGTTTCCCAACGTGAAATAATATCAATTATCTTTTCTAAAAAAACTCTTTATCATGTTTTAGTACTTTTTATTCTATTAGCTTTTTTTGGAATAATTAGTTATACTAAATCAGACCTTGCTTCCTCTTTAATTTTAATTTTTGGTTATGGCGGTTCTTTAGGATACTTTGTTACGGCAGCTCTCAATAGATTTGAAGAAATAAAGAATTTGTCTCGAAGTCAATCATTTACTAGCCTAATTCTCCCACTATCTCTTTCATTAGTTTTTTCTAGTTTTATCTGGGCTGCTTTGAATAATGAAACATATGGTGATAATATGAAGAGATTTCTCACTTGGGGATATATATTTATTTTTGTAATATGGCAATTTGCACAGGCATGGTGGATGCGTGTCCCTTTCAAAGAAATTGCATTAAGGCAGATGTCAAAGTCTCCGGAGAATGAAAGTACAAAAAAAGGAATTTTTCTTAATATTTTTTCTCCTTTAGTTTGGACTGGTGTCGGAAGTTTGTGTTTTTATTTTGTTTCTGAGAATATATCAAGTTTTCAGGATAATTTCGATTCATTATTTATTCTATTCTGGATTCTTTTAATGGGTTTGATGGGGAGTATTACATTTTACCTTCTGAAAAATATGCATAAAGATTTTTTGTATGATTCCAAAGTGGCAACCTTTTCAGGATACTTTGCGTTAGGTTATTGGGGTTTCTTGTCTTATCATGCAGGAACATTCCTTTATTCAATGTATAATGATCCAAGTTTCCTTTATGATTTAGTTTTTATGATTATAACAATAATGTTAGTAATTTATTCGTTATCAGCTAGTGTTTTGAGGGGTGAGGCTCGAAGAGCTCATCTAAGTCCTACAAATCATTACATAGGTAAAGCCACAGGATTGATGAGTAGGCACAATGTGATATTTTACTCCCTTTCTTTTACTATTGCTTATGGTGCAAGTAATTTCTTTCTTGCTACAGCAGATACTTCCTTAATTGGAGGCATCAAAGGTGTTTCTCGTATAGCACATATGATTGTGTTGGTTAGTGGTATTTTAGTTCTTCTAATAGTTAATTATAATTTACTTACAGGCCGAGGATTAATTTCAGAAGGTTTTGTAGAATCAATTCGTTCCCCAAAGCATAATTAATATCCTTTCTATAGTGGGTTAATGAATTGGTTAGGCTTGTTGTCATTTAAAGCAGCTAGAGATCCTGAATTAGCTCCACATGCTTATTTGATGTACTTGCTTTTGTGGACATTAGTAGTAGGATTATTTGTATTATTTTTATTCCCTCTATTAGGTAAAACTATAGGTTTTGTTATAATTGCAGTTTTAATCTTCGTATTTGTTTATCAAGTTTGGTATTTCCACAATAACGATTTGTTTGCAGATTAGGAATATTTGGTTTCTTTTTTATTGCCAAAACCTTTTGAATTATCAATAAATCTTGCCCATTTAATTTTTAATTTATATAATTGGACTTTTTCCATAGTCTTTTTTAATATTTCACTACTAGAAATATAATCAAATTCCTTTAGGTAAATTTTCCAATATTCATCCTTAGCAAGTTTAATTTCGCCTTTAATTTGGATGCCCTTTATGTTTTCCCATTCTAGATTATTTTCTTGAATTGTGGCAGCACATTTTGAGTTGTGATCTAAGTTTTTTATATGGTCAGAGTTAGGATTACTTACAAAAACTAAAGCTTTGCAATTGTCAACAGGAACATAGAAAAGAGCAGCAGCAAATACTTCGTGATTTCTCTCTGTAGCTAAAGTTAAAGTATTGTGTTTTTGTATAAATTTGTTAATGTCCTTCATTATTAGCATTAATTAGGCTTAAGTTTATAATACACTCCGTGTGGCGCCTCATTCCCGTAAGAGATTTACTTACATGACAACACACTTCGACGTTCCAGGTGAACACTTGGTAAATGCACTTGCTGAGACGTTAAAGAGCGAGGACGCTATACAACCGCCAGAGTGGTCTGGATTTGCAAAAACAGCAGTTCATAAAGAGAAATCACCTTTACAAGCAGATTGGTGGTATTTTAGAACCGCTTCAGTCATGAGAAAAGTAGGAATTAATGGGCCAATAGGTACAGAGCGTTTATCGAGACATTATTCAGGTTCAAGAGATAGGGGTGCTAAACCTAATAGAAGTGAAAATGGTAGCAGAAAAGTAATTAGATTAATTATGCAACAACTTGAGATAGCAGGTTTACTTGAAAAAGCAAAGAAAGGCGGTAGAAGTTTGACTTCTAAAGGTCAGTCGTTGTTAGATAATACAGCTTTCAGTGTTAAAAAAGTATTACAAAAGGAGATTACTTCATTAAGTAAATATTAATTAAATGTCCAGTAGAAAAGTTTTCGGTAAAAAATTAAGATTAAATAAATTAGTTAAGCGTAATAGGCGTGTTCCAGCATGGGTTATTCAAAGAACAAATAGACGTTTTACCAACCATCCAAAGCGTCACTTTTGGAGAAGAGGAAAATTACATAGGTGATTTAGATGGCTGACGACGAACTGATTCAAGAAAGATTGTATACTATTCCACTACGTAAATTACACAAAGTAACAAGAACTCGTAGAGCTCCAGTTGCTATGAGGATAGTAGAAGATTTTATTGTAAGGCACATGAAGCCTGAGAGAGAAGGAGAAGTTCTCAGAACTTCAACAGAAGCTCGAAGCGGAAGTGGTGAGGAAAAACAATTATTCATAGATCCTCCAGTAAATCAATATATTTGGTCAAGAGGTATTGAAAAACCACCTTCCAAAGTTCGTGTAAGGGCTCTAAAGTTCGAAGATGGTAGTGTTATAGTCCATTTAGCAGAATAAGGAATGGCTTTAGTTCAGAAGGATCTTTTTAACAGTCCTTATGCCGGTGTTTTTTGTTCTACAAATGACAATCTGACACTAGTTCCTCCAGGAATTCCTGCAGATGATTTGGAAGCTATCTCAGAAGCATTAGGCACTAAAGTAGAAATTATAACCTTGGGAGGAAGTAGAGTCTTAGGAACATTGGTTGCTATGAATAATAACGGTATTTTAGTATCCAATATTGTAACAGATTTAGAATTAGAAAAATTTGAGAAAATATCCAAAGCACACAAAATAAATTTTGGAGTACTTCCAGATCGTTCAAATGCCATTGGAAATAATTTTCTTGTTAATGATAAGGGGGGTTTTTCTAATGAAAGACTTGGTAAGAGGGCTAAGGATAAAGCAGAAGAGATATTAAAAGTAAAATTAGTCTCGCAATCTATCAACGATATGGATACATTAGGAATGATTGGTTGCATAACTAATAAAGGCGGATTATGTCACCCCGATATATCCACATCTGAAAAATCAGAAATGGAAAAAGTTTTTGAAATTAAATTAATGGAAGGCACAGTTAATTTTGGTCTGCCTTTAGTTGGCGCAGGTATTGTAGCAAATTCTAATGGTGCAGTATGTGGAAGGCAGAGTACCGGGGTAGAGTTAGGTCGTATGGAAGAAGCACTTAGCCTTTTTTAATAGTAGAAAAAGAATGACATACAGCTCCAATTTCAGAATCTAAACTAAGCCTTATTTTTTTATTTGTTATATCTAAATGACCATATGATTCATCCTTGATATTCTTCAAAATTTTATTAGTTCTTAGATCCATGCCAAAAATTAAGGCCATTGTCTTCTGCTCAGATAATTTTACTATTTCATTTAATGTAATTTTCTTTGATTTTGTAGGTTGACTTGTGCAGATTATTTTTTCACCTATATTTTGAGGCAATTGTAAATTAGTAATTTTCACTTTCCCATCTTCACAAAGTTTAATTAAATTTTCACCACCTTTACCAATGGAAGTAGAGGGGGCTATGTTCTTAGCAAAATCAAGCGGTGTTTCTTTTATTTTAAAATCAACTAGCAACAAATGGAAATTATAAGCTAAACAAACAGGTGCAACTCTTGCTATTATTCTTCTATTTTCTTCATCCATCCCAGTGTTTTTTTTGGGGTTAATAAGGACTAAGTTTATCGGTGCAGTCACTAATGGGCTAGGGGAGTCCCTTTTAAGGGGGTACATTCATACATTTTAATAATAATTTGGTGAAAATCTTTGACTGATGAAAATACTGATACAATTCTGCCAATTAGCTTAGAGAAAGAGATGCGTAAATCCTATTTGGATTATGCCATGTCTGTAATAGTAGGTAGGGCACTTCCAGACGCTAGAGATGGATTAAAGCCAGTTCATCGCAGAGTACTTTATGCAATGAAAGAGATGGGTTCTGGCCCTCGCTCACCATACAAAAAATCAGCACGTATTGTAGGAGATACAATGGGAAAGTATCATCCACACGGCGATCAAGCAATATATGATACATTAGTGCGCATGGCTCAAAGTTTTTCTCTACGTTATCCACTAGTAGATGGCCAAGGTAATTTTGGCTCAATAGATGGAGATAAGGCAGCAGCTATGCGTTATACAGAATCACGTTTGGCTACAATATCAGACACAGTTTTATCAGATATAGATGAAGAAACGGTAGATTATAGGGACAATTATGATGGTTCTTTACAGGAACCCTCAGTTCTTCCAGGTCTTCTTCCAGGTTTATTAGTTAATGGTTCTTCAGGCATTGCAGTTGGAATGGCCACAAACATGGCGCCACATAATTTATCTGAAGTTATAGCTTCACTTATTTTACTAATAGATAATCCTTCAGCAGCTCTTTCAGACATTATGGGAGTTATGCCAGGTCCAGATTTCCCAACAGGCGGACTTATTATGGGTCGGAAAGGTATTTTTGATGCATTTACGAAAGGGCAAGGCTCCATAAAGATCAGAGGGAAAATAAATCATGAATCAACACCCAAAGATGAATTTTTAGTAGTTACTGAGATTCCTTTTATGGTGCAGAAAAATAGGTTATTAGAGGAAGTTTCAAAATTAGTTCGTGATAAAAAAGTAGAAGGTATCCGAGACATTCGTGATGAATCTGATCAAAAAGGGATGAGGGTTGTGTTCGAACTAAAGCGCGATGCTTCTCCAATGATTGTTGAGAATCAGTTGTATAAACATTCAGCTCTTGAAAATAGTTTTTCAATAAATAATGTTGCTTTGGTTAAAGGCCAACCACGAAGAATGAATTTGATAGAGTTATTGAATGTATATTTATCACACCGAAAAGAGATAGTAACACGTAGAACTGAGTTTAGATTAAAGAAAGCTCAAGAGCGAGCTCACATTGTAGAGGGCTTATTGTTAGCCATTTCTCAAATGGATAAAGTAATTGCATTCATTAGAGATGCTGCAGGAAGGGATGCAGTTATTGAGGGATTACAAACTAACTTTAAGTTAAGTAAAATTCAAGCAAAATCAATAGCAGATATGCGGCTTTATCAATTATCACGACAGGATGCAGAAGAGCGAGAGAATGAATTAGGAGAATTGAAGATTAAAATGGCAGAATTGTCTGAAATTTTGGCTGATTCATCTAAAATAATGTCTATAATTAAAGAGGAATTAGAAGGTCTTAACGAAAAGTATGGGGATGAGAGACGAACTTTAATATCAGATTTTGATGGAGATTTAAACACAGAAGATTTGATTCCAAGATCTCAAGTAGTAGTTATGAGAACTCAAGAGGGTTACATCAAACGAGTCGATTTGGATGAATATCAAGCCCAAAATAGAGGAGGAAAAGGGAGAATTGGAATTAAAGCTAAAGAGGGTGATTTCCCAGTTGAATTATATTCAATGGGTTCACATGATCACTTACTTTTCTTTACTACAGCAGGAAGCATGTATTTCCTCAAAGCATGGCAAATACCTGATGTGTCTAGATATTCCAAAGGAACGCCTTTGGTTCAACTACTTCAAAAATTAGATGAAGGGCGCAAAGAGAAAGATGAACAAGTTCTTTGCATGTTGCCCGTATCAAACATGAGTGGAGATGGCCATTATTTCTTATTCTCAACAAAGAAAGGAATCATAAAGAAAACAAGATTAGAAGAATATTCCTCAAGAATAGAGAGAGCATGGGCTAGAGATCAAGGATTTAGAGCAATTACGCTTAAGGAAAACGATGAATTAATTGGAGTGGCTATTTCTGAAGGCGATAGTCAAGTTATGCTCGCTTCAAAACAAGGTATGGCTAATCGGTTCTCAGAAGGTGAGGTAAGAATTGTTGGACGTAACGGCCAGGGTGTAATTGGTATGCGTCTAAAGGAAAATGATGAAGTAATTAGTATGTGTTTAGTAACAGAGGAAGATCTTCTATTGACAATTACAGAGAAGGGATATGGTAAGAGAGCTAATGCCGGAAATTACAGGCTAACTAAACGTGGTGCTAAGGGTGTTAAGAATATTAAGGTTGATGAAAAAAGCGGTCAAGTAGTGGTAGCATTGACTCCTGGAGATGCAAACCAATTATTAGCTACAACCTCCTCAGGTAAGGTAATACGCACACATATTGACTCAATAAGAGAAATAGCTCGTGTTGGTAGAGGCGTAAAAGTGATGTCAGTTGATGACAAAGAGAAAGTAGTTGCAGTAGCTTTACATAATGAAGATGATGAGGAAAGAAATTCGGATTTTAATTCTAATGAGGATTCACTTTGTCCAGAATGTAAATCAGGTAATTTAGTGCTTGATAATGGAAAATATACTTGTGGCGTGTGTGGATTAATCAAGGATGAATAAAGATCCAGTAAAAGACATTAATATTAATTCAGATACTAAATTGAGTGATTTAATTAGTCAATTTGGAAAAGCTGGAGGTTTTGTAGCTTCTAAGGTTTCTACTGCAAGTTCTATTGTACAAAGTATGAATTCAAAAGATTGTACTAAATTTTTGTCTTTTCCAGCAGATATAATGGCTACCGGAACTAGAGGATTAATGAAGCAAATAGTAGAGAATGACATGGCAGATGTAGTTGTGACTACTTGTGGTACTTTAGATCATGATATTGCCCGTGTTTTAGCAGATTATTACCATGGAGATTTTGCAATGGATGATACACTTTTAAGAGAAGAAGGTGTGAATAGGCTTGGTAATGTTTTAGTTCCAGATGATTCTTATGGTATCCCTATTGAGAGATGGTTACAACCCATTCTCGAAGACTTATACAATCAGAAAAAACATTGGGCGCCTTGGGAAATTTGGCATGAAGTAGGCCTTAAGCTTTTGGAAGAGAAAAGAGGCTCAGAGTCTTTTCTTGGAGTCTGTGCAAGAAAAAACATAAAAGTCTTCGTTCCAGGTCCAACTGATGGTTCAGTAGGTTCTCAGTTATGGCTATTTTGGCAGTCTCATAAGGATTTCACATTAGATATATTTGGTGAGGAACATCAGTTGTCAGATATAGTTCATGAGGCTAAATCTACAGGTGCTGTAATGATTGGAGGAGGAATTTCCAAGCATCACACAATTTGGTGGAATCAGTTTAGGGATGGATTAGATTATGCAGTTCAAGTAACTACGGCTCCAGAGTGGGATGGTTCTCTTAGCGGTGCACGTGTTAGAGAAGCAGTTTCTTGGGGTAAAGTTCGTTCTGAAGCTAAAAGAATCACTGTAGAAGGAGATGCTACGGTTCTTTTGCCTTTAATTTATGGGCCTTTATTATGAAAGCCATAGTAAGAAAAGTATCATCTTCTTTTGAAAAAGCTTTAGCAAAATATTTTGGTTCAGGCCCTACCGATTTGAATGAAGCAATGAGGCAACATGAGGCATATGTGAATAAGCTAGTTGAATTTGGGGTTTCAGTGAAAGTGATTGATTCGCATTCAGAGTATCCAGATTGCTGTTTTGTAGAAGATCATGCAATTGTTGCTGGAGATTCAGCATTGTTGACAAATGCAGGGCATGATAGTAGATTAGGAGAGAGAAAAGAAGTTGAAGAAACTCTTAATGAAGATTTGAATTTAGAGTACATGACAGAGGGTGCAAGAATGGATGGTGGTGATGTTTTACGATTTGGAGATAAATTCTTGGTAGGGCATAGTAAAAGGACTAATCGTCAAGGCATAGAAGATTTAGGTAAATTTCTTCAGAAAAGAAATTATGGATTGCATGTTGTTGATGTTCCACCAGAATCGTTACATCTAATTTCAGTTTGTACTTCACCAGTTCCTGGGAAATTATTAGCACCAGAAGGGTGGTTTAGTGAATCTGATTTTCCTGTGGACTCAGAAATTATTTGGGTGCCAAATGAAGAAGCATACGCGGCAAACGTACTCCCTTTTGGTAATAGAGTGATGATGGCTAAAGGATATCAATTTACATTTAAGACATTACAAAGTTTGAATTTAGAAGTGCATGAAATGGAAATGTCTCAGTTCAGAGAAGCCGATGGATCTCTAACTTGTTTATCAGTTTTATACGATTAACTTAATTTCTAATATAATACTGTAGTAGGACTTGTATGCCTATAGAAAGTCCGACATTAATTAAGAAAGCTGAAGGTAAATTAGGAATCTTAATGCCAGGTCTTGGGGCAGTAAGTACAACATTTATTGCAGGTACATTGGCCGTACGTTCCGGTTTGTCAACACCTATAGGTTCTCTGACTCAAATGGGTTCAATTCGTCTTGGAAAAAGAAATGAAAGACGTGAAGTTCCAATCAAAGAGTTTGTTCCATTAAGTACTTTAGATGACTTAGTTTTTGGAGGTTGGGATATTTTTGAGGATAATTGTTATGAAGCAGCAATAAATGCAGGAGTTCTTGAAAAAGAATTATTGGATAGCATAAGGGAAGAGCTTGAAGAAATTAAGCCAATGAGAGCTGTTTTTGACAAGCAATTCGTTAAAAAATTAGATGGAGAATATGTAAAATCAGAGGCGACACACCGAGATAGGATTGAGGCTTTAAGAACAGATATTCAAAATTTTAGAAAAGAAAATAATTTAGAACGTGTAGTGATGGTTTGGTGCGGAAGTACTGAAACTTATCAAGATCCTTCAGATAATATATATAGTAATCTTAGTGATTTTGAGAAAGCTTTAGATTCAAATAATGAATCGATAGCACCATCAATATTGTATGCTTATGCGGCCATTAAGGAAGGAGTACCTTATGCAAATGGGGCGCCCAATTTGTCAGTAGATTTTCCAGCAATGTTTGAATTATCGGCAAAGGAAGGAGTACCTATTGCAGGTAAAGATTTTAAGACAGGTCAAACGCTGATGAAAACAATTCTTGCACCCGGTTTTAAGGCAAGAGAAATAGGTATTGATGGTTGGTTTTCAACAAATATTCTAGGAAATAGAGATGGAGAAGTTTTGGATGATCCGGAATCTTTCAAAACCAAAGAAGTATCTAAACTGGGAGTTCTTGAGCAAATTCTGGAGCCCGAAAAGAATCCAGAATTATATGGAAATTTATACCACAAAGTTAGAATTAATTACTATCCACCAAGAGGAGACAATAAGGAGGGGTGGGATAACATAGACATCAAAGGATGGTTGGGTTATCCGATGCAAATAAAGGTAGATTTCCTTTGCAGAGATTCAATTTTAGCTGCACCTATTGTTTTAGACTTGGCATTATTCTTGGATTTTGCTAATAGGGCTGGACTTCATGGAATCCAGGAATGGTTATCATTCTATTTCAAATCGCCAATGTGCAAACCAGATTTATATCCAATACATGATTTGTTTTCCCAAAAAGTCAAGTTAGAGAATACACTTAGACACTTGATGGGTGAAACAATTATTACCCACCTTGGACTAGATTACTATTACGATGAGGATTAATGAAATCAATAATAGTTACAAAACATGGAGACCCAGATTGCATGGAGCTTCAAGAATTTCCTACACCTTCACCAGGTGTAGGTGAAATTTGTATAAGAGTTTCTAAAGCAGGCATAAATTTTGCAGATATTCTTTCTCGTATGGGACTTTATCCCGGAGCTCCTAAACCGCCATTTACACCAGGTATGGAAGTTTCAGGTACAGTTCATGAAGTAGGTCCTGATGTAGATAATTTTGAAGTAGGAGACAGGGTAGTTGGTTCAGGCGGTAGTGGAGGATATTCAACACACACTATTTCGAAAGTTGCTACAGTATTCAAAATTCCAGTTGATGTAACATTTGAGCTTGCTGCAGCTTTTCCAGCAGTTTATTTGACTTCATATTTGATGGTTATTCATCCGGGAGATTTGCAACCTGGAGAGTCTATTTTGATTCATGGAGCTGCTGGAGGTGTTGGTCTTGCAGCTACGGAATTAGCCAAAATTGCAGGTGCTAAAACTATATTCGGGACTTGTTCCCCAAGCAAACATGATTTCATTTCAGATAATGGAGTTCTTCCTATAGATAGAGATAATTTCTTGTCAGAGATAATGGATTGGACAAAAGGTAAGGGAGTTGATTTAGTATTAGATCCAATTGGTGGAGAACACTTAATGCAATCATATAGATGTTTAGGCTCAGGAGGTCGTGTTTGTTCATTTGGTATCTCAGATATGGCACCTACTAAACGTAAAAGTCAGTGGGCTCGGCTCAAATCATGGCTAACTTTCCCTAAATTTGACCCGTTGAAAATGATGACAAGCAATAGAGGAGTATTTGGGATACATCTTGGACGTTGGAAGAACTTAAGTCATTTAGAAAAGGCAAAGGATGATTTGTTAAAGTGGATTGAAGAAGGCAAAATTAGTCCTCACGTTGACAAAATTTTCCCAAAAGAGCAGGCTTCTGAAGCTCATCATTATATTCAAGATAGGAAGAATATAGGAAAAGTTCTGATAGATTTTGATTAATTTATTGCCAAAATTCTTTGGCAATTACTTATATGCTAAAGGTTTGGTAGTTATACAATGTCGGAAATAAATGTACGTCTGAAACACAATTTTGAGGACTCCGACAAACTATTTAGAATTTTATTTGCAGCCATAAAAATAGGTAAACCTGCATCTAAAAGAAAAATAGCAGATGTAGCAGATATTTCCTCACAATTAGTAGATTATCATATTGATAAATTGGTGGACAATGGCCAATTGATTAAAGTAGATTCAATGTATACTGCGCAGACAATTTTTTCAAATAAGATAATTTATAAATTTCTTAAAGATACTGTAATCACACAAGAATTAATAGAAAAGTTAGTTTCAGGAATTGATTTTTCGCAAGCTACAGCTCAAGAAAGCCAAGTACTTGAAGAAGCAATTTTAACTTTACTTAGATTATTCACTATAGAATTGAAAGAATAGTCCAAACTTTTTTGGCATTCTTTTATATACTTTAGGAAAAATATTTTTTTATGAGACGAAGACATATGTTAGGTACAGAAGACAGAACTCTTTGCGGTTGGCCTCTAACTACTGGAGAATTAAAACAGATGAAAAATGTAAATTCTGTGCATGTAACATGTAAAAGGTGTATTGAAAAGTTAGAATCATATTCTAATGATAATAATCTCATTAAACAAAAAGGAAATATATTAAATGGCTAAAATAGAAATATTCGGAAAATCGATGAATGAACCTAAGGGATTGTCAGGTTCTAGTGCACCAATTCCAGAACCTTTTGGTGGAATTCCATCAGGTGTTTTTGCAGTATTTGCAGTAGTTATTCTTACTTTATCTCTGGCATCATATATTCCAGATGATGAAGAAAGTTCTACACCAAATGGTTTAACTTCATCACAATCAACTTATTTAGAGAACATATTATCTGATAGATCACGATCATCTCCTACTTTGTCTTCCTATGATACTTGTGGTTTTCTTGAAATGGATTTGAAGGAGCATTTGAAAGAAGAAATGCGTGTTAATCTTGGTACAGGTTCGTACTATTATGGAGGAGGTTGGATTGAAGACGATATAATGATGGTAGATGATGCAGTCATGGAAATGGATGGCGCAACTTCTACTGCAGATTCAGCACCTTCTTCAGGAGGTTCTCCGAAAAATTCACCAGGCAGTGAAGAAGGAGTTGATTTTTCAGGAACTAATAATCAAGAGCAGGGTATTGACGAAGGGGATTTTGTGAAAACTGATGGTTCTTATGTTTACATATTGAATAAAGGCTACACCGATTACGACAGGTACCCTTCAGGTAAATTACATATTCTTGATATTCCGGAAGTAGGAAATATTTCATATTTATCAAATATATCGATTGAAGGCCACCCTACTGAGATGCTACTTGTAGATGATAAAGCAGTTGTTTATTCTAATGTTTATATTTACAGTTATTATGATGAAGAACATCCTTTAGAAGATAAGTTACGTAAGGAATTTAAGAGAGAAAAAGAGATATCTCCAGGAGACCTCCCAACAGAACCAAGTGGTAGCGGGAGCACAAGTTCTAGTAGTAGTGAATCAGATGATAGAGAAGATTCTGAAGAAGGTGAAGGCGATGTTAATAATGAAGATCGGGATGATGATTTCTATTATGAATATTATTATCGTACAACCTCATTCACTAAACTTACAATTCTGGATTTAAGTAATAGGACTTCACCTGAAGTTTCTCGTGAACTTTACATTGAAGGAAATTACCAGACAGCTAGAGAATCGGGGGGCACTGTTAGAATGGTTTCCTATGGTTGGATGGAAATATATGGACTTAAGACGTGGTTAGATTTTTCGGATTATAGAACCTATTGGGAGCTTGCTTGGGACAGTCCCAAAAGAGAATTAATTTGGATGGATGTAATGAATAAAACTATTGAGTATAATGATCAAATAATTGATAGTGTACCTTTGGACGATCTTTTACCTCATATTCATGAAAAATCAGGAGATAACATTACAACACACAAATATACTGAATCTGGAGAGGGAAATTGTCAAAATTTCGCAGCAGCTTCAGATGGTACCGGTCAAGGCATCACCTCAGTTATGACTCTTGATTTACTAGAGGAAAATTTTAGTTTTAATGCAGACCATATTTTGAGTAATTGGGCTACAGTTTATGCTTCAGGAAACGTAATGGTAATGGCAGAATCATCCCAAAGCTCATGGTGGTTCTGGGGAGAGGAAGATTCAGATTATCAAGAAATGACAAATCTTCATGTTTTTGATATATCCAATCCAGGTCAAACAGACTATATTGCTAGTGGAAGAATAAATGGTACAATTCAAGACCAATTCTCTTTGTCTGAGCATAATGGGAATATCCGTGTTTGTTCTACTACAGGACAGTGGGGAAGATGGTGGATGGATGACCCTGAACCAATGCTAAGTCATGTATTTGTTTTAGGATTAAATGCAGATGAAACAGAATACGAAGTAATTGGCCAAGTGGGAGATATTGCACCAGATGAGAGTATTTGGTCAGCAAGATTTGTTGGCGATAAAGCATACATTGTAACATTTAGGAATATTGATCCTTTATGGACAATAGATTTGAGTGTGCCAACTAATCCTAGAATTATAGGTGAACTAAAAATTCCAGGAGTATCTACCTATATTCATCCTGTAGGAGATACACATCTTCTCACAATAGGTATTGCTGGCGATGATGATGGATTAGACTGGGGTGTCACTCAAATTTCTTTCTTTGATGTTAGTGATTTTTCTAATCCTATTCTTGAAAGTGAATTGAAACTAAATCCTGCCCCTAATGGAGAAAATGGCTGGTCGTATTCGCATAGTGAAGCTACATATGAACATAAAGCATTCCAATATTGGGAAAGTGATGGTTTGCTTGCAATTCCAATGTCTACTAGTCGATGGGTTGAAAATTCAATCATGGAAGATGGTAAAGAATATAATTATTATGGTTATGAATATGTTTCCAAACTAATGTTGATTAACGCTACGCCAGAACAACCGTTGGAAATTTATAATGAAAATATAGATCATTCATCATATTATGGTTCAAGGTATTCATGGGATAGTCCAGATATCAAGCGTAGTATATTCATGGGTGGAGGAGATTACATTTATGCGATTAGTGAAAAAGCAATTACAGCACACAATGTATCTACTATGGTAAAAACTGACTCAGTTGAGTTACCTTCAGACAAAAAACCAGTCTATGAACCATATTATTACTATGGTGGCGTAGTTGATGCAGAACCATTCGAAGAAGAAGAGAGATCCGAAGAAGAATCTAGTGATAATTCTGAAGAATAGACGTAAATAAGTAAGACACTATTCTGAATTGTTATGATTCAGTTAACTAATTTGCAAAGGCATTATGTCATGGCCTCTGAGACGATTAAAGCATTAGACGGCATTAATCTTAATATTCCTGCAGGTGAAAGAGTAGTATTGTTGGGCCCTTCAGGCTCTGGGAAGACAACTTTATTGAATTGTATCTCAGGATTAGATACACCTACAGAAGGGACATACACCTTTGATGGAAATCCTGTAACTGGCAGTAGTGAAGAACTTACAACGTTTCGCAGAAAAAATGTAGGTTATGTTTTTCAATTTTTCAATTTATTACAAGATTTAACAGTCTTGGAAAATGTTTTGTTAATACAGGAACTTTCAGGCCAGAGAGATGTTAATCGAGCTAAGGAAGTTCTAAGATTAGTAGGATTAGAGAGTGAAATAGATCGTTTTCCTTCTGAAATTAGTGGAGGTCAACAACAAAGGGTTGCTATTGCTAGAAGTATAGCCAAAAATCCTAAATTACTACTGGGTGATGAATTGACTGGTAATCTGGATACTGAAACATCAGCTAAAGTAATGGATGTCTTAACTGAAGCTTGTAAAAAAGAAAATATAACTACAATTATGGTAACACATGACGAATCTTTGGCAAAATATGCAACACGTGTTATTCGCCTTGATAGTGGTAAAGTAAATTCAGATGAGCGCAGGTAAAATCAGAGTAATGTCTCTACTTCTAACCAAAAGATTAGCCCGTAGTCTTTGGAGAACCAAAATACGTTTAGTTGCAGTAATTTTTATGGTTGTTATAGGTGTCTTAGGAGGAATATCAATGGGAGGTTATGCTACCAATGTGGCAGTACTCTATGACAATATTTATGAAGACGACGAAGAGGGAGTAAATCTTCCAGATATTTGGGTAAATCTTCCAGGTGGTACTTGGTCTGAAGAAGAATCGCATAACCTTTGCGATAATTTTGAAGATGATTTCCCTGTTGATTCGCCTTCAATAGATAAATGTGAACCTAGATTAGTCCTTGATGGAACTCTATTCCATACAAATGAATTCGGTGATGAGGTTTTGGTTACAGCAGTTTGGCACGGCATTGATGAGGGCGAAGTTGACAAGGTTTGGATACCAGACAATGATTGCTGCGAAGGAAGAATTGCACAAACGGCAACAGAAATTGTAATTGATGTTCGTGCAGCAGAAGATTTGGATATTTCAGTAGGAAGTTTAGTTTCATTGGGTGCTGGTGAAGGTCGTATAAATTTTACAGTTGTTGGTATAGGTTATCATTCGAATCATTTTTGGTTTGCTCCAGAGGGTTCACTTTTTCCTGCTGAAGCGGGTACTTATGCTACCGGTTATATGTCAAGTGAAGGTCTCGAGGCGCTAACCAATCTTACCTTAGGTTCTTCAAATAAAATCTTGATTGATTTAGAAGGCACTCCTGCATTTGATCTCCCATCCACTGAGAAGTTTGAAGGAGATGAAATTAGTCCAGTTAAAGCCCATATTATGGAAGTTTTATTGGAAGCTGATTCAGGCACGGCAACTGTTAATGATAGAGGAGAAACACCTTCCGTAGAATTCTTGAGAGCTGATCTTGAAGGAGCTCAAAAGAGTTTTCCGGCAGTTACTACAATGTTGGTAATTGTAGCTTCAATAACAATAATAGTCAGTTTACAAAGATTGATACAGAGCCAATCTCGTGAGATAGCAATAATGCGAACTCTTGGTGTTCCACGTAATTCAATTATGGTTGGTTACATGCTTGCACCTTTGGTTATTGGCTTAATCGGTAGTTCTATAGGAGTTCTATTAGGAGTATTATTTGGTATTAGGGCAATGCTTGATGTTTATGAAGAAATAATAGGCCTTCCAATATTAAACGAAACTATTGATTGGAATATGGTGGCAGAAATAGTGGCAATCGCAATGATAATTGTATTTTTGTCAGGAATAAGACCTGCTTGGCAAGCTTCAAGATTGAAACCTCTAGACATATTGAGTGGTCAAAATGAAGTACGCGTGGGTTCTAAATTTCTTCAGAATTTAACTGCTCGATTATCAACTACAATAGGTTTGACAATTCGTTCCAGTTTACGTAAGCCTATACGTTTAGGCCTTACCTTTCTTGCAGTAGGTCTGTCTATGGTAATTTATGGCTCAATGCTAATTTTTACAGGTTCTATGACTGATGTTCTAGTTGATAATATAGAAGAAAATCAACAATGGGATGTTCAAGCAGTTATTCCGGAAGGAGGTCCAGATGGCATAATCTCGTGGTCGAATGAGAACAATGCAACGTATGAATTAGTTATAGAATATCCTTTTGGGACAATAAACGATGAAACTGATAAATCACGTCCATTTACGGCAGTTGGTTTAGAAGAATTTAATACAGCTGAATCATTACGATTAGTAAATCTGGTTGAGGGGGATTTTCCATCCAAAGAAAGTAATCCTGTGCAAGTTTTAACAGATGAAGGAACAGCAGCTTTACTTGATTGGAAATTGAATGAGAAACGTTTCTTGAAACTCGGAACAATTGAGATAGAAGTCGAACTTATTGGTACAACGCGTGGTGAAATTTCTAGAACCATATATTTCCATCGTACTTTTTTAGAAAATGAGGTAGGTATTGAAGCAACATCAGTTTATCTTAAACTAGAAGATGGCGATTCAGCTGATGGGAAGTTAGCAGATGTTTCACAGGGATTAACTGAGAAAGAAAATTTAGTTTCCGGTACTAAACAACTTTTGGAGCAACAATCCCAGTTTATTGGAGTTTTTATCTTCCTTGGGATTCTCGTTGCAGCTGCAGTTTTGTTTAATACATTGATAATGAACCTTGCAGAAAGAGATTTAGAATTATCTACCTTGAGAGTTCTTGGAGCTTCAACATTTAGATTGGGTTCTATGATTATTGGTGAGAATTTTGTAATTGGATTAATAGGCGGCATATTTGGTGCTATTTTTGCATATTTTGGTACGGTCTACATAGCTAGCACATTTTCTTCTTGGACTTTCTATATTACAGTTATACCTAGTGTAGATGTCATTATTTTTTTAATTGCTACAGTTCTAATAATATCCTTAGCAATTACGCCATATGGGATTTGGCGTCTAAGAAGAATGGACTTAGTAGAAAAAGTAAAAGATTTCAGTAATTAAGCATTTTTTTTGCTTCAGAAATAATAAGTTCAATGGAGTTTTCTAAAACATGGTTATCTTCTACTTCAATAAGTTTAACATTATCTTTAGATTTTTCTAAGTAATCTTTACTAGCACTAATTGGTACAATGTCATCTGTAATTGAATGTATTATTACTACAGGTATATCATCCGGAGCTCTTAAATTTTCAGGGTTTTCATTTGGAGGTTCAGGAAAATGCAAGGCTGGAGCAAGTAACAACAATCCTTTGATTTTATCAGGTGTTCTTTGAGCAGTTAGCGCGCATGCAAGTCCACCCCAGCTAGATCCTGCAAGTACAAAATTCCCATCTTCAATTGTCTTTTCTATTAGTTCAACTCTATCAATAAGTTCCATTTCATTGAAATCTGGTGATATTGCTTCAATTCCACTTTCACGGATGGCTGTAATCTTACTTCCATTTGGACTTCCCCACAGTCCATGCGCCCAGACTAACATAAATTCTTGATTGTGAGCTATATTAATATTATTATTACATGATATATTCTATAACATACGTTAAACAAAGACGATATAATATCCAATCTTTATAAGGCAATAATGTCACCAACATATTCTGAATACCTTAGGTTAGAGGAGTTACTCAAATTACAAACTGGCGTTAAAGGTGGAAAAAGAGAGATTAGCAACGATGAATTGCATTTTATTTTAGTACATCAAAATTTTGAGTTGTGGTTTAAATTAATAATAAATGAATTAAAATCTACAAGAAATATTTTATCTTCAGATTATGTTGAGGAAACAAAACTTCCACAAGCCGTCCATCACATGAATCGTGTCATTGAAATATTTAATTTGATGTCGAATCAATGGAAAGTTATGGAAACTCTTGAACCTCAGGATTTTCTAAATTTTAGAGACGAGTTGGGTACTGCATCAGGTTTTGAATCTTTTCAAATGAGAGAATTAGAATCATTAATGGGTCGAAAATGGATTGATGGAAAACCTGCAGGAAAAGAAGAAACAACTAAGGAGAAATCATTGTACGATGTTACCTGTGATTGGCTTGAGAGAACACCTATTCAAGGTTCTACTCCCAATTTATCAGATGATGAGGTTCATGTTAATGCTTTTATCAGTGAATATTTGGAAGCACACAAAAGTTTGTATCCTGATACAAATCAAGATGCGATTGACTATTTTGAAGAGGATTTATCATTTCGCCGTAGAAGGGCTGGTTTAGTATTCATAGAATCTTATCGGGAGCTTCCCTTGTTAGCCTGGCCCCGCAAGTTGGTTTCTACACTTATTGAATTAGAAGAATCTATGATTCTTTGGCGCAGTTCACATGCCCGTATGGTTGAGCGTATGATTGGTAGAAGAGTTGGTACTGGAGGTTCATCTGGTGTAGATTATTTAGATATGACTACTAGATATCGTGTTTTTATTGATTTATGGGCCGTTCGTAGTATTTTGATTAAGAAAGAAGCTTTACCAGCTTTAAAAAATCCGGTTTTTTACGAATTTAAAGGAGAATAGATGATAAGTTTAGAAGGTAAAAGGGCATTAGTTTGTGGTGGTACAAGTGGAATTGGAAAAGCTACAGCACAGGCTCTAAGTGATTGCGGTTCAGAAGTTGTTATTTTGTCACGCAGCGCTTCTGGCAATAATACAATTTCTTGTGATCTTGAAGATTTAGATTTACTTACAGTTTCTGTAAACAAAGAAATAGAAAGTAATGGTTCTTTTGAAATATTAATTAATAATTCAGGAGGGCCGCCATCAGGTCCCCTTATTGATGCAAAACCTAGCGACTTTGAAAAAGCTTTTTTGAGACATGTTTTAGCTTCACAAACTCTGGTTCAGTTGCTTTTGCCAGGCATGGAAAAATCAAAATATGGTAGAATAATCAATATAATTTCTACATCAGTCAAAGAACCTATTCCTGGTTTAGGTGTAAGTAATACAATACGTGGAGCGATGGCTTCATGGTCTAAAACTTTATCTAAAGAACTTCCACCTTCTATAACTGTAAACAATGTTTTACCCGGTTTTACAAATACAGAAAGACTTACTGAATTAAAAAAAACTATTTCAGAGCAGAAAGGAATAAGTCAAGAAGAAGTAGAAAATGCTTGGTTAAGTACAGTTCCGGAAGGGCGTTTAGCAGTCCCTTCTGAACTTGGTAAAGTAGTAGCATTTCTTTCGTCACCTGCAGCTAGTTTTGTAAGAGGAGTCAGTCTCCCAGTAGACGGAGGAAGAACAGGTTCAATATGATGGATTTTGATATTTTTCTTTCGATAGCCCAAACGCCAGTCGATGGCCATACACCAGATGAAAATACAATGTTTTCAAATTTTTTTGATCAATTAGAAGCTGCAGATAAATTAGGTTTTGATACGGCTTGGATAGCTCAAGCACACTTATCCACAGAAGTTCAAAAAATGAACAAGCAACCGGTAGTTCCACATTGGGAAGGCGAAGTAGGTTTATGTACTGATTTTTTTCAATTAGCTCATGTAATCTTTTCTAGGACTAAAAATATTCACGTAGGTTCTGCAGTGATGAGTCTTCTTACACACGGAGGGCCAATAGGTATTGCTGAAAGGGTTGGTGCTTTCTTAGCCTTACACGGTCTTGATAATAATGAAAAAAGAAAATTAAGAATTGGTTTTTCAGCAGGTAGATTCGAATTTATGGCCCGGCCATATGGTATAGTCCCAAGAGATATTGTTGAAGAAGCAGCTTGGCCAGCCTTACGAGGCCAAATATTTGGTGAAGCTTGTGAGATATTTTTGAGGTTATTAAACGGTGAAATAATTAATAGTGATATGATAAGAAAAACAGTCCTTACACGTTCTAATTTCCGAAGTGATGAAGATTGGAGTAAGGTTCAAAATGCAGTATTGAAACGAGATTCAATATCAAAAATTCCAGATAGTGTTACGATACCAAATCGTTATATTTTTGAAGATGTCAAAAATATACCACAAGCTTGGAATCGTAAACTTTTAGATTTAATTATAGGTTCACATGACCCTAAATTACAAAAAGAAGTAAATGAAATTCTTCCTGTTAAAGTTTTTAATTTGTCAATCACACCTCCGGAATTAATAGAAAATACACATAAAAGAATGAATAGTGATTATAATTCTCGTGGAGGGGTTTGGAAAAGAAATTATATGCCAAGAACATTAATGGTATTTTTAAATGATGAACCAGGTTTATCAGATTCTGAACGTAATTCTCAGGCTAAATCTGAAGCTGAAAAAGCTCTTAATTCATATTGGGGTGCGTTAGAAGGAACAATAGATCCAGCAAAAGTCTCCAACGCAACTGAAAATTCAGTAGTTGGTAATGTTGAAGACGTAGCTCAACAAATAGTTTCTAGATTTCATCCAGATGATTGTGTTATGGCTTGGTTTGATTTCTTTAATCATGATAGCCCACGTGTTATACGGAACATGGAAGCTTTCATGAATAAGGTTGTACCTCGTGTTAAAGAGTTGATATAATGAGTCATCCAACAGAATCTAGTCAATTGTATCCTAGTAGCCCATTAGGTGACACAGAGGGCGATATTCCTACTGGAAGAGATGTTGAATGGGAACCCTTGGTAGATTATCGTAGAAATGGAGTGAGTGAAACTACGATACATGGAGCAGTGGCTTGGTATAGTGGCGATAAAAAAATCCATAGTTTTGGTGGGAATGTTTTGTGTTATGGTCGTTCAATGATGAAACCTCTAATGCTCAAAGTGTTTTCTAAAGAATTAGATAATCTTACTTGGGACCAAAAAGCAATTTCAGTAGCTAGCCATAATGGAACTTCTGAGCATGTTAAGGCCGCTCAGTCTTTGCTCCCTAATTCTGATTGGGGTTTAATGCAAACACCACTCGATTTACCTTTAGTACAGTTTGGTAGACAGGTTCGAAGGGCAAGAAGATGGTATTCTAATTCTTCAGGTCAACATGCTGCAATACTTCTTGGTTGTCGTCGTAAAGGTTGGAATCGGGCAGGTTATACTTTACCCAATCACCCTTTCTTTTTTGCATTTCTTGAACAAGTAAGACATTACCTAGGTAAAGATTGGAATCCTCAAAGAATAGCTAGAGATGGAGATGGTTTTCCAACTTTATCAAATACAGTAAATGAATTAGCAGCTTGTTATTCAGGATTGGCTAAAGAAAAAGATGAAACTTGGATATGGGAAGCTATGATACGTAATCCTGACTTAGTTGGTGGTTTCAATCGTTTAGATACTACAATAATCAAGTCTTGCAGTGGTAGAGTCATAGCTAAAGAGGGAGCAGATGGGCTTTTGGGTCTTGCAATTGATCATGAAGATTATCCGGAAGGATTAGGAGTTGTTGTGAAAATTGCGCATGGATGGAATCCTCAGGCAACGTGGTATATTGCTCGAGGAATTCTAGGAGTTTTGGGAATGGAGCTTAGAAATCCATATCCTCTCAGGCGACAGAAAGCTTTCCTTGTCCCTGGTGTTGTACCTCCAAATTATCTTGAAAAATTGAAAGATATACCTACTTGGGATGACTGGGATCCAGATAATGATCGTTGGTATTTCAATCCTGAAGATTATAAGAGTTTAGAATGAAGATTATTCAGAATTACATCAATGGTAAATTTTGTAAAAAAGAAGAGATTATTGAGGATATAAATCCAGCTACAGGAAAAATAATTGCATCAATTCCTAAATCTAATTTAGATGATGTGGAAAAAGCAGTCGGTGCAGCAGATGAGGCACGAGTAAATTGGTCTAATTTGAGTTTAGAAGAACGGACAAATTGGTTAGAAAAAATTGCAATAGTTTTAGAATCTCGTTCAGAAGAAATAGCTTCATTAGAATCATTAGATACAGGTAAACCGATTGCATTAGCAAGAGCGGTTGATGCTGCACGTTCAGTGACTAATTTTCGTTTTTTTGCCGAATTTGCTAGGAGTTATTCAGAAGAAAAATTTGAGATGGAGGATGCAACTAATCATGTTATTTTGAAACCAGTAGGTATTGCAGGTTTGATAACGCCTTGGAATTTACCTCTTTATCTACTATCATGGAAGATAGCTCCAGCAATTGTTATGGGAAATACAGTTGTTGCTAAACCTTCAGAATTAACACCTCTTACTGCAAATTTGTTAGCTGAAGTAATTCATGAAGTAGGATTGCCTGCAGGAGTTGTGAATATTGTTCATGGTTTAGGTTCTGAAGTGGGTCAGGCTATAGTTGAACACCCTAAAGTAAATCTCATATCTTTTACAGGCGGAACGCAGACAGGCCGAAAAGTAGCGGAAACAGCATCTCCTATGTTTAAGAAATTAAGTTTAGAATTAGGAGGTAAAAATGCAACAATAGTTCTTGATGATACTAATCTTGATGAGGCAATTCCTGGAATTGCAAAATCAGCTTTTATGAATCAAGGACAAGTTTGCCTTTGTGGTAGCCGTATTTTTATTTCAAATAAGATATGGGATGTATTTATTGAAAAATTTATAAATTATGTAGAGGATATGAAGATAGGAGATCCCTCCTTAGAGGATTCAGACCTCGGATCTTTGGTTTCTTTTGCACATAGAGATAAAGTGGAATCATACATTCATTTAGCTCAGAGAGAAGGTGGAAAAATCCTTAGTGGTGGCGGAAGCCCTAATCTTTCATCTCCTTTTGATAAGGGTGCATTTTTGGAACCAACCGTTGTTTCAAACCTTAGCCATATGAGTAGAACTGCAACCGAAGAAATTTTTGGCCCAGTTGTTACATTACACCCTTTTGAAACTGAAGAAGAAGCTATTGAGATGGCGAATTGCACAAATTATGGTCTTGCAGGCTCAGTTTGGACTGGGGACAAAGAAAGAGGTACTAGAATCGCGGAAAAAATAGAAACTGGAATGGTATGGGTTAATACATGGCTGCATCGCGATTTACGAGTTCCTTTTGGTGGAATTAAAGATAGTGGCGTTGGCCGGGAAGGTGGGCGTTGGAGTTTGAGTTTTTTTTCAGAAGCAATTAATATTTGCGTAAAAGAGTAAATTCGATTTTTTAATCAAGCTAATTGTCTTATAAATGGCTTTAACTGTCAAAATATGTCTAAAGGTGAAATTGTGATGGGTGCTTTAGCTCCTCATCCACCGCATTTGGTTTATGCCGAGAATCCTCCACAGAATGATGCAACATCAGAAGGTGGTTGGGAGGAACTTCGTTGGGGTTATGAGCGCCTTCGAAATAGTATGTCTGACATAGATTTTGATGTTATTATAGTTCATACACCACACTGGCAAACTTTCTCAGGAACTCATCTATTAGGTGTTGATAGTTTTAAGTCATTATCCGTTGATCCTGTTTTCCCAAATTTATTTAGATATAATTATGATCTTAAAGTTGATGTTGAATTGTCAAGAATGATACATGATAATGCTATTGAGGCTGGATTGTCAATGAAAATGATGGAAAATCCAGATTTTAGAATAGATTATGGAACAGTCACTAGTTGTCATTTGACAAATCCTAGTTGGAATAAACCAATAGTTTGTATTTCATCTCACAGGTCTAAATTTTATTTTAATGCAGAAGTTATGCAGGCGAATATGGTCAAATTAGGTGATGCAACTCGTAAAGCAATTGAAAAATCTGGTAAAAAAGCAGTCTTATTATCTAGTAATTCATTGTCACATAGGCATTTTACTGTAGAGCCAGAAGTTCCAGAGGATATGAGTAAAGAGCATGTAACTAATCACCACCAATATTTGTGGGATATGAAAATGATAAATCTTATGAGAGAAGGTAAGACTAAAGAAATGATTGACTTGATGCCAGATTTTACAGAACAGACGATAGCTGAAACAGAGGCTGGAAGTCTTACTTGGTTGATAAGTGCTTTAGGTTTTCCTAGTTATGAAGCAGTAGTACATGCATATGGTACAGTAATAGGTACTGGTAATGCAATAGTTGGTTGGGACCCCAGAAAGGCTAAGGTATGAGGGACGATACAGTTTGTAAGGGTATTTTAGTACCTGGAATGCCACATCCTCTTTTGTGTCCTGAAAAGAATGAAGGATGGGGGCGGATTAGAAAGGCATATGAATCTGCTAAAAAAGAGATAGATGCCTCAGGAGCTGAACGGATTGTAGTCTACAGTACTTTTTGGCCTTCAATTTTAGGCCATCAAATACAAGCTTTTCCAGAACCTGAGTGGACCCATGTTGATGACGAGTTCCATGATTTAGGTAGTATACCTTATAAGTTCAGAATGGATCCCGAATTTGCAGAGCGTGCAGTTCAAGCTTGTGAGGCTAGAGGATTACATGCACGCACAGTTTCTTACTATGGTTTTCCGATAGATACAGGCTCAATTGTAGCACTTAAATTATTAAATCCTGAAAATAAGCTTCCGACTATTATAGTTTCTAGTAATATGTATGCCAATAGAGCAGAAACTATTGTTCTTGGAAAATCTATAAGAGATGCAATAGATGAAGATGGAAAGAAAACAGCAGTCATTGTTGTTTCAGCATTATCCAATCGTTTGCATACTGATTCTTTTGATATTTCAGATGATAAAATACATTCTTTGAAGGATAATGAATGGAATTTGAAATTTTTAGAATATCTAGATAAAGGAAGATTAGAGGATGTTTCACAGTTATCTCGCCAATTTCATAATGAGGCTAGAGTGCCTAAAGTTGTTAGTTTCAAACCTTTCTGGATTATGGCTTCGATAATGGGTCAAAATAATTTATATGAGGGTAATGTTTTAGCTTATGAGCCTATATGTGGTACTGGTGGGGCCGTTGTTACTTTGACACCAGCCGAGGATACTGCTGGTGATCTTGAATATGATGAAGATGATCCTGAATTCTACAAAGGTGATCGTGAAGTTTTAGATTTTTATGATCAGCCAGGAATGGGGCCTTTAGAGGAAGCAGATGGGGATTAAAACTAGCAAAGCTGCTAAACCAGTCGGGGCTTATGTTCATGCTAAAGAGGCAGGAGATTTAGTTTTTCTTTCAGGCGTAGGCCCTCGTCATCCAGTTACTGATGAAATCCCAGATGGGATTGAAGCTCAGACACATGCAACTTTTAGTAATGTAATTGCTATATTAGAAGCAGCAAATCTCAATATGTCAAACGTAGTTGACATCATGGTATTTTTGACAGATATGAAGAATGATTTCAAAAAATTCAATTCAATATATTCTGAATATCTTGAGGGATATGAGGCAACAAGAACTACTATAGAAGTGGTATCGTTGCCTACGCCTATTTCAGTTGAGTTTAAGGTAGTTGCAAAAAAATGAATTTTATTTTCTTAGCAATTAAAGAGCATCCTTGGGGTAGAGAGATGCTTTCGCAACTTTTAGATGCTGGTTTCATACCATCTTTAATAATTGAGGAATTTTCAGATGGAGGTGAAGTTGAAAGAGAAAAATTTGAATTTAGAATAGGTAATCATTCTGTAGGTCCAACTATAGAATCACAGGCTAAAGAACACAATATTTCTGTAGTTGAAGTTCCGATACATAACGATGAACACTGTATGGAACATATAGAAGCAGCTAATCCAGAATTAATAGTATTTGGTGGTACTAGAATAATTCGCGGTAATATTTTAGAATATGGCGAAGCACGTGGTGGTGTTTTGAATTCTCATCCAGGCCTTCTTCCTGAGTGCAGAGGTTCAGCATCACCAGCATGGAGTGTTCATGAAAATATTAAAATAGGAAGTAGTTGTCATTTTTGTTCAGCAGAAATAGATGCAGGTGATCTGGTTGGAAAGCGTGAAATTCCAGTTAGACGCGGTGACAATTATCATGATATTTGCTACAAAACATTAGTTGTTGCATCTACACTGATGGTTGAATCGGTAAGAGCTTATTCAGAGGGGCAATTAGATACAAAACGACGTCCACAAGGAATAAGTCCAAATCCTGTTTATAGATATGATTCTAATATTGAAAAAGAGGCTATTAGGATATTAGAAAGACAAACTTATCAACATTATGTTGACTAAATAAGTTTTAATTACTAGTACAAAATCGAATATTATGGCTATACTTCGTTTATTTGGATTATATTTTCTGATGACACTTTTGATGGTGATTGTTGGTTCAATATTTGGAGCTTATTTTGCAGGGAATTTTATAGGCGGGGCTTTCTTTTTCCTAATATTTTCTTTACCAATTGCCCTTTATTCATATTTCTATAGTGACTCAATAGTTTTGAAAGCCTATGGTGCGCGCATAATTGAGAGACAAGATAATCCAAGACTATATGGCATTGTAAAGAAAATATCTGATTTGAATGGCCTTCCAACTCCAAGAATCGCAATAGTTTCATCATCAACTCCTAATGCTTTTGCAACTGGCCGTAATCCAAAAAATGCAGTTGTGGCTGCAACAACAGGCATAATGTCGGTACTTGATGATCATGAATTAGAAGGCGTCATGGCTCATGAAATGGCTCATGTAAAGAATAGAGATACATTAGTCATGTGTGTCGCAGCCGTAATTGCAGGATTCATATCTTTTGCAGCTAGGATGATGA
>Ga0208408_1000170_pt1 | contig 46905 bp, 45 predicted proteins | sample ETNtaG_4_FD_185776 | JGI IMG/M metagenome (GOLD analysis project Ga0208408, IMG submission 185776) | Marine microbial and viral communities from oxygen minimum zone, Eastern Pacific Ocean - ETNP201406SV67 (SPAdes) (version 2) | ecosystem: Environmental > Aquatic > Marine > Oceanic ... | reverse complement strand
TGGTTAAATAAAACTGGAATGCGGTCATCCTCTCTAATTATTTTTTAGATGAAAGCGTTTGGCTTTCATTTCAAAGCGCGGCAGACTTCCGGAAGGTACAAGCGTTATTTCCGGCCGCAGACTCAACTCATTTTGAATTGCCTGATCCACAGTTTTTCTGGCACTTTCCAGATTTGCATTCTTACTTAGTTCAAGTTCAATTGCCAAATTACCCATTTCGCGTTCAGTTGTAACAGTGATGCGGAATTCTTCTACTGACTCACATTGACGCACCAAATTTTCAACTGCGCTGGGAAAAACATTAATCCCGCGTACAACCACCATGTCATCCGCGCGTCCTAAAACACCGCCTTCAAATCTTGCATAGCTGCGCCCGCATGTACATTTTTGCTGATTCAGAACCACTAGATCTCCGGAACGGTAGCGGATAACCGGATAACCGATACGACCTAAATTAGTGATGATTAACTCACCTTGTTCTCCTGCCGGAACTGGCTCCAGTGTTTCCGGATTAAGCACCTCTACTATGAATTCACTTTCTGTAACGTGCGTCCCGTTTGGTTGTACCTCGCATTCAAAACTGTGTGCTCCGATTTCCGAAGCACCTGCATGGTCGTAACATTTAGCATTCCAAACTGATTCAATACGAGCTTTTGTCGCAGGAACATTTGCTCCCGGTTCTCCTGCGTGAATCAGAGTTCGCAACGGAATTTCACTTAAATCAAAACTAGATTCCTGCGCCACTTCTGCCAAACGCAAAGCATAGGTGGGGGTACAGCACATGGCTGTCGCGCCAAGTTCTTTCATCAAGTGCAAACGCTGCAGAGAATCCCTTCCCCCGCCAGGAATCATCAGGGCATTGATTTTTTGAGCACCCTCCACCGCAGCCCAAAAACCGATAAAAGGTCCAAAAGAAAATGGTACAAACATACGGTCATTTTCCGTCAGACCTGCACCGGCGAGAACATGGCCCCAGCAACGTCCCCACCAGTCCCAGCTTTCTGGTGTATCCAAAACACGTAACGGCGTACCTGTGGTTCCGGATGTCTGGTGAAAACGGGAATAGGCTGATTCTTCAAAAGTAGTGTTACTTCCGAAAGGCAATGCATCACTCTGAGCCTGCACCAACTCGGACTTGCTTGTCAGCGGCAAACGTTTCAAATCGTCCAGCGTCTGGATGGAATCCGGATGAATTCCAGCTGCATTGAATTTGTCAGTATAAAAACGGTTGCGGCCGTATATTTGTTCCAGCATGGAACACAATTTTTCAATTTGCAGCGTTTCTAATGCCTTACGTGGCAAAGTTTCTACGGACTCTTCGAAATATCTCATTCAACGATTCATAGCTAAAGTTGATCTGCATTTAAAAAGTTGAATCAGCGTCCACCAACAAGGATCGAGTCAATTTTCAGCGTAGGCTGTCCGACAGTTGTTGGAACCCATCCACTGGCCGCACCGCACATTCCGGCTGCTAATTCCAGATCATCGGCAATCATTGAGATTTGCGACAACACATCGAAACCTTTGCCGATGAGGGTAGCGCCGCGTACGGGTTCAGCGATTTTACCATTGCGGACAGCGTAACCTTCCTGAACCGCAAAATTAAATTCACCTGTTCCGGGATTGACCGAACCGCCGCCCATTTTTTTGGCGTACAAGCCAAATTTTATGGTACGCAGCATTTCCTCAAAATTATCATTTCCGGGAGCAATAAAGGTGTTTCGCATACGTGAAACAGGTGCAAACTTATAGGACTCACGCCTCGCAGATCCACTTCTGGGAATACCGACTTGTCCTGCACCGATACGGTCGCTAAGATAATTTTTGAGAATACCATTTTCAATCAGTACAGTTTTTTGGGTGGGGGTTCCTTCGTCATCCACATTGCATGAACCCCATTTGTTAACAATGGTTCCGTCGTCAATCGCATTCAGAATTGAGCGACCGACACGTTCACCGATTTTGTCACAAAAGGGTGAAGCATTTTTACGGATCGCTTCTGTTTCCAAAGGATGTCCGCAGGCTTCATGAAAAATCACACCACCGAATCCGTTGCCCAGAATCACCGGCATTGTCCCGCCGTCGATATATCCGGCACCGGCCATCCGCAATGCGGACTGGGCGGCATTTTCTGCTAACTCGTCCAGATTCAGTTGCTGGAAAAACTCATATCCGCCTAAAACTCCTGGACTTTCAGATGCGGTTTGTGGCCCATCACTTTTTTCGGCAACCGCGGAAAGCCGCATCCGGGAATAACTGCGTGCATCCTCTGTCCACAAGCCTTCACTATTGGCGATCAGCACCGAGCGTTTTTTCTCTGCCATGTTTGCATTAACCTGACTGACTTCGGTTCCATGACAACGAGTAAGTTCATCCAGTTTACGCAGCAGATCAACTCGTTCAGTCTTGCTCACAGTTTGCGGATTAACGGCCACATGATGAATGTCCTGCACTGCCTGGTGTTCGAAGGGTTGCACTCCAGCGCTTTCACCGACATTACGTGATTGTCCCAGATTTTTTGTCAATTTCAGTAGACTCGCTTCATCCGGATCACTGCTGTATCCGTAATATGCTTCGTTCCCGTAAAGCAGCCGGATGCCGATGCCGAATGAATTTGAGGAATTAATTTCGTCAATCTTCTGATCCAGTAAATTGATTGAAGAGGAAACTGAGTCCTCAACAAAGACTTCCGTAAAGTCCGCACCTTGCTGGAGTCCGGATTCAAAGATTTTTGCAACAGTATTTTCAGTGAGCATAGCGTATTTTAAGTGATGTTTTGGTTTTTTAATAATTCAAAATATTTATTCAATCCAGCTTACGGTAAAAAGTAAAAGGGCGCAATCCGGAAACAATTCAGACAACGTTGTATTCCGGGATCATGCGTTTTTCCGCAAAGCGTTTATAATCCAACATGCTGATATCAACCGTGCTCGCCTTACCGTCAATTAGAATTTCGGCCATCAGTTTTCCGCAAATTGGCCCCTGCATGAAACCATGTCCGGAAAAACCTGTCAGCAAGTGAAAACCTTCAACCGGTGTCTTACCGATGATCGGATGTGCATCCGGCGTCAGTTCATAAAGTCCGGCCTGTCTGGCCTTTATTCCAGAGTTTCCCAACAGTGGCATCCGTGCAACCGCTGCGTCAATGTGCTGCATTTCCCAATCCTGATCGATGCTTTGATCGGCACCGATATGCTGCTTGTGGTTAGACATTCCACTGAGTAGTCCCGAAGCTTCACGGTGAAAATAGAGACTTTGTGAAAAATCTATCACAAATGGAAATTCGGCAGGCAGTTCCGGAATTGTTTCTGTAACAAACCACTGACGACGCAACGGCGAAACAGGAATTTCAAGTTCAATTTCTTTTCCGAAAAAAGCGCTCCACGGACCGCAGGCATTGACGACTGTTTCGGTTTCAACCGTTCCGAGGCTGGTGCGAACTTTCCTGACTTTGTTTTTTCCCAGTTCAATACCGTTTGCAGAACAATCTGTCAGGCAGACTGCGCCGTGACGTCGAGCAGCGTTGATGTATCCCATTACAATGCTGTTTGGATCAGCAAGTCCGTCATCCGCGTTAAAAGTCCCCCCGATTGCATCCGGGAAAAAACACGGTAGCGCCAGTTTGCGGACTTCATCTCCGGAAAGCCATTCGGTGTTTACACCCAGTGAGTGTTGAAGTTTCAGGTTTTTTTGGAAAACAGAAACGTCCTTTTCAGCAGTCAGCACAAACAAATAACCGCATTTCCGTACCAGCGCAGACTGTCCGGTTTCTTCCTCAAGAGCATCAATCATGCTGAGGCTTTTTTGGGAAAGCCGGATATTGACTTCAGTATTAAACTGATGACGAATACCTCCGGCGCAGCGGCCGGTTGCTCCTGTACCAAAAAAAGATTCGCGTTCAAGCAGTAAGACATTATTTTGTCCGCGGCTAGCCAAATGGTATGCAGTGCTGGCACCCATAACTCCCCCGCCGAGAATTACAACATCAGCCGTTTTGGGTAGTCCAGACATTTTTTATAAATTGGCAAGCGTTCCGAGATTTTCACGCTCTGCATTTTTCAAAGCAATTGCTGCAGTTGCTGCATCCTGCACAGCAACTCCGCAGGATTTGAAAAATGTAAGTTGATCCTTTGAGGAACGGCCGTTTTTTGCACCGTTGATGATTTCGCCAATCTCGGCGTGAATATGCTCAGGAGTTATCAATCCCTGTTTGAGAGGTGTGACGATATCTCCTGTTTCAATCAGGGCGGATTCGCGGGAATCAACAACCACAAGAGCATTGCGGATCGTTTCCCCGTCGATTTCCTGCATCGTCGGCTGGAAGGAACCAACCGCGTTTACATGCGCGCCGGCTTTGAGATGCTCAAATGAAATGACCGGAGTTGTGGATGTGGTAGCGGTGCAGACAATGTCTGCGTCTTTTAAGGCTTTTGCTGATGAAGAAACTGCTCTCACATCTTTTGGAATTGAACCGATGCCTGACATTTTTTCCGCAAAACTCTGTGCATGTTCCGGATTCGGACTGTAAATACGGGCCTGCTGAATATCACGTACACTACAAACGGCATCCAGTTGCGCACCAGCCTGTTTGCCACTGCCGATTATGGCTACACTGTTTGATTCCTGCGGTGCGAGCAAATCAGTCGCGGCGCCTACACCTGCACCGGTACGTACGGCGGTCAGCACCTCCCCGTCCATTAGCGAAAGGATTTGACCATTTTCGGCATCCAGCACAAGCACAACCGCATGAATCAGTGGAAAACCGCGTGCCGGATTTTCACCAAAAACAGTCACAAGTTTCACCGCCATTTCACTATCCTCCAGCAGGGCGGCCGGCATAGTCAGAAGAACGCCATCCTGTTCAGGAACATGAACACGACTGCGCAATGGCATTTCCACACGCCCGTTTGATAAACGGCTGAAGGCTCTTTTGCTTGCCTCAATGGCAGCTTTCATCGGCAGTGCCTGCCTGACATCGTCACAACTGAGAATGCGTATTTTCATTTACGGGATATTTTGGAATTTAAAGTGAACAGGAAATTAAAGTGATGTAAAATCCGTTAATCTTGCAGATTTACAATGAGATGAAGAAGAGGAGCCTTCACTAACACTTAATAAAAGATTAAAGATCAGTGTAACTGAGGTAAGCTTTTAAAAAGACGACTGCTTTTCCAGATATTTTTGGCCCCCTGCGGAAAAAGAACTGTTGTGCCGTCGAATATTTTGTAACTGTGGTCGGCTTCTTCTCATTCATTTCACCGTTGGCATCACGGCTTGGAGTCGTCAGCACGTTTTCCAACAGCACCGGTGTGCTGAAATCGATCTCCTCCAGTTCAGGAGTCATCCTGGAGGCCAGCATGGTCATTGGTATGTCATAAAGTGTTTCTGCAAAGAAGAAACTTAAAAACTGCGCTACTGCCTCAATTTCTTCGTTATTACGCAGCATAAGCCAACTGGTGATTTCCTTGCGGAACTTGGCTAAATCTTTTTTCTTGATTCCAGAAGGATTAACACCAAGTTGTCCATCACTCAAATAGGCTTTTGTTTTTAGACGCATAAATCTCAAAAAACCACCTGATTTGCGGAAGAGCTTGTAGTTCAAAAAACGTTTGCCAAAATCACGTAAAGTAGAACGACCCAACATAAGTTGAGCTAAAACCTTTTTGGAACTGCTAGCGTCTTTCAGATCTGCGGAAACGCGTTCAAAGAGCAGAATAAGTTCTTTCTGCTCATTTTCAACATCAAGCAAACGTTGAATTTCTTCATCAGTAATTTTAGGTTTTTCAACAGCAATATTCGGAGATTGGGGAGTGATTTTCAGTTCAATTTCTGCAGTTTTTGGAATTGGAGATATTTCAGGCGCAGAAAAATACTGCAGATAAAGCAGGACACAGGTGGCCAGAAAAAATACCAGCGTGAGCAGAGGATACAATTTTTGCAACTTCATCATTCTTAATTGTTAAGAAATTTGATTGAAACAAAGCAGTAACTGTTATTTTGATTTTGCTTTTAAACCTGCTTGAATACGTAAAGGCAGCGCGTGTAGTTTGATAAAACCAATCGCGTCTTTTGGGTCATACGCACCATGATCAGCTTCCATTGTAGCCATGTCCTCGTCATAGAGGCTGTTAGGCGACTTACGGCCTGTCACCATGCAGTTACCTTTGTAAAGTTCCAGACGTACCGTACCGTTTACCGGTTGCTGTGTTTTCTGTACCATGTTGAGCAAAATTTCCATTTCCGGAGAAAACCAAAAACCATCGTATGTCAACTGTGCAAAACGAGGCATCAGAGAATCTTTGAGATTGATCACACCACGGTTTAAGGTAATGGACTCCATCGCTCGGTGCGCAATGTGTAAAATAGTTCCTCCTGGTGTCTCATAAACGCCCCTGTTTTTCATCCCAACAAAACGGGATTCCACCATATCAATCCGGCCTATTCCATGCTTGCCACCCAACTCATTGAGATGCGTCAACAGCTTTGCTGGAGAATATCCCCGACCGTCAACCGCAACCGGATTTCCTTTTTCAAAATCAATCAGTACAGTCTGTGCTTCATCCGGTGCAGATTGCGGAGACTGTGATAACTCAAACATTTCCTGCCGCGGTTCCTGCCACGGGTCCTCCAACATACCAGATTCAAAACTAATATGCATCAGATTTTCATCTGAACTCCACGGTTGATCTTTGGACGCTTTTACCGGAATTCCATATTTTTCCGCATAGGCCAGCAGTTCGGTACGGCCAGGATATTTTTCGAAAAATTCCGGAATTTTCCATGGAGCAACTACCCGAATATCAGGTTTTAATGCATAGTAACTTAATTCAAAACGTACCTGATCATTTCCCTTACCGGTAGCGCCGTGGGCAACTGCAACTGCGCCTTCACGCTCTGCGACTTCAATCTGCTTCTTCGAAATTAAAGGCCGCGCTAATGATGTCCCCAGTAAATAAGTCCCTTCATAAAGCGCATTCCAATGAATGGAAGGAAGCACGTAATCCTTTACAAATTCCTCTTCAACATTTTCAACCAGCACTTTTGCCGCACCTGCTTTTTTACCTTTTTCGAGGATGGCATCAATGTCTTCAACTTTTTGACCTAAATCAAGACAAAGCGCGATTACTTCATAACCTTGCTGATCAAGCCAATGGACCAGCACGGAAGTATCCAAGCCACCGGAATATGCTAAAACTAGTTTTTCTTTGTTCATATTTAATTTAATTGTGTTTCTGTGACTGGTTGTGTAAGCGGAGACTCTTCAGGCTCTTCGTAATTATGTGGAACATTTTCCGGCTCAGCGGGATTTGTGCGGATCACTTTGAGGGCAACAGGTCCTTTTTTACCTGAACCTACTTCAAACTCGACACGATCGCCGAGGTTCAGGAAACGAAAACCGGCTTGTCTTATTTCAGACTGATGGACAAACAGATCTTCACCGTTGTCCTGTTCAATGAAACCAAAACCCTTGTTGGGGTTAAACCATTTTACTGTTCCATCACACCGAACACCTGATTCATTAGTGGTGGTCCGTTTTGTCTGAAGGACAAAGCCCAGCACCATTGCAGCGACAGAAAAAGCTGCTAAAAAAAGGACTGTGTTTTCATTTATAAACAGTTCATTTGATTCCTCTTCCCATAGAGTAAAGAGCAGTCCCAGCATCACAGCTGATTGAGCCGCAATGATTGCAAGCATAGATTTGTTGTTCATGTTTTGTTAATTTTTTCATTTGTTTTTTATTAATATTCCGCAGCGGGAATTTTGTTTGATTTTTGTCCGCAGCGTTAAAAGTTTCAACCGGTTTGTTCCGCCAGCCAACGTTCTGCGTCAATGGCCGCCATGCATCCTGTACCGGCCGCTGTCACGGCTTGACGGTAAACATGATCCTGCACATCTCCGGAAGCAAATACTCCTTCTACTGAGGTATATGTTGTTCCCGGAGTTACTTCCACATAGCCGTTTTCGTTCAAATTTAATTTATCTTTGAATAATTTTGTGTTTGGTGAGTGGCCAATTGCAACGAACAATCCTGTGATCGGATGTTCAGTAACTTTTTCGGTTTTAACGTTTTTCACTTTGAGTGATGTCATTCCGGCCATTGGATTTCCAAGCACTTCGTCGACCACAGTATCCCAAAATATTGAGATTTTTTCATGATCCACGGCTCGTTTCTGCATTATTTTGCTGCCCCGGAATTCATCACGTCGATGAATCAGTGTCACACTTTTACAAATATTAGCCAAATAAAGTGCTTCTTCCAAAGCAGTATCTCCTCCGCCGACAACCGCAACATCCTGATCACGGAAGAAAAAACCGTCACAGGTCGCGCAAGCGGAAACCCCTCTACCACTGTATTCTTTCTCGGAATCCATTCCCAGCCAACGTGCAGAAGCACCCGTTGAAATGATCAAAGAATCGCAGCTTAAGGTGTCTTTATTTTCCAGCGTAAGTTTAAAAGGACGCCGAGACAAATCAACATCTATCACATCTCCGCTGAAAAATTCGGTGCCGAAACGCGCAGCCTGTGCTTTAAGAAGATCCATCATTTCCGGCCCCTTGATACCTTCAGGAAAGCCCGGATAATTCTCTACATCCGAGGTGATCATTAACTGCCCGCCTGCTTCACGTCCTGAGACGACAACAGGTTGTAAAATTGCTCTTGCTGCATAGATTGCCGCAGTCAGTCCTGCAGGACCTGAACCTAAAATTATTAGTTTGTGGTGTTGTTCTTTTGTTGACATTTAATTTTTTGAATGTTGAATTTAGCAATAATCCCCCCAGCTATTCTAACACTCAAAAGCACGACACGATCAAGTCAATTCATTAATCATCTCAATCAATAACTGCAGCTGGTATAAGTATACAGTTCAAGCATATGAAGACAAAAAAGCAGATTTTCTTCAGCGCTTCAGCCGTCTTTCCAGTTCCTGCGTTGAAAACTCCACCAACAGCGGGACATCTTTCAGAGAGGCCATTGGGCTGCCCATTTCTTCCCACTGAGCCAGCAGAATTCCCATTTCAGTCAAACTCAGTTCCTGCCCTGCAGGCAGTGCTGCATTGGTTGTTACTACTTCGCAAATATCACGAATAATTTCTTCAGCCTGGCTGCGTTTACCAAAAAGTGCCAGCCGATCGATGATTCCCCTGATCACTTTTTCCACTTGCTCTACGTGCTGGATTTCCGGAATTGTATTCACGGCAAAGCTACTTCCTCCAAATGGACTAACGGCAAATCCGCAAAGCTCCAGATGCTCCAGCGACTGCTCCAGCAAAACGGATCCCTGCGGAGAAAGCTCAATTAAAAGTGATGCCTGAAAAGACTTTAGCGCAACCTCTTTTTTTTGCAGTGCCTCAGTATAAAAATCGTAAAGCAAACGTTCGTGCAGAGCACGCTGTTCGATCATCAGCAGTCCTGCATCGTTCTCTGCCATGATATAAGTTTTACGGAACTGTCCGAGCACGCGGATTTCTTGCGGAATTTGGGGTAGCGGTGAAAGAAAACGAAGGTTGCGTATTCCATGTTCAGGCAGATTATCCGGAGTAGAGTCCGAGGCCTCTAGAATCGCTGCGGAAGCGTAATTTTGTCTTCTTTGCTCAACAGGACTGATTTCCGTAAGCGGTTTTTCTGCAGCAAATGTTGAAAGCTCTGCTGAATGTTTTCCTTTCAATGCGCCCCGCGGCGGCAGTTCCCTCGACTCAGTTGCGCGTTTTTTCCTTTTTGGAAAAGTCATTCCGGAATATTGACTTTCCAGAGTCAACGCTTCTTCCATTGGCAGTTCAATTTGTCCGGAAATTTCTGTGCGTGACATTTGTGAATGTGAATGTTCACGTCCGAAAAACCGACGGCTCGCGCCATCTTTCAGTGCACGTGAAATTTGGTCCACCAAAATAGTGTGGACTAGCTGACTGTTACGGAAGCGGATTTCTGTCTTTGCCGGATGAACATTTACGTCTATTTCTGTTGGGTCTATTTTTAGATTCAGAAAAAAAACCGGATGCTGACCTTTTCCCAGAAAAGTTCCGTAACCACCATAAATTCCGTGATTTACCGCAGGAGATTTAACATTGCGATCATTTACAAAAATATACTGCCAGCGCCGGCTCGTCCGTGGTTTTGAAGGAAATGAAATAAATCCGGAATACTGCAAATACGTTTCTTCGTGTTTGACCGTCATCAAAATTTCCTTAAACTCTTCACCAAAAAGCTGCTGTATGCGAGTTTGCAGTTGCTGTCCACCTGACAGATTGAGCAGCAATTGCCTGTTATGAGTCAGGCGGAAATGAATGTGCGGATGTGCGAGGGACTTTTGCACAAGATGCTGCTGAATGTGCTGAAGTTCTGTGGCAGTAGTTTTGAGAAATTTCAAACGTGCAGGTGTGTTGTAAAAAAGTCTTTCTACAGTTATTTTTGTACCTTGCGGAAAACCAATTTTCCCCATCTGCTCGAGGTAACCTCCTTTAATAAAAATCCTGGTTGCCCCACTGTTTTCATCTTCACAAGTTAATAATTCAAAATGTGAAACTGACGCAATCGCTGCCAGCGCCTCGCCACGGAAACCTAATGTCTGAATGCGGAACAAATCATTTTCATCAATAATCTTACTGGTGGCATGCCTTTCCACCGCTAGCTGAGCATCTGTTTCGTTCATTCCGCAACCGTTGTCCAGAATCGAAATCAAGTCCTTGCCACCGTTTTTCACCGTAACATGAATATCGGTGGCTCCTGCATCAATCGAGTTTTCCAGCAGTTCCTTAACAACCGAGGCAGGTCGTTCAACAACTTCACCGGCAGCAATTTTATTGATTAAAGATTCCGGAAGAATTCTTACACTTTTTTTTGTGGAAGCAGTTTCTGGCATTTTTTGTTGGCAACTTCTAACAAATTCGAGTAGACATTAGAGTCTTACTTTTTGATGATATATATTTCGTGTTTGTATCTTGCGACATCGTAACTTAAAGACTGAATCGACGCAAGATAGACTCACAAGTTTTTGTTGATTAAATCATTTATTTTCATCAAAAAAAGCTCCCTCGTTGAGTGTGAGCCTCCTTTGCGCAACTTTGCTATGCTGAGACAAGCTGTGCCTAACTTTTCTTAATCAAAAAATAAAGGAACGAAAATGCGACAAAATATAATAATTGCCGGACTCTTGACCGGCCTGATTGCTTTTGCGCCATTGACTGCAATGGCAGATGAAACAGCCACAATTAGATTCATTGTAACAGGTGATCTGTATGAATTCCCTGCTGACAAAGACAGAGGTGGATATGCAAAGCTGGCAAGCGTGGCCAAAATTTTCAAAAAGAAAACAAAAAAAGATATACAATCATATTTGGTTCATGTGGGGGATGCATATTCCCCGTCTTTGCTCTCAACCATGGATAAAGGAAAGAGTACAGTAGAGATGCTGAATGCTGTCGCAGTCGACTATATGGTTCTCGGAAACCACGAATGGGATTTCGGTCCTGAGAATGTTATAGAACGTGTTTGGGAGTCAAACTTTCCTGTCCTGGCGAGCAACGTAATTGATCAAGATGGACTCCCTTTAGATGGTACAGTAAGGACTGCTATGATAAATGTTGGTCCATTCCGTGTGGGGATTATCGGACTTGTCACTACGAATACTAAAGTTGTCTCCAGCACAGGTAGCTATGAATTTCTACCAGTACTTGATACAGCAAAAGCTTTGGCAAAGGAACTCAAAGGACAGGGCGCAAATCTGATAGTCGCTTTGGCACATCTTGATTTTGTGGAAGATATGGAACTGTTTCAAAGTGGTATTGTTGATATATTACTATCTGGTCAAGATCACTACTACATTTTCCAAGACAACGGCAAATCACTTTGGATGGACTCTGGTGAGGATGCTGATAAGGTGGGTATTGTGGATGTCCACATGAAATCCTATATGAAGAGAGGTAAAAAACGATTTAATTGGGAAGCGGACATGCGTTTTGTGGACACAAAACATATCCCGGGGGATAAAGCAATTGCCGCAAAGGTTCAAAGTTATGAAGAGTATTTGAGTAAGGAGCTTGATATTGAAATTGGTAAGACATCCACTGAACTTGACAGCCGCAAAAAGATTGTTCGTACTGAAGAAGCCGCAATTGGTAACTTGATAGCTGATGCTATGCGTGACGGGGTGGATGCAGACATTGGAATAGCAAATGGTGGAGGAATTAGGGCCAAGAAAATATATGCCCCGGGTACTATGATAACGCGCAGAGACATTTTAAGTGAACTTCCGTTTGGTAATGTTGTTGTCAAACTAGAACTCACCGGCGCACAAATCTGGGAGGCTCTGGAAAACGGGGTCAGCCAGATTGAAAGTAATGCCGGCCGTTTTCCTCAGGTTTCCGGAGTTAGTTTTATCTACAATCCAAAAGCAAAAGTAGGTTCCCGTATTATTTCAGCAAAAGTCGGCGGCCGCTCACTAAATAAAGGTCGTAGCTATACTGTAGCCACCAACAATTACGCCGCCAGTGGAGGTGACGGATATTCAGTTTTTAAAAAAGGGAAAGTCATCATTAATGCCAGCAATGCAACACTTTTGGCAAGTATGGTGATGGATTATATTAAAGCAAAGGGAAGTGTTTCTCCAAAAGTTGAGGGACGGATTGTTGCTCAGTAGGAGTTGAAAAAAAACAACCGAAGGCGGGACTTGCTCCCGCCTCACTATACTGTTCACTGGGAGAAATCTGAACAAATCGGGATAAAAGTAATATTGGAGAATTGCACTTTTTAATTCGACTTACTCAACTCTTCCAAACTCTTTTGCCGCGTTCACAAAATGCTGAACGTTTTCAAAAGGTGTGCGTTCCAGCAATCCATGATTGAGGTTGAGAATGTGGTTTTTTCGTCCGGTTTGTTCAAAACATTTCTGGATTGCCTGAGTAATATCTTCCTTAGTTCCGTCAGCCAAAGTTTTATTATCAACATTACCCTGGAAAATCATTTCCGGTGCCTGTTTTTGGGCATGCTCCAGATCAATACAATTCCCAACACTTAAGACTGAAGCTCCGCTCTGCAGCATCAAATCGAGGTGTGGTGATTCCTTGGTAAACAGGATTGAAGGAGCAGTTGTTGCCAATGCACTAAAAATTTTCTCGTGAGTCGGCTGCACAAACTTTTTATAAATCTCTAATGGAATAACATCCGCAAATGATTCAAATAATTGTACCGCGTGCGCTCCGGAAGCAATTTGGAAATTGAGATAATCCACTGTCATTACTGTTAACCAATCAAGTAATGCTTGAGAGATCTCTGCTTGTTCTTCTATAAATGCTAAAACTTCTGCAAGCTTCTGATTTGGACTACGTCCGGCAATCAAAAAAAAAGCGAGAGACATTGGAGAACCGGCAAAACCAAGCACCGGTAATTCTCCTTTGAGTTCAGCATTCAGTCCTTTGAGGATTTGGGAAACACTCTGCAAATGGACTTCTGGATCAAACGCGCGTAGTGCTTTTACCTGAGCCATAGTGCGCACCGGTTTTTCCAGAATTGGTCCAGGCGCAAAGTGAAATCCTGCGCCCGCAGGAGTAAGCGGTGTGAGAATATCCTGAAACATGATGATTGCGTCCACGCCGAGACGTTTTGGCAGCAATGATATCTTGATCGCAATTTCCGGATCCGCAAAGAGTTTTTCAAGGGCTCGCCCGTCATTCTTTTTAAGTTGATTATATTCAGGATCTGTTCTGCCGGCCTGACGCATCATCCAAACAGGTACACGATCTACCGGCAGGTGATTTAAGACACGCAGCAATCTGTCATTTTTGATTACAGACATATTTCTGTTTTATGATTTAAGAATTTGAATAAGAATGGCTTTTAGACACAGTAACGTGTGAATTTTTTAGTGAAACTGGGCAAAAATCCAGGACTATAAAGCAGAAATTCTCTGGACACTTCGGGACGCTTGCTACAACATAGAAGCATCTTTTTATTTTTTAACTACCAATTTATAACAATATTCAATGGCTAAATCTGCTACAGACTGCTTGCGCTGCAGCGATACCAGAGTTTTTATCAGCGTTCGCCCACGTGATCGCTACGCTCACGCAAGGCTTTGTGACTGCGTTTCCAGTCCTTGTAAAACCTGCAAAAGCACCGGTTTCATCGTAGAGCAGGACAGTTTCCAACGTGATGTCGCTATTGTCTGTCCAGACTGTGAACAAATCAAGCAGAGAGTTCAGCTTTATAATAATGCACGCATTCCAAGGCGTTATTTGAACAGCCGCCTCAATGATCAAGATAGGGATGCAGAAAACGAAATGGTGTTTGATCTACTAGGCAGCATTTTCAGGCTTCTGCCCCAGCGTTTAAGCAATCGAAATCTATTACAGACTGACTCTGAGGACTTGAAAGGAATGGTACTCATGGGCCCTCCAGGCACAGGTAAAACTCACTTGATGACCGGTTTTGCCTATCAATGTACGATCAGTCATGGAATCTCCTGCATTTTTCAGAGTTTTGCGGAATTACTGTCTGAATTAAGGCAAGGTTACTCAGACGGAAAATCAGACATGGAAATCATTGAGCCGCATTTACAGACTGATATCCTCATCATTGATGACATGGGCAAGGGGCGCAACAGTGACTGGGAGCTCAGTATTCTGGACATGCTGATTTCAGAGCGTTACAACCGTAACCAGATCATCATGGTTAGCACAAATTTTACTGAAAGCGAAGAAAACACGCTCAAGGAAAAAATCCGTAATCGTGAAAAAACTGAAAGTGAACACTTTATAGCCGACACTATCAGTGGACGTGTCGGTGAGCGTATTCACTCGCGTTTAAAGGAAATGTGTTATTTTGAAAATTTGCTTGGACGTGACAGACGAATCGGAGAAGATGAACTAGACGACTGATCAAAGCAAACCCAGGCTTTCTTCCAGCCCACACATCAGGTTCATGTTTTGAATGGCCTGTCCGGAAGCACCTTTGACCAGATTATCAAGACTCGTGACAATGACCCAGTTTTGTCCGGACTCATCACTCTCCGCTCCAATCATGACGCGATTAGAATTCTGTGTCACCTTTAAATCCGGTAAGTCGCCCTCATCCATAAATTGCACGAATTTCTGCTCAGTCGCAAATTTTGAAAACCGACTCCGAATTTCAGTAACAGGGATTGCTTCCGGAAAATGCAGATAAATCGTGGACAAAATTCCACGGTTGACCGGAAGCAAATGCGGTGTGAAAATTACGTCTCCGCTTTCTTCCGTACTGTATGGACTAAGTTCTGCCAGATACTGCTGAATTTCAGGTTGATGCTGATGAGCAAAAACTTTGTATGCTTTGAAATTTTCGTTAACACTGACATAATTCGTCGTGTCACCTTCAACCCTGCCGCCCGCACCGCTCACTCCGGATTTTGCGTCAATAATTGGTGGACGGTCAAGATCTGCAAGTAAATCCGCCAGTGGTAATATACCCAGCAAAGCACCCGTAGAATAACAGCCGGGATTAGCAACAAGCCTTGCGGAAGAAATTTTCTCCTTGAAAAATTCCGGCAGTCCGAAAACGGTTTCATCCAGCAACTCCGGCGCAGTGTGCGTGAGTTGATAGAATTGTGAGAATACCTTTGTATCACGTAAACGGAACGCTCCGGACAAATCAATCACTCGAACACCCTGCTCCAGTAATTTTGGAACAAGCTCCATGCTGGCCTGATTTGGGATTGCCAGAAAAACGAGATCACAGCCTGAAACATCGCTTTCGTTTGGTTGAAAAACCTGAGAATAACCTCTCAGTTCTGGAAAAACATCCGTTACTTGCCGACCCTGATATTTGCTGGAGGTAAGAAGTTCAATAGTTGCTTCCGGATGATTTTTCAACCAATAGAGAAGTTCACGTCCGGATAAACCTGCGGCTCCTATAATTCCTATGCGGACCATTTATCCAAATACCTCTGAATAAAGTTCAGGGTTAAAACCAACCACATATTCATTCCCAATTTTCCAGCTTGGTGCACGTAGATTTCCGCTTGGGCCAATCACATCTTTAAGAATTTCTGCCTTGTCATCAACAGCAGGATTCCACTCTTGCCGTTTTTTACCTTTACCGGTTCTGATAAGACTTGCAGACTGTAACATTTCCCAAGCGACCTCGCTGTTTATTTTTTCTTTGTTGGCAAAAACGCGCGTTTCCACTGTAATATTTTTTGCGTCAAGAACCTCTTGCGCTCGTTTGCAGGAAGTTCAACCATTCCTGAAATAACCCCAATTAATATGCTTGCTCATTTTTCCTTTAAAATGTTTTTGTTAAATCTATAAATTTGATTAAAGCCTAAATCCAGCCGCCAATATCAGCATTTAATTTTAACGGTTGTGTGCTTCAGAAGCAATTCCTTTCCATTTTTTCTGTAGAATTGCTAAAACTGAATTATCAGTGAAGGTGTCCTACACGAATGGAAAGGGGCCAGCTAACCTCTTTCATTTCCTGCGGATCACCCCAGGCCGTTTTTAAACACTCCGCGTTTTCCGCTATTGGATCACCGCGATTGCGCTTTTTATAATGTGCAACCGCTGACCAACTGCCGAGGAAACCAAGCATATTTTCGAAATCCCAGCTCGCTTTCAATTCAAAACGCGGACAGCGTAATTCACGAAACGGGAAAGATAATGTACGGTAACCGGTATCAACCAGACGCCTTTCTGGATCCCAGAAACTCCCTAATATATCTGTATACAGTCGGTCTATTTCATGGTCAACTTCAGGATTTATACGGAACAATTTGTAAGACCAACAGGCGACCACACCATATCTTTTTAAAACCCGCTCGGCTTCTGCGTAAAAAACATCTAGATCAAACCAGTGAAGTGCCTGCGCGACTGTGATTAGGTCCACAGAGTGACGCTTGAGTGCCGGTGCCTGTTCGTTGGCAACTGCATAATTTATGTTCGACTGAGGCACCGCATTTACTATTTGGACGGAACTTGCGTCCGTTGCGTAAACCCGATCAAAGTGCAAAGCCACTTTCTGCGCGGCTTGTCCATTTCCGGTTCCGACATCCCAGGCCAATTTATGTTCACGACACTCTCCAAGCAGATAGCGGAATATAGTGTCAGGATACTTTGGTCGATGCTCAGCGTATAGGGAAGATTGAGTTGAAAAGTTGTCTTTGAATGCTTTTGGATTTTTATGAAACTTTGCTTTGAATCTCATCTTTGCATGAAAAAAATTAAGTTCAACAATTATCCACTTTCTCACAGTGAGAAATCAATTTTAACATAGGAAACAATGACGCAATTAAAATTAACAGGTTTTTGATAGTTTTTTATTGTAGCTCTCCATAAAAATATTTAAAAATGATGCCCTTGTTATTTTCATTTTTCTGCCAAAATATACCACTAGCATCCTTTACGGGTCCTCCCTCTTGTCTTTTCATGATATATAAATATATAATTCCTGGAAAGAATATCAGGCAAACAATAAGATCTTTTCTTGAGCAAGGAATTGCATTTGCAACTCATAATAAGGTGATATCCCGACGTCATTTTTGATTATATTAATGAAACTCTTTGACTCACACCACCATCTCTGGAACCTTCAGATTCTTGATTACACCTGGCTCAAACAAATTGGGAGCCCAAAACCGTTTGGTGATCCGACTCCGATTCAAAAGGATTACGTCAGGGAAGATTTTCTAAGTGACGTTGCCAAAAATAATAAAATAAATTTATCCGGGTCAGTTCACATTCAAGTCGACAGTGCGCTTGCTGACCCAGTAACGGAAACCCGTTGGCTAAGTAAATTTATACCAGAAGGAATTCCTTCTGGTATAGTCGGATACGTAGACCTGACAAAAGAAGATGCTGAAGATGTCCTCAAACGCCATCTAACCTATCCTAAATTTCGAGGTGTACGCCAAATCATTGCTATGCTGGAAAAACGTCCAGATCTTTCTTTCACCGATGAAAACCTACTTCTAAATAAATGTTGGCAAAAAAGTTTTGCGCTATTGGAAAAACATAATCTCAGTTTTGACCTCCAGCTTTATCCTGAACAAATGAATGAATCTGCTGAATTCCTGAGTGACTTCCCTGATATACCAGTCGTTATAGACCACGCAGGCAGCCCTTACGATCAAAGCGAAACCGGACTTCGCATTTGGAAAAAGGGCATAACCAAACTGGCAGCACTCCCAAACCTTCACATAAAACTTTCTGGTTTTGGAATGTATGACCAAAATTGGTCCTCAGAATCTACTCAAATAATTTTCGATACAATCCTAGAGAAATTTAACCCAAATCGTATCATGTGGGGCAGCAATTTCCCTGTTGAACGATTGATGAAGCCTTACAGCTTTTGTGTAAAACAACTTTTAAAGTGGCTGACTCCGCTTTCAAATAAAGATAAACATAGTATAGCCTCAGAAACAGCACTAAGTTTCTACAATATCGATGAAAATTCTTAACTTTAAACTATCGAATTTGTGCGGAATCTTGAATTGCTTTTTTGAGTATCTCAAAATCAAAGTCTTTCCTTTTACATGCATCTAGTATGATCTTTTCTTTACGAATCATTAGATCGATCGCTTTTGGAAGTTCTTCCGTAAGTTCTTTTGGAATTACAACGGCACCATGTCGGTCTGCATGGATCAAATCATTGTGCTGAACATTCATTCCAAAAATGTTTACTGGAATGCCTGTTTCTTCTATGCGCACATAAGCGTGGGCTGGTCCAATTTTTCCTGCCAGTACCTGAAATCCTGCTGAAAGGGCATCAAGGTCCCGAACCGAGCCATTGGTAACCACACCAATAACCCCAAGTGCATTATGAATGTTTGAATTAACCTCTCCCCAGAAAGCCCCAAATCCCGGCCTTTCATCAACATCCTGGATAACACTGATGCATGGTGTTGTTCCAGGAGATAAATATTCGTAATAAGACAAACTTCTGTCACGTTTTATATTTGGATCTACTTCAGAAGATGAACTTAATGTTGCTGTTCGGGCATAGCCGACAATCGGAGGTAGAGTGGTATCCGCACAAATCATCTGTTCATTCGTAAAACAGCTGGTTCGGAATGTAGAATCGAGGAGTTCAAGTGAATTCAAGATTGTAGGAGTATCATATCTTCTGAAAATATTAAGCAGTCTTTCCGGGATTTGTTTCATTTGAAATCATTCTTTAGTCTTTAAGTAATTTTAATTTTTAGGATTATACTGCGGTCCACCCTCCATCAACCTTGATTGAGGAACCGGTCATCATTTTACTCATGTCAGAAGCTAGAAACAATACCGCGTTTGCAACATCATCTGCCTGTCCAACATGTCCAAGCGGGATTCTGCTTAAAATATATTCTTTGAACTCTTTTTCTTCCATAAAGGGTCTTGTCAAATCGGTCTCAATGAATGTTGGGCATACAGTGTTCACCCTAATCCCATTTTCTGCCAAATCCAAAGCCATGCTTTTGGAAAAACCTTCCATTGCATGTTTGGATGCACAGTATACAGTTCTGTTTTGTCCTCCAACAATGCCCATCTGACTTGAGACGTGGATTATGGATCCTCTAATTCCCGATTCAACCATACCTTTAGCCACAACCTGGGCAACAAAAAAAGCTGATTTGACATTAAGGCCCATGACTTTGTCGAACCTTTCTTCAGAGACTTCACAGAAGTGTTCCGGAATGTTGTTGCCTGCGTTGTTGACAAGAATGTTAAAAGGACCTAACTTTTTCAAATTATTAACAGCTTCCATTGAGCAAATATCGGCCGCATGAACAGAAGCTTTTCCCCCGGACTTAATGATTCCATCCCTGACCTGCTCGAGCTGTTTTTCTGTCCTGGCAGTCAGCACAACTTCCGCACCCACAGCGGCCAGGGTTTTGGCACAAGCTTCACCGATACCTCTACCTGCGCCTGTCACCAGTGCCCGTTGTCCCCGTAAATCGTAAACTTTTGTGGCTGTCACGCAGTTTCTCCACTATAACGTCTAACTCTGAGATCTGCCTGTTCTTTGTGTCCGGCAAATCCTTCAAGCTTGCATAATCTTGAACAGTATTCTCCCACTTTTACACTGGCCTCATTACTGAGAATTTTCTGGTAAGTACATGTTTTGAGAAATTTTCCAACCCAGAGACCTCCAGTGTATCGTGCGGCTTTTAAAGTAGGCAAAGTATGGTTAGTACCTATGACCTTGTCTCCATATGAAACATTGGTACGAGGTCCAAGGAAAAGAGCGCCATAATTAACCATGTTTTCCAGAAACCAGTCATCTTTTTTGGTCATTACCTGAACATGTTCGAAGGCTAGTTCATTTGCTATTTCAAGCATTTCATCATAAGAATCCGCTACAATAATCTGTCCGTAGTTTTGCCATGCTGGCTCTGCAGTGTCACGCGTTGAAAGAGTTTTCAATTGTTTCTTTACTTCTTCCAATGTCTGGCTGGCAAGATTCATGGAATTAGTTAAAAGGACAGCTGGAGAAGTCGGGCCATGTTCGGCTTGCCCCAGCAGATCTGTAGCGCACATTTCCCCATCAACTGTTTCATCTGCTATAACAAGAGTTTCTGTTGGTCCTGCAAAAAGATCAATTCCAACTCGTCCATAAAGCTGCCTCTTAGCTTCAGCTACATAGGCATTGCCAGGACCAACGAGCATGTCCACAGCAGTTATGGATTCAGTTCCTAATGCCATGGCCGCGACTGCCTGGACACCTCCGATCACGAAGATATCGTCTGCTCCTCCTAGATGCTGAGCTGCAACAATGGCATCAGATGGGCGCCCCTCATAAGGGGGAGCGCAGGTAATGATTTCCTTCACGCCGGCAACTTTTGCAGTTACAACAGACATGTGGGCAGATGCTACCATTGGGAACTTACCCCCTGGGACATAACTCCCCACACGGTTTATTGGGATATTCCTGTGACCAAGAACTACTCCTGGAAAAGTTTCCTCTTCAACGTCATTCATGGAATCCCGCTGAATCTGGGCGAAGTTACGGATCTGCTCCTGTGCAAAGCAGATGTCACTAATTGTTTGTGTATCAAGTCTATCAATACAGGACTGGATTTCTTTTTCAGAAAGTCGGAATTCACCCGGTGACCAATTGTCAAAACGTCCCGAAAGTTCCCTGACAGCTGCGTCTCCACGTGAATTAACATCGTCAAGCAATTTTTCTACAGTATCTCGAATTTGTTTTTGGGCTTTGTCCCGTTGTTCTTCTGAAATAGCCTCCTTTAGCCAGTTTGCCATAATTTACCTTATTTTTTTGAATGATTGTAGGACATAAAACTTAACCTGTTTACGATGTATTAACTCATGGAATAGCCGCTGATTTGCATCCAAAGTGAGATCTCGTCTATCGCATGATATTCTCTAACTACAAGATCTTCTTGCATTTCGGCATGAGTTATTGCCATTATTACCACAGGAGCACCTGTTGGTTCACCAAAACTTCCAAATCCGGTATGTTCCGCTGAAAATGACCAACGTAAAGCAATTCTGGTGTTTTTACCTTCCTCCTCATTGACTATCCAATGATGAACCCTGTAACTACCTTTTAGGAAAGATTTAGTGTAGCCTGTGAGAAATTCAATAAGCTGATCACGACCATAAATAACTTTCCCTTCAGGAGCATGAATCTGGCAGGCCCTGTTGTGCGATTTTTCCAGAGCGTTGAATTCTGATTGCTCCCATAACGCCTGGTAACTTTGAGCGAGATTTTTTGCAGCCCCTGAAAGTGGACCTGATTCGGGAGGCCCTTCCCAGCGTTTAACGTAATCCTGAACGCTTGGAACAGTACTTCCAGCGTTCTTTAGATTTAAAGCCAACTGGCGTCCGAATTCATGGGGTTCGAGTCCGACCTGTTTCACAATGGCGGACTGATCACGCACCATCCATTCATCAATCACTTTGTTTCCTCTGCATATACAGTCAGCTATCACTCTGTAACTAACTTTTAAACCTGTAGGAGATCCGCAAAAGCCGTCTCCAAGATGTGTTGCTGAACTGAGAATCCTGTGTGATGAATAGAAAGTGCCGGGCTCGTCCTCAGAACCAATCACATCTTCTCCTAGCAACTGCCTGTCAGGAAACATCTTCAAAGTCTCATAAGTAGAGCTAATAACTTCTTCTACTTTGTCTGAAACACTTGTGGGGGTCTTTACTGGAGCATTTTCACCATAATAATCTCTTATACGTTCAACACCACGTTCCTCCCAGATACGATAAGTAATTTTAAGAATGTAATCTTTTAAATCATTAAATTCTGAATCAAATCCTTCCATTTTATAAAAATATTCCTATAACTTTTCGTCTGTTTACAGCAAATACATAGAACCGCAGATTATCCGACTCTTGAATAACAATGCATTTTTTCTATCCTTTTACTGCTCCAGTAGTCAATCCACTTATAATTTGTTTTTGAAAAAACATGACAACCATAAATAAAGGTGCTGTCGCAGAAACCACTGATGAAACAGCCCACATCATATTTCCCTCATGTTGATTTGTACCTAAATAACTTTGAAGTTTGGGGACCAACGTATGGTTTTCATAACTTAGCAGCATTGCTGTAACTGTGAAATCATTATACGCAAGCATCAGACTAAATAATCCGGCTGTTATTACCCCAGGCCACATGACGGGCATTATGATATATCTAAATGCCTGAAAATGTGAGCACCCATCTATCATTCCACTTTCATCTAACTCTTTTGGAACTGTTTTAAAAAAAGAATATAATAGCCATAATGTGAATGGTTGATTAATCGCAACAAGAACAATAATTGTAGTTGGAAGAATGCCCCAGATATTTAGTTGGAAAAAGGGGAAAAGATATCCTGAAACAAGCGTAATATGTGGCATAGCACGAAAAACAAGGGCAGCTATTAATATCCAATATGCATATCGGTATGGTGAGCGTGAGAGAGCATATCCTCCAAGAGTACCTAGAAACAAAGAGATCGTAACAACAAAGAAAGTTACAATAACTGAATTCCTTGCTGCATACCAAAATTCTCCTTCAATCCAAGCTTCTCTAAATGCATTTAAAGTGTAACGTCCGCCAGTCTCAATAATTGTATTAAAACCTGAAATTACATACCACCAATCAGATCTTGAAAAAAAATCCTCACGAACCTTAAATGATCCTAAGAAAGTCCAGATAAATGGGAAAGCTGCAATGGCCAACCAGGCTATTATAAATATACTATTAATAATTAATAATTTTTTAGATTTTTTGTCTGCTAAAGTTTCCATGTTTTATCTTGATTCACCAAATTCGCGCCATGTTTTGATAAGTACTGGAGTCAATAGTATACCTACCATTATGATAGTTAAAATAGATGTTGAGGCTGCTGAACCAAAATTCATTACCTCTATATTTCGAAGATCATTATAAATTAACCATGAAAATGATTGAGCACTAGCCTCAGCACTAAATCCAAGTATTGGTTCAAAAACTCTAATATTATCCATCATTGAAATAAGAGCAATAAAAACTGCTACTGGGTATAGATGCGGAATCACGACATGTCTAATTCTTTGCCAGCGATCTGCCCCATCTATTATCGCAGCTTCTATTGGATCTTGTGGCACTGTTTGAAGTGCAGCATAAAAAACTATAAAGGCAAAAGGGGAATGGTGCCATATTCCATAGGTTATTAATGTAATCCAAGTAAGTTTAGTTGACGCCTTCAAAGATAGATAAGGATCATTGAATAATTCTTGAATTGTTGATCCAATTATACCTTCTGCGTCAATCATCCAGAATAGTACTAGAGAACCCATCAGAGGAGTCACAATCATTGGCAAAATTGTTACGAAAATAATTGGACCTTTTATCTTCTGTGACAAAGAATTAATGCAAAGCGCTATAATAAAACCTAAACAAATTACAAAAGGTGTAACAAATAGCGTATAAGTTAATGTAAATATTAATGCCTTATAAAAAGGCAAATTAAAAAAAATGCTGGAAAATTCGCTAAATGTTTTTGAATTAATCCACCCTTCATTCAATTCTTTGAATGCTAAATGATTTCTATCTATATAAGTTTTAAACCCATTAAATCTACCTAAAGGTTTTTCTTTGTTCAGAGCAGCATACGCTTCAACATCTACACCGATCTCTTTTTTGCAACCAAATGGATCACATATCTCAATTTCAATTGAAGGTTTTTGATGTTCAATAAAAAGTGATTGAACAAAAATTGAAACGATAGGAATTGCAATGAACAAAACCATTGCTACACAAGTAGGAAGCATGAACCAGAAAAACGTTTTATGTTTCATGTAAGCAACTTTTTCACAAATTATTTTATAGAAATTGGTTGGATCCTTGAAGATTCATGATGAGTCGAAAATGACCATACTTCCCTTGCAACCTAAGCAAAAGAAAGTACAGGTATCATGAGTGTGCTACTGAGGAGCTGAAAGTTAGCAACGGGTCAAAATCTTAGGTGTTTTAGCTCAGGATGAACAGCAGTATCAGCAAAGCTTGATGTAAAACGACATCATGAATTTCGTTAACTCAGGAAAGTAAAAAAGGTGGAAAGAAAATATTTCCACCTTTTAGCATTATTATTTTTACAGAAAGCCTTTTTCTTTAGCTTTACCTCTGTATGCAGCTTCAGTATCTGCAAGCGCTTGTTGAGCTGTTTCTTTGCCTTTTAAGAAATCAACAATTTCTGAGCCAAGGGCTCCATGCATAAGTGACATTTGGGCTAACATAGGATAAGGGTTTGCTCCCATCCTGGCTGCAGCAAGTACTCCAAGTGATTTTGGACCAGGTTTAAATCCTTCTACTAGCCACACTGCTTGATCTGATGCATCATTTGCCATTTTTTTAGAGGTTGCTGCATGAACAAGGGCTTGAAAGCTAGCTTCAGCATCTTTATCAGATCTATTTTTTGCTAGCATAAAGCCATCCCACCATAGTGTGGCTGCTGGAATAGACCCTCCTCCAACAGTTGCCGGAGCTGCCAATTTGGTTGCAGCAGTAATTGCTGGATCACCATCATCATCAAGCAAAGTCCCCGATCTTGAAGCCCATAAAGTCATAAGACCTACTTTTCCTGCTTCCCACTCAACTTTGATAGCTTCTGAGTCGTGTGTGAGGAAATCTGGATTGCTATAACCAGCAAGTTTTTTTAACATCTTAAGAGTTGCAACACCTTTTTTGTTGTTGATGTTTGGCTCTGCTGAACCAGGTTTGAAAAACTCGCCACCATGACCTAGAAACATATTTACAAACTCTTCTGCTAAATTCCAACCGGCTTTATAAGCACCTGCATATGGATTTAGCAATTTACCTGAAGACCGCATTTTTGCAGCTGCCGCTATAACTTCTTCATAAGTTTTTGGTACAGCTATTCCTAGTTCATTAAGAATATCTTCACGATAGTATAAATGCTGAGTATTTGCCATGAAAGCAACAGCCATCACTTTCCCATCTATTGTGATTAACTGAGATTTTTGTAGGCCTTTTCCATATTTAGCAACAAGGTCATCCATTGGCCTAATCAGACCTTCGTTCATTAATGGTACTATAGAACTGTTTGCTCCAATTCTAACTGAATATTCCGCTGGATTAGCCGAAAGAGCAGCCATTGCTAGATTGTTATGTTCAGATGTGTGATTCACTTTGAAATCAGCTCCTGCCCCTGCACATGCTTTTGCTGTATCTGTGTATGTACGCAAAGCAGGAAAATCATTTGCCAAAATGTTTATTGAACCACTAGTGATACCGCAAGCAGCATAGGTAGTGTGGACTATTAGAAACATGAATGTTGATGTTACTGTTATTTTAGATAGCATTTTCATTTTCTCTCTCCTTATTTAATGAGGGACTTAAATTAATTTTCAGACCCATAGGGACTATTGAGTTGGAATGTTTAATAAAGACAAACCAAAGTTTTATCCAAACTTACCGTTTATATGATTGGTATTTTTGGCTAGTCTCAATGGTATAAAAACATATTCAATCAAAGTATAAAAAGTGTTAAAAAAAATTGATCGACATTTATATACACATTGGAGTGGTAAAGAATTACATACGTATTCATTCAATGCAAGAAAAATATTGCAGATACAAAAAAAAATATGTAATTATTGTTAACCAAATGTAGATTCATAAAAAGAATGTTTTGTAAATTAAGATAAATCTAGGAAAAATAACTTGCCTTCAAAATATGGGAAAGACATCTATTGTCGAATAAAAAGGACTAAATTTGTTTAGAATTGCATGAAAAGATTTCATAAAACTCAGCCAGAAATGAAGAAACACAATGACTTGTCAAAGACAAAAAAAATACCGCGCGTTGTTACATCAATTGAAAAGGTTGAGAATTTTTAACATATTAGAAATATAAATATTAAAAAATAAAATTTATTGTAGTTATTTTAAATAGTAATAAAAATTTTGTCAGATTGGTAAAGGAGTGAATTTGGATAGACACACAAAGAATAAAAAACTGATTTCTACTTTGAGGAGGGCAATGTACGATTTCAGCGAAAGTAGTGTCCGCAAAGCACTTGATGGTCTTTTTATTTCAGATCCAGTATTTCGCCTTAGTTATCCATTTGGAGAGAAAACAGGAGTAGATAATTTTTACAAGAATGTATTAGCTCCACTTCTTTGGGCTCTACCAGATTTAGAGCGCCGTGACACAATTGTGATGGCTGGAGCAACTCAAGAAAACTCTGATTGGGTAGGTTGCTGTGGTTATTACACAGGCACATTCAGTAAATCATGGTTGGATATTCCACCGACAGGGAATCAGGTTGCCATGAGATTCCACGAGTTCTATCGCTTTGAAGATAACAGAGTGACTGAAGTACAGGCTCTATGGGATATCCCTGAGCTAATGATGCAGGCGGGAGCTTGGCCAATGGCTCCTAGTCTTGGCCGTGAATGGCAAGTTCCTGGACCTGCAACTCAAGACGGAATTATACAAGGCCCCTATGATGAATCTAGTAGTTTAGCAGCTTGCCAGTTAGTACTTGACATGCTTACTTCAATGAATAGGCATCCGTCAGAGGGAGGCCCTGAAGTAATGGAAATGAAAAAATTTTGGCACCCAAAAATGAATTGGTATGGTCCCTCCGGCATCGGAACAGGCCGAGGTATAGAAGGATTCCGAAATTGGCATCAGATTCCTTTTCTTGCTGCCATGCCGGACCGAGGGCAGTTTGACGATCAGATTACGAACCATTTCTTTGGTGATGGTAATTATGTGGGAGTTACAGGTTGGCCCAACATGATACAGACTATTTATCATGGAGGCTGGATGGGTATTGCTCCGTCAGGAATGAGAATTAGTTTGAGAAGTCTAGATTTCTGGAGACTGGAAAATGGACTGATTCGAGAAAACTGGGTTCTTGTAGATTTGCTTGACATCTATGACCAAATCGGTGTTGATGTTTTTGCCAGAATTCGTGAGTTTAATAAGGCACGTAGAGGTTTTGACCCTGTTACTGGTTTAGCACTACAATCGTAGACTAAAATGAAAAGCTATCAAATTCAAAAATCATTGATTTTGTCATTTTATGATGAGATAGAAGCAGCAAATGCAAATAGTATTGCTAAGGTCATAAGAAAATTTACAAAACCGGACCTTCAATGGTACGGAGTCTACCCGTTTAATGAGCAGAAAGGTGGGGATGCTGTAGCAGAAGTTTTCTGGATCCCGTTTCTCTCAGCCTGGTCTAATGTTCAGCGCCGGCAGGATATTTTTCTCGCAGGTACCAGTGAGATTGACAATACTGACTGGGTTATCAGCATGGGACACTTTATGGGCCTTCTGGATGGGAATTGGTTAGGTCTACCTGCCAGCCGAAAAATAGCTTTTCTACGTTATGCTGATTTCAATTGCATTAAAGATGGTAAAATAATAAGAAGCAGTTTTTTTTGCGATCTCATTGGCTTAATGCATCAATTGGGTCTCAATCCATTGCCTCTTCAAACGGGTGCTTCTTTCGTTTATCCCGGCCCAAGAACACATGATGGTTTATTAATTGAGCCTCAGGATCAGCAAGAGTCTCAGAAGACTCTTAAATTGGTAAACCAAATGATAGGCGATCTTACAGTTCTTAATAAAAATGAAAATGACTGTCCACATCCAGATTTGCTAAAAAAAACTTGGCACGATGATATGATCTGGTACGGCCCAGCTGGTATTGGAGCATCTTATACTATTCCGCGATACCAGGAACAGCATCAGTTCCCCTTCAGGAGAGGGCTTAAGGATAAGATTTTTAATGGCCACATATGCCGATTTGCAGAGGGAAACTATGCAGGTTTCTTTGGCTGGCCAAACCTAACTAATACTCCCATTGGCGGTTTTTTGGGATTGCCTGCGAGTAATATTGCAGCAGATATGAGGGTTGTGGATATCTACCGCCGGGAAGGAGAAAAACTCTCTGAAAACTGGGTGTTAATTGACCTGCCTTGGTGGTTAAAACAACAAGGAGTCGATGTTCTAGAAAGAACAAAGAAGATTATTAATTACTAAGTGTATCCCCCATGAACTATTTTATTCAAATACTGTAAAGGCTGTTCAAGATTTTCAGTTAAGTCTACCCATCGATAAATTGCCGACGGACAATTGTATAACACAATCCACTATAACAGTTCAAAATACTTTCTAACTTAAGGATATTTATATAGGAATTCTTGATGATCCACGGACAATCAATTCACCCATTATAACTTTATGATTCGGCGGATTTTCCGGTTCTTTTATTCGTGAGATAAGATCTTCTACAGATGCATCAACCATATCCCTGACAGGTTGGCGAACTGTTGTCAGGTTGAAACTCGGCCATGAGGCCATAGGGATATCGTCAAAACCGATGATCGAGACATCTTCTGGAACTCTTAATTTCATACCACTTCTAATGGCATCAAGCGCACCAAATGCCATAATGTCGTTAGAACAGAAAATAGAGTCTGCTGGATCGGGTCTTTCCATTAATCGAACAGTAGCTGCGTATGCTTCATTGTAGTTGTAATTACCAACTTCTCTTAATGTATCTACACCATTCTTATTCATAATTTCAAGAAACCCTTTTTCTCTGTCGATACTTGTTGTAGTATCCTCACTGCCTGCAAGATATGCTGGGCGTTTATGTCTTGAATCTAGTAAGAATTGAGCTACCATGCTGCCTCCAGCCTTGTTGTCACAACAGAACCAACTGGCATTTGATTTTGGAATATATCGGTTAAAAAGGGTGACAGGAGTCCCTCTTCGCTCACACTCATAGGACATGTCTGAGCTCAATGTAGCTGCTGTAATTATAATCCCGTCTACTTGGTATTCGAGTAACTGCGGAAGGATGTCGTCCAAGCTCTGATCTCTGTGTACTACAAATAACATCACTTTCTGACCATTTTCTTGAAATTTCCTACTCAATAGATCTAATACTTCCGGGTAAAACGGATTTGTCGTTACGTTTGAGATAACTATTCCAACCATGTTAGACCGTCGAGTGATTAGACTTCTAGCCATAGCGTTCGGCTGATAACCAAGTTTTTTTGCAGCTTCAAGTACTTTTTGTCTGGTTTTTTCCGTTACAGGGCTTTCTGGTAAATAGGCGCGAGAAACTGTTGATTGGGAAACACCTGCAAGATTTGCCACCTGGGTGGAAGTGGTATTGGTTTTATTTTTCATATTAATAATTCTATGGTTATTAATTTTCTTAGAGTAATTGCTTTAAGGAATTTATAAATAATATAAGTACTTTGAGTAAAGTTTTAATTATATTCAAAAAATTGTTTTTTTTAACTAAAACATTAATTATTAATTATTGGATGAATTAAAATTATATTTCCACTGGTAAATTCATTAATATCATATCAACATAACATACGTATGCAATGGAATTCACCTTAAAACAATTGAGAAATCGTTTGATCCAGCGAAATAAAATTATATCCTTAAGAAGAGCGATCAGATAAGAACACAAGAAATGAGAAAATAAAAATGAAATTAAGTAAAGATAGAATATTGACCACACATGTTGGCAGTCTTCCTCGTTCTGAAAAAGTTTTTAAACTTGTTTTCGCAAAGGAAGATGGAAAAAATCTAGACAAAAAAGAATATGACGAAGTTATTGCTGAGGCTGTTAGAACAGTGGTAAAAAAACAAGAGGAAGTAGGAATAGATGTTGTGAGTGATGGAGAGCAAAGTAAGATCAGTTATGCCACATATATCAAAGATCGTCTGAATGGATTCGAGGGTGACAGTCCTCGACAAACCCCAAAAGATCTTGAAGAATTTCCAACATTTTCCTCGAGGGCATCAAAATCCGGTGGTGTTCCGACATATACCCGTCCACGTTGTACTGGGCCAGTTACAGTGAAGGACATGAAGCCACTTGAAATCGATCTTGTAAATTTACGAAAGGCACTGGATGGGATTAGTATCTCTGAAGCTTTCATGAACGCTGCTTCACCAGGTGTGATCGCTCTATTTCAGCCAAATGAATATTATTCCGATCATAAAAGCTATCTCTATGCTTTAGCAGATTCAATGAAAGCCGAATATGAAGGGATTGTGAAAGCGGGCTTTTTAATTCAGATTGATAGCCCTGATCTGGCTCTTGGACGTCATGTTCTTTTCAAAGATGAAAGTGAAAAAAAGTTCCTTTCTATGATTCAACTCCACATCGAGGCCCTAAATCATGCACTTGAGAAAATACCCTCAGAAAAAATTCGTTTGCATGTCTGTTGGGGTAACTACCAGGGGCCTCACCATTGTGATATCGAGATGAAGAAAATTCTTCCTACAGTCCTTACGGCCAAACCTCAGGCCCTTTCATTTGAAGGATCTAACCCGCGTCACAGTCACGAATGGACTGTTTTCAGAGATATCAAAATTCCTGAGGAGAAGATATTGATTCCAGGTGTAATAGATTCGACAACCAACTTTGTGGAGCACCCTGAACTGGTTTCAGAACGAATTTGTCGATTTGCAGATATTGTTGGAAGAAATAGGGTAATTGCTGGCTCCGATTGTGGATTTTCCACCTTCGCTGGTTTTGGAACAGTCGATGCTGACATAACCTATGCAAAACTTTCATCGATGGCGAAAGGTGCAGAAATAGCTTCAAAAAAGCTTTGGTAAAATCTTTTTCAGCAAGGTGTGATATCAATGAAACACAACACAGGCTGTTTGACAAATTTTTGAAATAGTTCCCTTCACCAAAAAATAATTAATTCTTGAGTCACCTATGAAAACACTCGAAACTATGAGAACAAGGCTAGTTCGTAGGAGTGAAATGGTTCCCTGTAAAAGTGCCTTTATTGACGCTCATACTCCTGGGAGTCACCTCAAGGACAACTTTAGTATTATCGGGCCAGGTGTAACAGAAAATAAAGAACAGTTCATCAATATCCGTGAACCACATGGATTCAACATCGGAGCCGCTGGTCAGCCACCTTACATCAAAAATTCACTACATAGCCACTTTACTGCTGAAGTCTTTTTGATACAAGAAGGAACTTTCGACATTTATTGGGGACTGCATGCAGAGAATCATACAATTCTTACTGAAGGAGATGTAGTTTCTATACCTACAAATTGTTTTCGTGGTTTTGAAAACATTGGAGAGAAATATGGATTCTTGTTCGCGATTCTTGGAGGAGATGATACAGGTGGTGTTGAATGGGCTCCTCAAGTATTCGAAGATGCTGAAGATCATGGACTGGTTTTGCTTGAAGATTATGGGGTATGGGATACAAATAAGTGCCCCATTCCAAAAGGTGCAACCCAAGTTCGACCTATGAGTCCTGAAAAAGCCGCAACTTATAAGAATTACTCTACTGATGAAATGGAACTGCGAATATGCCGCTCAGGCGCTCTTAAACCATTAAAGAATCATCCTTTAAAATTTGGAGAATACGGCTCAATTCAATTGCATCGTTTAATAGGAATAAAAGAAGCTGTTATTCCTGGTGGAGATGAATTCGAATTATCTCTCTTCGTAGCCAAACCAGGAGGAGGATATAAAACATTCAGTAGATCTGAAAAAGAAGTCCTTATCTGTTATGAAGGAATCTGGAAAGTCGATTGGACTGCTGAGGGGTACAAAGGGAGCATTTTGCTCAATGCCGGTGACTTATTGTCAGTACCAGAACACTGTGGAAGGTCAGTGGAATGTGTTGGTAAAAATAAGGGATCCCTATACTCTGTTATAAATGAAAACTCACCGAAAGATCCTGGTTGGACTAACTGATTGCATCAACGTTTGTTTACATTCGTTCGTTCTGCAATAAAGATACTAAATATATTAGCTAAATAGTAGATACTCGATGTTATTTTATTGATTTTTTCAAGAGTCAACAATTCTCTTTCTTAGTTTTATACTCAATTCCCCCCTTGTGATTCCGTTTTTTATGTTTATTCCGATTTTGATTATTATGGTAATTAATTGGTAACCAAAGGAATATTAACAAAAAAATAAGAGCGAGTTAAACTGTATATATCCTGTTATTTCATAGTATTAGTTGCTATTGATATGTCATATCATAAAAAAATAGATTTTAATCAGCAGGCCTCGCCATCAGCTTGCATTTCAGCCAATATGGAACGCCCCATCGCAGTGTCAGCTAAAGGACGCGTGAGCTCACCCAGTGCATCCAGTTGTGCTTTGAGTGCCTGAGAATCCTGTTTCTTCATGCTTTCCCGGACTACTTCCATTTGTTTGCGGATTTCGTCGCGCTCCGTTCCACTCAAAGCACTTTCCGCGACATTCCAGTTTTGTTCAATTCCCTGAAAAACACGTTCCGCGGTTAATCGAAATTCAATTAATTGACGTTCATTAAAATCATCAATTGCGTGTTCAAAGGAATCTTCCATGATTCTCTCTATTTCAAACTGTGTTAAACCGTGAAATGGAATAACTTCAATTTCCGCCTTTTTTCCGCTGCGTTTTTCGCTGGCGGAAACAGTAAGAATACCGCTTGCATCAACACGTAACATAACTTCCACCAGCGGGAAACCACCTTTCATAGGCGGTATACCACGCAACTTAAACTTACCGAGAGCACGGCAATCCTTGATTAATTCGCGCTCGCCCTGATAAATATTAACATCGATCGAAGTCTGGTCATCAACATTTGTGGTAAAAGTCTCACTTTCTTCAACTGGTATTGTAGTGTTGCCGGTAATGATTTTACTGAATGTTCCACCCAATGTTTCAATTCCGAGGGCCAGTGGAATCACGTCAAGTAGTAAAAAGTCACGCCGTCCGCCAGCCAGCAAATGTCCCTGGATTCCCGCGCCGATTGCTACAACTTTGTACGGATCAATCGCCACATGCGGTGAGCGTCCGAAAAAAGTTTCAATCTCCCTGCGTACTCCCGGAACTACTGTAGAACCACCGACCAACACAACCTCGTTTATCTGATCTATAGATAGTTTTGCCTGCTGCAGCACATGTTTGCAACTTTCCAGAGTTTGTTCCACCAGAGGAGAAATCAATGACTCAAAATCTTCTACTTTAAAATTATCCGTAAAAGAAATATCCTGTTTTGGGAAGTCCAGAGTGTATTCTTTTTCTGGTGAGAGACTGAGTCCAACTTTGATTGATTCAGCAGTTTTTCTTAAAATTTGCTTTGACTCCGGATCATCAAACTGGGCTTGCGTGTATTCCTGCAGAATTCTCTTTTTCAAAATTTCCACCAGCGACTGGTCAAAATCATCTCCACCAAGTTGAGTATTACCGTGGGTGGCAACCACCTTAAAAATCTTTCCGGAGAGTTTGAGAATGGAAATATCAAAAGTACCACCGCCTAAATCGTAAACAGCAACGTGACCATCTTTTTGCAGATCCTGCTTTTCATCGAGTCCATAAGCAATCGCTGCGGCAGTCGGTTCATTGATGATTCGCGCCACTTCCAGTCCGGCAATGGTAGCTGCGGCCCTCGTGGCCTGCCGCTGGGAGTCATCAAAATACGCAGGAACTGTGATAACTGCTTTTTCAACAGCTTCACCGAGTGCTGCTTCGGCACGCTGTTTTACTTTTTTTAATATTTCAGCAGATAATTCCTGTGGTGTAAAATCAAGGTAAGGCTCACTTTCGCCTATCCGGACTTTGAGTAATTTCCTTTCTGCTTCTACAATTTGATACGGCAACTCATTGACAAGCTCTCCAAGCTCTTCAAGGTCACGTCCCATCAAACGTTTTATGGAAAATACGGTATTTTCCGGATTAGAAATTCTGCGCTGCTGTGCTTCCTGTCCAACCAGCCATCCGGAATCTATACGTGACAAAACGGAAGGTGTCACCGAATTATCACCCTCACCGATTACTTCGGGGCCCTCATCAAAAACAGTTGCGCACAAACTGTTCGTTGTGCCCAGATCAATACCTATTATGCGTTCCATTTTGTGAATTTGTGGTGTGTTATAAACTGCTAAGCGCTGCTAATCCGCTGCTGGAATACGCTCCAGCAGTCGGCGCAAATAACGTTCCGCGTTTAAGTGGGTTTGCAGTTGCTGGAGTACTCCGGAATCTTCCGGTTGCTCTTCATGTTTTTTGAAAAGAGGGGCATAGTCTGCTTCAATATCTTTTTTCCTATTTTGCATATCCTCACGCATTGCGGACAAATCAACCGCGTTTCCGGAACCCAGCAATTCATCCAGTTCTTCCTGCAGGAAAAACATTTCTGCTAAAAAACCCTCCGGCAGGGAACGCTCATCCAACTTTTGCTTTGTGGCCTGCAAATGTAATAAATAACCGGCTCGCAAAGTTGGTTCGCGCAGAGTTTTGTATGCTGTATTCAGAATAGCGGAAGCAACTTCGCTTAGCTGTTTTTCTTCTTCCGGAGCAGAACCGTAAAAGTCTGGATGTAGCTCAAGTGAAAGCTCCTGATAACGCTCCTCCAATTCTGATGATTTTATCTCAAAACTGACAGGTAAACCCAGTACTTCAAAAAAATCCATTTCACGTGGAAAAGGCTGGAGTGCGTTGCAGGAAAAACAAAAAAGACGTGAAACCAGAGTGGACTCGCACGTATGGCAGGCAGGTTGGTCAAAAGCCATAGCTTGGTTTTATAATATCTACGCTACAACTCAGTTTTCGTTTCTGCTTTTGTAGTCAGAAATTGCTGCTTTAATCGCATCTTCTGCTAAAACAGAACAATGAATTTTTACTGGAGGTAGTGAAAGTTCTTCAACAATTTCTGTATTCTGGATCGACATTGCTTCATCAATACTCTTGCCTTTGACCCATTCAGTGGCAAGGCTTGAACTCGCGATTGCGGAGCCACAACCAAAAGTTTTGAATTTCGCATCAACAATTTCTTTGGTTTCAGGATCAACCTGAATCTGCAGTTTCATCACATCACCACATTCAGGAGCACCAACAAGTCCTGTACCTACATTAAGGTCACTTTTATCCAGACTCCCTACGTTCCTGGGCTCGCTATAATGATCAATTACTTTTTCGCTGTAAGCCATTTTTGCACCTTTTCTACAATAATTATAATTTTGAGCTTAATGTGACGCCCATTCTACAGTTGATAAATCTACACCTTCTTTTACCATTTCATAAAGCGGTGACATTTCACGAAGCCGCTTTACCGCAACTATCATTTTTTCTGCTGTATAATCAATTTCTTCAACGGTAGTGAAACGTCCCATACCAAAACGGATTGAAGAATGCGCTAAATCGTCACCCACTCCTAATGCCCGTAAAACATAAGATGGTTCCAAACTGGCTGAAGTGCAGGCTGATCCCGAAGAAACCGCCAAATTACTGACTCCCATCATCAAACTTTCACCTTCTACGTAACCAAAACTCAAATTGAGATTATTCGGCAATCGTTCTGTTGGATGTCCATTGAGAAAGATATAATCCAGTTCTGCAGACAAACGATCAAATAGCCTTTGCCGTAATCCTGTCAGGCGTTCTGCTTCAGAAGCCATTTCCGCCATCGACAATTCAAGAGCTTTAGCAAAACCGACAATTCCGGTCACGTTAAGAGTACCGGAGCGCATTCCTCGTTCGTGACCGCCGCCAAACATGATTGGTGACAAACGCACACGCGGTTTTTTGCGGCGTACATACAACGCCCCAATACCTTTTGGACCATACAACTTGTGTGCAGTCATGGAAAGAAGATCAATCTTCATCTCGTCTACATCAATTGGAATTTTCCCTACACCCTGTGTCGCATCTGTATGAAACAGGACTCCTTTCGCACGTGTGATTTCACCTATCTCCCTTAGAGGATTGAGTGTGCCAATTTCATTATTCCCCGCCATTAACGAAACCAGAATGGTATCTTCGCGGATGGATTCTTCCAGTTGTTTGAGGTCAATGCAACCGTCTTTATCCACATCTAGAAAGGTAATTTCGTAACCACGCTGTTCCAATGCGTGGCACGGATCGATCACTGCTTTGTGTTCGATTGGACTTGTAATGATATGCTTTCCATTTTTCTGATAAAATTCTGCAACTCCCAAAACTGCAAGATTGTCAGATTCAGTAGCACCACTGGTAAAAACAATTTCCTTGGCGCCGGCGCCAATCGCCTTGCCGATAGATTCACGTGCATCTTCCACTACCTGTTCAACCTGCCAGCCAAAGGCATGATTACGACTGGCGGCATTTCCAAATGATTCCGTGAAAAACGGCATCATCGCCTCCACTACTAATGGATCAACGGGCGTGGTAGCGTTGTAATCAAGATAAATGGGCAGTTTCATAAGAAGAGTCCTTTACACTAAAGTTGTTTGATTGCGCGTCTTCAATAATCGCGGCTAATGTCGTTTCTTCAACAAACTGCTTAATCTTCTGATGTATAGCAATCAGCGGCCGTCGAGTTGGACAGCACTGATGTACTTTACATAAATCCTCATCATGAACACATTCTACTAATTCAAAAGTGCTGTCAGTGATCCGGATAATTTCAGACAAATTAATTTCCTCCGCAGACCGTGCCAATACATAACCACCGCGCTGTCCACGGGTTGATTCTATCAATCCGGAAGAAACCAGTTGTTTCAGGATGTTAGCCACCATGGGATAAGGTAGTTTATAAAAGGTGGCTACTTCCTGCGCACTCACCGGAGATTCCTGCTCACCCAGATGTGTCAGCAAAATAATCGCGTAATCAGTCTTTTTTGATAATTTCAGCATCGCCTTCCCTTTTTGTAAGTTTTCTTAAACTAGCACCTAATTAGTACTATTTCAAGTAAAAACGACAACTAACCCGAAAAATAAATTATTTTTGTTGAATCAGTAACAAGTCCTAAAAACGTGTCATTGCTTACAAAGCGAGAAATCTATTTTATGTTAAGCACTAATATTATTAAGATCTCACTCTTCTTTCGAGATAACAAACAATTAGTTTTGGAGTTTTTAGGAAGTCAGCATTTTTCAGCGAAATTAATTATTTTCAGCGAAAATTCAGGCAGGATCTTTATTGCCGCTTTGAAAAGTTTGTTTTTTGGGGAGTGGAATATTGACGGTCTTATGCAGTAACTCTTCAGCGCGGCCTACTTCCCAGATACGAAAATCAAGGCGAACATCTCCCGTATGTTCAACAGCTGAGAACCGAGTCTGTAGATTTGCTTCTAGTCTTCCGCCTGGAGGCAGCCAATAATATTTTGGGGGAAGTTCTTCCTGAAAACGTGTTTTCCAGAAATGAGCGCTCACGCGGATAAAACGTGCCAACCGTTCAGGATTGTCAATCCTGAACTGTATCGCAACGGCCTTCCCTTCGGTTTGAACTCCTGGATCTTTTTTAAGATATTTTAGTGTCAGGCTCGTCAGTTTTGGAGATGCACCAACTGAAATCCGATTTTTCCAGTACAGGCGTTGCATTGCACCCAGCCAGACAGTTGAACGTTTATGATCCTCCAGTCCACGCCATATTTTTAACAAAGGCGGTACATCTGTCGGCTCACCCAGCATGCCAATCAGCATCACAATTTGCCAATTCAAATTTTTAGTTTTCGGACCCATGAGCGAATTTCGCAGGACAGGTAAGCCCCACTCCGGATAAGCCAAAAAAGCACGCATTGCCTGAAATCGTTTTTGCGAAGATTCATCACTTAGCATCGGCAGCCAACGATGCTCAAACGCGTAACGTGCCTGATTTTCAAAAAAAGCATGAGCCTTAGACACACCCATACCTGCTGCAGACAAAAGCAGGATCATACTGAATGTGATGCAGTAAAGAAGATTTAAATGCTTTTTCAAAATCCTGTCTTCCATTGTTGGTAGCCAAATTCAATGGCATGCGCCATTTGTTCTTTGTAATGCCCTCTGCCAAAACGGGACATTTGCCGTTGAAATGCTTCCGGAGCAAAACTCTTCCAACTGCGTTCCATTTCCTCTACAGCTTTAATAAGCGCTTCTACCTTTTGCTCTGCGAAAAAAACACCCGTCTGCTCAACTACGGTTTCCAATGCACCTCCGGAAGCAAAGGCAATCACGGGAGTGCTGCAGGCCTGCGCTTCCAGCGGTGTGATACCAAAATCATCTTCTCCCGGAAAAACTAAAGCCCGTGCCTGCTGAAATAATTCTAACAGTTTTTCATTTGAAAGAGCACCCAGAAACTCAATGTTTTCACCGGCAATCGATCTGCAGTATTCTTCGTCCTGACCACTGCCTGATATCTTAAGCGGCAGTTTAAGTTGATTGAAAGCTTCAACCGCTAAATCCACCCGTTTATTCGGTGCAAAAGCGCCTACCATAAGGTAATAATCCGCTTTTGAATCTCCGGGTTTAAAGCGTGACAGATCAACCGGCGGATAAATAACCTGTGATTCACGACCATAATACTCAAGAATTTTTTTACGTATGTTATCGCTGTTACACAGAAAAGTATCTACGCGTTTCGCTGTATTACGATCCCAGCGCTGCAAATACGGACGCATTAATTCTGCGCCAATTCTAACAGGCCAAGAAGTCCGGGGCTGGCGGAAATAGGTATTAAACTGATCCCAGACATAACGCATCGGGGCATGAACGTAAGAGATATGATAAACCGAGTCATCGTGCCTGACGCCCTTGGCCACACAATGGCTGGAGCTCACAATCAGATCGTAATCGCTGAAATCAAACCGCTCGATCGCCAAAGGGAAAAGAGGCAGATAGTGACGGTATTTTTTTAAACCAAAAGGCAGCTTCTGCACAAAAGATGTCCTTATCGGCATTGATTCAATTGTCTGTGACAGCTCTCCCTTTTGGTGAATTAAGCTGTATAAATCTGCCTCCGGGAAAAGTTCACAAAGCACCTCCAGACACTTTTCTCCACCGCGCATTCCAGTCAGCCAATCGTGCACCAGCGCGACTTTAAGCCCTTCCAGTAATGGTTTTCTCATCCTTTTTCACTGATCAACTGCGGCAGTAAACCGAGGTGTTTCAATTCAGTATAATGTTCTGCATCTACAGGAGGATGATCCTGTTCATGCTCCCAGGTTGACAAATAAGGCACATGAACCGCATGTGCCCCTATCTGCACAATCGGTACAATGTCAGAACGCATTGAATTTCCAATCATCATAAAACGTGAAGACTCAATTTTGTGACGCTCTAGTATTTTGCTGTATACTTCTGTAGTTTTGTCACTCACTATTTCAACTGCGTCAAAAAATTCAGCCAATCCGGAACGGGCAATTTTGGTTTCCTGATCAATCAAATCACCCTTAGTGATCAACATCAGTGTGTATTTTTGGGAAAGTTCTTCAACAACTTCATGAACATACGGTAATAATTCAATAGGAGCAGCTAACATCTCGCGGCCAAAATCCAGAATCTGCTGAATTTCATGTCCACTTACTTCACCGTCTGTCAACTCAATGGAAGTTTCGATCATGGAAAGAATGAAACCTTTTATGCCATAACCAAAATGCTGTAGATTTTTTATCTGAGTCGAAAACAAAGTTTGATCAACAACTTCCTGTCCATGAGACGAAAGCATTTCACGGAACTTTATTTGGGTCATTGTGAAGATAGATTCATTATGCCAAAGGGTATCATCGGCATCAAAGGCAATTACCTCAAACATTTTTTTGTTTGTTGTAATCAGAGCTAAGTTAAAGCAGGGAAGAAAACAGTTGGCAGAAAAGCCGGATCCGTGAATGATGGATAATAAAGGAGAAACAAGCTTGAGCAGTTTTACTAAGTTCAGCTTAGGGTGAGCTTAAAACCTCACCCTACAGGCTTTACTAATTTTGGCACTGACGCTCCTCAACTAAAATTTCGTTTAAAGAGTCTCGCATAACGTTGATCATGATCAAGTCCTTGCGTGTCTTTGCCGATGACTCCAACAGATCAAGTCCCAGATCTATTGAAATGTCTTGCTGAGTCAAGTCTTCCAACTGCAAAACTATATGCTTAAGCGAAGAATTCATCTTCCTCCTTACGGCTTCAGGTTAACCGGATATTGCTGCTCGATTCAGAAAAAACCGCGCATATTAAAGGTCTTACTCCGGTGTACCGCTATCCTAATGCAGTTACTATGCCTCCGATAATTGTTTTAAAAGACGTGCCATTTCAATCGCGCAGACTGTCGCGTCACGGCCTTGGTTACCAGCTTTTGTACCAGAACGTTCGATGGCTTGTTCAATGGTATCCGTAGTCAGGAGACCAAAACTAACTGGAATTCCGGTTTCCAGCGAAGCGCTTGCAATTCCACTTGAAGCATTTGCGCAGACGTAATCGTAATGTGACGTTGCTCCGCGAATCACTGCGCCCAGACAGATGACAGCGTCATATTTACCGCTGGTTGCGAGTGTTTTTGCTGCTAAAGGCAGTTCAAAAGCACCTGGCACACGTACGACTGTCACCTTATCTTTACTCCCACCGTGACGTGTAACTGTGTCAAGCGCGCCTTCCAGCAAACGCTCACAGACAAATTCATTAAATCTTGCTACCACAAAGGCTATTCTCAGCTCTGCTGCAAGTAAATCACCTTCAATTTGAAGCATTTTTCCTCTTACTTTAGTTTGTTCTCAATCAGTTTAGGGCAAAAACTAGGCTGAATTCTCAAAATCCCTGAGCATCTTATAATGAAAGATGCCTGTATCATGCTTATCACTCCAGTAAACGCGAAGCGCATAATTGCCCACATATTCACTTTTCTCCGGTCTGATATCTTTGGGGATAGTATTTGAATCCAAAGTTTTTTCACCACTGAGCTCATCCACACAACTCGCGCAGGGACAGGCGTCACGCAAATCAAAGTAACTTATGTGACTTTCATGACCATCCTGCCAGAGGATGTAAATATCCTCTGCTAAGATAATTTTTTCAGGTTTGGCTTTTTTCTTTACTTTAAGCATAGTAGGCTAAGCATTCGCTAAGAACATTAATTAATAGCATTTCTAGTTTCATAAAATTGAATTTCCTGCTAATTTACAACAATTGAAAGAACAACTCAAGCATTCGTTGACAGAACAGCATCTGCAATGAGGACGAATAAAATTATTATTTTCAACCTGATTTAAGCAAAAGTATGGCGACAGAATCAGCAAAGCAAAAACCGGAAGTAAAATTTGGAAACGCTGCGGGGGCTTCCCTCGACACAGTTAAGAAGGCTCCTGAAGAGACACAGCAACAATTCCATTCGGTCTCATCAAAAGGTGATTCCCTGAAACTGGTGGGCGAGGAAGTGCTCAGTTGCGAATCAAAAGATGATTTGAAAACTAATTTGCCTAAAGCAATTGTGGTGAAGAAAAATCTAAAAAAAGATGTTGAAACCCTCTATGAGAGCTTTAAAAACTTTGAAAAAACGCATGATAATCCTAAAGAGATTAAAGAATTCAAACATGCGTGCAACACAGTGATTCAGGAGGCGCAAAAGTCACACAGCGCAATCAAAGACAAAGTTTATACAATTTACGATAAAAAGAAATAATTCCCTTCCCTGATATTTTTTTACATCCATTCCATGGATTCCGGAAAACTAATCACTTTTGAGGGCCTTGACGGCTGCGGGAAAAGCACCCAACTGGAAAAAGCAACTGAATGGTTGAACGCACAGGGTTACTCTGTTCTCAAAACGCGTCAACCTGGCGGTACCGTAATCGGCCAGCAAATACGGAGTATCCTGCTTAATCCGGAACATGAGGAACTTCAACCGGAAAGTGAATTGCTGCTCTATCTGGCTGACCGGATACAGCATCTTCAGGATTCAATCCTGCCTGCAAAAACTGCTGGTAAAATTGTTCTCTGTGATCGTTTTCATGACTCAACCGTTGCCTATCAGGGTTACGGAAGGGGCTTGAATTTAAACAGTATTGAATCCATTGTCGCACACTGCATCAACCCTTACTCACCGGATTTAACCATCCTGCTGAATATTGCTCCAGAAGCAGTTGCTTCACGTCTTGAACACCGACAGGAACACACAGAAAAAGATCGTCTAGATTTGGAATCTTTAAGTTTTTTCAAACGTGTTGCTCAAGGTTTTCAGAAGTTGGCGGCAGCAGAACCTGAACGTTTTGTCTGCATTAACGGTGAGCAGGACATTGAGCTTATCCATCAGGAAATTATCAACATTTTACAGCAGCGATTCAAACTCTCTTAAAGAGTCAAACTACCCCCCAGACTATGAAAAAGGAATAAGATGAGAAGCACTTTTTTTCAACAGCCTCTTGAGTATCAACTTGAAGTTGAAGGAGAGAACTGGGATCAGGGTGGTATTATTAAAGGTAAGCTTCGTGTACGGAACATGAGTGCTGCCGCCGTGAATGCCAAAACTGTTCAGATTGTGCTGGCGCACGGTCTAATAAAAGCGATCAAAGAAAAAGGAGATATCGGCTGGGAAATTCAGCAAAAACGGCTAATCGCACAAGATGTATCACTGCAACCAGGAGGAGAGCAAAGTAGCGAGTGGAGTTTTGATTTGCCTACAGACTGTCCGATTACGGACAAACAGGGCGGTTTATTTTTGCTTTTTGGTGATGATGACGTTCTCTCTGCGGGCGGCAGGTTGGATTTGAAGATTCAGTTGCATCCAATCCTGCAAAGTTTCCTACAGACATTTACAACGCAATTTCGCTTCCTGCTAAAATATCAAAAACGAAAAGCGGAATGGACAGAGGTTAAACTGGTTCCACCTGATTCACGTGAGTTTCCTAACATGGATTATGTTTATTGTTTCCTGAGGATTCATCAGGAAAAGTTGGAAGCACACTATCGTTTCAAAATGAAAGGACTCGGACGCAGCGGGCAACAAATGACAATCACAAAAAAGAATCGTGAAATTGAGCAAAGTATCCCGCAGGAAAATTATCTCCAGCCGGGAGGATTCCCAAATCGAGCCTGTTTTCGTGAAAACATTGATCAAGCCCTTAATATTGCCAGACCGGAAGTGATTTTTTAGTCTGGTTTAAAAATAATGCAACAGGTAGATCAGCGTGTATAAGGCTGATCCAGCACAAACTCCAAATTATCCGTTCCCAAAGATATTAAACTTTCTGAACGTCCAATTATTTCTCCGGGAACCGATTGAAAAGGCTGGTTGTTTTTGTCGGTTAAAATACGGAGGGAATATTTTCCATTCAGGGCTTGACCACCCATTGCGTTTGCCTGACCAATACTGAATTGTTGCGGAGAGATAAAATTGTCAACCATTTTGATTGCTACAGGACGCCCCTGCTTCGGATCAAAAAGCATGATGACCAGACGCTCTGTCGAATCAAGCTGATCCTGCAATTCTGATGCTACAACAACTATTCCACTAATACTTGTTTCCGGAGTATCAATTTTGGCCACTAAAAGTTCCGCTGGGAAACTCTGGAAAGGCCGGTCCACATAATATTCTACCCCCTCAGTTCCAAGTAAAATCGGCTGAGATAGCGGCCCAATCACCTCACCCGCTGATGGTCGGTTTGGATTTCCGTTTTTATCAGTAAGTACAAGCAAACGATAGGAACCGCTTAGAGCTTGCCTTGCGTCAGACTGTCCAACACTGAAAGTTAAGGGCGGTAAAAAAGGATTGATAATTTTTGAAGCAACCAGTTCCAGCGTTTCCGGATCGAAGAGTAAAACGTGGGCATTGTCGGTTTTTATGATCCCACCGCCTACTCCCGGAGCAGAGAGGATTATCCCGCTGATGCTGTACTTTAACTTAGTCGTCTCCCGATTTACTTCATTCCAGAGAGCATAAACGGTCAGTCCCGAAAAAACGATAAAAGCCGCCAAAAAAATTAGTTTGTTTTTGCTCACTTTAATTTTTTTAAGCGCTTGTTAAACCAGTACTTCTGCCTGAGGTGTAGTGGGCAGACTCGTGCTACCCATTAAATATTTATCGATACAGCGTGCCACTTCTCGACCTTCCCAGATAGCCCAGACTACGATCGACGCACCACGGTTTGCGTCACCGGCCACAAAGATACCGTCTTCGCTGGTCATAAAATTTTCATCTGCATAAACATCAAACATCGGTTGTGCGTTTTTCAGCATTTTTTTTAGTTGCTGCGGTGAACTGGTTTTATCTGCGCCACGAACATTCAGCTCAACCCCAAGATCTTCCAGCAAGCCTTCCACTTTTGGACCTAAAAATCCCATAGCCAGCAAGATTAAATCCGCTGGTACAGTGAATTCTGAACCAGGAACACGCTGCATCGTCATCCGTCCGCCGGCGGAGCTTTTGCTCTTTTCGACTTTCCATTCTACATTTACCGCCTGTAAAGCTTTAACCCGACCATGACCATCGTTTGAAATACTTTCTGTCAAAATATTTGCTCTACAATCTGGATCCGCTTCTTGATGCACCGGAGTCGGGCGCGGCACCATGTCTACCAGTTCGAACTGGTGAATATGCGGATCAGCACCCTGGCGATTGAGGTTGCCCAGACAATCCGCCGCGGTAAATCCACCTCCAAGAATTACCGCTTTTTTGCTGGCGGATTCAATATTTTGTGCTGGCTGGATTGAATCTCCAGCTACCTCACGGTTACGCTGAGGAAGGTAATCCATCGCGTAATGTACACCTTCCAGTTCACTGCCGTCCACCAGCAGTTTCCGTGCGTGCTGTGCACCGGTGGCCAACAGGATGGCGTCAAAACTACCACGCAGTTCTTCGACCGAATAATCAATACCTACATTGACTCCTGTGCGAAACTCAACTCCTTCTGCACGGAGTTGTTCAACACGCCTGGAGACAATATTTTTTTCCAGTTTGAAATCCGGAATTCCGTAAACCAGCAATCCTCCTATTCTGTCATCTTTTTCAAAAACAGTCACCGCATGGCCAGCACGCCGTAACTGCTGTGCCGCAGCCAGTCCAGCTGGTCCTGAACCAACAATGGCAATCCGCTTATCAGTCATTTTTTCCGGAGGAAGCGGTTTGATCCAATCTTCTTTCCAGCCTTGTTCTGCAATGTGTTTTTCAATTTCTTCAATTGTGACGACATTAACTTTCCGCTGTTTTTCGGCTGCATCTACAGTATAATGCTCATTCAGCACGCATGCATCCTCGCAGGGTGCAGGACAAATACGACCGGTGAATTCCGGAAAATTATTGGTACTGTGCAAAGACGCAAGCGCCTCTTTCCAGTGTCCGCGGTAGACGAGATCGTTCCAGTCCGGAATCATATTTCCCAAAGGGCAACCCATATGACAGAACGGAACCCCGCAATCCATACAGCGTGAAGCTTGACGCTCGAGGTTTTCGGCAGGAAAAAAAGTTTCGTATTCCTGAAAATCACTCACCCTTTCCTCAACAGGACGCAGTGGCGGGGATTCTTTTTTAAATTCTAAAAATCCTGTATTTTTTCCCATACTAAGCCGCTGTTTTCTCGTTGCAGGATGCAGATTCTTTTTCCATTTTTTCCAAAACTGCCCGGTATTCAATAGGCATAACTTTTACAAATTTCACCAAAACATTATCCCAGTTTTTCAGTAATTTTTCTGCACGTTCACTGCCTGTGTATTGCTGATGCCGCTCAATCCACTTCTGCAGCCAGAGTTTTTCTTCCGCATCATCCACACTTTCCAAATCCACCATACCGCTGTTGCAGTTCGCCGTGAAATTCCCTTTTTCATCATAAACATAAGAGATTCCGCCACTCATGCCTGCGGCAAAATTCTTTCCTGTTTCTCCGAGTACGATCACTTTACCGCCGGTCATGTATTCACAACCATGATCACCTACACCCTCAACCACTGCGTTTGCACCGCTGTTACGGACAGCAAAACGCTCACCGGCAATTCCGCTGAAAAAGACCTCGCCTGAAGTTGCGCCGTAAAGCACTGTGTTGCCGACTAGAATATTACTTTCAGCGCGGAAAGATGATTCCACCGGAGGATAAACAACCAGACGCCCGCCACTCAAACCTTTACCGGTGTAGTCATTTGCGTCACCTTCCAGTTCCAGCGTCACTCCTGGTGCCAGAAACGCACCGAAGCTTTGTCCTGCGGAACCGTTGAATTTGCAGTGAATCGTATTGTCCGCTAAACCTTTTGCACCGTATTTTTTGGCAATTTTACTGCTCAACATTGTCCCAACCGCACGGTTAACATTGACGATAGGCAAAGAAAACTCAACCGGCTTTTCTTCTTCCAGAGCAGCTTTTGCCTGTGTTATCAGTTCATGATCGAGTTGCTTGTCCAGTCCATGATCCTGCTCCTGGGTGCAGAATCGGCTGTCATCTTCACCAACCGGAACTTGATGCAGCAGAGCGGACAAATCAACTTTTCCCGCTTTCCAGTGTTTTATGCCTGTACGTTGCTTCAACATATCTGTACGTCCGACCATGTCGTCTATTTTACGGAAACCCAGTTCAGCCATTATTTTGCGTAATTCTTCCGCCACAAAAAAGAAATAGTTGATAACGTGTTCCGGCTGACCGCGAAACTTTTTGCGCAATTCTGGATTTTGGGTGGCAATACCTACAGGACAAGTATTAAGGTGACATTTACGCATCATAATACAACCGATCGCAATCAGCGGCATAGTAGCGAAACCATACTCTTCCGCACCAA
>Ga0208408_1000165_pt1 | contig 47601 bp, 43 predicted proteins | sample ETNtaG_4_FD_185776 | JGI IMG/M metagenome (GOLD analysis project Ga0208408, IMG submission 185776) | Marine microbial and viral communities from oxygen minimum zone, Eastern Pacific Ocean - ETNP201406SV67 (SPAdes) (version 2) | ecosystem: Environmental > Aquatic > Marine > Oceanic ... | reverse complement strand
GATTAGTCTAAGGCTTTTTTCTTGTATGTCTTCTTGATTTTGCTCTCACGCAAACCATACGCAAACCAAATGACACAGTTCGATGGTCTTTCCTAGATTCTTGTTGTCATGAGTAAAGTTAGTAAGGTGATGGTTAGGTGTTTCATAATTTAACTATGTCAGATTTTCTGCTTGAAGGATAACTTCTTGCGGCAGGCTAAACGCACCTCTTTCTATAGTCCACATCATAGATATTTGATCTGTTGTCAGTTCACAATATAAATGCGGGAAAGAACCTTTCCTGAGTCCATCATTTGGATAAGGTTCTTCATAGATTAGTCTATTTATATCAATTTTTTCCATATCTAACTGTAAGAGGAAAACTGTTTCAGAATCTTTAAAGAAGAAAGAGAGTGTAGCTGCAAGCTGAACAGCTGTTGAAAGATGAATAAAGCCATCTTTCGTGTCTACTTCGGAAAGTATTGAGCCAGTTAGCGAGGCTTCTTCCCATTCATTGGTTCTCAATATCTTGTAAATATTCTTTTCTACCATCAATTTTTTTAATTCCTTAACGGGAACCAGCCAACACCTTTACAATTATTTATTTCGTACCTTTTACCTTCTATTTCTATTGGTTCATAAAAAGTGTCTTCCGTGACAATCTTCCACAACTGAAGAGCCTCTTTTTTACTCAACCTTCCTGCTCCAAAAATTGACGTTACTTTAATATCACTCACTCGTCCTTCTTTAGAGATAGAATAATTGTAGTAAAAGTAGGTTGAATTCCTTGACTCCTTTCCAATTCTTTTTAATTTAGGAGGCAGTTCAGACATTGAGTTAGCTCTTAAATACACTGGTGTAGTAAACAGTCTTTTGCATACATTAAAGTCTTTAACCTGTTCTCCAGACCAGCTCTTCATGGAACAACTGTCTCCTTCACAGGACAAACAAATATTCATAGCATTACTTCTATGTTTCACAACTTGCTTAATTGTTTGAAAGGGAATGATCCAAGATTTGGGGTCCTTACCCATACATCTCACATTTTCTGCAAATAAACCGTGAGAATAAATTAGTGCAGTAAGCACTATTAAGATCCTAAGCATTCTTAAAAAGCCTAATTATCGTATTTCCTTCTTTCCTGGCATCAATTAACGTGCATTCGTTTGTTGAGAAAAGTATATCAGCCCCTTTTTCTTCGAGGTCTTTAGCTTCGGATTGTAAATCTTTTACTATAAATGATATATCAGCTATGCCCTCTCCTCTCGCGTTTAAATATTCTAGATAAATTGAATCATCTGCAGTTGGCTCTATAAGCTCAAACATCATATGACCTACCTTTATATGACAAAACTTTACGCCAAGAGCTTTAGATTTATGGACTTCCTTTTCAGTGGAGAAACCTAAATTTGAAAAGTATTCACGAGCTATTTCACAATCCTTAACAACAATTCCTACTCCAAAAAATTTCCAATCCTTTACTAAAGGATGAGATCTATTGTTTTCTCTCCAAGCAATTTCCCATTCATCAGCTGGAGGTCTTAGAGAAATCATTACGTCTCCATGTTTGCGCGTATCTAGGTAATTTTCTATAGTCTTTCCATTAACCGTTGCATTGAAAACAAGATCGCAACCATTTTCCAAAAACCTTTTAGTGTCTCGGTCAATGTCAGATGTATTGAAGGCTATATGATTAATTCCAGGTCCTTTCTTTTTTAGATATTCACTGATAAACATTCCAGGACCTGGTTTCATTGGGTAAACTTCTAATTGGCAATTTCCTATTTGTGAATTTCCATCCCTAAAATTATGAGGTCCACCAGTTTTATATTTGTGGGTGATAGGATCGCCTTCAAGGGTTCGAAAATACGTAAGCTCACCATTGCCCTCTTCGTAGGGTTGTAAAGGTTGAGGGCCTACACTAACTCCCATTCCTAGAGATTGAAAATGATTAAGCACAGAATTTTTGTCAGTAACCATCATTCCAAGATGGTTGAGAGTCCAGTCTTCACTCATGCCATGTAACCGCCATCGACGTTAAGAATTGTTCCTGTTACGTAACTTGATGCATCAGATGCTAAAAAAACAGCAGCATTTGCCATCTCTTCAAAAGTAGCAACCCTGCCTAGAGGAAGATTTTCTGGACCAGTAAGCCAGGATTCAAATTTCTCTTCATCAGTTATCTCTTTATTCTCTTTCTTTGGAGGGTTGCTCTTTTTCTTTATGTTTTCTTGGCCAGGAAATTCTTCCCATTCAACCAATGAAGGAGCTATCGCATTAACTCTTACATTGTAAGGTCCTAGATACCTGCAATATTGTCGCGTCATCATGGCAATTCCAGACTTAACAATTGCGTAGTTTCCCATCATTTTATCCGCGTGGGCTTTAAGTCCTCCTCTTGAAGTTAAGTTAATTATGCTTCCACTTTTTTGATTCATCATTATCGGTGAAACTTCTTGAATCATTAACCAGTAACCCTTTAGATTAACGTCGGTTAGTTTGTCCCATGACTCTTCGTCTAAATCAATTAAGGACTTTGGGTGATACATGACAGCCACATTCATTAGTATGTCTATGGTTCCAAATTCTTTAACCACACTTTCTACTAATTTCTTGATCTCTTCTTGACTTGATATATCTGCTTTTAAGGCTAATGATTTGCGTCCCATTTTCTGGATCTCATCTGCTACGGCTTGAAGCTGACCTGACTCTAAATTTACATCAGTTACTGCCACATCAGCCCCTGCTTCAGCCAGCCCTAAAGCAAAACCTTTTCCCATATTTCTTCTTGCGCCAACAACTAGAGCTTTTTTTCCTTCTAAGGAGAAACTACTTAAGGACATATCAACTTAACAACAACTACAGGGTTTTTTATATAGGGAAGAAATAAGTAGTTTGGACGTGGAGCCACTGGATTTTTTTGAATTTGAGACATTCTTTAGATTTTCTTCATTAACTTTTAAACTTAGCTTACTTGAATCCTTTTTAGATAGGAAATACCGAGTGTCTATTTCAAATTCATGACTCCCAACGTTTGTCTTAACGACAACTTCTGAAGATTGGACACTAAAGTCTTTAAAGATCTTACCATCTCTCAATATGGTTACTTTTTCTGGTTCAGGCAGGTTAGTAATCTTAAAACTGGTTTCGTTATTTGTTTTTGTTTTATTGCCGTCATTTATTTTTAGAAATAATTTACCCTTAGTATCATCGTGAAAGGCTTTTTGTACAGCCACCGCCGGGTAATCAATTCCTTCCACTGAAGGCGAGTAGTATTTAGTTAAATTAGGTTCATTAAATAATTTTTCCCAAGCTCCGGCGTCACAAACTTCGGAACACATAGCGAGGGCAGAGAGTTGCCCTCTTGGCCAGTTCTCTCCAAGATTAAACCAGAAACCAAATTGGCTATCATTTAGCCCAAAGTATCTTGGCTCAAAGTTTTCTTCTGCAAATTTTCTTAACCTTTCGTGTGTTAACTGATCATCAAATTCTTTTGATAAAGACAATCCTAATACTAGCATTCTGTCAGCTTGACCTATTTGCTCTGAAATCGGCTCTGCGGGATCATCCCACTTTAAAAATCTAACCCCCTCTCTGTAGAGTAGCTCAGCAAACTCAGGGGCTTGGGGCTTAGCATAGAACGCTATAGCTAAAGCATGTGCGGGTTGTATTTTATGATGGTGATTTTTTAAAGCATCGTAATACATGGTTACCCATTGCAGAGTTCCTTTATTATCAAAGCCATAGTATTTGTCTTTAGTGTGATCAAGCCAATTTTTATAGGCAGAGTGAGATTCTTTATTGAATACGTTGTCATACATTTTCAGTCCTAAGCCTGCAGCTGAAAGACAAAAAGGCCAAGATTTTGTATTTTCACAATGAGGTCCCATCGGTGTCTTCGTCCATTGCTGATAAAGATGATCAACCAATTGATGTTGAGTCCATTCAAATCTTGTTCTATTCACTCCAGCTAAATCGAATGGAGAGGCCCACTTGTCATATCCACTGACATAAGTATGTAGAGCTTGAGTAAGGTTAAGCCACCCTTTAAAAAATAAGTTTCCGTCTGCTCCTATAGGGTCCATCTGTAATCCCCAAGGCGCAACGCCATTTGCGGTCCACCCAGGGGCGTCGTATTCGCCCCAGAATTCTTCAGGTATTAAAGTTCCTTTCCATAAATCTGGATAATTAGGTCTGTCGGGATCATGACCAAATTGAGATAGCCAGTCTACTGCAGCCCAATAAGTTATGGAGCGCTCCGCTATTTCATCTAAGATTTCAGAATAAACCTCTCTCCAAGCTGGCGTTCTATCAGACATGAGTCCCAAGGCATAAGTTGATTCTTGCAAATCAAAACGGGGGAAAGAGCACATCGGAGGAGTAGAAGTTTTGTCCCACCACTCTTCAGGTTCTCCGTCTTCCGTCCAATCATCAGGAGTTGTAGCCTTCTGATAAAGAAAATTTAACCAGCCTTGGGCTCTTTCATTCAACTCTAGATTATTGGTACTTTTTTGATTCATAAATTTACAGTTTAGAGCTTGGTCTAGAATTTATTTGCTCATGCCATCTATTTAGATTTTTAAGACTCTCAGAAGGCTTAAGGTCTACCATGCTAGAAGCAAAATCTATTGCAGACAATAAAGTTATGTCCGCTACAGTGTATCGGTTTCCGGCAACGTATTCTGAAGAAGAAAATTCTCTATCCAATCTCTTATAATATGCGGCTACGTTCGAATCACTCGCTTTTTTAGCATCAGGAATTTGTTCAAAAAGACCCATACTTCCAACGATTGGGCCGTTTACCCAAGAAATACCAATTTGAGTCCATAATTCCAATTCAATGTGTCTATTTCTACTTTCTACATAAGATATTTCAAAAGGGTCTTCTCCAAATAAGTTAGGCTCTGGAACAATGTTTTCTAAATACCTACATATCGCTATAGATTCAGATATACACCTACCATCTTCTAGCTCAAGAACTGGTATCTTTCCACTGGGGCTTTTTTTTAGAAATTCTGGTGTTTTATGCTCTCTCTTGAGCATGTCACAGTTCACTAACTCAAGATCAATATCTTTCTCATGAGCAAATATTTTTACACGCCTTGGATTAGGAGCTCCAGAAAAATCATATAGTTTCATAAGGTTTAAGAGATAGCAGGCGCATCACTTCCAATATAATCATCTCTTAGGGTTCTTTTTAAAACCTTACCTGTAGCGTTTCTAGGCAGCGCTTCAATAAATTCGACTTTACTGGGCACTTTAAACTTTGCAAGATTTTCTATGCAATGGGAAATCAGATCTTTTTCTTCCAGACTCTCACCAGCCTTTAGAGATATAAATGCGACTCCAGTCTCTCCCCATCTTTCATCAGGTACACCGATTATTGCAGCTTCAGCTATTTGAGGTAACTGGTATAGAACGTTTTCAACTTCAGCCGGATAAACATTCTCACCACCAGATATATACATATCCTTTGAGCGATCAACGATGTAAACAAAACCTTCATCATCAAATTTGGCAGCATCACCTGTCTTCAGCCATCCGTCCTCGAAGGAATCCTCAGTAGCTTCTTTGTTGTTCCAATACCCTGGCGTTATGTTTGGACCCTTTATATACAATTCTCCCACTTCTTCTGAACCTAGCTCTTTACCTTTCTCATCTACTATCTTTATTTCGGTGTGAAGAAGAGCTTTTCCCGCTGATCCAAGTTTTCTTTCAGAGTCTTCAGCAGCCAATCCTATTCCTCCAGGACTTGTTTCGGTCATCCCCCACCCTTGTATCATCGAAACACCTCTGTTTGACCAAGTTTTGAGGATTGCTTCAGCACAAGGAGCTCCTCCTATGCCAGCAATTCTTAAAGAGGATAAATCTGTTTTATCAAAATCTGGGTGGTTCATCATAAATTGGTACGGAGCTGGTACGGCGAAGAAATGTGAAACCCCGTAATCAGAGTTTCCTAATATAGAAAGAGCCAATCCCGGATCAAATTCTCTTATTAGAATTATTTCACCTCCAGCATGGAGCACAGGATTGGCATAGCAATTCATACCTCCAGTATGAAATAAAGGCAAAACAACCAATTGAACTGTGTCTGGTCCTACGAAAGCCGGAGATGCTAGGTTAATTACATTATAAAGTTGCATTTGATGATTGATCATTGCACCTTTTGGATGTCCTGTTGTTCCTGAAGTGTACATAATCATGATTAAGTCTTCTTGAGTACAAACAACTTTCTCGTAATCACTATCAGAATCTTTTATTGCTTGCTCGTATTGACTAGAAGCGTCTTTTTTATCAATTTGAAGAGAGCATTTGATGTTGCAATCTTTTACTAAGTCAATAGCTATTTCAGAGAAGGATTCGTCATATATTAAAGTGTGCGGAGTGCTATCATTTAATATGTATTCTAATTCTGGCTTTGTTAGTCTCCAATTAAGTGGCAGTTCAACTGAACCTGTTTTCGCACAAGCAAATTCTAATTCAAAGAATTCCGCACAATTCTGAGAAAGGATAGCAATCCTATCTCCTTTCTTTACACCGTTAGCTTGTAACCAATTGGCTAACTGATTAGCCCTGTCGTCTAACTCTTTGTAGGTTAAGTTCTGATTATTACTTAAGTCCCTAATTGCTATCTTATTAGGCCTAACATTTGAATGATAAGCAGACCAATCATAGTGCTGAACTGTCATTATTACTTCCCTTTAATTGATTACAAGAACACAATCATGATTAAATAAAAAAGTATTACAGCCCCCCAAATATTCAAAAGAAAACCAATTCTTCTACCGACCTGCTCTCCCCTTGAGAACTGCCAAAGAAAGAAAAGAGCACTTGTGAATAAGAGCAGAACAATAACACCTATATGCATATCATTTACTTTACTGACTAAACCTTTTACTCGCAAGCCTCACCTTTTGACTTATTCATATCTCTAAAATTATTCAATTTAATATAGTAAATAAAATCCCCGGACCTCTTAAGAGATATAATAAGTAAATGAGAGGGTCATCCAAGCCTAAAATTAAAACCTCTATAGGCGTAGTTAAAAAATCTAAGAAGTCGAAAGGCTTTTACGTAGAGGACAATCGAGAATCCCAATTCAAACTAGGGAAAAAGGAAGTCTATAAAATAATGCCGGGTGACTTAGTTAAATTCTCTTTAGGAAAGAAGGAATGGGCGTTTATTGAAGAGGTTGTAGAAAGAAACACCGAAGAATTCGTAGGTTCTACATTCACAAGAGGAAAAAAGCTCTACTGCAGTCCCATTGGATTTGAAAACGACATAAGGGTAGCTATTAGTGGAGATGTTCCAAAACCAATGAATCCAGGCTCTCTTGTCAAAGTAAAAATGACTAAACAACCGCAAGAAGGTCAGTTGGCTGAAGCTTATATTGAAAGAACATTTACAAGCGGTCTTGAATTAGCTTATGAAATTTCTATCTCCAATCATAAAATTAAAACTGATTGGTCTAAATCCGTAATCAATGAAGCCAATAAATTAAAGCTCAATAAAGAAGAAGACGGTCACTATAAAGATTTAAGAGATAAAACATTCGTAACCATAGATGGAAAGAGCGCAAAAGACTTTGATGATGCTGTATTGGGAGAAAAAGACGAAGAAGGTAACTACATTTTATATGTTGCAATAGCGGACGTTGCTAGATTTGTTAAACAAGGAAGTGTAATTGATTTAGAAGCGGCAGAAAGAGGAACTTCAGTTTATTTCACTCAAAGGGTTGTACCTATGTTGCCCGAGATAATAAGTAACGACTTGTGTTCATTAAGGCCTAATGAGGATAGGTTTTGTTTAGTCTGCAAAACAGTTGTTGATAAGAATGGAACTCTGAAGGACTCTATTTTTTTTGAAGCGCAAATAAACTCTAAAGCAAGACTGACCTATGAAAATCTCTCTGAAGAGATAGAAAAAGATAAATTAAATAAGACTTATTCCAAATCAGTTAAAAATCTCCTTGAGATCTATGAAAGATTAAAAAGAAATAAGGAAAACAGAGGGGCGTTGGAATTAGAAGTTCCCTTTTATGTGCCTAAATTTAACGACAATAAGATTGCAAAATTTACTAGTTCTGAAAGAACAATAACGCACATGATGATCGAAGAATTCATGTTGGCAGCAAACATAGCAACAGCGGAGATTTGCCTTAAATTTAATATGCCTTCTTTGTATAGAGTTCATCCAAAGCCAGATCTTCTTAAAATAAACCATTTAAGAGATTTTGTTAGGAGCAGAAAGATTAACGTAAAGCTTGACGAAGGTAATTCTGTAAGCCAATTATCTAAGCTAGTAGCAATGGTAGAGGATAGGAAAGATAAACAAATAATGCATTTACAGATTCTTCAATCTTTAAGTCTAGCAACCTATGAAGCTGAAGTTTCAGAACATTTTGCTTTAGGCTATAAAGCTTATTCTCATTTTACTTCACCGATAAGAAGATACCCGGATTTAATCGTGCACAGAACCATAAAGAAATTAATTGAAGCCAATAATGGATCTATCTCTATCAATGACAACATCAATCCCAAGAAGCCCTATTCTCAAGATAACCTAGAAAAATTAGCTAGAGAAAGCTCCACAAAAGAAAGGAATGCTGAAAAAGCAGAAAGAGATGCTTTGAATCATCTTAAGTGCGAATTTGCTCATGAAAATATAGGTAACTCCTTTAAAGGTCAGATAACTGGAGTGACTAACTTCGGACTATTTATTCACCTACTGGAAGTCAATATAGAAGGCCTATGTCACATCAAACATCTGCCTAAAAACGAATACTATGCCTATGACGAGTCTTCACAAATGCTGCAAAGTAATAGTTCAAAGCACTCTTATTCACTTGGTGACTTTTTAAAAGTTAAAGTTGAAAAAGTAGATGTGTTTTCCCAAAGAGTAGACCTTAGAATACTAAAATGAACTTAACCAAAGACCAGGAAATGGTTTGCGGAATCAATGCCGTAAATGAAATTATTTCAATAAGACCTAGTTCAGTTACAACTTTATTCATCAAAGACGATAAAGGAAAAAGAATGCAAGAACTGGATCAATTGGCTAAACAGAATAAGATTGAAGTGGTCTTACAGGATTCGTCTTTCTTTCAAAAGAACTTCTCTGAGATGAACCATCAAAATGTTGCAATTATTTGTCACAAGCGATTAGAAGAAAATGAAAACTTCTTAGAAAACTTATTTGAAAAGGACAATTTATTACTCTTAATTCTAGAACACATTACTGATCCGCATAATGTAGGGGCTTGCATTAGGACTGCAGCAGCAGCTGGAGTTGATGCAGTTATAGTTCCAAAAAATAGGTCGTGTCATTTAACCTCAACTGTTAGAAAAATATCCTCGGGAGGAGCGGAACTTATTCCTTTTGTTGTTGTCACAAATATTGTTAGAACAATAAATAAATTACAGTCGGCAGGAGTGATGATTTACGGTAGTGATATGAAGGCCTCCAAACTTCATAATGAAATAACTTATGGTAATAAGTCTGCTTTAATCATTGGATCTGAAGAAAAAGGTTTAAAAAGGTTAACACTTGAAAAGTGCGATGAAATTATCAGAATTAAGATGCCTGGAAGAATTGAAAGTCTAAATGCATCCGTTAGTGCTGGCATCATGTTATTTCAAATGATCAATCAACAATAACTTAATTATTCTGTAAAATACGTCAATGCTAGCTCAAAGAACTCTCTCAAATTCCATAAAAGCATTTGGAATTGGCTTGCATAGTGGAGAGCCTATAACCCTAAAATTACTACCTGCCCGTCCTGATACAGGAATAATCTTCAGAAGAGTTGATCTAGATCCAGTAGTAGAAATAAAAGCAAGAGCTGAAAATGTCGGTGATACAACCATGTCAACTTCATTAACTTGGAAAAACGTAAAAATTTCTACTGTTGAACATTTATTATCAGCCATGGCAGGCCTAGGGATTGATAATGCATATGTTGAAGTTAATGCAGCTGAAATACCTATCATGGATGGAAGCGCCGGACCGTTTGTATTTCTTATCCAATCAGCAGGGTTACATGAACAAGATGCTCCAAAGAAATTTATTAGAATTAAAGAGAAAGTTCGTGTTCCCTTTAATGATGCCTGGGCCCAAGTTTCGCCTTTTGATGGATTCAAAGTTGCCTTCACAGGTGTTTGGGATCATCCGGTTCATAAACAACATGGAACCAAGGCTTCTATAAATTTTAATAGTACTTCTTTTGTTAAAGAGGTAAGTAGAGCAAGAACTTTTGGTTTTATGAGTGATTTAGAGGCACTCAAAGAGAATGACTTAGCTCTTGGAGCTAGTCAAAAGAATGCCGTGGCCATCGGTGATGATGAAATCTTAAATGAAGACGGGTTGAGATTAGAGAATGAAATGACAAAACACAAAGTACTTGATGCCATTGGTGACCTTTATTTACTAGGGCACAATTTAGTTGGTTCATTTGAAGGTTATAAGTCAGGTCACACAGTTAATAATGCGCTATTAAGAGAACTGCTTGCTAGACCTGAGACCTGGGAAGTAACCACTTATGATGATCCAGATAACTCACCAATTACCTATTTGGATCCAATCATAGATCCTAGTTCGGGATAAAATTTCACATTTATTAAGTAATATCATGAAACAAATTGATAGAATCCCCCCTGTAATAAGTTTATGGGTGTATTAGATAAGATATTTGGTTCGAAAAACCAAAAGATATTAAAGAAAGTTCAACCTCTAGTTAGAGCCATTAATGGCCTAGAGGAGGATTATTCGCGCCTACAAGATGAAGACCTAAAAAATAAGAGAAATGAATTTATAAAGAGACATTCTGAAGGCGAGTCTCTAGATGAATTGCTTCCTGAAGCTTTTGCAGTAGTCAGAGAAGTTAGCAAAAGACAGCTTGGTCTTCGCCATTATGATTGTCAGTTAGTAGGGGGCGTTGCTTTGCATAACTGTCAAATAGCTGAAATGGCAACTGGGGAAGGCAAAACCTTGGTAGCTACTCTACCAAGTTATTTAAATTCACTGACAGAGAGAAAAGTGGTTTTAGTGACTGTAAATGACTACTTGGCAAAAAGAGATGCTGAATGGATGCGACCCATTTACGAAAATCTAGGAATAGGAGTCTCTTTTATAACTTCGGGACAAGATCTCAACGAAAGGAAGGGAGCCTATGAGGCGGATGTTATCTACGCTACCAACAATGAATTAGGATTTGATTTTTTAAGAAACAACATGGTCGTAAATACAGAAGATAGAGTTATGAATGACTATTATTTTGCAATCATTGACGAGGTGGACTCTATTCTGATCGACGAAGCAAGAACCCCTCTAGTAATCTCCGGCCCTACAGAGAATACGGCAGACATTTACCAAAAGATCAGTAAATTCATACCTAAACTAACTCAACAAATTTCGGACGAGGATGAAGAAGGGGAATCAAAGACAATAAAAGAAGGCCATTTTATTATTGAAGAAAAATCTAAACAAATTGAACTGACCGATTCAGGTCATGATCACATTGAGGGACTGCTAAAAGAATCAAATATGTTGCAACAGGATCAAAGCCTTTACTCCTCAGGAAACCTTAGAATGCTTCATTTTATCCAGTCTTCTTTAAGAGCTCATTTTTTATTCAAGAAAGATGTTGATTACATGGTTCAAGAAAATCAAGTTGTTTTAATTGACGAGAATACAGGTAGAGCGATGCCTGGCAGAAGATTAGCTGATGGATTGCATCAGGCTATTGAACAAAAAGAAAATGTACCTATTCAAATGGAAAGTCAAACCCTTGCGTCTTGTACCTTCCAAAACTTTTTCAGGCAATTCGAGAAACTATCCGGAATGACAGGAACAGCTTCGACAGAGGCGGAGGAGTTTGCTGAAATATATGGTCTTAATGTAGTTGAAATCCCTACAAATGAAAAAATGATTAGAGATGATCAAAATGACAAAGTATATCTGACTGAAAAAGAAAAATATAAAGCTGTTGTAAAAGAGATAGAAGCCTATAAAGAAAAAGGTAATCCTGTCTTAGTAGGCACAGCATCTTTAGAAAGCTCGGAGATGCTTTCAGGTCTTTTAAATCAAATAAATATTGATCACCAAGTATTGAATGCAAAGAATCATGCCAAAGAAGCACAAATAATTTCTCAAGCAGGAAAGCCTGGCGTAATAACCATTGCTACTAACATGGCCGGAAGAGGAACAGACATAGTGTTGGGCGGTAACTGGGAAGCAGAATTTGAAAAATTAGGAAACGAAGACGAAAGCAAAAAGAAAGAATTGAAAGCGAATTGGAAAAATTTAAATGAAAAGGTGTTATCTGCCGGTGGCCTGCATGTAATTGGAACTGAAAGGAATGAATCAAGAAGAATGGATAACCAATTAAGAGGTCGATCGGGGAGGCAAGGTGATCCAGGCTCATCAAGTTTCTATATTTCTTTAGAAGATAGTCTAATGAGAATTTTTGCGTCGGATCAATTCAAGAACATTATGCAAAGGGTTGGATTAGAGGATGGAGAAGCCATAGAACACAGGATGTTAAGTGGGGCCATTGAAAGAGCTCAAAAAAGAGTTGAAGGGAGAAACTTTGATATAAGAAAACTTTTACTTGAATACGATGACATGGCAAATGAACAAAGACAAATCATCTACTCTCAAAGGAACTCTATTCTTGAATCAGATGTAATTACAGATCTTGTGGAGTCTATGAGAGAAACCGTTATTGCCGATGAAATAGAATCTGCCGCACAAGGAGATTTGGACCCGCACGAATGGGATATAGACCCTTTGGAAGCTTCAATTTTTAATATATTTGGTTTTCAGATTCCTATAAAAGAATGGGTTAAGGAAACTCCAAACATCACAACTGAAGAAGTACAAGATAGATTAGTTTCAATAGCCATAGATGCTTATAAGAATAAGAGTCAATCAATAGGTCCTGTGATGAAGGATTTTGAGAAACAAATTCTTCTTCAAATAATTGATGCTTCTTGGAAGGACCATTTAGCTGAAGTTGATGCACTCAGACAAGGAATAGGCTTAAGGAGCTATGGTGCTAAAAACCCTAAATTAGAGTTTAGAAGAGAGTCTTTTGAATTATTTGAGAGCTTGCTTGATAAGATCAGACTCGAAGGCATAAGATTTCTTTCTAGAGTAGAAATTGAATTGGAAGACTCTGGTGAATTAAACCTACCAAAGCAAGATCAAAAACAAACTTTAGACCATCAGAATCCTCAATCAGCTTTAGCTGTACCTAAACAAGAAAGCAATCCTGAAAATAATCAAGAACAGGCTTCAGGAAATAGAAGATTAAGAAGGGCTGAAGCTAAATTAGCAAGAAAAAACGCTAAGAAAAAATAAAGATGTCTAAAGTTTATAACATAAAAGGTGTGAAACTTGGCTGTGCTTCGAGTAACACGAGGTACGGGAAAAGAAATGATTCGCTGGTTATTACTTTAGACGAGAAAAGTACAATCAGTGGTAAATTTACTTCAAATAGTTTTAAAGCTGCACCAATAAAAGTTGCGTTAAAAAACCTTACTTCTTTAGTACCAGGAAGAAAGGCTCTATTGATTAATGCCGGTAATGCAAACGCAGCTACAGGATTAAAAGGTATTAATGACGTAAAGAAATACTGCAAAGAAATAAGTTCTCTACTAGAAATTAACGCTACCAATGTTATCCCTTTTTCAACAGGGGTCATTGGAGAACCTTTACCTACATCTAAATACTTAAGTGCTTTTAAAGAAGCCATTCCGCTATTGAGTAAAAAAAATTGGAAACCTGCCGCCCTATCCATTCTAACTACGGACACTAAACCGAAACTAGTATCTAGAGAAATTAAGATAGAGAAAAAAAAGATAGCCATAACAGGATTTGCAAAAGGGTCTGGCATGATCAGACCAGATTTTGCTACCTTGCTTAGCTTTGTCTTTATAGATGGAAAACTGAATTCTAATAGCTTAGAGAAAATACACTCAAACGCTCTATCAGAAAGTTTTGAAGCGCTTACAGTTGATGGGGATACTTCTCCAAATGATTCTTCTTTATTGGTGGCTTCTGGTAATCAAGAAAATTTTATAAAGAATAATTCAGCAGATGAAAAAAAACTGGAAGAGGCTGTAAAAGAGGTATTTGAAGAGCTAGCTAATTTATTAGCTAAGGATGCCGAAGGTGCCACCAAAAGAATCTTGGTTAATGTTTCACAAGCTAAAAGCCAGAAGCAAGCTAAATCAGTTGCGTTTACGGTAGCAGAATCACCTTTAGTCAAAACTGCCATGTTTGGTAATGACGCGAATTGGGGAAGGATACTCTCAGCCATAGGAAGAGATCCCGAAATTAATGACATCGATCAAGTCTCAATATCTATTAATGGGCAACCCATGGTTAAAAAGGGCAATTTAGACCCTAAACATTCAGAAGGATTAGCTACAAAAGCTGTAAAAAAGAAAGATATAGAAATTAATATCAAGCTAGGACTAGGAAAGGCCCATTTTAAAGTACTGACTTCAGATTTATCTGAAGATTACGTATTAATTAACAGCGACTACAGAAGTTAAGCAACTTATCTTTCAATGCAAAGTTTCGTCTTCTTCGATATCAAATATTTCTTGTCCAGCTATTTTTCTATCTTCACTCGCCCAAGCACCTAAATCTAAGAGTTGGCATCTTCGAGAACAAAAAGGTCTATGTTCATTTTTTGTAGAGTATTCAGAGTCGTTGCCACATTCAGGACATCTAACTACCTTACTCATGAAGATAAGAATTTTTTATGCAGTTCTTGAACTTTACTTTCTAGATTCTGGATAGAGCCATCATTCAAAATGACTTCATCTGCTAATTCTAATCTAGAATCTCGATCTATTTGAGATGCGATAATAGATTTTATTTGCTCCTCAGACACATTGTCTCTCTTGCTTGTTCTTTCAATCTGAATTTCAACAGGAACATCTACGACCAAAACTGTAGAGCAAAAATTCTTTTGGTCTGTTTCTAAGAGCAAAGGTGAGACTAAAATTGTGTAAGGGCTCTTAGATGAATCTAATTCTTTCTGAATCTGCGAAGCGATGGCAGGATGCAGCAAAGATTCAAGCCACACCTTTTCCTCTTTTGATTTAAAAATTACTTCTCGCAACTTAGCTCTATCCAATTCTCCATTTGAAGTTAGGATGTCTTTACCGAAATGATCAGCTATTTTGTTTAGCTCTTCTCGGCCTTTCTCAACCACTACTCTAGAAGCTATATCTGCATCAACGATAGTTATCCCAAGTCCTTGAAAAAGATCTGAGACGGCTGTTTTGCCACTCCCTATTCCACCTGTTAAACCAACAATCATCTCAGTGATATTATCAGAAGATTATTTAATTTGCTTTAAGTGGCGTGTGATTCACTAAAAATTCTATAGCAGCCGCCGCAAAAATATCATTCCTGTCTCCAGCCACCATATGTGCAGCATCTTCGATTTCAACAAATTCTGAGTGACTAATGGCCTCAAGAAAATCATTTACTTCTTTTTGAGTAAGAATATTGCTCATGGCTCCTTTAACTAATAATGTTGGGATTTCAACACCTTCTGCAAAATCCTTTTGCCTTTCTTTATAATCTTCCGGCATGTCTTTGGGTCTAGAATCTAAAAATCTAGGATCCCAATGCCAGTAGTATCTTCCGTCATCCTTGAGCCTTAAATTCTTTTCTAAGCCTCTATTGTCTCTAGGTCTTTTTCTATGAGGTAAATAATTTGAAACTGATTTAGCTGCCGCTTCGACACTTTCAAATCCATCACCACCAGAATTCATAAAATCAACTATTTCTTGTGAGCCTTCAAGATTGGGGTAAAGACCTATATCAACCATTACTAGAGCCCAGCACATTTCTTTTAATTCTTGATCACCTGCAATGGATAAAGATGTCATACCTCCCAGAGAAGCTCCTAGAAAAGCTGCTGGTTTTTCAAGCTCTTGTAAGATGCTTACAACGTCTTTCTTATAGTTATCTATACCGTACTCTCCATCAGGATGCCAATCACTATCGCCATGCCCTCTTAGATCAATAGCTAAAACATGAAATCCACTTTTACTTAATTTCTCTCCTGTTTCTCCCCAAGCATGACGGGTTTGCCCTCCTCCATGCAATAAAACAACTAAAGGGTCAGACTCCAAGCCCCAGGAACTTGCTGCAATATTTAAACCAGAACTAACTTTAAATTTCATGGATATCTTTATTTTGGGAAAAGAAGTAAGGAATTGTTCCACAATTAATGAGAAAATCTATAAAAGAAATAAATTTTTTATGACAACCGCTCCAAAGACTCTTTTCAATCGACTCAAATATATAGGTCCTAGTGTGATAGTGACAGGTAGTGTGGTCGGAAGTGGTTCAATAGTAATGACCCCTCTACTTGGAGCAGCTGCTGGATTCGTTTTGCTTTGGTGGCTCCTTTTAAGCATGTGGAGTAAACCTATTATCCAGGCAGAGATCAGTAGATACATTGTCGTTACTAGAAAAACATTCTTAGAAGCCTTTTCTGACATGCCAGGTTTTAAGACGACTATAAATGGAAAGACCACTTCCTGGTTGGTTTGGTTTATGTTTATAGGGGTTATTCCATCGGTTGCAGGAATGGGGGGCTTGGCAGGTGCTGTGGCGGAAGCTGGCAATACAATGTTACCAAGCATAAGTGTAGAGATGTGGGTCGTCGCTTGTTGTTTGTTTACTTGGTTAATTCTTTACTGGGGCTCTTATCAAAGCTTAGAAAATATATTGTTGGCGATGGTATTGTTATTTTCTTTCATAACAATAGTTATAGCATTTTCGATGCAAACCACAGAATACGAAGTCAGCATTAGCCAAATCTCGCAAGGGTTAACTTTTAATTTTCCCACTGAATTCTTGCCATTAGCTTTAGCAGTATTTGGCTTTACAGGAATAAGTTATGGGGAAATCATGGCCTACACTTATTGGTGTCTTGAAAAGGGTTATGCACAAGATACAAATAGCATCGAAGAAACTAAGGCTTGGATTAAGACCATGCAAACCGATGTATGGGTAACTGTTTTCTTTATCACAATAGGCACTTTACCCTTCTTTTTTTTAGGGGCTGGAGTTCTTCATTATGTACCTGAATTGCAAGAGTCTTTGGCAAATAATTCTTTTTGGGATGTTGATGTAATAGGAGCCCTGCAAAATATGTTCTCTCTCGTGTTGGGAGGATGGGCTAAATGGTTATTCGTGATACTCGCCTTCTTCGTTTTATTTTCTACTCTATTATCTGGCACTGCAGCCTTTACTAGGACTATTGCTGATTACCTCATTTCTACTGGACTAATTTTGGAACAAAAAGAAACGCGATCCTATTTAATTAAACTAATTGCCTTCTTTATCCCTTTCTTTTCAGGTGTGTTTTATTTCATATTACCAAACCCAATAACTTTGTTGATCATTGCAGGGATATGGGCTGCCATGGGTTTGCCCATAGTGAATATAGGTGCTCTCTATCTAATCAGCAAATTGGATAAAGATTTACAGCCAAAACAAAGTACAAAAACCATCCTTTGGTTAACTTTAATGCTTCAAATTACCATGGCTCTTCTAATCATTTATGATATGACCGTCGGTTTCTAACAATTAAGGTTTATAGATGGATTTAATTAAATGGCCCTTTCTAAAACAAAGCTGGGGCATGGAAGTGGTCAGATCTGAAGGGCCGTACCTTTATACCAAAGAAGGTCAGAAAATACTTGATGCCGCTGGAGGTGCCATAGTAAGTAATATTGGTTACGGAAGAGAAGAAGTGGCTGAAGCTGTGAAACAAGCCACGAAAAATAATTCATACGTCCTTCCACCATTTTTAACACCAGAAAGAGAATCTTTATTGGATGAATTAAGAGAACACTGGCTTCCATCTCACTTAACCAGAATCCATCTTTCATCAGGAGGATCTGAAGCCAATGAATCAGCTATTAAACTCGCTATTCAATATCAGGCAAGCAGAGAAAAGCCTGAAAAAAATATGATTCTAACCAGAACACTTTCTTATCATGGGACCACTCTTAATATGTCAGGTATTTCAGGACACACTGCAAGGAAAAGAGGTTTAGAGAGTTATGTTCCAAAAGCTCCCATGATAGAAACGCCCTACCCATTACGATGCCCTTTAGGTAGTTTTCATCCTGATGCCAAAGATTATTATCTGAATAATTTAAAAGAGGTTCTACAAGAAGTAGGCCCAGAGAATATAGCTGCTTTATTAATGGAGCCCATAAATGGATCAAGCGGAGGAGCTATAAGTCCGCCAGAAGGGTACTGGGAAGAAGCCCAAAAGATTTTAATTGATAACGACATACTCCTAATTGCTGATGAAGTCATGACAGGATTTGGAAGAGTTGGAGAAGACTTTGCCAGCAATCTTTACAATCTAAAACCAGATATATTGGTAGCTGGAAAAGGCATGGGAGGAGGTTACGCTGCTATTGGAGGAACTTACAGTACGGATGAAATAGCTGATTCAATAATGGCAGCAGGTTATGAAGTGATGTTTCATACTTTCGCCGCCCTACCCCAATCCTGTGCTGCGTCCTCAGCGGTTCTTAAAATTCTTAGAGAAGAAAAGTTATGTGATCGAGTAAACCCGCTCGGTGAAAAGATTATGGATCAATTGAATTCAGAGGTGGGACAGCACCCTAATGTAGCTGAGATTAGAGGAAAGGGTCTATTAATAGGAATAGAGATAGTCAAAGAAAAAGAAGGGTTGATCTGTTTTGATGAAAACGAAAAAGTTACCTCTCAAATTATGATGAAAGGGCTGGAAGATGGAGTCTTTCTTTACCCTGGAGGAACGGGAGAATTTAGAGACATAATCTGCTTGGGTCCAGCTTTTACCATTGGGGATGAAGAAATAGAATTGATGGTAAAAGCAGTTAAGAATTCGCTTAATTATATTTCTGATAAGTACTCTTAAATTGGTGGAGCCAGTCGGGATCGAACCGACGACCTCATCCGTGCAAGGGATGCGCTCTCCCAGCTGAGCTATGGCCCCACTTTGGGTTGCGTAGATTACCAAAAACTAGCAAGTTAGAAACAATTATTTTCTAATTATAAAGAATTTGCTCTCCCTTCTATGGCTGCGTTGATTCTCTCAAGAATATCTTTTTGGTCTAAATCCTTAGTCATTTGATAATGCGGATGACCTAAGGTTGCTAAGTCTGTTGCCACATCAATTGCCTTTGCCATCAATTCTCCTTCATCAACCACTTCATCCAAGTAACCTGCTTCTATTGATTGATCTATAGGGTAGGCCTCAGCATTAAGAATAGCTCTATGCCAATGTCTCTTAGAAATTCTTGATTTCGAAATCTCCAATATAGGAACTGGTATAGACATATTATTTCTATGCTCATTAGCCTGGACAATATACTTACCTTTAGCCCCTATTCTGTAGTCAGCGCAACATAGCAAGAAAGCCCCTAAAGCAATTGAATGGCCACTTGCAGCTACTACAACAGGTCTAGGAAAACCGTAAATTCTTGCAAGCAGCTTAAATCCATTTACTGTCATATCTACTATGTCTTTAGCTTCACCACCAGTCATGGTTTTTAAATCAAATCCTCCAGAAAATAAACCTTGTCTTCCGGTAATCAACAAAGACCCTTTATCGTCGGGAACTTCATCAAGTAAGTTGTTGATAGCACCACTCATTGCACTTGAAAATACATTGGCCTTTCCATCATCAAGAGTAATTATTGATACATCACCTTCTTTAGTAAGGGTAGCAAGTTGATCCGTCATATCTTTTCCTTATTGTTAGTTTTTAAGAAATCTATATTCTAATATCTTAGCTAAGAACTCAAATGAAATAACATGAAACTATCTAGATCAATTAAACAAAAAGTTACGTTAATCACTGGAGCCGGGAGTGGAATGGGAAAAGCCACTGCAGAAGTTTTTGCAGCTGAGGGTGCTAAGGTGGTTGTTACTGACGTAAATTCAGAAAATGCTCAGAAAGTAAGTGATCAAATTAATTCAGATGGAGGTGAGTCCATAGCCATGTCATTAGACGTGACAAACGAGGGTCAAATAAAAGAATGTGTTTCCAAAAGTATAGAGTCTTTTGGGCAAATAGATCATCTGATCAACAATGCAGGGATTGCTTCTCCAATCAATATTGATGATGAGAACTACGAAGAAATATGGCATAACACCATGGAGGTTGTTTTAACTGGTCAAACAAGATTAATTCGAGCCTGCTTGGAACATTTACTTAAATCAGATGCTGCGCGAATAGTTAACATATCCTCTACTGAAGGATTTGGAGCAACCCCTACGCACAGCCCCTACACAGCCGCTAAGCATGGAGTTATAGGCTTAACAAGATCATTAGCTTTAGAACTTGGTCCTCAAGGAATTACTGTAAATTGTATATGCCCGGGACCAATAAACACTAATATGACTTCGGCAATAGATGAAAAAGACAAGGCAACATTTGCCAGGCGTAGGGTAGGACTTAAACGGTACGGTGAGCCTGAGGAAGTGGCCCATGCTACTTTAAGTTTATGCCTTCCAGCTTCATCTTATATTAATGGAGTAGCCCTACCTGTTGATGGAGGCCTTTCAATTAGACGAGCTTAAGGTGAAATTTATGAAATTAATTAAATATGCGTTACTTATAAATCTGTTTCTTTTATTTGGTTGCTCAAACGAGAGTGTTATCGAAGAAGATAATCTTCACAAACACACCATGATTCTCTCATCTGATGAATTTGGTGGAAGAGAGCCTGGATCGCTAGGAGGTGAATTAACCAAAAATTATATAAAAGATGAATTCAAGTCTTATGGCCTAACGCCAATAAAGGATAAATTTCTGCTTGAGGTTCCTTTATCAAAGATGGAAGTTGACCTCACTCAATCTTTTTTATCAATAGAGGTAAATGGTAAAAACAAAAATCTTATTCCTGGTAAAGAAGCTGTTTTCTGGTCCAAAAGAGTTCAAGAAAGTATAAATATTAATGACAGTGATTTGATTTTTATGGGATACGGAGTTAATGCTCCTGAATACGCATGGAATGACTACGAAGGAATAGACGTTAAAGGAAAAACCCTAGTAATTTTAATAAATGATCCTGGTTTTGGTACGAAAGACCCTAACCTGTTTAATGGTAAAGCCATGACTTATTACGGAAGATGGGTTTATAAATTTGAAGAAGCTGCTAGGCAGGGTGCAGAGGCGATGATAATTATTCATGATACCGAACCAGCCGCTTATCCTTGGCAAGTAGTAGAAACAAGCTGGTCTGGTAAACAAATTGATTTAAAACGCCCTGATCTTGGAGCGAGCAGAATTAAATTAGAGGGCTGGATTACTTACGATATTGCTAAAGAATTATTCAATAACTCTGGTTTGGATCTAGAAGAACAGAAGCTTAATGCTTTAAGTAGAGATTTCAAACCAATTGCTATGGAAGGATTAAAACTGAATGCCCAGCTTAGAAATAAACTCAGCTTCTCTACTTCCCATAATGTAGCAGCTGTTAAAGAAGGAACACTTAGACCAGATGAATACATATTGTTTATGGCCCATTGGGATCATTTAGGAACTAGAGAAGGACATTCACCAAACAATGATCAAATTTACAATGGGGCTGTAGACAATGCCACAGGAGTAGCAGGTATTCTTGAATTAGCCAATTACTTTGGAACAAGGGATACAGATCGATCTCTATTGTTCTTGGCGGTTACGGCGGAAGAATCTGGTTTATTGGGTTCTGAATACTTCGGAGAATACCCTCCTCTTGAATTGGCAAATATAGTTGCGGGTTATAATTTTGATGGAGTTTTGCCTACAGGGAAAACAAACGATGTAATCGTTGTAGGTTATGGCGCGTCTGAGCTAGAAGATATCCTTAAAGATGAATTAGATAAAGTTGGTAAATACATTACACCCGATCCGTTTCCAGAAAAAGGTTATTTTTATCGCTCAGATCATATAAGTTTAGCCAAGAAAGGGGTTCCGATGCTTTATGCTGATGGAGGAGTAGATAAAATTGAAGGTGGTGTTGAAGTAGGAACAAAAATTGCTAACCACTACACTAAGTTTGACTATCATCAAGCTTCAGACGAATATCAAGACTCTTGGGACTTAAGTGGCTTTAGAGAACACCTTATTATCACAAGCAACATGGCAGAAGAATTAGCCAACTCTGAAACGTGGCCAGAGTGGTACGAAGGCAATGAATTTAAATCTATTAGAGAAGAGTCTAGAAAGAAATAATTAAATCAGACAACCCTTTTTAATAGATCATAAATTTCTAATCTAGAAATATCATTCTCTCCAATGGAAGGTCCTAATTCATGCCAAGTATCCTTTTCGGATTGCATTTTCTCCCAACTAGGCAAACTAGAATCATTTGGATTTCCTGTTTTAGAAAAGTTTGTCCAGTACGAAAGCATACAATCAGATAATTCTTGATTTTCAATAGGGCCTAAGCCGCCCACTCCAAAGACATAACCTATCTCATAAGCATGAAATGAACCTAGCACTTCTCCAGCCTCTCCTGAAGGTTTTTGGTTAAAGTGATAAAAATAGATTTCTTCTCCTCTTTTAGCCATCGCTTTTGCTGCGAAATAAGAAGGTGCTCCAAATAATGAATCGCCCAAAAGCCTTTTGCTTGAATTTATCATCTCTTCTTTGTCAGAAGCCGGGTAAATGGAAAGCATTTTCTCTTCATCTTCTCCAAACCTTTGCTTAATAATCTCTAAATATTTCTCTACTGAATTTACTGGCGGAGCTTCATCGGCTAAAGGACTGCCCCAATAAAGAGCCGTCCCTTCATCAGCATTAGTACCTATGATAGTAGGAACTTTGTGATTTATTCCTTGTTCAAAACCTTGTATTACCGAAGAAACCATGGAAATCTCATCAATAAATAATGAAGAAGGGAATCCTATCCCCTTTTGGATTATTTCTTCAACTGGTAAATCTCTCATTTTATCTATCTGATCAGGGCCATCCTCGACACCGCATACATTACAAAATGATTTGCCGACCATGCCTCCTGTCATGCCCATTTCATTTAATTCATATGCATTCAATGCCATTCTTGCAAAACCTCCGCTTTGAACTATCGCCTTATGGAAAAGTCCTTTTGATAGAGGAGAAACTAATAAAGCAGCTACTGACAGACCTCCTGCTGACTCTCCAAAGATTGTTACATTCGAAGGATCGCCTCCAAAATTTTCAATATTCTCTTGAACCCATTCAAGACCTTTGATTTGATCTAATAAACCAAAATTTGTTGCGGGCAAATCACCCTCTTCCTTTAAAGCAGGATGGGCAAAAAACCCTAACTCACCCAACCTATAGTTAATACTGACCAAAACTATATCTTTACTTAATATGCCTTGAGGAAGATAGGGGTCGCCAGAACCGTATCTTAAAGCTCCTCCATGTATCCAAAACATTACCGGTAACTTCTCTTTAGAACTTGTATCAGGAGTAAAAACATTTAAACGCAAACAGTCTTCTGATTCAGTTGGCGTTTCTTCAGGAGGAACTTCTACACCGTAGGCTTTAGCTATACTTCCTCTAAAGCCACCTTCTCCCATTCTGAATTGAGGGCATTGAGGTCCAAAAGAAGATGCGTCAAAAGGCTCGGACCAAGATTCAGGTTCTTGCGGGGAACGCCACCTATTCTTACCTGAAGTATCGGCACCATAAGGTACGCCTTTAAAATATGATCCAGTGGATTCTTTGACTCCCACAACATCTCCTAAATGTGTAGAAATTGTTATTGTTTCAGTTTTATTGTTCATCTTTTTTTTCTTTCTTGTTATGGTTATGAATATTACATCAATGACGCTAAATGACTAGAAAGATAATTATAGATACTGACCCAGCCATGGGAACAAAAGGAGGAGATCCAGAGGACTGCTTTGCAATTATGCTAGCTATGAATTCTCCTGAATTAGAAATCTTAGGAATAACTACAGTGCAAGGAAATGTTCCTGTTGAAAGGGGTTTCAGTAATGCTAAGTACTTAGTCAAAGAGTTTGATAAAGATATACCTGTGCGCACCGGAGCTCCTGGTACTTACGACCTTGAAAGAAATGAGAAAAGAAAATGGCTCGGCGAAAGAAAGGAAATGGAGCAATTAACCCCAATGCTTAAACCGGAAGAAGATGAATTGTCAGCACCTTCCTTTATTGCCGAAACTTGTGTTGAGCACTCAGGAGACATCGAATTGGTCACAATTGGTCCTTTAACGAATGTTGCGAAAGCCCTAGATGAAGAACCTGATTTATCTAAGCACATAAAAAAAATAACAATGATGGCTGGTGCTGCTAAAGTTCCTGGAAACGTCACACCAGCAGCTGAATTTAATGTATGGGCTGATCCGGAATCAGCTTCTAAAGTGTTTGGTGCTGGAATAGATTTTACTTTAGTGCCTTTGGATGTTTGTCATAAAACAAGATTTAGTAGAGACCAGCTGAAATCTATAGGAGAAAACCCCCACCCTTTTTGCCAGTTTGTAAATGAATCTGTTGAGCCATGGCTAAAAATTAACCCAAATCACAATATTATTGATCAGGGGCTGCATCTTTACGATTCACTGGCTATGGCTCTTTGTTTCGCTCCTGAACTGGCAGAGTTTAAGAAAGCCTATGTCACTGTTGAAACGAAAGGACAGTACACGGATGGAGAAACCGTTTGCGAATTTAATGAATCCATTATGGGTCAGATTTTTAAGCCTAAGCATAACGCTGAAGTGGCATTAGATATTGATGTAGAAGGTTTTAATAAGTTATTTGAAGAAAGGGTATTAAATTATTTAATTAATTTATAAATTACCAAAACCTTTTCTTTACAAGATTTCTCTGAATTTTACCTGTAGGCAATCTCGGCAACTCTTCTTCCCAGAATTCATAAGATTTGGGCTTTTTGAATCCTGACAATTTTTCCTCTGCCATCTTTTGTAATTCTTTTAAAACCTCTTCCGCATTTGCACATTTCTCTAAGTTAATGACTGCCTTAATTTCCTCTCCCCATTCTTCATTAGGCACTCCTACACAACAAACTTCCGCAACTTTATCGTTCATCAGTAAAACATTATCAATTTCTTGAGGGTAGATATTTGTTCCTCCAGAAATAATTGTATCTGCGCTTCGACCTGTTAAAAAATAGTAACCGTCTTCATCAGAATAGCCTATATCGCCCATGGTGAAGTAATCTCCCCAATAAGCTCCAGATGTTTTTTCTTCAGCCTTGTAATACTCAAAACGTCCCGTTGAAGGTGCGCTGAAATAAATAGTGCCTTCTTTGCCTTGTTCGACTTCTTTGAATTCTTCATCTAAAACTATTACTTCAGTTCCCTCATTAGCCTTTCCTACACTACCGGGTTTTTTTAACCATTCTTGCGGCTGAATAAAACACCCTCCACCTTCAGTTGCTGCATAGTACTCATAAATAATCGGGCCAACCCAATCAATCATCGCCTTTTTAACTTCAACTGGACATGGCGCAGCTCCATGCAATATCCACCTCATAGAAGATATATCGTATTTTGATCTTACTTCTTCCGGCAACCTAAGAACCCTATGGAACATGGTGGCCACCATGTGAGTGTGAGTGCATTTATATTGACTGATAAGATCTAGCATTTTTTCTGCGTCCCATTTATCCATCAAATAAACCCCTACTCCTGCCATCAAAGAAATGTTGATGTTTAATCCTAGTGGTGCGGCGTGATAAGCGGGACCAGGGCAGATACTAAAATCAGTTTCAGGATTAAAAGCAGCTGTGTCTAATGTAAATTGTTCTGTCTTAGAGGGAGGAGGATTCTCCTTCCTAAATACTCCTTTAGGTCTTCCTGTAGTACCCGATGTATACAGCATAGACCTACCTGCAACAGGATCACTAATATCTGATTCGCCATACTCGGCAATTGTTTTATTAAAAGGAATAGCCAACGGATGTTCTCCGTCAGCCGACATGACAATAACTTCTGGCAACTGTTTATTAATTTCTTCTATGAAATCAGGGAAAATTGCATCGCAAACAACTACTTTGGCTTCACAATTTTCTACGATATAACATATCTCTTCTGGGGTAAGATGCCAATTTATTGGTGTTATTCTCAGACCAACCCTTAAAGGGCCAAAAAGGGCTTCTAAGAATTCAGGACGATTCTTGCAAACAATAGCAACTCCTTCACCAGGCCTTAGACCTTTATCCAATAAAAAATTGGCATAACGATTACTGTTTTCATTTAACTCTCGGAAGGTCCTCTCGCCATGCTCACTTACTATGGCTTTCTTTTCAGGAAGATTCTTGGCATGAAAGGCGATGCCCATTCCAGCAGAAGCATACTCTTGAAATGTTTGCATCTTAATCTATTAAAGATTTTTGATAATCATTAAGAACAGGTTTTTCAGGCCACTTATATTTATCTCTATCTTGAGCCTCTAGTATGAGTGGGAATTCATCTGCGTTCCTAAAACCGTTAGTCCAGTTCGTTGTGGAAATAAGTTTTTCTACCGCTTCTCTTCTTTTCTCTAATACGTTTTCACTTGTTAAATGTTTGGGCATCATACAAATTAAAGATGCAGCTCTAATAAGGTTACTTGTGTTTTTAGGAAGTTCTGTTCCTGAATTACTACAATGAATAGTTCTCGCATCCCAAAGCAGCATATCGCCTGGCTCCATGTGACACATCACCGCTTTCTCTGATGAAAGCTTAGGATCGTCATTAGGAAAACGGAAATGATCTACATCTAGAGGAAGTCTAGCCAATCTCTCTTCGTATTCATGGGGAATGTTTTCAAAAAGTTTATGAGATCCTGGGACTACAACGTTACCGCCAATCTTCTCTGAAGTAGGTAAAAGATTTACTAGTCCCTGAATACACTGCTTACCTGGTTTTGATATAGGGTGCTGGTCTATATGAAACCAAGACTGACCACTTTCAGTTTTCCATTCAGGATTAACGTTCCAAGGTCTCCAAAGAGAAACCCCATCAAAACTTGTTAATAATTCCTCAGTATCCCAAATCTTTGCGAAAGCTTTTTTAACATTAGGTATTCCTCTCAAAAACCATTGAGCTTCTGAGTGTCCAATGCCGTAACTTGGCATAATCCCACCATGAGCGCACGTAGGCCAACGTTCATCTTCCCAAGTTGATGTGTCATTCCTGTCTATTCCAGTACCAAGTCCTTCTAAATAGTCCCATAAAAGATCAATAGTTTTTTGAGCCTCTTCTGAACTTAAGGCATTCTTAATTACTACATACCCGTATTCATCCAGGTAATTAATACTTTCTTCTGAACCAGAATCTAGTCTCGGTACATGCTTGTATTCTATTTCAATGTTGAAATCGCTTGTCATTGTCTTCCCCCTTCCGACAGGTTAAGTAATTTGATGAAAATTTACAACTTCTTCCATGCTTGGCATAGAAGCTGAAGCCCCTTTTTTTGTTACTGATAATGCAGCTGCTTTGTTGGCAAAATTAACCGAATCCAATAAGTCTTTACTCTCTAAATATTGACTAGCCAAGGCCCCTATAAAACAATCGCCAGAACCAGTCGTATCCACAGCTTCAACCTTATAGCCTTCAATCAATTGACCTTTTTGATCAACATAAACATAAGCCCCTTTTGATCCAAGTGTCACCACAACACTTTGGGTTGTACTTAGATTCAAATCCTTTATAGCCTGACCTATAGAGTCAGCATTCTGTCTCTCTAGAGTTCGTTCAGTTAAGTTTTCTAATTCGGGTTCATTCATGACAAGTAAATCAGTTTCATGAATTAGATTTTTACTAATTTTTAAACCTGGAGCTGTATTTAATATTCTATAAGTACCTGTATTCTTCGCTCTAATGAATAGATCTTCAATCTCTGAAGGCGGAACTTCAAGTTGAGATATTAAAACATCGCTCGCACTTAATTCTTTATCTGGCATTTGATTTGACTTAACTTGTTCGTTGGAACCAGAGATAACAATAATCTGATTTTCCGAAGTTTCTTCGAAGACATAAATGAAAGCTACCCCTGAAGGACCTTCGTGTCTTCCAACCATCGAAGTGTCTACGTGTTCGCTGTTAAGGCTTTCTAGTAATTCATTTCCAAAAACATCATTTCCGACTTTACCAATCAATGAAACCGGGAAACCTAATCTTGAAACGGTCACTGCTTGATTAGCGCCCTTACCTCCTTGGAAAGTTTCAAAACTATTTCCTAAAATAGTTTCTCCTTTGGCAGGTTGTTTATCACTGTAAACAACCAGATCCATATTAATGCTTCCAAAAACTATTATTGGAGAAGACATAGAATTTAAGGTAAATCAGGTGAACTAGAAAATTTATCTACTAAAGCACATGTTCTATCGACCAAATCGTCTAGATTCAACTCTCCTACACCCGATACAGCCGTAAGGACTCTTCCTTGCCAAGGTTCTGTCCAAAGCTCAGGTATTGAGCCTTGGTCTAATCCAATCAAACCACCAACGGTGGCACCGGTGCAGTCCGTATCCCAACCACAGCAAATGGTTTCACCAATCGCTTCATCAAATGAATCCTGAAAAGATAAAAACGCCCAAACCACTACGGATAAATTATTCAGGCTGTGAACGGGTGACATGTCCCCATAATGTTCGTGTAAGTTTGAGGCTGGTTTACCGGCTTTATCTATACCTAATAAAACTGCTTCATAAGCTTCAGAATCTTTATCAATCAGATTTAAAGCTGCGTTAACAGCTTCTTCTCTAGAGTTTGTGTCAGGTATAAGGGCACACAATCCTGCTATGTAAGCTGAAGCTTCTACTGCACAGCCTCGATGCGAAAGTATTGCATCTCTTCTAGCTAATTCAGCAGCAAGTTTAGGTTTACCCGGCAAGACCCAGCCATACATGTCTATTCTTATTTGTGCACCAATCCAATCGTTATATTCACCATCATTAATTTCATTAAGATCAAAATTTCTTTTACCACCAAACTGATAAGCCATATCCAGTCTCTCTATTAATTTTAGATAAGAGTCTCGTTCGGCAGTAAAAGTTGCGCCCACAGGTAAAAGATTTATCCAGGACCTGGCAACGTCATCCGTATCAATATCTATCCCATGACGCTCTAGCATCATTAAAGCTAACACAAGATAAGTGATGTCATCATCTACCTCAGCTTTATCCATCTTTTCTAAGCAACACTTTATGTTTGCGCCTCTCAACATCTCATGATCCATGTAATTTACGTAATTTCTTAAAGGCAACGAACCGGATTCTGATAAAAATTTATTTAGACCTTCAGGACCCTCTCTCATAGAAATCATTTCTACTGGCTTTCCTAACAAGCAACCCGAGATTCTGCCTTGCCATGCAGCCCTTATGGTATCGATTTGATTAGACATAATTTAACTCCTATTTAATCTAATATTTCTTCTTCGCTAACTTCTTGAAGAACCATCTCATCTTCAAACATTAAAGTACTAACGTCTTCCATTCTATCAACATACAACATGCCTATAAGATGATCTAGCTCGTGCTGAAAAACGGTAGCTAAGAAATCTTCCACTTCGATTGTTCTCTCTTCTGCATTTTCATCAAGATAATCAATCTTGACTTTCCTAGGCCTTTCAACGTAACCCCTTAACCCAGGGACGCTTAAACATCCTTCCCAAAAGCCTTGCAGTTCTTTATCTAATACAGATACTCGTGGATTGAAGATCACATAAGGTTCTGTAGTTTCCATATCAGGGTATCTATCTGAATCTTCAGAGAGCTTGATTACAGCTAATTGCTTAGAAACTCCTATTTGTGGTGCAGCAAGGCCAATTCCTCCTGCAAAATCTAAGGTTTCCCATATGTCGGCTAACAATTCGTTTGTATCTTCATGCAAAATTTCCTCTTTCGAGAACTCCAACGCGGTTTCTCTTAATAAAGGATTTCCCATTTTTAGAATTGTGTATATAGCCAATCTCTTTCTCCTAGATTAAATATAACTTACCTGAGAATAAATCTCATTCGACTTTTTAAATTTTGTTTATGTTATTTTTTTTGTATGAACGATCCAAAAATAGTCCAAAAATTTCCATATAAGATTTCAATAGAGGCAGATAAGAGTTATTACTAGTGTCGTTGTGGTCTCAGTGCTAAACAACCCTTCTGTGATGGATCGCATGAAGGTACTGATTTTTTACCTGAAAAAGTTAAATTAGATGAAAAACAAGATGTATTTTTTTGTGGGTGCAAACGCAGCAAAAAAGGTGCATTTTGTGATGGCACTCATAAAGAGCTCTAGTAGTAAATTTTTATTCGGGGTCGGCTATCTTGAGAAGCTGTTTTCCTTTGTTTTTTCCCGTATAAAGTCTTAAAAGAGTTTCAGGAGCATTCTCAATTCCTTCTTGAATATCTTCTTGATAAATAATCTTGCCTTCACTTTCCCATTGCATAAGTTCGCCAATGGCTTCAGGAAATTTATCCATGTAATCAAGAACAATAAAACCTTCCATCCTTGCTCTTTGTATAATTAAAGACATGTAATTAGAAGGTCCTGGTGCTGGAGTTTCATTGTTGTAGCCTGATATGGCTCCGCATATTGCTAATCTAGCTCCTTGATTTATAACCGTAAGGGCAGTGTTTAAAAATTCACCTCCAACATTATCGAACACTACATCAATACCTTCAGGACATAGCTCTGGCAGAACCTCGCTTAAGTTAGCTTTTTTATAATCTATAGCTGCATCGATTTTAACTTCTTCAGTAAGCCATTTACATTTCTCGGCTCCACCAGCCACTCCTATTACTCGACAACCTTTTATTTTAGCTATCTGAGCTGCTATAGAGCCAGTTGATCCAGCTGCACCAGAAACTAGAACGGTTTCACCTTCTTTAGGTTTCCCTACGTCAAGGAGTCCGAAATAAGCTGTTAATCCGGTTATGCCAAAAATGCTTAATGGCGCAGTTAAGGAAGCGCCGTCAGGAAGAACAGTAGCATTCAAAATTCCTTCTCCATTTGATATCGCGTACTCTTGCCAGCCAAAGGTACCTTGTACTTTATCGCCTACGTTAAAGTCAGGATTATTTGATTCAATGACTTGACCAACCGAACCTGCTCTCATTACTTCACCTATACCAACAGGAGGTACGTAACTTTTTCTGTCTTCCATCCACCCTCTTTGGGCAGGATCAAAACTGAGATATAAATTTTTAATTAAAAATTCACCATCTTTTATATCAGTAACATCTTCTTCAAGAAATTCAAAATTTCCATCATTAACCATACCTACTGGTCTTGAGGATAACAGCCATTTTTTATTTTTTAGGTTCTTCATATTTTATTAACTACCAGTCTTAGTCTTTCTATTTTCAATTCTAAGACCTTTAAGGTCAGACTAATATCGTATCAATCATTCAAAAGATCACAAAACTGTTGTTATCAGATAATCAGTTCTTTAGTTTAACAATACTTATCAAATAGAGATCATTAATTTTATTGTAAGGATTAACCTGCAAATTCCTTACCAAACATACTTCTGGCAACAAGAAGCTTTGACAGCTGAGATGTTCCATCACCTATCTGCCAACCTAGGATGTCGCGTAGACGTTGCTCAAAAGGTAGCTCACTTGAATAACCATAATGCCCATGTAGTGTTAAGCACTGGCGTACGATCTCATAAGTAATCTCTGGAACCCACCACTTGCACATAGCACCTTCTTTGGAATTTGGTAGATTTTCATCACGCAACCAAAGAGTTTTGTAGCAAAGAAGTCTAGCAGCTTCGAGCTGAGTTTCGGCTTCAACTAGTGGAAAGCTTACGCCTTGATATCCTGAAATAGGTTTGCCCATAACAGTTCGTTGTTTAGCAAATTCACATGTTTCATCTACTGAAGCTTGAGCTGCTCCGATGCACTTAAGACCAATATAGGCACGGTTTGTATCGAATAGCTGAGCCATTTGAAGGTAAGCTTTACCTCTCTCTCCAATCAGATAATCTTTAGGAATTCTTACATCCTCAAATCTAACTTCTCCGCGTTCAGCACCGTGTGTTCCTATATCATCCCAGAGTCTCGGAGGCTTAACTCCTTTTACTTCCTTGGGTATAAAGAAATTACTTAGGGACCAAATTCCCTTCCTAGACTCTTCAGTTCGACAAGTAATAGTAAAGTAATCCGCATTCGCCCACGATATTGAGTTTTTGACAGCGTTTATGACCCATTCATCTCCATCTAAAACAGCAGTGCTACGAAAATTAGCTACATCAGAACCACTCTCTGGTTCTGTAAAACCTACTGCAATGATGGTCTTTCCCTCTCTCACAGCTTGGCGAACTGGATTGCGAATTTTATCTGGTACACCGTCAAGCCTATTAAGTTCAAAAGGCTCTGTTGCAACAAGAAAAGGTAAAGCGCAATTAAAGTCTACATAACCAACCTCCTCGATCATAATTCCACGCATCATATGATTCATGTCTGGGTCAAGCAGGCCCGCATCTAAAGCCTTTGTTACCATTTCTTGAGGCCGCTCTCGTTTTTGATCCCATCTTTGTCGCATAGGAGCAAGTTCAGTTTTTGCAAACCTTCTAATTTGTTCTCTGTACATTTCTTCAGAATCACTGAAGCGAAAGTTTAGACTCATAGATCACCTTTTAATAAGATCAGTTAGGTTCTTCAGGAAGTGCGCGATTGCCTTTTCATATAATCCATAAGTAAAGTGAGTATTGCCACCACTTTTTAGACCTTCCTGAATTCCAGCTATCACTTCAAAATCTTCATCCAGACCTATTTCTGAAACAAATCTAGCATCTTTTTTCATACGCTCAATATCTTTTTCAGTTTCCAATCCGCTTACTTTCCCTAGTCTGTACCAAAAGTACTGTGTTTCTGTAGGTGAAATTGGTTCTGATATTTGAACTGAAATGTGGTTAGACAAATAAGCCACATTACAGTTCGGAAACACGCTATATACATAAGTTACTTTACCTGCAATGTCTCTTTTTTCCTCAGCTGTGCTACGAAGATCTTCTATGCGCCTGAATGGGAAAGTAATTCTGCTATTACGGCCAAATGTCTCAACCACATTCAAATTATCATAGCCATAAGGATAAAATGTTTCCTTATGGGTTGGTTTGATATGATAACCCTCCATAGTTGCTTCAATGTTTAGTTTCCAATTAAATGCCTGTGAGGACACGGTGTAATCAAATATTTGCTGATCATCTTTTATTAGTTGCGGCATATTCCCTAAGGCTCCTTGATCTATAGGGTCCTCTATGCACACATAAACTAAACCTCCTTGTTCTGTAACCTCATGTATTGGAGTAAGGCCATGACAACCTTTATCTAGGTCCGGAAATCCTGCCTCGTGAGGAATATGTTGCAGCGACCCATCAATACCGTAAGCCCATCCGTGATACCTACACCGGAAAACGGAAGTTTTTCCTTCACCTTCGACCAATGTCTTGCCGCGATGTCGACAAGCATTACGAAATGCTCTCAGCTTCTTGCTTTTGTCCCTCACAACTATAATGGGAACTCCTGCAACAGGACGAGCAATATATGAACCTTTATCAGGTAGTGCGGTGGAGGGTGCAAATGCAACAGGTAAACGCCTTAATAGACTTATTTCTTCATCAAATCTTTTCTGACTGGTGTAATTTTCTACTGGTTCCTTCCATACTTCTTCGCCCAGGTCAGTTGTACCTAAATCAATATGCTCAAAGATTTGGTTTATGATTTCTGTATCTGATTTCAGTCCTTTCACTTGCTTATACTCAAGTTAATGATTTTACTTCCTTCATTGCACTCAATCGTAAATCCTTGCTGAATCCTTTAAGCTCTTTTCCATTCCTTCAATTAAATCAGCCATAATTTCTTCTGCCGGTCTAACGGATTTAATCATTCCTATTCCTTGACCGGCAAAACCTGGGTTTATGTCCTGTCGATTATCCTTATTAGCTGATTCTATAACTGGACCAGCAACTCCTGATTGAAAAGGCATAGGGAGAGGATCTAATTCTGATCTTTCCCAAAAATCTGTCCAAACACTCCTTATAATCCTAGCAGGCTTGCCTGTAATTGATCTAGAAATAACTGTACCCTCTTCTGTAGCATCAATTATGGCTTGTTTTTGATGGTCAAAGATATCTGCTTCTTCGGAAGCTAAAAAGGCTGATCCTATCCAAGCACCTTCAGCACCAAGCATAAATGCTGCAGCAATTCCTCTTCCGTCAGTGATTCCTCCAGCTCCTAAAACTGGAATCCCATTAGCTGCATCAACTACCTGAGGAATTAAAGCCATTGATCCAACTGGTGAATTGTGACCTCCCGCATCATGTCCTTGAGCTACTATTGCATCCACTCCTGCTGAAGAAACTTTTACGGTGTGTCTTACTGCTCCTACCACTGTCATTACCTTTGTTCCATTTGCCTTAAGTCTTTCCATCCAAGGGGCTGGGTTGCCTAGTCCTGCAGCGTAAACTGGTACCTTTTCTTCAATAACGACTTCCATTTGAGCTTCAAAAAATTCTTTTGTAAAAAATGCTAAATTGTCATCTTCTTCAGGTTGACGATCATGCTCAACCATTTTTAAGCCATGTTCATTCATAAATTCTTTAGCCATATTTTGATATTGCACCAAAAGTTTTGCAGGATCTTTACCGTCATTTTGTTTTAAATTGCCTCCACCTCTCACAGACATTGGAAGCAAAGTATCTATTCCAAAAGGTTTGTCGGTTAACTCTCTAGTTTCTTTAATCCATCTTCTCATCTGACTTGGGGTACAAGCTGCTGCTCCAAGAACACCTAAACCACCAGCATTAGATACAGCAGCTGCAAGTTCAGGACAAGCAGCACCTCCCATCCCTGCTAGAAATATAGGGTACTCTATTCCAAAAGTTTGACAGATCCTGTTATTTTTCATGTTGTTCCCTTTCTTAACTTAGTTTAGCCTTAGCAAAAGAATAAACATTAATTCTAATGCTTACAAGGCTTTAAATAGACCAAACTGTCCAAGAGTAATGGATTAGTCTATTTATTAGAGTTGCTTTTAGAATTACAAGAAGGAGGTAAATTTAGTGTTGGGTTCTTTTCAAAGAAACCTACTGGTATTAAATGAAAACCACAATACTCCACTGGCATTACAGGCCAATCTTCTGGTCTAGGAGTGTGTGTTACTCCAAAAGTATGCCAAGTTACTAAATCGCACTCACTTATATCTCGATCTGAAGCAGTAATGTCATCAAGACCACCTTCTCCAGAATGCATAACTGAAAATTCTCCACCTGCAGCTTGTTCATTTTCATGAAAAGGAGTTGCCCATAAATTGTGCTTTGAAAAAGAAGCCCTTTTACCAGGAGGTGAATCTGGATGAGCAAGTAAGACAGGTGTATTCCCCGGCAATAACTTATAACCTACAGGTACTCCAAAAGAATTAGTTTTATTAACATTAATAACTTTCCAAACTCGACTCGAAGAAGGTGAGACATCTCTTTTAGCTTCACTTTCTTTTTTTAAATGCGTAGACACAGCCCTTAGTTGCATACCGTCAGGATTTTCATCACTGACAGGTAAAGCCTCGACATTGGACTCGAATAATTGATTTCTCCCACCTTCTAAATCCCAATCCAGCCTTACACAGAATAAGTGCTGATGAAGAGGGGAAACTAATTCATCTGTAATACGAAAATCTTGATCTTCTCTATGTCTACTCTCATCGTAGGCGCTTATACCAACTATACCTGTCAATTTAACTTCGCATTGAATAGTTCCATCAAGATACAAATACCAAAACAATCCATAATCATAATTACCTATAGTGGCAATTGAACTTATAACCAGCCTTCTTGAGCGTCTAACCTCATTGGCTCCAAGCATATTCATGTCTGTATGTTTCCACTGGATTCCATAATCTTCCTCATGAATACATATAGCGTTTTCAATAGTATTAACAGAACCATCAAACATAAGCATATTTGCATCTAAATAATGGATCTCTCCTAAACAATCACATCCCAAGGTTAAAGAATTTACCAAAGTTCCAAAACCGTATTCAGTACCATCGTGTACAGCCTTCCAACTATGCATTGGATCAGCAGTTCCATAGGGAACAACCATATCTGAAAGGGCTACTCTATGAAGTATTGGTCTATCATCTAAAGACAATTGATGAAGTACGGGACCTTCATCAGGACTAACTGAAACTCTAACCTGCCAGCCTTCCCAACTAATCAGATTTCCTTCTACATCAAATCCTGGTCCGTCAGGTTGGGTGATGTCTATCTTCTTGGGCTGATCTCTAAGTTTGGATTGAGAATCGGCATCGTACCTAGCGTGCGCTTTAGGCATTTCAACCACTCCATGGTCTTCTACATGAGTAACTTTCTGTAGGGTCAAATCTACATGAGAGATTACTCCAGTAATTGGTTTAGCATAAGCATTATCAGTCTGATCTTCTCTTAAAAAAGATACGGTTTTAAGTGCCCTGTGTCCTGGCTTAATGCTCTCATGAACAATACCTCCGGCCGGCCAAGGATCTATTTGAACCATATCCAAATCAGTTATGCCTCTTTTCTTCAGAGCCTCTTGGTAACTTGTATTGGCCTTTGTTAGCTCATGAGCCATAAGAATTTCAGTCATGTTATAAGTCACTTGAGCTTTCTCGGAAACTCTATTCAGACTATCAATCTTATTAGCTTTCAGATCAACAATGGCTACGAAACCACCATCTTCATTAGAGTCTATCCCTCTAATTTTTACATTCCTAGGACAGTCACCGCCTTGCTTGTAATTCCTAACAAATTCTTTCTCGGGTTCAACCAAACTAATATTTACAAACAAAGCGTTCTCATCGAATCCTTTGTGCGATCGACATAGGTCAACTGCGATATTTATTTCGTCTGCACTTATCTGCTCTAGCGGGTGTTTCATATAATCTCCGGTAATTGCTTCAAATTAAATTATAAATATCCGTCTTCTCTAAGATCTTCGAACGTTTTCTTGAAAGCATCTATGACTTGATCAATTATCTCAGGCTTGTGGGCAAATGAAATAAAAGCAAGGTGGATCCCTGGCACAATCACATTGTGACCAAGTAAATGTAGATAAAACTCTTGTTCCAAGGAATAGTGGCTATGATCTATATCGCGAGAAGACTCAATAGTCTCACTACCAAAAAGTAAGTGCATCATTGAACCAGCGTTCATCATCTGAGCCGGAACATTATTAGATCGACAAAATTCGTTGATCTCATTTGCCATTCTATCCCCTTGCTCATGCAAATAAGGATAAATAGTCTCTTTATTCTCTTTAAGATACTCAAGCATGCCAATACCTCCTGCCATAGTTAAAGGATTGCCACTAAATGTACCTCCAGCAAAGATAGCTGGTGTTTTGTCAGCTCCAGAAAAGGAATTCATTACCTTTTTAGATCCGGCAACAACTCCAATCGGAAGTCCTCCGCCTGCAGCTTTTCCATACGTAATTAGATCTGGTTTAATGTCAAAGTATTGCTGGCAACCACCATACTCAATCCTAAAGCCTGTTATAACTTCATCAAACATCAAAAGTACTTCGCATTCTGTGCAAACATCCCTTAGACCCTGTAAAAACTCCTGATTATCAAGTCGAGGATTTGAACTTTGCACCGGCTCTATAACAACTAACGCAAGGTCATCTTTATGTTTACGAATTAATTCATAAGCATTTGAATCTCGATAAGGAAGCATCATCATTAGATCATTGGAAATCTCTTCAGGAATGCCTGCTCCAAGTGTTGTGTTAATTGGATTTGAACGATCGCTCTTTAAATCAGCTCTCATCAAAGCGTAATCATGAACACCATGGTAACAACCATCAAACAAAGCTACCTTCCTTTTACCAGTCACAGCTCGAGCTGCACGGAATGCAAACATAGTTGCTTCACTACCAGAATTACAAAACATTACCTCGTCTACCGCGACTGAAGATTCTTTAATTAGCTCAGCTAGTCGCGCTTGATGCCCATTTGGAATTCCATAATGCCATCCTTTTTCAATTTGCGGACCAATCGCGGCTTCAACTGGCTCGGGCTTATTGCCCAATACATTTGGACCGAAACCTCCCGTAAGATCAATATAACGATTTCCATCTAAGTCGGTCAGGTAAGGTCCTTCAGCTGAGTCAATGTAAATTGGATGTGGAAGATCAACAGTTTGAACAACTTCTTGGGCTAACGCAGCTTGTCCGCGACGAGCTACTTCTTCGCATTTTGAAGTTCTTTCAATAAGTTTAGTTCTAACAGCTTGGGATTTTTTTCCTATTTCCTGGATTGGTTCTTCAGTTTTAAGACTCATTTCTTTTACCTTTACAAATAGCGTTTATAAATTTAATTAAGCAATTCTAAATCCTTAGCTTGATCTATAGAAGCTTTAATTAAAACAGGAATGAAAGATTCATAACCAGCTTCTGGTCTATCCTCAATCCAACGAATAATCATCATGGTGCGCATCAATAAAAATGTTGGAATGGTGTTAATTATATCTTCCGTGTTTGGGCACTCTTCCAAGTATCCTTCTATCAGCGCCTCGTAAGCTATATCAAAATGGCAGCCCGTAGCTGTGAAATCCAGTCTATCCCAAACAGCCACTGCAAGATCAAATCCGTACCAACCAAAGCCAGCATCATCAAAATCAATAACAGAAAGTTTATCTTCTTGAATCAATACATTTTGCGAATGCATATCAGCATGAATCATACCAAAAGAGCTTATGTCCCTAGGAAGTTTAGATAAGCTATTTTCTATATTCTTTCTTATCAAAGATAACTTGTCTCGTTCTTCATCAGAAGCATTCTTAGCTTCCCAAAACCTTCCCCAAAAGGGTTCACTGCCTACAAATCCATCGATATCAAAAGAATGTCTTTTAAAATCTTCGGGTACCTCCCAATTCATAGTTGCTTGGTGAAATTTCGCAATAACCTTGCCTAAAGAGTTATACAAGTCACTAACTTCCTTTTCTTTAAGTTCTAAAATTAGGTCATTTAATATAGTGCCTTCCATCCACTCAACTAATCCTACGTACCTAAATTCATCCAAGTTATTGAAGAAAACGGTTGCGTAAGCTTCTCCGTTAGCAGTTGGTACTGCTTCAGGGACAGATAAGCCGGCATTTGATAAACACGAAGTCCAGTTATGCTCTGAATTTAATTCTTCTAGATCGTGATATCCCTTTCTATGAACCCTTAAAGCGTATTCATTCCCATCTTTACCTTCAACTTTGAATACTGTGTTTTCGCTTTGAAGATGTAGGTTGATGCTTTGAACGTCTAAGTCCCATTCTTTTAATGCCTTTTTTGCTAGATCAGTAAGAGCCTTTGCATCGATCATAATTTAGGTATGAAATTCGTCTAAGGTTTCTTCTAGAACTTCGCAAAGTGAGTCAGCGTGTTCTTTTTGAAACACCAAAGGAGGTCTAATTTTCAAAACATTTCTAAACTGTCCTGCGTTAGAAATTAAGAACCCTTTCTGTTTCATCTTTTCCACAAATTCAATTGCTAACTCTTTATTGGGCTCACTATTTCCATTTCCTTGAATGCATTCAATAGCTATAAACAGACCCCGCCCCCTGACGTCTCCAACCATGTCATATTTATCAGTAAAGTCTTGCACTTTGTCTTTTAAATAATCGCCAACGGAATTAACGTTTCCGAGTAAATCTTCTTCTTCAATCACATCAAGAACAGCATTCCCCACCGCAGCCTGTAATGGTGTAGACGCCGTGGTATTGAAGTAGTAACTCTTTTCATGAAAAATCTTGGCTATTTCAGGACTCGTCCCTACTCCACTCAATGGATAACCTGACCCCATTGGCTTGCCCATCGCTACTATATCGGGAACGCACTCATTAACTTCGTAACCCCACCAGCTGCCGGTTCTACAAAATCCTGCCTGAACTTCATCAAGGATAACCACTCCTCCAGCATCTCTAATCAGAGTTGCTGCCTTTTTCATGAATCCTGAAGGAATATTAGGCAGCCCTTCATTTGCAAATATAGAACAAAATAACATACCGGCTAGCGGGATGTTGTTCTCAGAGAATTCATTTATGGCGGTTTTGATTTCTTTAAGATACAAATCGCAAAGTTCATCATCGGACAAGCCAGCTTTAATAGGTCTAAATTTTTCTGGAAAAGGTACGCGTTTAAAATCAGGTTCAAAGGGTCCTATTGTCATTCGTATCGTTTCATGACTATTTCCATGGTAAGTAGCGTTGCTGCAAATAATTCCTTTTCCTTCAGTTGCAAGTCTTGCCATCTTAATAGCTATTTCTATGGCTTCAGTTCCACTGCACCCCATTTGCAACACTGAGAGTGGATCGGCATGTAAAGACATTAGCCTTTCAGAATAATCAATAACCACTTTACTCAGATAACGACTATGAGTATTCAATAGACTAGCTTGATTGTGCAAAGCCTCGATTACATGAGGATGGCAATGGCCAACGCAAGGAACATTGTTGTAACAATCCATGTATTTATTATTGGAATCGTCGTACAACCAGATTCCTTCTCCTTTAACCAAATGGACAGGGTCTTTATAAAATAAAGGGGAAGAACCCATTGAGAGTGTTCTTCGCTCCAATAATTCCTTATCAGTCATATAGAATTTTTAGCGACTAATCTCCTACGCAGGAACCAGTCTCAACGCTTAAATCCAAAGCAGCTACCATCGCTCTATAAACATCTGTGTTATCCATAGTTCCAGTAAAGTTTTCAGAACCAGGTCCGTAAGCATAGATAGGCACCGGTACGCCTGTATGAGACCCATATCCAATGCCAGTATTGAAAGAAAATTTAACTTCAGGAGCTGTGTACTGAGTTGGTTTGAAAGGCTCTATGAGTAACCCGCCCGTTTCGTGGTCTGCAGTTACAATAACCAAAGTTTCATTATCTTGTTCAGCATAGCTTTTAGCCATTTGTACAGCTTCTTCGAAGTCTTGCATTTCCCTGACTAGATAATCGATATTATTGGAATGTCCCGCCCAATCAACTTGAGACCCTTCGACCATAATAAAGGATCCTTTGCATCCGCCTTCCATGAAAGATTCTGATCTTTTAATAGCAAAATCTAGCATATCCTTAGTTGAAGGCTCTGAAGGATGGTTATCTGGTTTTTCTATATCTCTTATATGCTCGTCAGCAAACAACCCTATTACTTTCTTTGAAGAAGTTAAACTCTCATCATTTAATTGATCTTTATGGGTTAACAAAGTCTGAGTTGATTCGACCTGTTCGTATAGATTAAGACCATCATCTCTTTTTCCACCCATGTCTTCAGGTAAAAAGAAATGTCTGCCTCCTCCTAAAATAGTCATGACGTCTGAATCAATCATCTGTTTACTTATTTCATCTGTCTTCCACCTCAAATCTACATGTGAAGCAAAAGCTGCAGGAGTGGCATGAGTTATTTCAGAAGTTGATATTAACGAACTAACGTAACCATACGTATGGACTTTCTCTGTGAGATTTTCAAGAACATTTAAGTCTTTATCCAATCCAAGTGCTCCGTTGTTAGTTTTAAATCCCGTACTGTAAGCGGTAGCAGAAGAAGCAGAGTCAGTCACTACTGCATCTTCTGAGTGTGTGAGAACAATTCCAGATATAGGAAATTTATCAACTGCTAACCTTTCATTGGGACCACCTTTAATTAACCTGTATGAGGAAACCTGACTGATACTCATGCCGTCAGCAATTAACAAAATAATATTTTTAGCCTTCCTATCAACTGAAACAAGCTCCTTCGGTTCAAGCATTTTGCCTTCAGGTAGGGTTTTTATAAAAGCATCTTTATCGGCAATAGAGCCTTCAGGGATAGGAATATTGGCAATCAAAGCAGCCATGCCTATCGATTCCAATACCTTGTATCCTGTGAAAGCACCAAGACTAAACACAATTCCTATTATTAAAATATTTTTCTTAAGATAACTGAATATTTGACCCATCATAATAATTTCCTAATTAATTGTTCTTATAATAACTTAAAGTTTATTTCCATCTTTTAGATAATTTAGCTATAGAATAACAAAGATACTTAACAGGGGAAAATTATGAAAAAAATAGACACTGGTACTGAACATCTTCTTTTAGAGCAAGGCGATGGAATTGCTGTACTCACTATGAATCGACCTGAAGCAAGAAATGCAATGTCAGGTGAAATGAATGAAGCAATGCAGAGAATTCTGGCTGAAGTTGAAGTAGACCCTGAAATCAGATGCGTCGTATTAACAGGAGCTGGGAAAGGTTTCTGTGCTGGGGGGGATGTAAAAGGTATGGCTTCTTCAGGAGATGGGACAGTAGGTCAAAATACCATTGATGCGGCGATACACAGACAAAGAGTTCATCAAAGAGCCACTTCTGGGAAATTATTTAAGATGCCTAAACCTACCATAGCGGCTTTACCGGGAGCAGCTGCAGGAGCAGGTCTTTCTTATGCGCTAGCATGTGATTTGAGGGTAATGTCAAAAGCTGCAATCATGACAACTGCTTTTGCGAGAGTAGGTTTTTCTGGAGACTATGGTGGAAGTTATTTTATGACCCAACTAATAGGTTCAGCCAAAGCTAGGGAGTTGTATATGTTGTCAGATAGGGTTTCAGCTGAAGAAGCTTTAGATTTAGGGCTAGCAAACTGGATTTGTGAACCCGAAGAATTGATGGATAAAACAATGGAGATAGCTAACAGACTAGCTAATGGTCCTGCGGTAGCTTATCGATACATGAAAGAAAACCTAAATAGAGCTATGAATGGTGAAGTTGATGATTGCTTGGACTTGGAAGCAACGCATCATATACATTGTGGGCAAACGGAAGATCATAGGAATGCTACCAAAGCTTTTGTAGAGAAAAAAGAACCTGTATTTAAAGGAAAATAATTATGGCAAACAAAATATCAGAAGATCCAAGAATAGATAAAAGAATCAAAGACGTCTTCGGTCTTCTAGAAGTAGATTCAGTTATGACCGAACACGCCACTAGAGAAGAGATGATGGCTTTTGAGGAAACTGAAGAAGCTCTGATGGGTAAAGAAATAATGCATCAAATAAATAATGCACCCCATTATAAAGATGTAATACCTAGAGAAGGACTTAACACCGTTACAAAGGAATTTATATCTGAACCCGATGGTAATACCATTAAAATTCAATACATAAGACCGGACACTGACGAGATTCTTCCTTGTGTTTATTACATTCACGGAGGGGGGATGGAAATGTCTTCTTGCTTCGATGAACTATACCAAGCCTGGGGAAGATGCATAGCAAGACAAAATGTGGCCGTTGCAATGGTCGACTTTAGAAATGCTCGTTGGGCGTCTTCTGCGGAAGAAGTTGCACCTTATCCTGCTGGGTTAAACGATTGTGTGTCAGGCATAAAATGGGTTCATGCGAATAGTGGCGACTTAAATATAAATCCCGAAAAAATAGTCATAGCGGGTGAAAGTGGTGGAGGAAATCTAACCATCGCAACCACTCTAAGACTTAAACAAGAAGGGCTGCTAAATTTGATCACAGGAATGTACCCAATATGCCCTTATATCGCCGGAGTTTGGCCTCTTCCAGAGAATCCTTCTTCTGTTGAAAATGAAGGAATTTTTATTTCTTTGCATAGTTCTTCAGGTGTTTCTCACGGTGCTATTGTTTATGGCATAGAAGAGTTTAATAAAAAGAACCCCTTAGCTTGGCCAGGGTTTTGTAGCGTAGATGACGTAAAAGGCTTACCTAGGACTTACATCATTGTTAATGAATGCGACCCTTTAAGGGATGAAGGAGTTAACTTCTACCGTCTATTAAGAGAAGCAGACGTAGAAGCACAGTGCAGACAAGTAATGGGCACGATTCATGGTACAGAGATGTTTTTGGGTTGCCCTGAAGTTAGCGACGAGACAGCTATGAGTATTGCAAATTTTGTAAGGAGATAAAAATGTTTTTATTCTTAAGAAATCTTCTCCCACTTCTAATCCTACTGCTCTCCTCTAATTTTATTTACGCTCATGGTAGCGTTGGAGGCTATGCATCGGGCCCCGATAGATCTATTTCTTTTCCTGACACGAAGGAATATTTAACTATCTCATCCGATTTACACACGCATTCAGTTTTTTCTGACGGGCATGTGTGGCCTAATATTAGGGTATCTGAAGCAGAGAAAGATACTATTGATGTTTTGGCGATCACAGAACATCTTGAATACCAGCCGCATACTAATTTCATACCTAATGAAGATAGAAACGCCGCCTACTTAGAAGCCAAGAAGGCATCCGAAGGAACTGATCTTATTGTTATATCGGGTTCGGAAATAACCAGAGAAATGCCTCCTGGGCACATGAATGCAGTTTTTATTGAAGACGCTAATAAACTTTTCAATATGAACAAAGACCGTCTTCCTGAAGCGAAGGGGCTTATTGATGAAAGAGCTAAAGAGAAGAACCTAAGTGAAGATGAAATGTTGGTAATTGAGAAGTATGCACTTGGTAATCTTTGGCCAGCTATTGATGCTTTATTAGAAGCTAAAAAACAAGGAGCGTTCGTTTTTTGGAATCACCCTATGTGGGGTTCCCAAGCTCCAGATGGCGTAGCCAGACTCTCTGATATGCATAAAGATTTCGTAACTAAAGATCTAATGCACGGCATAGAAATAGTGAATACTGATACGTACTCAGAAGAGGCATTCCAAATAGCTCTAGATAATAACTTAGCGCTTATAGGAACATCTGATGTTCATAACTTAATAGAATGGGACTACGACGCTTATAAAAATGAACATAGACCCGTTACATTGATATTTGCTAAAAGAAGAACCGAAGAATCTATAAGAGAAGCTTTATTCGATAGAAGAACCGTTGTTGTCTATAAAGATAAGCTAATAGGTAAAAGCGATGACCTGATGCCTTTATTGGAATCTATATTGAGTGCTAACTCAGATGGTTACAGAAAAGGAACGAGAATACTTAAAGTAGGAATATCCAATAATTCTTCTTCAAACATGGTTCTAAAGAACTTATCAGAAGTAAATTTTGTTGATAGTGATGACTTTATTGTGGTTCCTAAAAATGGATCAGTGGAACTAAACATAAAGACTTTAGACAAATTAAAGAATTTAAATCTTCAATTCGAAGTACTAAATGCACTAACCGCGCCTAAGCAAAACCCAGTAATAGAGCTTGAAATAAAAATTTAAGATTAGCTTTTTTCTTTCAGGTGGGTGATTAACTGCTTGTCATGAGTTGTGACGGCCGAAAGCCCCTCTCTAAGAGCAGGCTTCCATCTGGGATTAGATGAAGCTTCAACCACATCGCCCATAATAGTTACCCTTTGGATAATTCTTTCTTCTTTAAAATCATTAACGACATAATGTTGAGTAGATCTATTGTCCCACATACCTATGGTACCTTCTGTCCAGTTATACCTAACTGTAAATTCTGGTCTAGTAACCCATTTGGTTAAATAAGATAACAGCATATCACTCTCGTCCATGCTCATTTCAACAATTCTCCTTGTGAAATGTTCATTAACGTACAGAATTTTCTTTCCTGTTTCTGGATGTTGTCTTACGACTGGGTGAATAGCTGTTTTTTCAGGCCTACCATGCGGCTTGGCATCATGAAGAGCCGTCAAGCCTTCGCAAAGATCTTTTAGTGGATCAGAAAGAGCGTCGTAGGCTGCGGTTAGACTACTCCACATTGTGTCACCTCCTATTTCAGGACACTTAACCATGTGAAGTACAGACATAAGTGCAGGTGAATCTTGAAAGGTAATATCGGTATGCCATTCATCGGCTATTCCGCCTTCAGAAGCAACTAATTGAAAAACTTTTGGATTACTAACTGAATTATTCTTTTTTAAATTAGGATGCCCTTCCAGCTCACCAAACTTAGCACCAAAATCAACGTGGTCATCCATGCTGATTTTCTGTCCTGGGAAAAAAATAACCTTATGCTCATTTAAAAGCGTTTTAATCTCTTCCACATCAGCATCAGACACCTTCGCTAAATTGATATTGGTTACTTCTGCCCCTAAAGCAGCAGATAATCTAACAATTTTTAAGCTCATGGCAGTAACTCTAAGATTCTATATGGAATAATTTATTATAAATTCTCCATTCTTCGTCTTTTTTTAGAAAGGATAGAGTGTCTAAGAAGACATGGCCGATATAACCGTCTCTAACTCTAACGCAAGCAGTTTCACCTGCTATTTCACAAGAGACAATCTCTAACAGGATCTCTTCTCCGTTTTCTTTTGGAGAAGGTTGTTGGCTTTCAACAAAATTAGCGAATTGATCTACTGTCATTTCTGCTAAACCAGTATCCATATAGCCAGCTATCATTGCATTTTCATAAAATGCTTGGCGAACCTTCTCGGCACTAGATTCGTACATGCTATCGAAATACAACTGTACGCCTTGTTCTATTCTCTCTTTATCATTCACGATTAGCTCCTTTTATGTATGTTAATGGATTCCAAGTTATTCTTTCAGGGATATATTCTGCCCCCGGCATTCCCCTTTCTATCATATATGGTTTTAAGGCTTCAATGGCTTTCGGTTCATCATAATGGCAGATGCGTGGATACATATGATGCATGGTATGGATTTGCATTGAATGATTAAAAAATCTTGGTATTTTATTTGTCCAGAACCTGGTGTCTTTATACCTGCCTGGTTCTAGCCCCGCATGAGGATGGTAAGAAAATACAATTCCCAAATAACAAGTTGCGATTCGCTTAGGTATCCACCAAAGTAATAATGTTTCCAACGGGAAAAATATAGCTAACACTATATTCGCTACGTAATATATAAGAGTTACAGCAGAACCTTTTTCTAAAGTTTCCGAAAATTTAGGATCTTCTTCTGAAAGTTTTTCAATAATTCCAACTATTCTTCCATTAGGACTATATTGATCATTTATATTTTTAACACATTCAAACCAATTATTAACGTGAGTATGAAAATGGTCGGGATCTCTGTCAGGGTCATTGGTATGAGCATGATGCTTTAAGTGGGTAGCTTTTAAAATGTCATGAGATTGCGAAAGAGGGATTAAAGTTATATGGCTAACTAAAGTATCTAACCATTTTAAATTTTTCTTTCCTCCAGATAAATGACCATGTTGGCCTGCGTGAGAAGGCAAATAAGCACAACACGTAGATAAGATCACTAGAATACTTCCAAGCCATAAAGGAATTAATCCTTGTATAACTAAAACCCAAGTCACGAGCCATACAATAAATTGCCCAAGACCAATAAGAATCATCTCCCATTCGATTCTTCCCATGAAAGTTCGAGCTAATTTTCTTTCAGCTTCTATAGATAGATCTTTAACACTTGTATCTAAGTTATCCATCCCCACCCCTTACTTTGTGCTAATAAGCCGAAAAGAAAGCCTAATAAATAACCTATAGAAGAAATAAGAAGGCTTATTCCTAAAACATAAAATAGGCATGCACCAAATATACTTCCCCAAAACAAAAGTCCATACAGAACTAAATACCAATCTTTAAAATGCTTATTAAATGATTCCATATATTCTTATTTTAGACCAAAAAAGCTAATGGGTAGGTCTATTCTTCAGATTTTTCTGACTGGCTTATTAAATAACCTGGTCTTAATTTTAAATTATCTGG
>Ga0208408_1000164_pt1 | contig 47901 bp, 58 predicted proteins | sample ETNtaG_4_FD_185776 | JGI IMG/M metagenome (GOLD analysis project Ga0208408, IMG submission 185776) | Marine microbial and viral communities from oxygen minimum zone, Eastern Pacific Ocean - ETNP201406SV67 (SPAdes) (version 2) | ecosystem: Environmental > Aquatic > Marine > Oceanic ... | reverse complement strand
CAATATTACTCAACAGTAACGGTTCCGATCATCCAAGGATGTACAATACACATGTATTCATACTGTCCTAGTTCAAGATTTGTTGTATCAAGTTCGAATGTATTTCCAGCGTCAATTATTCCAGAATCAAATGTTTCACCAAAGTCAAGCGAGCTAGTTACTGTGTGCATTACATCATCATCATTAGTCCATTCAACAATTGTTGTTTTTGGAACAGTAATATTCTCTGGGTCATAGAACACTTGACCCTCTACATTATTTGCCGCACCCATAGGCATACTTACAATCTCTTTCATTGGTCCCCTTGGTTCTTCGAGTACAAATGTTGCTATCATCCAAGGATGTACAATACACATGTATTCATACTGTCCTAGTTCAAGATTTGTTGTATCAAGTTCGAATGTATTTCCAGCGTCAATTATTCCAGAATCAAATGTTTCACCAAAGTCAAGTGAGCTAGTCACAGTGTGCATTACATCATCATCATTAGTCCATTCTATAACATAACCGTGTTCAATCATAGCATTGTCGGGTTTATAATCAGGATTTCCTTGTTCCGCTGAACCAGCTAGTATTGAGATAGCAAATACATTAGATGGTTCTATACTTTCAGAAATTTCCTCGGTAACATCTTCAACAACATCGACGATTAAATATTCAGTTGGTCCAAAAATACCGAAAACGAAAAAGCATACAATTCCCAAACTAACAGCAAAACAAACTATAATTCCAACCGGTCTTACGTATTGAGGCATTTTCATTGCGATATATGCGATAAGAATACTAGGAACAGCAATTAGGATAAGAATTCCAGTAAGAGTTGGTAATGTAGTACTTGTACTACCTATGAAAGCTGCAGCACCAAATGTTAAAACTATTGATATCGTAACAAGAACTGTAGCTTTTGTTCTGTTTGAAGTTGATACACCACCATCAAGTATACCAGCACTCAGGAATATCAATCCAATAAAGAATAAAAGACCAGTAAGCGCGTGCATTCCATCTATGAATGTGTGTGCAATACCAGAATAGGAAGTCACAAGACCAGCCATACCGATCGCTGTAAGCCCGCCTCCTGGCATGACTAATTCCCAATTACTCATTCAAGCTTGTTGAAATATGTTAGATAATTAATCGTTTTGCCAATAAATTCTACTATCGAATAAATTAAATTTTGTTATATTCTGGAAAGATAATTGGTACTGAAAGAGATATTTGAGGTTTCCAAACCTCGGATAATTATTTTATTGGTCATAACAGCTGTTACCTCGATGTATGCTGGAAGTAAGTTTGTAGGTCCTGATCTTAATTATATTGATTTGATGCATATTATCATAGCTGGCTCACTTGCTTCGGCTGGTTCAAGTGCGCTAAATCACTTCTACGATAAAGATATTGATCCGAAAATGAAGCGGACAAGTGAAAGACCAATTCCTTCAGGACGAATTGGGGCAAATTCAGTTTTGGCATATGGATTGGGTGTAAGTATTTTGGCAGTTGTTTATGCTTATCTGTTAATTAATCCTCTATCAACATTTTTCATCGCACTTGGAATATTTTTCTACGTGATCATCTATACCGCATGGCTTAAACGCAAAAATTGGTCAAATATAATAATTGGTGGTTTTGCAGGTAGTGCTGCATCTATGGCTGGCTGGTCTGCAGCCACGGGATCAATTGATCCATTGGGATTTTTGATTGGATTTTTGGTGTTCATGTGGACTCCATCTCATTTCTGGTGTCTTGCAATGAAAATTCGTGATGATTATGCAGCGGCAAATGTTCCAATGTTGCCTGTAATAATTGGTATGGAAAAGACATCAAAGTATATTTTGCTATCCACGCTAGTACTCCTTCCTTATTCTTTCATGCTCTATGCATTTGGAATGGGACTGGTTTACATGGCATTTGCGGTAGTATCTGGTGGTTTGATGTTGGGATATCATTACAAGCTTACAAAAGTTCCAACATCTGATTTTGCATGGAAGGCATACAAGGTAACTGCTCCATACCTTACGATAATATTCATAGGTATTGCATTAGATGCTGCATTTCACTTTAGATTTTAATTAGGTTTGATTTTCAGTTCCAGGGAAACTTGCTTCATAATCATTTTTTAGTGCTTCTTTATTTTGTAATTCAACTTCATCATTCTCTTCATACTGAGATGCAATTTCTATTTTACGAGTATCTTTTGCAATCCAACTTACATGGATGAGTCCTAATATTTCTAAATCCAATAAAGTTTTGTTAAACATATCTTCTGTAAATTCATGTCCTTCTTTTTTTAGACTTTTTATGAGGGTTTTATCAGTAAGAGAATTGTCTTCTTTAACCTTACCAAATATTATGTCTTTATAGTTCATATTTTTTATCCATAAAATGTTTTATCTGTAGATTTTGGGATGATATTTGATACTTCATTTTTCAATGTGTTATACCATTGATTAATTTCTTGGGTAATAGATGGTTTTATTTTCTTTAATCCTAAGGCAAAGTCATTACTATTAATTTTTTTAGAATTATTCTGCATGGCATGAACTGCTGCTTCTCTACAAAGAGCAGCCAAATCTGCACCAGTATAATTTTGCGTGGCTACAGCAATTTCTTTTAAATTAACATCATTATTTAGTGGCATTTTTTCTGTTAATATTTTGATTATCTCCAGTCGACCCTTTTCATCTGGTGGCTGAATATACAACGTGATGTCTAATCTACCGGTACGAAGCATAGAATTATCAATGAGATCAGGTCTATTTGTAATACCTATAACTGCAATTCGTGACGTTCCACTATCTTCCATTTCGGTTAACATTTGACTCAAGACGGTTTCACCTTGTGCATTACCATCCATTGCTTTAAATTTCGCAAGAGAATCTAATTCATCAAAAATAATTATACATGGTGCAGATGCTTTTGCTTTTCGGAAAATCTCTCGAATTGCTTTTTCTGATTCACCAACCCACTTTGATAATATTTCTGGACCACGAACTAGAATCATATTACTTCCGCATTCAGCAGATAATGCTCTACCAAGGAGTGTTTTTCCACAACCCGGTGGACCATAAAGTAATACACCCTTCGGTGGCTTGACACCCATTTTAGTAAATTTATCTGGTTCGTTAATAGACGCAATCATATTATCTTCAAGTGTTTCTTTGGCATAATCCAATCCACCAATATCCTTCCACCAAATTTTTGCCCGTTCAACATAAAACTCTCGCATTGCTGTTGGCACAACTTCAAACATAGCATCGTAGAAATCACGTAGTTTTATCTCCATTGATTCAAGCATTTTAGATGGTATACGTTCATTTTCAAGATCAATTTCAGGTAGATAGCGACGTATAGCCTTTAATGCACTTTCTCTACATAGCGATTTGATATCAGCACCAGTATACCCATGCAATTCATTCGCAAAATCTTTCAAATGAATATCTTCCGCAAGAGGCATTCCACGAGTATGTATATGCAGAATTTCTAATCTTCCATCAGTATTAGGAACTGCAACTTCAACCTCTCTATCAAATCTTCCAGGCCTTCGTAATGCAGGGTCTACACTATCAGGACGATTAGTTGCACCAAGTACTACAACATTACCTCTTTCATTCAAACCATCCATAAGTGCTAATAATTGTGCAACTACACGTTTTTCAACATCTCCATACGCTTCCTCTCTTTTTGGTGCAATTGCATCAATCTCATCAATAAAGATGATACTAGGAGAATTATCCTTTGCCTCCTTGAAAATTTCTCTCAGTCTAGCTTCAGTCTCACCATAATATTTATTCATAATTTCAGGTCCATTAATCAGATACATGTTAGCATCTGATTCATTAGCAAGAACTTTAGCTATGAGTGTTTTTCCACAACCTGGTGGACCATAAAGTAATACACCACTATGTGGTTCTACACCAAGTCGGCTAAAAAGCTCAGGGTGTCTAAGTGGCAATTCAACAATCTCTCTCATCGCTTTTAGTTCATCACCAAGTCCACCCACCTCTTCGTATGTTATACGAGTTTTTTTATCGCTAGCAGCTTCTGAAAGTATTTTTAGATTGGAAGAACGGTCAATTTTAACAACACCTTTAGGAGATGATTTACTAATCTTAAATTCTATAGAGTTACCCAAGATCATAACTGAAATTTCATCACCATTTGTCAAAGGCAATCCTTTTAGTCTATTTTTAACAAAATCAGTAAATTCTTTATCAACAGTTACAACATCATTAACTGGCATCAATGTTACTAGTTTAGCAGTTTTTGTACTAACCTTTCCTACTGTTACTACATCATTGATAGACACATCTACATTCTTTCTAGTTTGACCATCTATACTAATTATATCTGGATTTTTTTCATCTTCATCTGCAGGCCAAACAATTACACTAGTTGTTTTTTTACCTAGTATCTCAATTATATCACCAGGTGCAACATGCATGTAATCCATGGCATCAGGACCAATTCTGGCTCTTTTTTTACCGACATCTCGTTGCTTAGATTCACCAACTCGCATTTGTAATGGTTCTTCTTTTACTGGCATGATATTACCTACACATCAACAGACATTCTACTCATATTCAAAACTTCAAACTCACTTACACCATCAACAGAGTGCAGAGTATTTTCTAACGAATCCATCTGTCCCTCCTTATCATCCAAAATAAATTCTGATTTTAGATAATTCAGACCAAATGCAAGTGGTTCTTTTTGAAAATTCCTCAATTTTATACCATCTTTCAGATTAGTTCTGATAGTTTCTATCAATCCATCTAAATCAACGTCTATTCCGGTAGGAAGTATTTTTGTAATCAAAAGTAATTGTGCCATTTTTAAGGACCTTCGAAATTACAAACTGAGCATTTATAGTTTCTAACTGCCACTCTACAACTTTCACACCTCCAAATCAGATCTCCTTTTTCACAGTTAGGACAATTGAATTTGACGCATTTATCATTAGGCATGATATTTCTATGACAGCAACTACAAATTGGTAATACTAGACTTGGTGACATTCTAAAACTTGCTGATGATGTACTGCATTTATACCTTATTACATTCTAATTGGTTAACCAACTAGTAGACGTTTAATCTCAGATCCCATAAGGTTTTGTGCAGCTGCTAGAGATTTACGTACACCAAGTAATTTTATTATAGATGCTGTATGAAAATCAAAATCATCCTTGCTAGAGATCTCGGATAATATCTCTGGTGTAATCATATCAAATATTTTATCAACTGTTTTATTGTCAATTTTTTGTAGTACCTTTCTGGCAAGTTGCTGTTTTTCAAACTCCTTTCCAAATTTACTATACCAAGATTCTTGATATTGCATAAGTTGAAAATCATCATTTGTTTCTAAATATTTTGCAATTGCTTTACCAGCCATAATTCCACCCATACCACATGAATAAATCCCACCTGCAGTAGTTGGTTTTGATTGTCCGGCAGCATCACCAACCGTCACAACATCTTTGGAAACAAAATTTTTGATTGGCCCATTTATCCAGATTGGGGAAAATATTTTTCTTATAGTTGAATATTTTCCTTTACCTTTTAGAAATTCTTCGATAGTTTTAGAAGTGTTAATGTCCTTACCGGCTACACCAACTTTGCCTATACCATTTCCCGATGGTATTATCCATCCAAAAAAACCAGGATATTTAATTTGATCAAAATACACTTCAACGTGACCATTTACTATCCAATCTGCATACACTTCATATTGTGCAGATAATAATATACCATTTCTGTTATTATTTACTAACGCTCCAACTCCTCTACAATCAACTAGAATTTTACAATCGATGTTACCAATTGACGTGCTGACACCTTCTTTCGTCTTTTCTTTATAGCTTGAATTCACAATTATTTTTGCACCATATTTTTGGGCTTGATATGCTGCCTGCTTATCTAATTGCCTTCTATCAACAGAAATGATTTGCTGATTTTTTGAGTTAATTTCAAGCGTTTTACCACTAGGTGAAAAAATAGATGCATTATTGATTGCACAGTCATAGATCTTTTCCGATGTATTGATCCCCAAGTCATTTAATGCAGTCTTACTTACTAATCCACCACAATGATCAGGAGTACCAATCTCAAATCCTTCTTCTAAAACTAAAACAGAATATCCTTTTTTTGCTACTTCTCTAGCAGTTAATAGACCAGAAATACTTCCACCTGCGATAACTATATCATATTTATCCACAAACACTCCAATCTGTATTATTCAATTAATGTTTCGACCAAATTGCAAAGTTTTTCATAATACATAATTCTTGTAAGCATTATGACAATAAAACAGGTGATTGTAGTTAGAAATGACCTTGATATGGGTAAGGGAAAAATTGCTGCTCAAGTAGGCCATGCATGTGTGCTAGGTGCTGAGCATGTAAGAAAATCCAATCCTGAGTGGTTTTCTAAATGGTGGAGTGGACAAGAAAAAGTTGTACTCAAAGTTTCAAGCTTGAAAGAACTTGAACAAATCAAGCAGGATGCCATTGAACTTGGTTTGCCATGGTCTGAAGTTACTGATGCTGGACATACACAGATCTCTCCAGGAACCACAACCTGCATTTCACTTGGTCCTGCACCAGAAGAAAAAATAGATAAGATCACTGGAAATTTGAAATTACTGTAATCATTTTCATATTTATTGCAATAAAATATAATGTAGTATTGTAGTTTTTTCATTATGAAGACACGGACAAAGGGAATTATCTTTTTTGCATTTGTTGGAGGAATTATGCTAGCTTCTGGAGTTACAATAGCTATACCTTCTTCATTTTTTGAAAACAGCGATACTGCATTGGATTCTTTGGACGATATTGACCTTGATTCCTTAGACTATGTTGGTGATCAGCGATTACAATTTTGCGGCGTAAATGATAAAGCAAAATCTAATTCATATGTAAAAGAATACAAAATACCTACACCATGTACTCAACCTCTTGCAATAACAACTATGCCAGATGGAACAGTTTGGTTTGCACAAACAAACACTGGAATGATTGCAAAATTTGATCCACCATCAGAAACATTCACTCAATACAAAAACCCGGACTGGGATAGATTACAAACAGTATGGATTGAGGAGGCACTTCTACAGAATGTACTGCCAATAAAACTGCGTTCAATGATGTGGGGAATGGATTATTCTCCGGATGGTTCAATCTGGTATACTGATGGTGACAATGGTGCAATATGGAAATTTTTACTATCTGATGAATCATATCACGTACTTTCATTTCCACGTGAGGATGATTCAGAGCAAGTCTTTCCACAAAAATTAGCAGTTGATGGTTCAAGGATAATTGTTAATGACTTGTTTGGAAGTAAGCTTTCTTTTTTTGACTTTGTTCAAGTAGGACAAGCGATACGAACTTTTGCTATTCCCTCCCCAATCGCTGGATCTTTAACGAGTGATTTCACAATTGATTCTAAAGATAATGTATGGTATACAACTTGGATTCCAAATGAGACTGGAATACTTGTAAAGTTTGATTATCCTAAATATGAAAAACAACAAGCAATATCCTCCACAATCACAGATGGACTTCTTTTACAAGAGTTCATTGAATTTTACCAGTTTCCATCTGGAATGGATACACCAAATGGAATTGCAGTTGGTCCAAATGAAAAAATTTGGATAGCTGACACGTCGGGAAACTTTTTCTTCAGTTTTGATCCTGAGATAGAAAAATTCACAAAATATGTTACATCAATTCCACACGAAGATTCGTATGGTAATTTAAAACTTCCAACATATTCATCAAATCCATATTGGATTGAACAATTAGATGAAAAATTAGTTATGAACGAACACAATGCAAACCGAATAGCAGTATTTGATCCTATCAAGGAAACAATGGTAGAATATACTGTACCTTCAAGAAACACTAGTTGGGCTGACTGTGAAGGAATTGAGTATTGTGGTGTTGCCCAGGTATTTGGCTTTACAGTTGATGATAAGAAAATATGGTTTACTGAATGGGTAGAAAACAACATAGGTGTAGTAGATACATCGATACCACTTCCATTTGACATTAATCTTAATCGAGAAAATATTATTTTAGAGAGAGGTGAAACTACTGAAATTACACTTGAATTTAGTTCAACAGATACTACGCCATATGGACATTTGGTAAATATATCTACAACTTCATTATTTACCGATTTGGCAATTAATCCTGAATCAACTGAATTTTATTCTAACGATTCAGGTTCAGAAAGTATCATAATACAAATTACTGCAAGTGATAGCGCGTTACCAGATACACATAAAGTTCTTCTTGGCGCATATAACGATGAGATAGCAATCTCCAAATTTATCACTGTGACAATAGAGTGATTCCAAAAATTGATTCTGAAATAGGAATCACAGTATACTCAACAAAATTTTCTGGTTCTGGTGGAACAATCAAAAATCAAAATGATGATTTTATTGTATCAGAGATTATCACAGAAAAAGCACATGCAATGATTAATGAAGATTCTGGCTATGCGGTTTACAAGCTAAAAAAAAATGGTATTGATACAACACATGCACTAAATGAAATTTTTAAAAAATATGGTGTTAGGCTTAAGGCATTAGGTTTGAAGGATGCATCAGCCATAACTGAGCAGTTTGTTTTTACGACAAATAAAACTAGGCGTGATTTCGAAGTTCAAGAACCAAAATATAGTTTAAAAAAAATTGGATTTTCATCTAAACCATTATCAAAAAAAAATATGATCGGCAATCATTTTCAAATCAAAATTAATGATCCAACTACGACATTATGTGATTTTAACGAATATGATAAAATTTTAAATTTTTATGGCTACCAAAGATTTGGTTCCCAAAGACCAGTAACCCATTTAATTGGAAAATCATTAATTCAGAAAGATTTTGGAATGGCTGTTGAGCTTTTACTGTCATTTACTTCTCAATATGATACGTCAAAAAATACTGAAATTCGAGAAGTAATGAAAGATAAATCTAGGTTTTCTTATGCTATGAGTATTATACCAAATGGAATGGATTTGGAAAAAATTGTGTTAAAACAAATGATAGAACATAATGATCCAGTTCTAGCCATACGTGCTTTACCATTATCAATAAGGCGATTTTTTGTACAATCATATCAATCATATATTTTTAATAAGACATTGAGTGCATCTTTTGAAAATAATGAAGAATTATTCTCTCCACAAGAGAATGATGTATGTTATGATAAAAATGGTAATTTAGGAAAATTTGAAAATGATCCTTACCAAAGATTATCTATTCCCTTTGTTGGATATTCATATTACAAAAAAACTCGTTTCCATCATTACATAAAAAAAATTTTAGAGGATGAACAAATAACAGAGAAGGATTTTTTTGTTAAAGAAATGCAGGAGATAAGTAATGATGGTGGATTTAGAAATTCATCTATAAAATGTGATAATTATAAATTGGAAGATAATATTGTGTCATTTTCACTTTCAAGAGGTTCTTTTGCCACTATTCTTCTTCGAGAAATAATTAAACCTGATAAACCCCTGCTTTCTGGGTTCTAGGCTGCTATAGGTAAACAGAATTAAGTAATGACTTAATGATTTTTTTACTTTATCTTTAATCCAGATTTTTTTAGTATTTGGCATGTCTAATTGGCTATCATCAGATGAAACTGATTCTCTATTTGCCCGCCATTCAACCTTTGTAATTTTCTGTATAGCAGCATCATCAGCTCTAATTCTTTTTGTTGCACTGAAACCAATAATTGAAGATGTTACTTCTGAAACACCTATGATAATCAATATCATGTTTGTGCCGACATTTATTATAGGATTTCTTTACGGCCTGAAGATTACTGAACGTGTAATGAATCCATCAGATGCAAGATCTCCAATCAAACGTGGAATTGTAAAGATTTTTCTGTTCTTTTTTGTTATTGGAGGATTATTCAGCTCCGTAAATTTTGCTTTACATGGAGGCAGTATGGTACCAGATGGTGCTATTTTTGATGTCGGTGTGATTGATTGGTTAATAAAATTAGTTACATACAATGGTGGAGCTACTTTTCTCATTGTATCTAGCATAGTTTTAATGGCTGCAGCCACTCGAAAAATTGTAGGTTTAGGAGGAGGTTATCTTGGTAAGATCATTTCATTTGTTGGAACATTTGTTTTCTTTTCAATGGTATCAGTTAGCCTTACGCAGAATGATCCAACTCACTCACAAGTATTTTTGTATACATTTTTCTATGCAGGTATTATATCTGGCGCATTATATGAGATGAATAAATTAACAACCAAACAAAACATGTGGGAAGATTATTCAAACGGCTATCTATAAATCGGTCATTCTTAATTTTCCTTTTCACTCAATAGCAGTTCTTGTTCCGCATGAGCAATTACCCATGTTCTATACTTCCAACATTCAGAACTATCAACATCTCTGGTTTCTATACATTCTTGAACCTGTAACTCATCTATCCATTTAGCACATTGCGGTTCTTGGAAATCACTAACTTTACAATCTTCAAAAACTGCTACTTGCTGTCTTTGTATTGTATCACCAAAAAGAACATCTCCACCTATGGTCAACTGTAATAATCCTATAAGAGATAGTGAAGCTGCAACCATAATCATACCATATCCAACTTTTCTTTGATGATGAGGTTCTTTCATATTATATTTGAAGCGAAACTAGTACCATTTAATCCTTCAGCAGATCCTTGGAACTAGTGTAGTTATAGGATCATTCGAAAAAGAAAAAAACTAGAATCTTTATCAATTGTTATGGCTATACAGATCCTTCAATATGAGTTTCTTGGCCCAATAAGATTATCCGAGTGGGGTCCTCCAATGGACAAAGTTGTTTATATCATATTTACAAAAAACAAGGAAGTTTTTAACATGCTATATGTTGGTGAATCTGATAAAACGGAAGAATTGGATTTTTTTACAAAAAATCCTAAATTCAAATGTTGGATATCACATGCGGGTAATGAGGAAAATATTTACCTTTCAATTTACCCGATGTGGGAATCTAGTGAATCTGAACGACTGCAATTAGCTCAAAAAATTGTCAATAAATACGAGCCAATTTGTAATCAAGCCGTTGACGATAGCCAAAACTGAGCAGATTCATGCATCAGTTTTGTTTTTTATTTTGAATAATTCTAATGTGAGTAGATCAAGTGCCTTTTTCATATGTTCCAACTCTTGAAACATATTAAGCTCACCTTGTGCCAGTGTCTTAAGAACACTAGACATTGATCTTTGGTATTCATCGGTAGATGAAGCTTCAAGACCATTAATTCTTGATATCATAATATCTAATTTTTTTACAATATCATCATGTGCGATATGTTTCTCCATGAAGTATTGACTATCACTTCATATATGAACTATTTTTTAGATTAGGTCTTCATCAATTTTTTTTATTGCTACAGAATACTCTTTACAATCACATGTTGGTATCATACATTTTCCACGTTTTAAGAGTGAATCATTTTCTACTGATAGATGTGCCTCATCCACATGATGACATTTTATACAGTTCACAAATTTTAAACCTGACACACATATTTTAAGGAATAAGAACCGCCCGTGCATCCATTTCTGAATTTTTGAGTTTAATCAAAGCTTGATTCACTTGTTCTAGAGGAAAAGTTTCTGTTATCACTTCTAATTTATTTTCATCTGAAATTTTAATTACATCTTCCATATCTTTTCTTGATCCTATCAAAGTACCTCTGACAGTTTTTTCTTCAAACGCCAAAAAATTTGGGATTTTACCAACTGTGGCAATAACTACTAAACCTCCCTTCTTTATTGATTTAATTGCAGTATCTGTTACTTGATCAACTGGCGCAAAAACAATCGCAGCATCAAACAAACCATATTTTTTGTTAACATCTTCCAGAAATTGTTCTTGATTAGATGAATAGACAAAAACATTTTTTGCTCCTAATTTTTTTGCTAACTCTAAATGCTTGTTCTTTCTTGAAATCGCACTTATTTCACAACCCTCAACTTTGGCAAACTGTATAGCCATATGACCCACACCCCCTACACCAAAAATTGCAATTTTGTTATTTTTTTTGGGTTCAGCAGCCTTTACCGCCTTGTAAGCAGTTATTCCAGCGCAGAAAAGAGGTGCCGCATATTCAGGTTTCATGGTATCAGGTACTTTCGTTGCAAAATCTTCTGAGACAGTTATGTATTCTGTATAACCACCCTTGAGTGATTCACCAGTCACATCCATCTTTTCACAAAGATACTCTTTACCATCATTACAATACTGACAGTCTAAACAAGAACTAAGCAATGGAGTTATTCCTACTCTATCACCTATCTTGAATTTTCTAACATTGTTTCCAACCTCTACAATCTTTCCCACAATTTCATGCCCAGGAACTGTTGGAAGTGTTGGTGGTATACCTATATCTTCCCAATCACCTTCTATGGAATGTAGCTGTGAATGACATACACCACATGCTTCAATTTTTACCAAAACCTCTTTGGGATTTGCAATTTCATGTCTATCGATTTCAGTAAGCTTTAATGGATTTGATTCTACAGGACCAAGTTTTGAAAGAACCATGGCACGCATTTTCTTAGGCATAATCATTAATTTTGATATATGTTCTTAAATTTTTGTAAACAATAAGAATTAAAATCAGTTTAAAACTATTTTTTATTAATGGATTATCGACTTACTGCTGAAGATAAAGAGAGGATAAAACTTCTTGATGAGGTTACAAAGAATAAATTTCAAAATCTTAGCCTTGAGCAATTAATACGATTACAGGAATTAGTGAAAAAGAAGGATTATAGTCATGAAAAACAGGCAAATAAATCAAAGAAGAAACTGCTTAATCAAATTAATGTAGAAATTTACAAACGTGATGATAGTGCTATCTGGAAATAATTAGATTACATACAAATAGTTTATTTGGATTCAATATTTTATGAGTGAAAACAAATTAGGTAGTGAATCCAGTCCATATCTGTTACAACATGCTAAAAATCCAGTACATTGGTATGCGTGGGATGATGAAGCACTTGCTAGAGCAAAAAAAGAAAACAAACCAATCTTTCTAAGTGTAGGGTATAGTTCATGTCATTGGTGTCATGTTATGGCACACGAATCATTTGAGGATGAAGAAACTGCAAAAATCATGAATGAGAATTTTGTTAATATCAAAGTAGACAGAGAAGAACGCCCTGATTTGGATGATGTTTATCAGAAGGTTTGCCAAATGTCTACTGGGCAGGGTGGTTGGCCATTGAGTGTGTTTCTTACCCCAAATCAAAGACCATTTTATGTTGGAACATATTTTCCCGCGATGGATTCGTATGGAAGACCTGGATTTGGAAGTCTTTGCAGACAATTGGCACAGTCATGGAAAGAAAAACCAAAAGATGTGGAAAAGGCAGCCGATAATTTTGTACAGAATTTAGATAAACTTCAACCTACCACCACAACTTCTTCAGTTGATAAATCAATATTTGATGAAGCAGCGGTTAATCTTTTACAAATTGCTGATCCTATACATGGTGGTTTTGGGCAAGCGCCAAAATTTCCAAACGCATCTAATTTATCATTCATGTTTAGATACTCAAAACTTTCTGGAATATCCAAGTTCCAAGAATTTGCATTGAAAACTTTAAAAAAAATGGCTAAAGGTGGAATCTTTGATCAAATTGGTGGCGGTTTTCATCGTTATTCTACTGACACAAAATGGTTAGTGCCACATTTTGAAAAAATGTTGTATGATAATGCACTGTTACCTATAGTTTATTCTGAAGCGTATCAGATTACCAAAGATCCTTTCTTTGAGAATGTTGTAAGGAAAACTCTTGATTATGTCATCCGTGAGATGACATCAAATGCTGGCACATTTTTTTCTGCACAAGATGCTGATACAAATGGGGAAGAGGGTCAAACGTTTGTATGGAAAAAGCAGGAAATTGAAAAAATTTTGGGTGAGGACACTGAAATCTTCTGTATTTATTATGATGTTACCGATGGAGGTAATTTCGAGGGTAATACAATCCTTGCAAATAACATTAATGCATCTTCTTTGGCTTTCAAATTTGGAAAGAATGAATCTGAAATACGGGCTATAATTTCAAAATGTTCTGACAAACTACTTGAGGTTAGAAACAAAAGGGAACAGCCTGGGAAAGATGATAAGATTATAACTTCATGGAATGGCTTGATGATTTCCGCCTTTTTATCAGGCTATAAAATAACTGATAACATAAAATATTTTGATATCGGAAAAGCGTCAATAGATTTCTTTGAAAACAATTTTGAGAAAAATCATATTTTGTATAGAACATTCAAAAATGGCAAGTCGAAGCTGAATGGGTATTTAGATGATTATGCATATATGGCAAACGCATCAATTGATATGTTTGAAGCTACTTCACAACCAAAATATTTAGTATTTGCAATTAATCTTGCTAACTATCTATTAACACATTTTTGGGGTGATTCCATTAATGGATTTTTTTTCACATCTGATAATCATGAAAAATTGATCATACGTCCAAAAAATAATTATGATCTTTCAATGCCATCTGGTAATTCAGTTGCGGCACATATGTTGCTTAGGCTTCATCATATAACACAAAATGAGCAATTTTTAGAAATATCCAAAAAAATTATAGAATCACATGTAATATCTGCAGCTGAAAACCCATTCGCATTTGGATATCTACTTAATGTGTCATATCTCTATTATCAGAAACCCACTGAAATTACTATAATCAATGATAAGAATCCCAAGATTATTTCATATTTAAGAAAAAAATTCCTTCCAGAATCAATTATGGTCATAGTACCAAATCAAAATAATTTGAATGTTTTATCGAAATACCCATTCTTTTCTGGAAAAGAATTTCAAGATAATGAAACAAACGTATTTGTATGTAAAAATTTTAGTTGTTCATTACCTCTGTCTGATTTATCTGAGATAGAAAAAGAACTCTAAATCTTTTTTAAATCTACTTGTAATTTTTCCCCAACTTGAGGTCTACCCATTTTATCATATCTATTCTTAGGCATTGTTATAGCAATTGATGTATGTTGGTAGTTTTTTATTTTGATTGTTGGTTGTGATTGTAATATTGCTTCAAGTAATGGCATTACTTGCTGCTTAGTTTCTTGATCAAGTTTTTTTGAAACAGATTCCATAACGAGTTGTTTTTGTGAAATAGGTTCTAACTGAACATCTTCCGTTAATGTAATTTGTACATACGGACCATTATCTATTATTTGTTGTATTTTGTATCCTATGATATCAGACAATAAGATAACTAAAACATGTTGGAATTTATCTCTAACTAATTCTTTATTCTAATTTAGTTATACATTTTCGTTCATGATAGATTTTTTTATAATTTCCGTATTTTTTGTTATCATCTCATTGAACTCTTGAATATCTTCCATATCTGGAACTTGTTTTTGATTTGAATATGCCTGAAGAAAACTTGAATAAATACAACCGATTATGATACCAAAGGCAGTATCTGTTATTGAATTAATTTCTGAACTAAACTCTTGCGCTATTTCTCTATACGATTTTGCTTCCTTCACGTAATAATCAATTAATCCTTCTAAAAATTCCTGATTTTCTTTTGAAATTACCATTTATTATGAAAGATGTGCGATTTATAATAATTAATTGTTCTTTGAAATGGAGTTTTAGTTAGAATGATGTATGCCGATAGTGACACCATTAGAAGTGTACCAGAAGCAAAAGGAAATTCTGGCACTGCCGTATATTCTTCTGATTCTGCAGTAAGCGAATAATTTACAATTTCATGTGATTCTGATCCATCCAGAATAGCAATAACAAAAACTGATTCATCATTTGCTCTAAGATAATCTGGTTCCATACTAGTTTTTGATACACCAACAATATTTCCATCTTTATCATACAATGTAGCAATCACATTTATCATGTTAGCAGTAGCATCACCGTGATTTGCAACAGTTCCCTGTATTATCAGATTCTGCGATGGCCCATATTTCATTTCTGATGATGTAATTTCAATCACTTGGTTTTTTGGATACGCAACTTTGTAATCAATATCTAAAAGATAATTATCTATTGTACCTATTTTTTCAGTTATTTGCAAATCAAACACCGCTTTCATCCCAGGCATAATCAAATTTGTTAATGTGGTAGTATTTGCTTCATGAATAATATTTTCTTCTGAATAAATAATAGCAGATACAACAACTTGATTCAACGGAGTGTTTGAATCATTAATTATTTCTCCAGCGATATGAATTGTATCATCAGTACTGATGTATTGATAGTCATTTTCAATGTAAACTTCAGCCCAGACACCTGGTATTACAAATATCAATAAAACAATAAACACAGCTACTATTTTCAATATACTTCATTCCTTGATATAATTAATGAAGTTATGGGTTTAATTGACCTTGAGCTGATTTGTATTTAGCCAAAGCAGCCATCTCATATTCAAACGAATCTTGTAGCAACGAGTCAGATCTTACACGCTTTGCATCATCACCAGTTTCAACCCACTCAATCATTTGGTTGTCGCTTTCTAATTGAGATTCAGATGACAATTTAAAGAGCTTGACAGATGATACAAAAGAGTTTGGTACTGATAGTTTATCATATTGAAGAACAAGCTCTTCCATTTCTTTTATATGATTTTTAGTCAGTTTCAAGAATCCTTCCTTAGTCAGGCTACCATCTTTGAACATGGATACATTCGAGTCAAACGTATGAGTTAGTTTTTTTAAATCCTCTTGGATTATTTGTAATTCTTCCCCAAATATTTTACCTCTAACAGTTCCCTGCTCATTTGAATATGTAATGAATATACTAGAAGCAATTATAACAATTCCAGCAATAACCGCAACATACATCAAAGAGCCTTTCTTTTTACCTCTTCTTTTTTTCAAGATTAATCTATATAATTCCCTTCTGCATCTGTAGATAGTTCTAACGTCATTAATGTACCACTAATGAAAGAATCATTTCTAATCGTTCTAACACGTGAAATATCTAAATGATAAGGAAATATTTCAACAACTACACTCCCAACTTTAGGGTTATCTGGAGCATCTGTCACTTTAATATCATCTTTTTTGATTCCCAGTTGTTGCAATTTTTTAAGACTGTGATCAACTAATGGTTCTGGATATTTATGGTCTAACACGAATACAGTTCCTACATACTCAATTTTTTCCAATTAGAATAAGCGTTAAGTTATGGCATATAATCATTAGGAATTAACCACATTAAGCGTCATTGTACTAACAATACGGGTTAACCGTCTAATCTTCAAAGCAACCGTTTCATCAAAAGTTTCTTGTGAAGCTGCATCAATTTCCACAATCACGTCATAAGCTCCAAATGTAACATACGCATGAGCAACCTGTGGTATCTGCTTTAATTCTTCAATAATGTACTCCTCAGCACCCAAATCACAATTCAATAGGACAAATCCTTTATGCATATTCTATTAACTTAATTTATTATGTTGGCTTGGCTTTAAATCTTCTTTATTACCAACGTCTTTTTTGATTGAAATTATGTCGTTTAACATATTCTGTTTTGTTGGTTCTTTTTTCATATTGATCACGTGAAGGCTGTCGTCTTCTCGTAAATTGTTTCATAGGTTTTCTAAATTGACGGAAATTCTGTCGTGGCATTGATCTCCTTTTTAATGGATCTGGTATGCTAATCTTTATTCCAAGCTTTTCATTCAAATCTGTCATCTTTACTTTTGTCTGCTTTTTGATTGCCTCCCATTCAGCAACTGAAGAGTAAGAAACTAAAGTTATTGCTCTACCTTTTGCACCAGCACGAGCTGTTCTTCCTATTCTATGGAAATATACCATATCTTGATTAGGAATATCATAATTTACTACAAGTGCCACTGCAGGAATATCAATTCCCCTAGATGCTACATCTGTAGCAACTAGAATATCAGCTTTAGATTTTCTGAACCTTTGCATAGAATCTTCTCGTTTATGTTGAGACATATCACCCTCAATTGTAACCACACTTTCACGTGCTTTGTACAATTCCCTTGCCACTGTTCTAGTCCGCATTTTTGTTGAACAAAATACAATACATTGCCCAATATTACCATCAAGAAAATCAAACAAGAATTTCATTTTTTCTTTATCTTTTATTATTAAAAATGATTGATCAATTCCAGCACCACTAAGATCATCTGCATCAACGAGAATTCTTTTTGGAGAAATCATGTTAGTTTCAGCCAACCGCATGATTTCAGGTGGCATTGTAGCAGACCATAATGATACAGTTTTTTCTTCTGGTGTTAGATCTAAAATAAACTCGATATCATCAACAAAACCCATATCTAGCATTACATCAGCTTCATCTAGAACAACATGTTTTATGTTATTGAATTTTATAGTTCCTCTTTTCAAATGATCAATTAGTCTACCTGGAGTAGCAACTAATATTTCCGGTTTTTTTCTTAATGCATCAAACTGTATTCCCATACCTTGTCCTCCATAAATTGTTGCAGTTTTGATTCCTATGTTTTTAGCAAATCGTTTAATTTCACCTGTTATTTGTATTGCCAGTTCTCTAGTTGGTGCCATAATAACACCCTGTATTCCTGCTTTTGGAGTTACCAATTGTAACATAGGAAGTGAATATGCAGCAGTTTTACCAGTACCAGTATGTGCTTGACCAATAACATCATCACCCTCTAATAAAACAGGAATTGCACGCTCTTGTATCGGAAATGGTGTATCGAACCCAATATCATCAAGCACACTCAATAGTGATTTTTCTAGTCCTAATTTTGCGAATTTTGTCATTTTATTTTTTAGCAATAACGGAGAACGCTGTTGCCTAATCCGCTATTATTTTCTAATATTGGAATTTTTTAAATCGGTATAATAAACCCTTGTCGACGTTTATCCGTACGTCATTGTAAATTTTGATTAAGCCAATGACGAGATTTGAACTCGCGACCTGCTGATTACAAATCAGCTGCTCTAGCCAGGCTGAGCTACATTGGCATGATGTATCAGAATAATTAAGATAATTTAAAATGTTCTTAAAGCACCATATATGGTATATCACTTTAATAATCACCAGATCTGAAAAATCTCTATGCAGTTGAAGTATATCCCACCAAAAAAACTAAAGGTACTCATCATCATGTTTTTTGTAGCAGCAGCTTTTGGAATTTTTGTAGGATTAGTAATAGCAAAAGGTGGTCAAGGATTCTATATTACACTGCTTGGAGTTGTTAATTTATGCTTAGGTGGATTTATGGCGTATCTTTTAATGACTCAAAAACCCAAAGTACGTGATAGTAGGAAAAGAAAATAAAACATAATCTAGTTAAGTTCTTAATATAGCTGAAAATTACAAATAATTAATGCTTGATCTAGTTGCCAAAAAATTATTTCTTACAAAAGGTGTTGGTATTGCTGATGATAAGTTAACAAGTTTTGAATTTGCATTGAGAAACGCTGGAATTTCTGGAACAAACATAGTATTGATCTCTAGTATTTTTCCACCACGTGCAAAATTAATACCTCGAAAAGAAGGTCTGAAACTAATCAAACCTGGCCAAATACTATTTACAATTTATTCAAGAACACAAACAAACGAACCTCACAGACTGATTTCTGCATCTGTAGGAGTAGCACAGCCAAAAGATAGATCAAAATATGGTTACCTTTCTGAATACGATGCCTATGGACAAAATGAATCAAAGGCGGGAGATTATGCAGAGGATATAGCTGCACAAATGCTGGCATCATCACTTGGAATTAAATTTGATCTCGATAAAAGTTGGGACGAAAAGCGCCAACAATGGACCATCTCTGGCCAAATCTATAAGACAAAAAATATCACACAATCTGCAAAGGGTGATAAAAATGGAAAATGGACAACTGTGTTTGCCGCAGCAGTTTTAATAGTTTAGATTTTTTTAATTGTTTTAATCTTGATTATAACTAGTGCTGGAACAATAAAATACATTCCAATATTTAACAGGATGACACCAATTCCATATCCAAGCATCTCAGATTCTGAGTCGATGTCAGCATATTGTAATAATGTAAGTGAAGTTAGAAGTGGAGTTAGTGTTAGTTTTACAACCTCCTTGAATACTGGGTTTTCTCGTTCATAATCAGCTATTGTTGGAGAAAATGAATAATAGAACTGATTAAAACTAGTCATGAATGCAGTACCAGATTCAGTTTTAAGTACAGTGTTGTCACGAATCTCTCGTAAGAATTGGACTTGTGGTGCCATCTCAGAACCAAACGCAGCTGTTGCTATGAGACATCCACCACGCTCTTTGAACTCTGTTGCCTGTTTTACTGCTTCATCATAACTTGGATTATCTGAAGCATTTTCTTCAACTATTACATCATTATGAATTACAGGTTCTGTTCCATCATTATTACCAATGATCAAATACATATCTTCTCTATCTACTGATGACTCTGTACCGAACAAATACTTACCACTAATTACTTCACCTAATTCAGAGGTTGAAGAAGAATCAAAATACCATCCACCAGTTTTGAGTTCCTCTATATTTGCTGGGTCAATAATCAAATTAGAATTCAATTCTGTTATCTGTGAGTTTTGATCTGGAATAACTGTCAAAGATATTATTGAGTTTAGAGGATAAAATCCATCTGTAAATACCTTAGAGCGTTCTAATGTATCAACCATCAGCAGTTCCAACAGGCTTATTCTCATATTGGTTATATCGTATTGTCCCCAATCTTCCATCAGAACTGTTATTGAGCGTAAAACTCTGTTATCTACTGGAACTAGGCTGAATGAAAATACAGAATCTTTATGTTCAGCCATTTTTTGGGCATGTTTAAAAAAACCACCACCATTATGGATCTCATCTTTAACAAACGGCGCAGTTATTTCATCAAAATGTTCTACTGATGGTTTTTTTGGGATTATGTAAGTCACTGTTAGTTTTGATTTGTATAAATCTGAAGTCAAGCCCATTCTATTGATGAATACAGAGTGAAATTCTGCATCAATACCAAAGGATTTATTGATAACACCTATGAATGAATCACCCACTGCTTGCGCATCAGTCTTTAATTCAACTAATCCTCTGATTTCAGAAGGCCTTGTTACATCTATCATGACACAAGAAAATTCATGTAATTCATAATCAACAACTTCTTCTACACCTGGAACACAATCATACTGATTTGTGTAGCTAATCCCGATTAATCTAGGAGAATTAAGTATCATTGATTCCAATAGTTCTGGGATCATTATATCATCAGGATTTTTACTCATCACACCTAATGATACTGATGTTTTACCACCCTTTTCATCTATTACTAATTGTGCAGTTTCTGACCATGATGAATATTCTATCGATTCTGAAAATGATTGTGGTATGTAAAAAACAAATAGCAGTGCAACTGTGGCTAATAATAAAATCTTATACATAGTTATGTGCCTATTTTTTTCTATTAATTACTTTACTATCAAACCTTTAAATTAAATATATTTTTTCAATATCTTGACATCGATTCAAACCGTTGGGGAACAAGCTGGCAGTTAGATGGCTCTAACTGCCAGCCCCATATTTATTAAATTTTTAAAAGATAAAATCATCCAAGTCTAGACAATTCATCGACTTGGGTTTTGATATAATCAAAACCATCTTGCCAGAATCTAGATTTTGTGATATCCATGCCAAACTCCTGAAGCAATTTTTCAGGTTTCTTTGAACCACCTGCAGATAGGATTTCTGTGTATGTAGAAGCAAATCCTGAACCTTCTCTTTTGTATTTCTGAAATAAAGAAAGTGACAGCAAGTTTCCAAAAGCATATGAATAGCAGTAAAATGGAGCATGGTAAAAATGTGGTATACAACTCCATTCTGTTTGAAAATCTTCCGAAACATTAACGGAACTTCCAAACTGCTCGTTAAGATTATGAAGATAAGTTTTTGAGATCTCATCTACCGTTGTACTATTTGCAATTTGTTGATGTGCAGAAATCTCGAATAATGTAAAAAAAGACTGTCTACCAATTGTTGCATAAAAATCATCTATTTTTTCTGACAGCATTATTTTTCTTTCCTCGTCACTTACTAATTCAGATAAATTATCATACAGCAACATTTCAGAAAATGTAGATGCTGTTTCAGCTAATGGTAGTGATGCATCTGATATTAGTATAGAATTCTTTGAAGCACATATGCTGTGTATGGCATGACCGATTTCATGTGATAGGGTAAACACATCACGTGATCTACCTGTAAAATTCATCAATACATATGGTATTTTGTTTGGAGATGGTGTGCTACAAAATGCTCCCGATACCTTTCCAGGTCTTAATTCTGAATCAACATGATTTTGTGAAAATACACTACTTGCATATTTTGACAGTGTGGGACTAAATTTATCCAGTGATTTCAGTACCAGTTTTACCGATTTATCATACGAGTATGTTTTTTCTTTTGGATTTGATTTTCTAGGAGCATATAGATCATACCGTCTAATCTTTTTCATGCCCAGTAATTTTGCTTTTTCTTTGAAATATTTTTGAAAAACTTTGGCATTCCTTCTACATACGTCGAGTAATGTTTTTACTGTTTTTTCATCGACATTGTTGGCAATATTTCTAATCATGATTGGAGATGAAAAACCTCTCATACCAATTCCTTCATCCTTTAGGTTTAGAACAATATTTTGATAAATTTCTCCAGTTACTCCCTTGTTCTCAGAATATTTTGAAAATAATGATTTGTATGCTGCTTCTCTAACTTTTGATTTTTTATTTCTAACAAGTGTAGTTAGTTCTTCCCTATTCATCCTCTTTTTTTTCCCATCAATTTTGACAACATACACAAATGCATTGGTTATCTTGTCGTATAATTTTACCAGTGCAGAAGCTCCAGTTACATCAAGTGTATTGATGATTTTTTCTTCAGGTTCACTAAGTGAATATTTTGCTAAAATTCTTTTGAATTCAAGATACTGTGAATATTCACCTGATGATTTGATGAGACGGCGTGCATTTTTTTCATCAATCTGTTTTTTCCACCATAAATCAAAAAATAATAAGCGATTTTCTATTTCAGAACCAAACTGAGAGATCCGTGTTAGAAGTGAAGTTGCCTCATCAGACTGTGTATTTTCAGAATATTGTAATGATGCATATCCACCTATGATACTAGATTTTTCCGTAATATGCTCAATTTTGTGTATCAATTCTAAAAGTTTCTTAGAGGATATTTTTTTATTTAGAAATTTCTTCTGTTTTTCAAATTCCCTAGCATAATTATTCAATTCGGCTAATTTTTTATCAAATGTAGATCTGGTTGGGTTTTTTAACAGATCGTCAAGACTCCATTTTGAAAGTTTGTATTCTGTCATATTGATCAATAATAGTCCTTGTGAATATAACACCAGCGCCATGATTTGTCAGGCACTGCAACCATTACAGGATGACCTGTTTCTTTGAAATGCTTTGTCGCGTGTAAACCAACTGAAGAGTCGCAGCATCCAACATGTCCACATGTAAGACACATTCGTATTGCGACCCATGGAAGTTTTTCCTTTTCACATTCTTCACATCCTTTGGTATTTGGTGATACTTCATTAGACGCTTCACCAAAATGCTCGCACTCATCTGTCATATGACATTTTCATGGTATATTCGTATATATTTTCACAACTTTTCCAATGCCTAAATAACACATCAATCAAGAAAAACCGGATCCGTCGTCTAGCTTGGTTTGGATACCGCACTCACACTGCGGGGGTCAAGGGTTCAAATCCCTTCGGATCCATTTTAACTACTGCTTGATTTCATAATATAATATGGATAAAAGGGACTGGATTATTTACAAGAAAAAAGAGATTGGTTGGGCTATTGGAATAGGCATTATGACTGTCGGATTTTTGTTCCTTGTAAACAACTTTGGATTAGGAATGTTCAGACCATAGAATCACAAATCAAACATGTTTTTTACATTACATAAGTTGGTTTTTTTCAGATCTATGCTAATTTGCAAACATTTTTCTGCCTGTAATTCAGATGACAAATAATTGGTTTGCACGCCAACACCTAGGGAGATAGCATTGTTATCTCTCTAGGGCATAATGATTAGCTTTTTGAATAACCGTCTAGTTTTAGTTTTGTTGGTTGGCTAGATTAGGAAATATACTGAATACCTGACGTTTTACGGCAGATAATTATACGGTTTATTATTTGCATAAAATTGCTGGATGCCAATTAACACTAATCAAATCCCTTCGGATCCATTTTTACATATGTTAGGGCATAAAACAACATGAAAGTAACAAAAATTTCTGCGGTCACATTACCAGTTTCTGACATGAAAAAGTCAGTCGATTTTTACTCCAAAATTCCAAACTTTAAGATAGTTTATGGCGGACCTGATAGCCAATTCACATCATTTCTGATAGAGGATACAACAAAGTCATATCTTAATCTGAAATTGAATGAAGTACATCCACCAAATTTTGGTAGAATTATTTTTTATGTTGATAATGTTGATGATCTTTTTGCATACATGGAAAGTGACGAAACAATTTCGGGGCTAGGTAAACTAGAATCCAAGCCGGAGGATGCAGAATGGGGTGAGCGATTTTTTCACGCATTAGATCCTGATGGTTACAAACTATCATTTGCAACACCAATTTGAAAAAATAGTCTAATTATTTATAAAAAATTTAGAATTATAACGAATCAAGTGCCCTAGAATGTTTTTTTGTGTGTGGTCTTTCACCAGGATATTTTCTTCTCATATGACCAGATGGTCTTGAGTACAAGAGCTCTAGAAACCATGATTCATGCTCAATCTCTTCAGCTAGTATATCCTTTGCAATATCATACGTTGCTGGATCCTTACCCAATGTCATATTACATATTTTATCCCAGTTTACTATTGCACCTTGCTCAGCTTTGAGACATTTTTCTAGAATTGCAGTTAGATCTGTTGGGTTTGGTGGGAGTTGTAGAAATTCACAGCCAGACATCTTAATGAATTGTGTAGCATCTTTTGGTAGAGAGCCACCAAGTTGATAGATTCTCTCAATGCATGATTCAAAGTGACTTAGATCTTCTAATCTTGCATCTTCAATCACACCCTTAATTCCTTCACCATCCATACCAGTACAGTTTGCCCGTAATAATGTGAAGTAATAATACGCCGTAAATTCAACAGATGCATTAATCACTAATTCTTTGATAAGAGAATCTACATCAAGTCCATTTTTTTTTAAAATCTCAATACCCACTACAACAGGTTTTTTTGATTCTGCCATATGCAGATTGTAATTATCACTAAATAAAAAGGATTTTTGTATTTAATTTCTTAAGATTTAAGAAAGTATCAGATGTATGTTAAGTATGGTAGAGAGTAATTATGAAATTTTGAATCTATCTGATGATGCGTCTAAAAAAGAAATTCAAAAAGCTTACAGAATATTGGTACTTCAACATCACTCAGATAGAGGTGGCAATGATGAAAAATTCAAAAGAATTAAGCAGGCATACGAAGACCTGCAAAAAGGTAAAAAATATCCTGATACATTAGATGAAAAGAAGAGTAACGCAAAATTTTATTCTGGAACCTCGGAAGATGAAAAATTACGAAAGAATCTTCTATTATCTAATGATGTAGCAAAAGAAATGAAAACAGCGCAAGAATGGGTTGCTGCTCTTAGCCGTACCAATACTACTGGTATGCGATTATTTGGTTCAAATGAATTTGGTAAAATGGAGTTTGAAAGAAAACCCACAAAAACATTGTCAATGAAAGGTAAATTTTGGGCTGGTAATTTCAAATATGATAATTCAGTAATGATGTGGGGTAGTATCACAAGTCCATATTTTAGTCCATATGAAAAACATAAAACCCACATACATCTTACAGATGGAAATTTTAGAATGATTGATTCCATTCAAAATAAATATGATATTGATGGTGGAGCAAAAATCACTGTTGATAACGGAGATATGGAAGTTGGTAATGTAAGTGGTATAAAAAAGAGGGTTAGTGATCCACAGGGAAGAGTTGGCATGTCGATTATGAAAGAATATTTCACTGAACTCAAAGCTCTGAATGGAAAACTTGTTGCTGGAAATGTAACTGATACTGTAAAACTTGATGCTGATACCGTGATTGCACTTAATCTAGTTGATAATATAAAAATCAAAGGAAGAGAAATACTAGTTTACGGCAGTAAGGTAACACACAATGTAGAATTCTTCTTAAAAAATAACGGCAAAATCAGGTTTTATGATCAAGGTTCAGGCTTTGACATAAGTGATGATGCCACAATACAATTGGAATCCGATAGGATCATAAAAATACGTGATCTAAAACGTGCAAAAATGATCAGTTATGGCGGCAAAGACATTAGATATGAAGATATTGTAAACCTAGGTACTCGAAAAAAATCAAAGAATGGAACATCAAATAATTTTGGTTCATTTAAAAAAATATTTGGGCGATAATTGTATCTATTTTGATGACGTATATTTTCCTGACAGAATAATACAGACAAAAGTCCCTTTGCCAGATATCAACTTTGCCTTATGCCGTACTCCCTTTGGAATGAATATTGTCGTTGGTGACGTTACCCTGTATTTTTCATCACCAAGCTGAATTTCATATTTCAGTTTATCATTATCAGAAATAATCAGATTAATTTCATCTGCATTGTGTTTATGTAACAAACTATAGTCCAGCATATTTTTCTGGGCAGAATCAATAACATGAATGGCAATATGAGTATCTGATTTAGGAATTATCTTTTTGCTAAGCATTGAAACACGCTTTATTGGCGCAAAAGTATGAAATTCGACAGTTGAGAGTGGTTCCTTGATTCCTTTTTTTATAAATTTCTTATAGCGATTCATAATCTAATTCATTTTACATACTATAAAATCTAAGTTAAAAACATACTTTGACGTACAGTTTCCATGCTTCGGGATAGGACATCAGAGTGGTTTGTTCCAAAATTTGGCTCTAGGAATTTTCGAGTGACAATTGGCCTGCTGTTTTTGCCATACACTAGCATCGTTACATGCTTTGCGGCATGGGGTTCGCTCTCTGGCTCTTTTGAAACAGAGCGACTCGTTGCAGTTTGTGTGATTTATTTTCTGGCACTTGGTGTCTCAGCTCATCTGCTGGACGCGGTTGGCGGAAAGACAAAGCCGTGGGGAGATTTGCCGAAGAGGAAACTTTGGACTGTATCAATGATTGTGCTGGGAGTTGCATTTACAATTGGAATGTACTACGCCTTCTTGGATTCACCTCTGTTGTTTGCGATAGGAATCGCGGAAGGATTCTTCCTGTTTGCATACAATTTGGAATTGTTCGGGGGAAGATTCCACAACAACTCGTCAACAATAATTTCGTGGGCAATACTGCCGGTTTTTGCTGGCTCGGTAATCCAGACAAACTCAATCTCGCTGGAAACAATCATACTTTGCGGAATCTCTTCAGTCATAACTTACATTTTGATAACTACATCAAGAAAGTACAAGCACCTGAGGCGTAACAATAAAAGTGAATCAGAGATTAAAAGATGTGAAACCATTCTAAAACTTCTTACGATTGGAGTTTTGGTTGGCACTGCAATATTTCTTGTTGTGAGATTCTAGTTTGGCTTGAGAATTATTTTTCCGACCAGCCCTTTTCCATTGAGCATCTTTTTGTGAGCCTCCACCGCATTCTCAAATGTAAAGACGGAATCGATAATTGCCTTTATCTTTCCCTGACCCATCCAGTGAAATCCCTCCTCTAACTCGGCACGAGTTCCCTGTGTGGAGCCTAAAATGTTAATGCCCTTGAAAAATATGTGGCGCAGGTCTGTTGGCACATCATATCCAGTTGTAGCACCAGTAGTTACAAGTGTTGCACCATATTTCAGTAAAGTTAGTTCTTTGTTAAAATGCGAGCCGCCAATATGCTCAAAGATTATATCAACTCCCGGAGAGACACCATCTCTCTTTGCAATTTCTTTGGTTATTCCTCTGACCTCCTTATGCCAGTCCTCCTTTCTATGATCTACAGCATAATCTGCACCAAGTTCTTTGAGTTTTTCCAGTTTGTTAGAACTTGCGGTAGCAATAACTGTACAACCATATAATTTTGCAATTTGTATTCCAAAAATTCCAACACCAGAACTACCGCCCATAATTAAGACAGTTTGACCTGGTTTAATCTTGGCTCGCCCAACTAACATGTGCCAAGACGTTAAAAGTGTCATTGATGCAGCTGCAGCTTCCTCATAACTTACATTATTTGGAATTTTTACGACATTAATTTCTGGAAGATGCGCAATCTCACAGTAGCCTCCCCACAGTGGTCCAGTTTCAAATCCCCAAATTTTTCGTTGTCGGCAATCATATTCTCTACCATCAGTACATACTGCACAGACACGGCATGACATGTTTCCATGGGAAACTATTCTGTCTCCAATTTTGATATTTTTTATGTTGTCACCAATCGCAATTACTTCTCCAGCAGCATCAGTTCCAGAAATATGTGGTAATGGAACAGCGAGTGGTTTTCCTCTCATACCCCATATATCATCATAGTTTAATGCCGCAGCCTTTACGCGAAAAATTACTTCGTTTGGTTTTGGCACAGGTTCCGGAATGTCACGTAACTCTAGAACTGATTCAAAATCATCATTCTCCATGTAATTTTCATAAACTAATGCCTTCATCTCTGAGATTTTTAAAAATACATCATACTTATTTTGTGCCAGTGAGGATTGCTGCTGCACCATATGTAAGATATTGATTACTCACCTTCAATCCGCTTTTCTTCATTACATCAGAATAATTGTGAAGCCAATTGGTACTTCGAATCAGCTTTGGCAGTCCGATTAGTGCATCTTTCCAACTTGGAATAAAATATCCCACCAACCGCAGGATGGTAAGAAAGAAATTCCACAGTCCTCTGACAGCTGGATTTTTTGGATATGTGAAATCATGAAAGATGATTTTGCCACCAGGATTGAGATGCATTATACAGTTTTTTACAAGTATTCCCGGATCACAGTACTTTGGCAAATAGGACGCAGTAATGCAGTCAAACTTTGAATCTAGTTTGAATTCTTCTGCGTCGTCAAGGATGAACGAGATATTGTCAAATGAATTTGAATTTTGCTTGGCTACATCCAGATAACTTTTGGTTATGTCAATACCAACAATCTTTGCATTGGGAAATTTTGCCGCAATTTCCCTGGTAAGAATTCCAGTACCACATGCCAGATCCAAGAAAGAACTTCCATCAGAAATTTGCTCCAATATCTTCTTCTTCCAGTATTTGTCCTTGCCTAACGTACCATACGAGACAACACCATCATATGTTGTCCCGGTATCATCAAAAAATTTAGGTACAAGATTTTTTGCCGGTTCTGCCAATGTTATATATCACACACCAAGTAATTTAAAGAATAATGATAAATGAAAAAATCCAGAATGTATTATTAAGATTAGAAAAGGACATTGATTATGAGAACATCCACAGGAATGAAGTTCCAAGTGAGAAGAGACTGAACTGCATATCAAAAAATATTGGGATGTTTTATAATGTACTACTAAAATCCATAAACGCTAAAAAAATTCTTGAGATAGGTATGTCTGTAGGCTATTCTGGACTCTGGTTTGCCGACGTAGTGATGTCAGGTACTCAATCAGATGGCCAAATTATCACAATCGACAGGGAGAAATTTAAGATTGATAAGGCAACACAGAACTTTGAGGAGGCTGGAGTGAGATCTCTAATCAAAATTAAGCAGGGTGAGGCTAGAAAAATTTTGCATGAGATAAAAGAGGAGTTCGGTGAAAATTATTTTGATTTTATCTTCATCGACGCCGATAAGGAAAGTTATATCGAATATTTTGATCTGTGCTTGCCATTAGTAAGAAAGGGTGGAATAATTGGCGCTGATAATATCTTGTTCCCTGAAAGATTCAACGAGATGATGGGAGATTATTTATCTCATGTTAGGAATAATCCAAATGTTCAGTCAATTACTGTACCAATTGATAACGGTGAAGAAATCACAATCAAACTTTCAGAATAACAGTTTTATGTTTTCTTTACTCCTAACGCTCTATTTTTAAGACGGAGATACTTATTGTGGCATTTTCTACATCTTGTTGCAGCTAATGAGTTTCTTGCCCCACAATTAAAACAGATTTTCATATGAAGTCGCGCCCTTTGTGCAATCTGTTTTTTTTCAGGATCTGTTACAGGCATGCTGTTTTCCCACTTTGTCCTACGTATAAAACTATTTTTTTCTAATCTTTCCAGCTAAAAGAATAGGTACTTCTGTAGGTCTTTTTGCTACTGGTATATTGGCTTTGGAAAACATTGCTATCTTGGATTCCGCTGAACCATAATTTCCCATAATAATTGCACCGGCATGACCCATGCGTTTTTCTCTTGGCGCTTTCCTACCAGCTATATACGCAACTATCGGTTTTTTGAATTCAATATCTATAATATGCTGAGCCAAAGTTTCTTCAGCCTCACCACCTATTTCACCAACTATGACAATCCCATCAAGCTCAGATTTATCCTTGATCATATCAAAAGCATCAATCATTCTTGTTCCATTGATAGGATCTCCACCTATTCCAAGTGTAAAAATTTGACCAAAGCCTGAGGTTGTTAGACTGTTAGATATTTCATAAAGTAATGTACCACTTTTTGATAAAACTGCAATATTGCCTTCTGCAAATGGACTTGCTGGCATTATTCCAATTTTGATGAGATTTGGGATAATTATGCCTGGAGTATTTGGTCCAACCATAATAGCATTATTCTGTTTAGCGATTTCAATAGCCTGCATGGTATCACGAACTGGCACATGTTCTGGAATAGCAACAAGAAGTTTAATCCCCGCTTCAAATGCTTCCTTTGCAGCATTCAAAAAGAATTTCGCAGGAACAAAAACAATAGATATTTTTGCCCCAGTCGCACTAACAGCCTCTGTCACTGTTTCATAAATCGGAACATCTTCAAATTTTTGACCACCTTTTCCAGGTGTTACACCGGCAACAATGTTTGTACCATATTCTAACATTAATTTTGTATGTACAGATCCAAACTTACCAGTTATACCTTGTACTATAACAGGTTGTTTTTCATAAGTGCCATCTTTATTTTTGTCACCTTTTAACAATTCAAAAATATCAGCCAGTTTTTGTCACCTCCATAACAACTCCGTTAATTGCTTGCTCGACGGAATCAAACATTTTCGTTTTTGTATCTTTTAACATGATTTTTGATTTATCCGCTTCTGCTCCCATTAATCTTGCATAAACTGGTAGATCAATCAAATTATTATCATATGCTTTGATAAATGCCGACGCAACTATTGTTGTTTTAACAATCCCACCATAAAGATTCACTAATATTGCTTTCACTTTTTTCATTTTACTAATTAATGTTAAAGCTTCATAAACTGATTCTTCAGTTGCACCGCCACCAACATCAAGGAAGCATGCTGGTTTTCCACCATTATCAGATAACATATCAAATGTAGACATAACTAATCCTGCACCATTTCCAACTACCGCAATATTACCATCTAATTCTACTAAGGAGAATCCACTTTTTTCTGCTTTTGCCTCTAACTCTGTCTGTTCTCTATACTTTAACAATTCATTATGTCTGAAATTAGAATTATCATCGGTCATTATTTTTCCATCAAGTGCTAGTAAGGAACCATCTTTGAGCACTACAAGTGGATTTATTTCTGTTAACTCTGCTTCCTTTTCTATAGTTAATTTTGATAATTTTTGTAATATATCTACAAAATGTGTACTGGTCACCTCATCAAATCCAATTTCTTTTGCAATCTCCGCCGCAATTTTTTTTGAAACCTCTCCCAAACCAACATCTCGTATGATTTGATTTTTGACTGATTCAATTTCAACTCCTCCATCAGCGGAAGCAATTACTGTGTAACATCTTTTACTTCTATTAAGAAACAATGACAGATAGATTTCTTTTTCATATTCCGACATTTTTTCAAGCAGAATTGCACGAGTCTTTTCACCTTTGATGCTCATGTTTAGAACCTGAGGATAGTTTAACTCAAACTCATCTTCATTATGGCATTTTTGAATTCCACCAGCTTTTCCACGTCCGCCAACAGGAACTTGTGCCTTTATCACGAATGGATATCCAATCTTTTTGGCATCCTGTCTTCCTTTTTCAATATCAGTAGAAGAGATACTATCTGGTGTATTGATATTATATTCCTTGAATAATTCCTTGGCTTGATATTCTAATAATCGCACAAAAAATGATGATTATTTCAGTTTATAATCGTAAGTGTCCACATTAGCCCAGTTTCTTTTCCAACAGATCAACAGTTTCCAAGAATAAATCCTTACTTTTTCTCAAAAGCCTATCTGGAAATTCCTCTAATGTGAATACAAGTTGTTGACTAACTGTTGGGACAATTATCCCACCAGATATAATCAATTGTTCGATGACATAGTTTTTCGTCAAACTACAAATCACTTCCTCATAAGATCCCTCTTCTTCCTCCATGGTTTGGCGATATAGAATGATAGGCGTACCTATTTTTTCTACGATAATAGATCCCTTTTTCAAAAGATCGGTTAAATGATGAATAGACCAAGTATCAAGGCTTATCTGCTTGACCATGATTACATGATACATTTTTTGTATATATGGTGATTGTTTAGTTATACGATAACTAGGAGTGATTAGTTTTTGATACGTTTTTGACTCTTTTTGTACGTAATAGTCATCTGGAATAAAAATAAAAGAGACAGAATCAGAAGATAATAATGAATGAATTAGTTGCTGTTCTTTGCGTTGCATTTCTTGCTGGCGGCTGGATTATTTTCATGATTGGTAGAAAAAAACGACAAAAAAATACATCTTGAGAAAACCTAATCCGTAATATGATAATTATTCGACTGCAATTTTGATTTTTTGCCCATCAATATCATCATCTTTGTATTCTTTGCAAGTTTTAGTGAAATTGACTTGTTTGACTCTTACTAAAAATGCAAGTTCTTCAGTTTTATCTTTCAACATATCCAATGATTCCTGTTCCAAATCTAAAATTGATGCTGTGTTTAGCATATCTGTTGGATTGTAACCCCTTTCCTTTCTAAGAGATTGTAATCTTCTAGCTAAATCCTTTAACAGGCCTTTTGACATCAACTCTTCGTTTCTTACAGTAGATATGATACCTATGAGATTATCTCTCTTGAAAAATGCAAAGCCTTCTTGAACATCAAAATCTATGATAAAGTCGTCAGTATCTAGAGAAATTTTGTTACCATTGATATCAAATGTAAAAGTACCATTTTTATCCAAACTTTCAATTATTGTTTCTGCATCAGTTTCAGCAAAAATTTCTAACAATTTTCCCAAATCCTGCTTCGCTTTAGGACCAATTGCCTTACGCTGTAGGTCCACTTTTGGTACAATAGGAATGTCAGCTTTTTTCATTTCCAGTAATTCCGCCAATCCAGTATGATGCTCTAATTCAATAATATCGCAAGTATGTACGTTCAATTGAGTATGCAGTAGATCAGATAACAACTCCATCTTCTCCCGTTCTCCTTTTTCAATACATATTATTGCCCGGTTTAATGGCCACCTTCTCTTCAACTTTCCTTTCATTCGTGCCGCAGCACAAACAGAAACAGCATCATTCATCATATCAAACGATTCTTCAATTTTTCCATTAACAAGTGACTTGTCTGCCTTTGGCCAATTTTCTAAAAGTATTGATTTTTCATTTCCAAATGTTGTAAGATACAGATATTCACTAATGAATGGGGAAAATGGATGTAATAATATATCCAACTGTTTTAACGCATTAGCTATAATTGCATAAATTGCAAATCTTCTATTTTTTTTAGATTCGTCATCATCCCAAAGTTCTGGTTTTGTAATTGGGATGTAAATTTGGCTTAATGAATTAATTAGAAAATCTTCTACTGCTTTGGCTGATTCGTGAAACTTACATTTTTTGTTTAGTTCTGTACAATTATCAACTGTTCTTTGAAGTTTTGAAAGTAACCAAGTATCAGTTGGACCTAACAATCCTTTTTCCTTTGCCCAAGAAACAGTTGTTTGATTGATGTCAAATACATCATATTGACTATTTTGTCTAAAATACAGATGAATGTGAAATAGTGTGCTCAGAATTTGGTATGGTCTAGACATTAACTCCTTTACACTAAAATTCAAAGTTTCTATCGGACTAGATTTCCACATAAAGTAAAATCTTACAAGATCAACAGGATATTCAGTTAATAGATCAGACGCGTCAAGAACATTTCCAGTACTCTTACTCATTTTATTCCCTTTTTCGTCAAGAACATGTCCTTGAAATAGAAATGATTCGTATGGTGCAGTATCTTTGTTGTTTAGAATAACATTTTCGATTAATAATGTGTATGCCCATCCACGTGTTTGATCAATACCCTCTGTGAAAAATGGTGCAGGGATTTTTTTTCCATATTCATCATCACTTAATGAAGCAAAAGGTGCAACACCACTATTATGCCATGTGTCCAACACAAATTCTTCCCGTTGCATTTTTGAATTACATTTTTTACATTTTATTGAAATTCTATCTATCCAAGGTCTGTGTAATTCAAAATCAGGTCCATCAGGGAGGTCATCTGACGCATCGACAATTTCCTTTCTCGAAAAGAGTCTTTCTATATTTTCACATTCAACACATTTCCATATTGGTAATGGGCATCCCCAAAACCTTTCTCTTGAAATACACCATGGATGTTTCTCTTTGATAATCTCTAAAAATCTATTTTTTGGCTGATCAAAAAAATACTCAACTTTTTGTGCAGCATTAATCGCTTTATCGCCAAGCCTATCAAGCATGTAAAAATATTCTCTTCTTGCAAGCCAAACTAGTTTATGCTTGGAACGCCAGCATAGTGGATATTTGTGCTTAATTTTACCAATTTTTACTAAAGCATTTTTTTCTTTCACATCCTGAACAATTTTTTCATCTGCGTCACGTACGAACATTCCGGCATATACACCCGCTTCATCTGTAAATTTTACCTCATCGTCAATAGGAGAAAATATCTCAACTTTACGTTTCATTGCAATATTATAATCATCTTCACCATTGGCTGGAGAAAGATGTACGATTCCTGTACCAGTATTGACATCAACAAATTTTTCAGCAACTGCAATGTGATAGTTTTCTTGCTTTGACATTTTTTCTAATGCAGAAATATTATCTAGTAATGGATGAATGTATTTTTTACCCTCAAAATCAGCACCATTCACCGTTTTCAATGTTTTATAATCTTCTACTTTAATCTCTTTCATAAATTCTTCAAGACGTGTCTTACCAATAATCCAGACTTCGTTATTGGTTTCTACATAAACATATTCTTGATCAGGATTAAATCCAACCATTGCATCTGTTACAAGTGTAAATGGCATTGTAGTCCAGACAATAAAATATGCATCCTCATCTTGTAGTTTCACTTTGTAGTATAATGAAGGATCTTGAACTATCTCATAACCTTGGTTAACCTCAGAATGGCTTAGTGAAGTTTGACAGCTTGGGCAGTAAGCGACTACTCTGTATCCTTCTGTTAGTATATTATTTTCATGAGCAGCTCTTAGTAGTTTCCATTCTCTTTCAATATACTCATTCTTGTATGTCCAGTATGCATTTTCTTGATTAAACGACATTCCAAGTTTTTTATCTACATCAATCCATTTTTCATGAAATTTCGCCACAATTTTTTTACACTGAGCAACTAAATTTTCAACTTGTTCTTGTGTAGTAATCTCACTTTTGCCATTTGTAATTCCAAGTTCTTTTTCAGCCTGTAATTCAACTGGAAGACCTTGTGTATCCCAACCTGCATTAAAAACTACATTTTTTCCATTTAATGTGTTGAACCTATACCATAAATCTTTGAAGACGCGACCTCTAAGATGACCTGCATGAGGTTCACCGTTCAGTGTGGGAGGCCCTTCGATGAACATGATTTTATCCATCTTATCCGGTGAATCATCTATCAATTTTTTTAAATCTACTTTTGAAAGATAATTTTTAGTGGTTTGTTCAATCTCTTTCAGATTAAATTCATTAGATAATTCCATATCCGTTCTCATTTGTTGAGAATAGGTACATCTTTTTCATCATTTGCCCTTTCAGGATCCATTGGTTCAAGATGAGCATCATCACGATGCATGAAACTGTGAGCTTGATTCTCTTTTCCCCTACAGAACTGATTGTGGACACTGATTGTGAGCTTCAACGTTTCTTCATTTTCGTGAAATTCACGTTTACCACACTTTTCACAGACAAATTCTGGCATATGTTTCACTATTTTCTAATGTATTTATTTTATTCCTATACCTAGATTAGAGTATGCCAGAACCTAATTTTGCTGCATTTGGACTATGGTCATGTCTTACCATAGCTGTTATCGTAGTTACCGGTTTGGTATATAGAATTTACAGGAAAAATAGAAATGAAAACGTTACATCTTGAGAAACATGGTCTGAGAGGTCTTGCGATAGCTGAAAGTTTTTTGCAAAATTCAAAAAAATCAATTCTTGCAGGTCTTGTTACAACATCAGATTTCATTATTGACGGATTTATTTTTGGACGTTCCACAGTTGGTGGTGACGATGCAACAGATACAATATTATCTATGTACACAAAATTGAATCGATCAGATATCAATTTTATATTAATCTCAGGAATAGTAATATCACTCTACAACATAGTTGATATAAAAAAAATATCACAAAAAACTGAATTACCCGTTATAGGTGTAACATACAACGATTCAGATTCTATTCAAGATGCAATCAAACATCACTTTCCTAATTCATACAACTCAAAGCTTGATCAATATTCTAAATTAGATTCACGTAAAGAAATTACTTTGCACACATCATACAATTTGTATATACGTAATGAGGGCTGTACTGTTCTAGAAGCAAAACAATTGCTTGATAAACTTACATTGCAAGGTTCGTTTCCAGAACCGTTACGAATTGCACAGTTATTAGCAAAAACACTTCTAAGATCTAAATTTTAATTTACTTCTTGCACGTGTTCTTAATTTTGTTTTGCAACAAGGACATCTACTGTCAGGTGTAGAAAAATATGCAGCACAAAAAGTGCATCTTTTGTAACCAACCGAATATCTTGGTTGTTTAGATGCAATTCTTACTCTTAATTGATCACAAATCCCCTTGCATATGATACCCATAATGGAACTAGTATTTTGTAGTGATTAATATTCTTAGTCTTTTGTTCTAGATATTTTTTCTATGTATGCCAAAACTCCAGTATAGTCTAATTCTCCAAATCCTGCGGCTAATGCATCGTCATAAATTTTATTTGCACGCTCAGTAATAGGCAGAACTGCATCAAAATCTTTTGCTGTCTTAGTAATTATGTCCAAATCCTTTTTCAGATTCTTTAGGGTGAAAGTTGGTTCGTATTCATTCTTTATCATTTTGTAAGCTTTCTTTTCAGACATTCCAGTACCAAAATATGTAGAGTTTAAAATTTCTAGAAATTTTTCTGGTTCAATTCCAGCCTTTTTCATGAGTATGATACCTTCAGATAATGATAATGCTAACAATGAAATTTGCATATTCATTGCAAGTTTTATGGTATGTGCACTACCTGATTCTCCCAGGAAAAATATTTTATTAGCAATTGTTTTGAAAATTTTCTGATGTGTCTCAAACAGTTCCTTATCACCAGATGCCATCAGCACTAGTCCACCGTTAATAGCTACATTTGGCCCACCCATTACAGGTATTTCTAGTGATTTTATTTTCATCGTATGAAGTTTTTTTGATATTTCTTGTGCACTTGTTGGATTAATTGTTGACATATCTGCAACAGATATTTCTGTATACTTCCCTGAAGTTATTCCATCATTTCCAAATAATACCTCCTTTACAGCATCTGCATCTTTCACACAAGTGATAATCAGATCAGAAGATTCTACCATATGTTTAGGTGAATCAAAGACTGTGGCATTATTCTCCGCTAGTTTTTTTGTTTTTGATTTGGTTCTATTATACACATTAAGATCATATCCAGATTCAAGCAGATGAAGTCCAACTGCCTCACCCAACATTCCTGTTCCGATCAGACCAACCTTTGTCATAAAACTTGATTGTGATCAAATTATGTATATTCTTTGATCATGTAGATCGATATTCTATTTTACAATAAGATGAAATCCTGTAAATTCTTAGTATTCATATCATATAACATCATCAACAAACTGTTGGGCAGCATAAAGGAATTATTATTAAAATCAATGAGAGATAATCCAGAGATTATCAAAAAAATGCAAAACGAAGAGTCTGATGAAACGATGAAGGCCATACTCAAAATGATCCTTGATGAAGCACAAAAGGATCCTGAATATTCTGGTGTAACCCATTAATTATAATAACTGAAAATATTCCATACATCAAAGTGTATTATGATGTTAGGCAATAGGATTCTTTTATTTTTTATTTTGATGGCTATTTTTTCTGCAGTTTTTGCGATTAGTGCAGAAGCTAATCTTCCAGAGGAGGAGGTGGAGATGATTATGGAGGAATTTGAATCAATGGTTGAAGGAATAGACGCATTTGGCATCTTCCTTCATAACACAGCACTCTCTTTACCCATGTTTATTCCTGGATTTGGCATCATTTGGGGCATGTTTTCGGCATTTTCTACTGGTATAGCATTCGCTGCAATTAAAAGCATGAATCCACTTTTAGAACAAATCCCAGCATTGAGTATCTTATTCATGACACCATTTGGATTGATGGAAGTTGCAGCGTACTCAATTGCAATGTCAAGGAGTTACATGCTCATCCATAAAATCATCAAGAAAGTGTCAATTCGAAGTGACATACCTGTAACACTTGTTGAAATAATAATTGTAGTCAGCCTGTTACTTGTTGGAGCATATGTTGAATATTATATGATTGAAATGTCGTCTCAAATCTAATTATTCTATGAGTTTTGTAGTGTGACGGTAAAGATCGTAAAGTTTCTTGCCATCTAATTCATCATTTATCATGTTTCCAGTTTCATGAAAGTATCTACGCTCAATTATTTTGAGTTCATCGGAAACATCGTGATTTTTTGATCTTCTTTTAAGATCATTATATTCAGCAACTAATTTTTTGAGTTCAGAGTTCTTCATGCTATGATTTTGCTTTAGATGCAAGTATTAAGGTTTGATCAACCATTCTTTCAAGCCTAGATTTTACATCATCACTTATTATTTCATCATTTTCAATCGTATCTGCCGTAACAAATACTGTTTTTGGATTAGCAATCACTTTGAAGTACGACATGAGTTGTATTAGTAAAGTTTGAACGAATGTAAAACCAATATTACCCGACGCTAAAACTACTAGACCTGCAGTTTTTCCTTCAGTTTTTTTATAATCAACATATTCAAAGAGATTTTTCAAGGCTGAACTGAAAAACGAGTTATAGATCGGTGTTCCCACAAACCAAACATCAGCCTCTGTGACATTTTTTACAATCTCCCTTGTAGATTCACTATGATTCCCATCACCTGTATAATAATCAACTTCTCCTTCTGATAGATTGATAAATTTTGTATCAGGATTTTTTTGTTTGATGTAATCAGAAACATGTTTCATTAAGACCTGGGTTTTTCCATTTTTTCTTGGGCTACCCGAAATTATTACAATCTTGCTCATTTCCATCTTGTATAAATATGGGTATTTGTTAGTTTTTGTATGACAGAACATGGGAATATGGGGCATCTTCACGAGGAAATTCATCACTTAGAAGACGAATTACGAATCCTAGAGTTCAACAGACCTTATGAAACTCAGAAACTACGCGAACTGGCTGCTGAACTTTATGAAAAGAAAGTTCAACTAGCAGAGTCTGAATTACAGTTTTAAAACAAATATCAGTATTTTTTCATTGATCTCGTATCCGTTTTATGATCAAAAATGCAACTATACCCCCAACTATAGATCCAATTATTATGAATTCAGTGAAAAATGAATCATTCATTGATATTATTATCGTAGATGAATAATAAACTATTTTTTATTTCAATTTCCTGACTAATTATTGAATTATTTTTCTTTTTTTATAATTTTAACAGTAAAAAAAACTATTACCTATAAAGTAAATACTGCAACCAAATTAAGCACGATCGCAAAAAATGATCGTACTTATGTATTAGCTGGATCTAGCAAAGCTAGACATGGATCAAGATTGATCACAGTGCTCCCCTATACGGTGACTGTCTTGATTCATGTATCTTAAGTTAATCTGCTTTATTAGTGAATCGTACGAAATTCGCAACAAGAAAATTTTATGTCACGGACTGATCAGAAAATGTTAAAACATGTTTATTACATATGTTGTAAACTGTTGACGATCATTTTCTTTCTTCAGCTTCTAACGTCCACATCTCATTACCCAATCGTGACGCAGAAAATTCCAAGTGACCAAGTATTCTTTCTCCTTTCCTAATCACACCGAACTCTGATTTTTTTTTCTTGAATATTTTGTCCTTTGGCTTGTAGCCACCTTCTATTACTTTAGCTTTGAAACGTTTACTGACCTTTACAATAATACTTCTAGCAACTTTTACGTCACCTATCCACGAAAACATTTCAAATGATCCAAAATTTTTAGTTTTTATTTCAGAATTGTATGTTCTAGCTTCAAATTTCCAATTATTTTTCTTTGCTTGTTCGTTCATCCATTCAATTGCACGTTCAGCAAATGTTGTTTCTATGCCAAATGTTTCAGAGTCTCGCATGTATAATATCTAAGACCTAATTGTACATGAATGTTATTAGAAAAAATTGCCTCCTGAAGACAGCGAAAAAAACTGTCTTCAAAGGCTAAATAGGGTTTGTTCTTGGACCTTCATCTAGAATCTGTCCGGCGTTACCCTCAACACGCTTACTATGGTTACGTGAGTGTAGTATATACACCCGATCTACAAATTCTATATAGATTTTATATATAACCTCAGAATTTAGCCTCGAAAAAAATCAGTTTATGGTACACTTAGTGATGTCAAACAATTACCTCATTTCACGATTGTATCAAATTGTATCAAAATTGTATCGAAATTAAATTAATGTTAATGGTAGAACTCTATCAAGTAACTGTGAAATACTGAGTTTCTACACCAGATAATGGATTGCCCATATCCATATCATCCCACAGATAAATCTCTGCTACATACACACCAGGGTCATCAGGTGTCCAAGATATTGCTTGAGTTAATGTTTGTCCCTCACCAAGTGATCCACTTATTATAGAAACTGATAGTACCATACCAGATTCATTTTTTATCTGTACAATATATGCAAACATCTGTGAATTATTTTGTTGGTTTACAATGTCTGTCTCAATCGTAATCTCAGATCCTGTAGTGATTTCATCTGACTCGGTGACAACTTCAGCTTCTGTCTCTATTACTTCCGTTGGAGGTTCAAACTCAATTTGTTCTGATTCACCTTCAACTTCTGTTTGCTGTGATGCACTTTCAACAACTACAGTTCCCTGCATCCATGGATGAACCATGCAAAAGTAATCGAATGTTCCTGCTTCTTCAAATGTATGAGAAAATGATGAGCCCGCCATGATTAAACTGCTGTCAAACACACCGCTTGATCCATCTGTTGATGAACCAGCAGTTGATGTATGGGCTGCAGTATCATTGTTCTCCCAAGTAACCGTACCTCCAACATCAATTGTAACTGTACTTGGAATGAAACAACCATCAGCTGTTTCCTCACAACCTGGTGTTGATGATCCTGGTGCGTTGGTTACTGTAACATCTGCAAATGCTTGAGGAACTGTAAAAAATCCAATAGCGAAAATTACCAAAAGTGAAAAATACAAAACTCTCATTCTAATCAGATCGTATACTTTTACATAAATTTGATCGTGTGTTTTGGAAAGGATAATTGAATAATGATGTATGAAAATCTAACGGCTACTCAATATGTCAATTAGAACTACTCTTCTTCTTCGTCAGGATCTGATTCTCTTCGGCTAGGTCTAATTGGAATGTAGATTTTTGACATTAACACATACCAAAAGTAGATTCAATGAATATGATGATGGGTTGCGAAACATTGTCTCTTTGGTTAGATTGAATGAATCAACGTCAACTGACCTTGCATTCCGTGGAAATTGATCTTGACGTGGTGTAATAGACAATGCACAACAGTCCGATGGATCCTAGACGGAGTGGGATTTCATAGTCCGTCAAAAACGCGGTTGCTGTTCCAGCTACGGTTCCAAATGTTGAGATTACAGAAAATCCGATTGGACCACAGCTACAAATTCCAGCCGAGGCACCAATTATTGTTCCAATCATACTTCCGCCAATCTTGGACGTGTTTTTTCGTAATACCTTAATCCTGTAAACGTTCATTGGTATGACAATTGCAGATATTATCGAAACTATAACCACCAGCGTAAAACTGAACGCACTATACTCTGTTACATGAAGTACAAGATACGGTTCAACAAAAATGAATTCGGAAAGTAGTGATATTGGTATAAACATACTAACAAAAACTACTATTCCAAGAATAGCATACGAATAACTTGAAAATACAAGTTTAAGGTTATTCAATTTAGAGCATTGCTTCTAGCGTTCTTGAAAAAACTGAGTATGGCTGTGCACCAGAAATCTTCTTGGTAGTTCCATCAGATGAAACTATGATGAATGATGGCGTTGCTTGTGCTCCCTGCTTGACAGCTTGGTCATAGTTTGCATTAACACGGCTAGTATGTTTTGCTGTGTCCATACAATCATTAAACTCGTCCATATCCATTTCAAGATTGAATGCAAATGCAACTAGTCTGTCTTTGCTAGCCCATCCATCGTCAACACCTTCCTGGAAGTTGTAAAGTGTTGTATGATATTCCCAGTACTTGCCTTGATCATCCGCACAGTAAGTTGCTTGTGCAGCAGGATGAGAGTCACGTCCCAAAAATGGTAGATCTAAAAATACTAGATTCGCTTTTCCAGTATCCACATAGGTGTTAATCACATCAGCACGTGTTGTATGAAACCAGTGGTAGCACATTTCACACTGATAATCGCCAAATTCTATAATTGTAATAGGTGCATCCGGTGAACCAAGCATAGGAGAACCGTTTGTAAGATCTACCGATGCAGATGACATTCTTGGTTGGTATTCTTGCATTTGCATAAGTGTAGAATAATACGTAGAACCCATAATAACTACAACAATAACCATAACAATAGCTGCGCCCATAATAGCAAGTTTCTTGTTCATCTGATTCCTGCTTTTACATGAGAATTAAAAATCTATCTTGCAGAACTATTTTTGCTTGAAGATACTTACAATTTTCTTGGTTATTATGTCAATTGGGCATGTCTCACAGTAGATCCCGTGCTGCTTTTCAAAATGTACATCAAGACCACGATTAGTCAAAAATGAGGCACCACATTCAGTACAAACAAACTTTGAGAATGAATTGTTTGAACCACTCATTATTTATGATATTTTTTTTATGAATATAAACAATTTATTTGATCTCAATTTTGAAAATCATACAAATTTTACTATAGATAATGAATTTTCACATGGTTATTGTGTTCAACCTCATATTGAGTGACATACCCACAGTGTGTACAGGAAAATAATTGACTCTGTGGTTGTTTCTCACGTTCTATCTGTTTACCATGAATTGATTTGATCGTAATGGTGTCTTCATTTGATATTACAGCATAGTTGTGTTTTTCACCAATCGAATCCAAAAATTCCTTGATTGATGAAATAACATCATCACCATTCACTGATTCATCATCCATAATTGGTGTCAGGATAAACTTGTGAAATTTTATGAAAGGAACTGCAGCTACCTGATCTGCAACATAAATCATCAATTCATGAAGGATAGGTTCCACTTCATGGCAGTTGACTGTTATCATGCCAATTTAATACAAAAGACAAATTTAATCTTAACATTTTCTGAATTCTTACCAACTTCCGGTCAAAGTTTTTCCTTCCAAAGAAGATATCTCTAAGAATTCTAAAAGAATTGTATGGATAGTTCTGATATAAGAAAAGGAATCCAGAGTAGATGGGAAGAATATCTTTCAACGCATGCAAATCTTTTCACATCAGACTCGCTCGATGGCTCTAGTCCACCATCAGTTTTTGTTGGTTCATACGGATATCCAAAAGTTAGCGTAGGACCAATGGTGCCACCTATGCATGGTGATACAACTTTACTTGACAGTCCAGAACTTTGGGTTGGAAAAAGTTTAGAAGAGATTGTAAATTTTCGACTAAGTCTGATTAGAGGTATCAAAAACATACCTGTCAACGAACCTAACGGAAGATATATTGAAAATCTTCACGAAGTTGCAATGTCTTCCCGTCCAATCGACTCTGAATTACAATTCTATAAGAATCCAAAACCTGTGGCATCTATTGATGGTGAAAGTGCACCGTTTGGTCCAGTTGGTGAAGTAACATCTGCCAAGTTTTCTTCTACCTCATCTGACAAATCAATCCAACGTGTATACTATGATCATGATCTAAAGGCACAAGATGCGGTAGTATCTTTGTACAATAGAGGTATTGAAATTTCAAAAATCCAAAAATGTTTCAGTGTTGGGATGTTTGGGAAGAAGAGAAAACTTGTCCCTACAAAGTGGAGTATCACAGCAACTGATAGCATAATAGCAGAATCACTTGTATCTGAAATCCTTGAGTTTGATTTGATTGATTCTTGCCGTGTATTTTCTCATGATCATCTTGGAAACATGTTTTCAGTTGTTTTGTTCCCGCATCGCTGGATTTTTGAAAATCAGGAAGCATGGCATACTGGTAACGGTGTTGGTTTTGGTTCTGATATTGAGGATGCAAAAGGAATAGACCATCCACCTGTTACAGCGGGTGCATTTTTTGCAGCAAAACTTGGCGTTGCTGAATATTTACTTGAAAAAAAATGTCAAGCATCTGCACTTGTATTACGTGAGATTAGACCCGAGTATGCAGTTCCTGTCGGTGTTTGGCAAATCAGAGAAGCAATACGCTCAGCTATGAAAAATGAGCTGTATATTGCAGAAAACTTTGATGATGGTATTACCTTTGCAGCAAAAAGAATGAGTGTTAGCAAGTCCGAGTGGCTTTCTAATGGTAATATGTTGAGTATGTTGAAGCAAAAATCAATCTCAGATTTTTTTTAGAATTGAGTCCGTATCTATAGCGTATTTATTGAACTTTTTTACTTTGATAGTATGCATAGAAATACAATTCTTGCAATATTGCTTATTTCATCTCCAATTCTATTCGTACTAGCTGCATATCCAGACACATTCAGTATGAGCTGGAATCAAGGACGTGGCGGATTTTTGTTTGCTCTGGCATTCATTGTAGCTGAATTAGTGGGAATAAAATTTGCAGTTTCAAGAAATAATCTCATTTTTGCAATTCCATTGGCTGTAATAACAATAACTTACTTTGTAGCGTTAAACTTTGGATTACATGATTACATAATGGATGCAGCTCCCGCATTTGACGTACAGTTAATCTATTCATGGGAATGGTTTTGGGATTTTGTTGTTATCACAATATTTGTTACAGTCAGCGCCGCAATTCTGTTTGGCAAAAAATGGATTAGAATTCTTCCCGCCGGTCCAATTTTTCTTGGTGGAAGCGCAATAATTCTATCACTAGATGCATTTTTCCCGTATGATACACTCGGTCCACTACAATACTTTGTACCTTATTTGGTACAAACAAACGTATGGATAATCAATATCTTTGATCTTGGAATTGCAACTGCAAGAGACAATCTTATGTTCTTACAGGGTGAGCATGGCCCATTTGCATTACAAGTGTTCTGGCCATCAGCCGGTGTACACAGTGTAATCATCTACTCACTTGTTATGATGGCATTTTTATTGAAAATGAACATTCAGAGAAAGAGAAAGGCTCTATATTTCGGTCTTGGAATAATTGGTACAATCATTATAAATTTGATTAGAATATTCTCACTATCATTATTTGCATTGAAAGTGTCAACAAATCCAGTAGAATTTGAGGAATATCATTCTGTTGCTGGTGAAATAATGTTTTTGCCGTGGTTGTTTGTATTTTTGCTTGTAGTAACTTTCATAGAATCTAGACGTCTGAAGAAAAAAGAAATTTCAACTAAAAGTAATTTGTAATATTACTCTGTCCCTCAATAGTTGTAAGATCACTGACTTTCACTCCTAACCTTCTCACCAAATCTGGTTTATCATCAAGCATTTCACGAAGCAATTGCTTGGAAGTTTTTTGTAACATCTCCAGACTAGACGTCGGATTTTTTAACATTCTTGATTTTGTTTTGTTAGATAAATCAATTTGTGTTAACTGTATTCCAACAATTTTAAACGCCTTGTTTTCTTTGATAATTACTGCGTTTAGATTATCACACAACTGAAGCAATGCTTCTTCTAAGAAATCATAATCATCCGAATCTTTTTTGAGAGTTACAATCTTACCAATTTGAGCAGTAGGTGCCCTAGGCGTTACAGGTTCATCATCAATGCCCCTTACTGCATTGAATATGTATGTGCCAGATTTTCTACCAAACATTTGAACTAAAGAGAAGATATCCAAATCTTTTAGATTTGAGATTGTTTTGATACCCTCCTCAGCCAATCTTTCTTCAGTTTTCCCCCCAATACCATGAATATCCCTAATTTCTAAATCCTCAATAAATTGAGAGATCCTATCAGGTAGTACAACTGTTAAGCCATCTGGTTTTTTGTAATTTGATGCAATTTTTGATAGTAATTTATTTCCAGATACGCCAACAGAACATGTTAATTTTGTTTCTTCTCGAATTTTATTTTTTATTTGCTGAGAAATATGGCTGGCTCTTTTGAAATCATGTTCTATTTTTTTTGATACATCTAGATAAGCTTCATCTCTACCTACATATTCAAACACATCAGCAAATTCTTTAATTATATTCATAGATTTTTCAGATACACTAGAATAAAATTCAAAGTCTGCAGGCAAAAACACGGAATCTGTTCTTTCTTCTAATCTTTTCTTTGCAAATTTTATTGATAAACCAGAATTTACACCATATTCTCTTGCAATATAATTTGCTGTTGCGACCGCTCCACTATCATTACCTCTATCTGAAAACATACATACCACTACAGGACTTGTCTTTAATTCAGGTTTACGAACCTCTTCACACTGCGCATAAAAATAATCAAAATCAATATGAAGAATTATCCGTTGCTTCATTTTGTTACTTTAACATAAAACCATATTACCATATCTATAAGGAAATTATCTAAATATCATCATAATTTGATATAATTATGACATATCCTATTTCAGCTGAAAAAGATGGTGTAAAGATTAAACCTGAATTAATGGAGAAGGAGAAGCTATATCATTGTATATTCAATGATAAAGTTGTATTATTATTCAAGGATCAAAATGAAATTTTGAACTGTTATGAGATTGAGGATGAGCAAATTGTTTCAAAAGTTAAGTCATCTAAAGAAGAGGATATTGAAGAAATATTAGAAGAATACATCTCAAAAGAAAACTTGAAAATAAAATAGCTCTATGATCCTTAAAGATAAAATAAAACCACATGCATTTATGTATTAGATACGTGATGGGGGCAGAAAATAAAAAAAGCGATGCAGAAGAAATTCTTTCCGAATTTAATAAAAGACATGGAATTCCAGATTCAGAACCAGAAGCACCCTCAGAACCAGAAGCACCCTCAGAACCAGAAGCACCCTCAGAACCAGAAGCACCCTCAGA
>Ga0208408_1000163_pt1 | contig 48010 bp, 42 predicted proteins | sample ETNtaG_4_FD_185776 | JGI IMG/M metagenome (GOLD analysis project Ga0208408, IMG submission 185776) | Marine microbial and viral communities from oxygen minimum zone, Eastern Pacific Ocean - ETNP201406SV67 (SPAdes) (version 2) | ecosystem: Environmental > Aquatic > Marine > Oceanic ... | reverse complement strand
GTCCTCAATTCCTTCCTTGAGCTCAATTTTCCCGTCCTTCTCGAGAAGTTCGGGCAGAGGTCTAATCAGGTTTGAGAGCAACTCCCCAGCACGATTGCGTAACTCGTCGGAGATTTTTCCAAGTGTCGATAGGACTGTTGATTCGATACCATCCAGGGGAGAGTCGAACTTCTCACCGGTCCTTGTCGAAACTATGCATTTGCCATCCTTGATATCACGTGGACCGATCTCAATTCTGATTGGCACCCCTTTGATCTCCCAGTCATAATGTTTGACGCCCGGCCTAACATCTCTGTTGTCTACCTTAATGCGGAATCCGGCATTAGTTAGGGACGCAGAGACTGAATCGACCACAGTGGTAACTTCGGGGTCGGCATGAGCCCCTATGGGCATCATTACAACTTGGAAAGGGGCTACTGATGGAGGCATTACTAGGCCTTTATCATCCCCGTGCATACCTACTACGGCCCCCAACAGCCTCTCCGACATGCCGAATGTAGTCTGGTGACAGAGCTTCGTCTTTCCTTCGGCATTTTCGTACTTGAGATTGAATGCATCAGCCCATTGGTCACGGTAGTGGTGGTAGGTGGCAACTTGCAGGGTGCGGCCATTTGGCATTACAACATCTGCTGCTTTGGAGTACCATGCCCCTGGGAATGTATCCCATACTGGCCGCCTTGAGACTATGCTTGGAAGGCACAGATCATGCATTATCTCACTGACCATAGAAGCATCTTCAGTTATTTGGCGGTCCGCCCCCTCCAAATCAGCGTGCACGGTATGCGCCTCGAAGAAGTGAATCTCTCTGACCCTGATGAAAGACCGTGTCTGCTTTGTCTCATACCTGAAAGTATTCACGATTTGGAATGTCTTCAATGGTAGATCAGCATGACTGCGAATCCAAAGCGAGAACATGGTATACATCGGCGTCTCGGAGGTAGGTCGGAGGAACATTGGGATCTCAAGCTCGTTTTCACCACCATGGGTGACCCAGTACACCTCTTTCTTGAATCCGGGTATCTCTTCGTCCATTCTCATCTCCGAGGGATCGACGCCTGCGTCTCTCGCAGCCTTTAGCATGGATACTAATTTGTTCTCCTTGTCAAGAAGATCCTCGGGGACTAGTAGTGGGAAGCTATACTCCTGGTGATTCGTTTTGTCCATTTGTGAGCGTGCCAATCCGTCAATCAGCCTCATTGCTGATAGGCCATACGGTTTCCAGACGTCCATCCCCTTGATTGGGTAACGCTTGTCGACAAGATCGGAGATTTCCACAATTGAAGGATACCAGGAGTTGAAATCTGATTTGGCAGGGATTCCCCTTTTTGCCTTGCCATGCCCTGACATATTGATGCGGCCTTATGCATATGGCTTCAAATATTCGTTACTCTAGAGCATTAGAATGAGAAGAGGTACTCTATTTTTGCTTAAGAAGAGATTAGTCCCTCAATAGCTTCACACAACGAGATCGTGTCATCTAGGGCCTTGGAGCTTCCATCGGGTAGTACTAGCACATGGCCAGAAGCTGTGGAGGCACCGTCTTCATCCAGAGTATTCGCAATTACCGCATTTACACCATATCGTTCGATCAGTTGGTTTGAAGACTCGATTAGTCCTTCAGCGGAGTTGCCAACACCTAACTTGAAAGCGATTCGGTATGAGTCGCCTGCAATCCCAGTCAGTTCACCGATATGCTTCTTTCCAGGGCTTAGTCTAAGCTCCCACTCGCCTGCCTCACTGGACCGCTTTCCCTCTTCAGAGTCAGGGATGTAATCGAGGACTGCAGCGGCATGGATCCATACTTCAGGTGGCGTCTCTGATTTTGCTAGATCGATGCAATTTGCCAGCATTACATCTGGATCGGAGTCTTCCACCGTCTTTGGTAGAGGGAATGATGGAGACGCAGAGGTCTCCCCTGCGACACAAATCACGTCATGCCCCATTCTGAATAAGTGCTCTGCGATCCCCCAACCCGTAGCCCCGGTAGATGTGTTCTGAATCGCCCGAATCGAGTCGATTCTTGCCCGATTCGATCCCAGGGTGATTGCTACCCTCCTCCGACCATCCATTGAAGAATTGACTAAATTTGAGGCAATTGCTACAATCGAGATGGCATCAGGTTGCTTTTTCCGACCTTCGGACGAGTCCTCGGTGAACACTGAAGCCCCTGAAGACTCCAAAGATCCGAGAAGCTCCTTTGTTACGGGGTCGTGGAACAAATCGTCATGCATAGAAGGGACGAAAAGCATTGGTGTGCCATTTCCTCTAGAGACTGAGAGTGCCATCATCAATGGTGAGTCGATTATCCCATGGATGTGCTTGGAAATTGTGTTTCTGGTCGCTGGGGCCAATATCACACAATCAAAAGACCCTAATTGAGACATCTCCGGGCTCCACTCAGTTAGTACCTCGGATGAAGAGCCCCATGAAATTGCCAGAGGAGAAATTACTTTCTCTGCGCTCTTTGACATTATGGCTGTGACAGAGGCCCCGTGCCTCCGTAGCTCACGGGCCAGCTTAACCGACTCGACTGCAGCGATTCCTCCTGAAACGGCCAATAGGACCTTGTGGTCAAGGAGGCAGTTGCTGATCCTTACGACTCCGGTGTCGGTTCGCATGTCGATGCTAGGGCTAAGTTCTTCATAGGGGCGTCGATTTTCAATCAACATCCCTCAGAGACTGGAGAGCCATTGCTATTCCCATCCCGCCTCCTATGCACATGGCTGCAATTGCTCTCTTTGCCTCTTCCCTTTGCATGATGCTGCTGGCCTTGCAAGCAATCCTTGCACCCGATGCCCCTAATGGGTGGCCGATAGAAATTGCACCGCCGTCAATGTTTACGATTCTAGGATCCAATCCCAACTCCCTGATGCAAGCTATGCTTTGAGAGGAGAATGCCTCATTCAACTCGAATACATCGACATCTGGAGTCTTCCAATTCGCCCTCTCTAGGGCGAGTCTTGTAGCAGAGACCGGACCCATTCCCATCATTTCCGGAGGACACCCGGTTACAGCAACTGAAATTATCTCAGCTATCGGGGAGAGGTTGTGATCTGAGGCAAATTTCTTACTGCAGACCAATGAAAAAACCGCACCGTCGGTTAATGGTGAGGATGTTGCTGCAGTTACTGAGCCAGTTGGTGAGAACGCTGGAGGCAATCTGGACATTGATGCGATGGATGTTTCAGGTCGGATGCAACCATCATCTGTGATTATGTCTCCATTCTCGAGTTTGATGCCTATGATCTCCCTGTCATAATTGCCATTTGAAATTGCTCTGCTGGACTTCTGGTGAGACGATAGTGCGAACTCCTCTTGTTCGGATCTGGTGATTTTGAACTCTTCGGCCACATTTTCAGCTGTCTCACCCATGTTGATGTAGGCTTGCGGGTATGCTTCTGAAAGACCGGGATGTTGGCTCCAATTGAAGCCCCTTCTCTTAACACGGGACATCGATTCAATTCCACCACAAAGAAAGCAATGGCCCCAACCACTATTGATATTGGCAGCTGCTACCATTATTGCCTGCATTGAAGAGCCGCACAACCTATTGATAGTAGACCCTGGGATAGAGGTGGGAAGATCTGCGAGATAAGTCATGATCCTTCCAATATTGTAGCCCTGTTCACCCTCCGGATAGGCGCATCCCACCAATATGTCATCAATTTCTGATAGGGGGAATTGGTTCCTATCCAGCAGACCCCGGAGGACTTGGGCACCTAACTCATCAGGACGGATGCTAGCGAGCTCGCCCCTGTGGGCACGGGAGAATGGTGATCTCAACCAATCCACAATTACCGCTCCCATGGTTCATGGCTTGGAGCTTCGGCCATAACTATTGCCAGTGATTAAGCAATTCACTGCACCGTTGGGTTCTTGTGGACGAACACGAACGGATGCATATGATTAGGGAATGCTCTATGCATGGATATTTCTCGGACGATGAACTGTGTCCGGCCTGCAACTCGGAAGGCAAGTTCATAATGAGGTCTGGTGAGAGAGACAGTATTGCAAGAAAACTGGCGCTTGTGTTGAGGCATGCTCCGGAGAAGTTTGATCTTGAGATGGACATTAATGGATGGATTGACGTCAGAGACATTGTGAACAAATTCAAGAGTTCGGGAAGGAGGCAGCATTGGCTAAGGCCGCACCACCTCAGGGCGGTTTCTGAGACAGACCCGAAGGGGCGTTACGAAGTAAGAGGGAATATGATGAGGGCCACTTATGGGCACACAGTAGAGATTGAGCTTGATTTGCCGACCTCCGATATCCCCGACGCATTATTCTTCCCTTGTGATCCGGATGAGGCTGAAAATTTAGTTGAAGTCGGATTGAATCCCGGCGACAGGGCCCATGTGCACTTATCTTTGAGTATCAGGGCGGCTGCTGAGGCAGGGAGGGTGCACAGGAGTGACCCTGCAATACTTGAGGTCGATACGGCCAGAATGGTCGCTAATGGAGAGACAGTTTGGCATGCTGGCATCACTGTATATCTAGCAGAGAATGTATCAGGCGAGTATCTAAGCATCATTGGCCCCAATGATCCCGAACTCTCCCTTCTGAGGGAGTCCTGGAAGGAAGAAGAGTAGTCAGTATTCTCCGCAGACTGTGCAGAAGTCAATATCGCCACTCTTAGGGGCACCACAGTTTGGACATTCGCCTGCCTCGCTGGCAATTGGCTTGATTTCGTCATTGCTAGGGGGTCTCACAGGCTGCTCCCTTTCAACAAATGGAGAGGCAATGCTGTCGCCGATCAAATTCACAAGTTCGCTATATCGAATTGATTCGGCTATAGCGATCTCAATCTGCAGCATCCTCCTACTTCTCTCCGCAGGATCCTCAATCTTGTAACTCTCAGCTAATTCAGACTGGAGCCATCTCTGGAACTTACCGATCTCTGAGTGATTGGGCACACCACTACCAATTGGCTCTCATGATTAAACGTGTGCTTGTGGATAGTGAAATGTTAGATACATGAGGCCAAAGGAAGAAAGCGTGAGAGGCAGGGTGGTAATGAAATTAGGTGGAAGCCTGATTACGAACAAGTCATCGCCAAAAGGTCTTGACATGCGTGCAATAGAAGATACGTGCTCCGTAGTAAAATCGATCATTGGAGATGGTTTCATACCAATATTGATTCACGGTGCTGGTTCCTTTGGTCATATCTTAGCCAAGAAATGGTCGATTCAAGATGGTTCCATTGCCGAGATTGTGGATAATCAGAGGGAAGCAGTGATTCAAATTAGGATGGATATGAGAGAATTGAGTTCTGTAGTAATATCTTGTCTTGAGAAAACGGGAGTCAGGAGTGAGATGCTTCCCCCTTCCGACTGGGCCATTGGAACCGGTCCCTCTTTTGAGGGGGATCTTGTCAGATTTGAGCGTTCTGCTGGGGATATTGTTCCCGTTACATTTGGGGACGTAGTAGATACGCAAGGAAGCTCAGAGTTTGGCATTCTATCTGGTGATGATCTAATGCTAAGAATCTCCAAGGAGGTTTCCAATGTCAGTCATTCGATATTCCTCATGGGAGGGGTGGATGGCGTTCTGGACAAACCGCCGACCGAAGGAGGTTCCCTAGTTAGACTCTGGAGCCCCAATACCGAGATAGAGCACGAACACGAGTCGGAGGTTGATGTGACTGGAGGGATTGCTTTGAAGATTGACAGGGCGAGTGAAATTGCAGAGACGGTAGACGAAGTTTGGATTCTTAATGGCGATAATCCTGAAAGAATAATGGAGCTGCTCCGAGATGGCAGTACTACAGGAACCAAGATAGTAGATAGTCGAGGAACTTGATATATCACTCTCCCCTACCCATCAATATGGCAATGACGGGTCGAGAAGATTCATTGGATAGACATGATGGATCCCAGGCCCAAATGATGGAAGAGATGTGCATAGTTGTAGATTCTAACAACAGAGTCATTGATTCGAAATCAAAGCTAGAGTGCCACCATGGAAGTGGGGTTCTGCATAGAGCCTTCAGCGTTCTGCTTTTCGATGGGGATGGGAAGTTGCTAGTACAAAGGAGATCACCAGAAAAAATCACTTTTCCCGGAGTTTGGGCCAACTCTTGCTGTAGCCACCCACTGGATATTGAAGGTGAAAACGGTGATGCCCGGGAAGGTGCAATTAATGCGGCAATCAGGAAATTGGAGCAGGAGCTTGGCGTCCCATCAGAAATCAGTGATAAATGGGATTTTCAAAATCTGGGCGTCTTGGAGTACTCCTGTAGATGGAATACAGAGTGGATTGAGAAGGAGATGGACTACGTTATCTCGGTAATAGCTGACATAGATGTCTCACCTAACAAGAATGAGATTGTTGAAACTCTCTGGCTCGACCCAACGGAGGTGGAAGAAATGATCTCCGGTGCGGGCATATGGGGAGATAGGGTGGTTGCCCCCTGGTTCAAATTAATTTGGGAGGAATTCATCAGACCGAATAATTGTGACCCGATTGCACTATCCCAAACATATTATGAACATATCAAGTACTGTGGAGAGGTGAACATGAGTGGTGAAAAGGTAGTTTCGACTGGAAATCTAATGGATGCACTATCGAAGCATCGGGACAGGGTTGAAGAGGAGATCATGTCAAGCCTTGGAAGGACAAAACAAAGGCGTTTGAACGGAGCGATGACTCATCTTTTCAAGGGTGGTGGAAAAAGGCTCCGAGCGATTCTGCCAAGATTAGTTGGTGAGGCGGTTGGAGATGCCAATGATGGACACTACACCCTTGGAGCTTCTATTGAGATAATACATAATTTCACCCTCATACATGATGACATCGTCGACAACGACCCCATTCGCAGGGGTTTGAACGCAGTTCACGTGGAGTTTGACCAGGCAACGGCCATTAATGCTGGTGATGCGATGCTAGCGGTCGGCTTTGAGATTCTGGCTGAATCAGATTTTATCTCAGCAGAAAACCTCAGATTGTTGATTTCATCAATAGGGGAGATGGTTCGAGTTGTGGCTGCCGGCCAACAGCAGGACTTGGAATTCGAAAGTAAAGACGACGTCGATGAAGAGGAGTACATGGAGATGATTTCGGGGAAAACCAGTGCCATGTTCGAGACGTGTGCTAAGACCGGATCCATTCTAGCTAATGCTAATCAAGAGACAATTGAAATAATGTCAAAATGGGGATTGAATCTCGGTCTGTGCTTCCAGCTAATGGACGATCTAATCGATATTACTGGTGACACCGCCACCATAGGAAAGCGGGCTGGATCTGATGTTATACAAGGAAAAATGACTCTAATTGCAATTCACGCAAGAAATAGTGGCCTTGAGTTGCCGAATTTCCAACTCGCCTTTGGAGACGAGGGTTGCAGCGAAGAGGTTCTATCACTCGCCGTAAAGGAACTCATGGATTCAGGTTCAATAGGTTATGCAAGAGGCAGGGCGCTCCACCACCATAGGATTGCCCATGAATGTCTTGACGAGATTCCCGACAGTGATGCCCTAGCTCTGCTTAAGGAGATCACAGATTTTCAACTAGTTCGAATCAACTGACCTAATCAGTATATTGGGCCTCACCTGGTAGTTCTTCCTTCAGGCCCTTTCGTTGCCTAATCTCAGCGCAAACCTTGTGGAAGATATCCTGTGGAACCTCGACGAATCCAGCGTTCTCAGTATTCCAAACTGCCCTTCCTTGAGTAGCTGCCCTGATATCATTCGAGAATCCAAAGGATTCGGCTACTGGCATTTTGCCGATAACACTGGAGACTCCACCCTCTACAGGCATATCCTCAATGATTCCTCGTCGTGTTGTGACCTCCCTTGTAATTCCGCCAACCCACTCAGTTGGTGCATCAATTCTGATTTTCTGGATTGGCTCGAAAAGAACGGATTTTGAGCGGATTAATGAGCCTTTTATGGCATTCCTAACAGCGGGAATAGTCTGTGCCGGTCCGCGATGGATAGCATCCTCATGGAGCTTGGCGTCAACTAGCCTAATCATTACTCCGGCCAGGGGTTCTTCTGCAACCGGCCCTTTCTTACAGACGTCATTGAATGCTTCAATGATCAGCTCTCTCGTCTCATGAAGATTCTGAATTCCCTTTGTGTCATTGACCAAGACAGATGTTCCATTGATTGCATAGATCTTTCGCATCAGATTTTTTTCCATCCCAAACTCAGCAAATTTATCCCCAGTCTCCTTGGCATCCTTGTTCCTAACTGGGCCGTTCCCAAAGTGCCCTTGTCGAAGGGCATTGGTAACTTCTTCTGGTAATGGCTCTACTTCAACATAGAAGCGATTGTGCCTATTAGGCGATTTACCCTCAAATGGATGTCCTTTGTTGTCAGCGGAAACAGACTCCCGATAGACGACAATAGGCTCACTTACATTGACCTTGATTCCCTGCTCCTCCTCCAGCCTGTAAACCGTAATTTCCAGATGGAGTTCGCCCATTCCGGCTAGCAAGGCCTCCCCAGTCTCCTGATTTGTGGAGACCTCTAGGGAAGCATCTGCCTTGGCGAGACCCCTCAGCGCGTCGATGAACTTTGGAAGGTCCTTCATTGCCTTCGGCTCGACTGCGACGGTAACTACCGGCTCAGAGTAGTGCCTAATTGCCTCAAACGGAGTGGCGTCTTTCTCTCTGGTAACCGTGACACCCGCTGCGGCGCTTCTAATCCCCGTAATTGCTGCAATGTTTCCAGCTGAGACTCCATCGGAAACTTGGATCCTGTCTCCACCGACCATCATGCTGACCTGCTGAACACGCTCGGCTTTGGCAGCACCGATTGCCCAAACACTCTCACCTTGCTTTATCGTTCCAGAATATACACGGCCAACTGCGACCTCTCCGGCATGAGCATCCATCCATATCTTTGTAATCATCAAGGAAAGCGGGCCTTTTGCATCGCAACCCAGCATAGATTTGCCTGTTTCTGACTCCAAATCCCCCTGCCAAATGTTCGGGATTCTGTATTTCTGGGCTATCAGCGGGGATGGTAGCTTCTCTACCGCCATATCCAGTAAGACCTCGTGAACGGGGGCCTTCTTGGCGAGCTCTTTCTGCTGTTCGTTGTGGCAGTGTTCGAAGATATCCTTGAATGAAATTCCTGACTTTGCCATAAATGGAACGGTTATCCCCCAATTATGGTATGCTGAGCCGAACGCAACTGTACCATCCTGAACGCTGACCTGCCAATTTTTCTTGTGTTCTTCTGGGGCAAAGGTCTTGATGAGGTTGTTGACCTTGGTTATCTGAGTCATGAACCTTTCTTGCATGTCCTCGGGAGTAACCTGTAACTCGGTAATTAGTCGGTCTACCTTATTGATGAATAATACTGGTTTTACCTTTTCTTTGAGAGCTTGCCTTACAACAGTCTCAGTCTGAGGCATTGCTCCCTCTACAGCACATGTCAGAATGATACAACCATCAACAGCTCTCATTGCACGAGTCACATCCCCCCCAAAATCAACGTGACCGGGGGTGTCAATCAGGTTGATTAGGTAGTAGTCATCGTTTACTGAATGGACCATAGAAGCGCTTGCTGCATTGATTGTGATTCCACGAGCACTCTCCTGTTCATCGAAATCCAAAACCCTTGACTTCCCAGCCAAATCTTCTGACATCATCCCTGCACCGGCGATTAGATTGTCAGAGAGAGTGGTCTTTCCATGATCGATGTGGGCTGCTATGGCCAAGTTCCGGATCCTCTCACGAGTATGCATTACCTCTGTAGCCCGCTTGATATTGTCTTCCTTTCTGCCCATTCCAAACGCCTACGTGGGTCGCCGACCTGAAATCGGTTCATAAAGACGATTGAAGGGCAATTGTGAACCATCTAGAATAGTAGGTTTGTGTGGAAAGTCGTCACCTTGCAGAAGCAGCTATTCTCTCGACTTCGTGCCTCTTACCGACAGCAAACGAGTTTACATCTCCTTCTGCGGCTTTTGAGAGTTCAGATACTATGCATTCAATGAGTGATTTCTTACTTTTCATAGTTCCAGAGGTCGCACCGATGGCAAGATTTCGCAGGGCTGTATCTAGTCTCCGACTGGGAGAAGAGTCGGCGGCCTTTGGTTGACTGATGGCACCGATCCTGACTCTGGTAACTTCCTCGCATGGGGCTGCCTCTGAGATTGCATCGATGAACTTCTGTAGGGGGTTTGCCCCTGTTTTTGAATGGATTCGCTCAAATGCCTTGTCAAGCGATTTCGCGCAGAATTGCTTCTTACCGCTATATTTTCCTGACCTCATTAGATTGTTAATGAACCTCTCAATTATCGACAAGTCCTTCTTTCCAAGGAAAGTATTTGCGTGTCGGCCGCCACTGTGTGGGGCCCCTATTGTTTTTAGATTGACATACGGGGAAATCCCGGGATCACTACAAACGACCTCTGAAGCATCCCACTTTCCAAACACCATTGTGCCAATGCCTGGTATTGGAGTATCTTCAATGGTTTCTTCAGGCTCTGATTCTGACATTGGAACACCTCAACGAATTGGCTTCTCCTTTCGACCGCGGACCATCTCATCTAGGGAAACCCCATTTACCTTGATTACTTTGTATCGGACACCAGGTAAGTCCCCATAGGAACGGCCCTTGCTACCTCCGATTCCTTCGACCATGACCTCATCATGCTCATCAATGAAGGATATCGCCCCGTCCCCTGGTGCGAAGGCAGTGAGCCTGTTCCCAGTTCTAATTAGACTAATCTTCACCGCCTTCCTGATCGCGGAGTTAGGTTGCTTGGCCTCGAAGCCGACTTTCTCAATTACAATTCCCTTAGCCTGAGGACTTCCCCTAAGCGGATCGTGCTTCAAAGCTCCGCCGTGGCGTCTCTTCGCCTGCCTGTTCCTAAATTTCCTCTCTTTCCACCTGTACTTCTTGCGATCAGTCTTCATTTTCGAGCCAGAAAATAGACCGCGTCCCAATTGTACACCTCTTATATAACGCGCCGGCGACCTTCCTTTGGTTTATGAGACTGACGGGAGAAGTGGTGCAGTAGCACGCGTGCCAAACATAAATTAGCCAACATTGAAGGAGATTAGGTGACGGGTGCTCATTATGGGATTCCGCGAGATGCTGGGTGGAGTAATTGTGGATGATGCCCCCATAAGTGTAAACTTTGAGATGAGGCAGAGATCCATAGAAAACGGAAACTCTCCAATTCTATTCACCAATGTGAAAGAGGCCCCCGGTCATAAGGCAGCGATAAATATCCTAGATCGGAAAAGGCTCTGCGACTATTTTGATGTGGAACCCGGTGAGCTGATTGACATTCTTTCATGGGCTATGAAAAATCCCACTGAACCCAAAATAATCCCTGCCTCTGATGCGCCGGCTATGGAAAATACGATGGGGGAAGTTGACTTAACGAAAATTCCCATTCCATGGCACTTCTCTGAAGATGGTGGGAGATACCAATCATCATCGATAATTATAGCGCAGCATAATGGTGTTAGGAACACATCATTCCATAGGCAACTTCTGGTAGGAGAAAGTGAAACTACCGCTAGACTGGTCCCTAGGCATCTGAGGACAATGGTTGATGGTGCAATAGAGTCTGGTGAAGAAGTTCCTATTGCGGTAGTAAATTCACCCGATCCAGTAATTCTCCTCTCTGGAGCAATGTCTTTTGATGAGCCACTCGATGAATTGATGGTCGCATCTTCGTTGCATGACAGGTTCTATGGGTCCCCACTCGAGTTGTTTGAATTGGACAATGGAGTGCTAGCCCCCGCCAACTCGGAATATGTCATGCAGGCTAGAATAACTATGAAAAATGGAGATGAGGGGCCTTATGTTGATATCACTGGAACAGTCGATGAAGTCAGGCAAGAGCCCATTATTGAGTATGACAGTATCCACTACCGTAACGAGCCAATATTTCACGCATTAATCCCAGCCAGCAAGGAGCATATGACTCTGATGGGAATGCCTAGAGCTCCGACGATCAAGAATGCTGTTTCAGGGGTTGTAAAATGTACAGACGTATATCTTACAGAAGGGGGATGTGGATGGTTATCATCAGTAGTTCAGATAGAGCCAAAAGACTCTGGGGATGGGATGAAGGCCATTAATGCGGCTCTGGGGGGACATAAGTCCATGAAGCAGGTCATTGTTGTAGACAAGGACATAGACGTCGCGAACCCGAACAGGGTTGAATGGGCATTAATGACCAGGTGGCAACCAGACAAAGACACACTGATACTTAGCAATCAGAAGGGTTCCAGCCTAGATCCAAGCCGTGAGAATGATGGCGTGACCAGTAAAATCGGAATGGATGCGACAATAGATCCTTCGTTGGACAGAGAGCCGTTTGAGTCAGTACTGTGAGAGTTAGCATGGGTAATAATTCGGAGAAAGCGCATGATCAGTTGCAGCACCCTAGAAGGAGTCTAGGGAATAGATATAGGACTCAGGCAGAAAAATTCCTTAGAATCTCAGAAAATGAAGAAAATAATCTCTCATGGGCTGAGCAGAATGCCAGGCAGAGTCTGCTTTATGACTTCACAAATCCAGAGAATTGGAAGATGCTTGTGAGAATTAAAGTCATATCACAAGATTCAGATGGACTGAGGGCTGTGATTGAAGATTTAGTGACCGTTCTAGGTAGAAATCCCGAACACTTATCTCAACTTGACGAAGTAGATTTGCTCGCATCTTCTGAAATTATCCTAGAGGGGATCTTGAAGACAGACCCATTGGATCCAGAGGAATGGTGGAGGTCAATCGAGAACAATGACCGGGCTTTAACTGACTTCTCAGACCGACTAAAGACTCTGGACGTGAGGGACTCCAGAGCCAATGTCCTATTTTCCAGGAGGCTTGAGAGAATTAGGAATAATGGAGGTGAGATGGTTTTTTTGGAGCTTTCTAGGCATATACTGGCACAAAGACCGGATAATCATGAAGCATGGGTTGAACTGGGGAGAATGCATGAGAGAAGAAAGGATTTCGATCAGGCATGGCTTTGCTACGATCAGGCACAAATACACAAACCAGAGTCTCGTGCTAGAGATGAGTTTAGCATTAGGATGAATGAATGGGTGGATGGTAGCGTCGGAAGGGCATGGAGCAATCCAGTAATTTCAGATAGAGTGGATTTTCTAGAGAGGATGAGAAAACTGGCAAAACCAGCTGAAGAAGCAATTCCAAATGAAAAAGACGCTGATAGGCTCGGCCCATATGATGAAATCGAGTATCTTAGGGGCACAAGTAGGTTAGGGGAAGCTTTCTTCCTAGCACGAAAAATGGCAGCTGAGGGTGATGAGCGAGCGTTAATGATGACTAAGGAAATACTGGAGGCTATGGGGGATGGATGAAAAATTCGTGGTCGCATGGGCTGTCTCGAAAGAACCAATGGGAGACGATAATTGCTGGATCATGGTTAGGCATAGGGATAGGGGCTGGGAGCTCCCGGGTGGCAGTATCTCAAGTGAAGAGGCAGAGGATGAGGCAGCCCTTAGGGAACTGTTCGAAGAAGCGGGGGTTCTCGGCACAGCGAAGGCAGTAGAAGATGGGATTATCGATGGTGGTTACGTGGTCCTAATTGAAGTGGATGAAGAACCGGTTCCAGTATCATGGGAATCCAATGACCCATCCATAGATGAGGTTGGTTGGTGCTTCGAATTACCTGACGGAAATGCATGGGGACAAGAGGAAATAGAGAAGCTGAAGAGTCATGACTGGAGTACTGCGAGAATTCTGGGGTCCTGAATCTCACCTCTTCGTTCCCACATCTCCTCTCGCCATTCTTTGATGCCCAAGATTTCACCTGCATCCAGAACCAATCCCAGATCGTTTCGAGAGTGCCCTGAAAGATCCGCCTGAAGTGACGGGAGCAAGGACCCTACAACTTTCTTGATGTCCTCTGGGTTTGATGGCGCTGATGAGTTCCCAGGATTTTCTCGTGGTCTGGCAACGGCAATTCTGCTTGCCATCGAGAGTGAGTCCGATTCCACATTATCCAAAGCCAAATCTAGCCACTCAAGGCCGCAAACCAAGGCTTCCTCTGAAAGATTGGATCCAGAAAGCCTCTCCATTGCGACCCACAGATGCCGCATTGCTGGCTCTTTATCACCCATTTCACTAAGAATCCTGCCCGATTCTAGTCGGGCGAGGCCGATAATGTCATTTGGGTGTAAACTAGAGGTGGAAATCTCAGATAGGGAGACCAGGGCCATCATCCTCTCGTTGTTATTTCGGTGCCAAACGCCCAGATTTAACAAGGCCAGGCCATGTAGTGGGGAGCCAGGGGCCAATGCGGCAAGTCTATCGACGCACCACCTAAGCTCCTTTCCAATATCATCCTCTGGAATGGTTCCCAGTAGTGCCCTCTCCATCCTAATCCAAGCTTCAGTTTCGTGATCCCTGCCCTCAATGGATCTGGATCTGGAAAGAATCTCCTGACTGAGGTTGATTGCTAAATCCTGTTTACCTTCGGCTAGTAGACTCTTGAAGAGGATGACGTCCGCCCCCGAATCTCCGAGATTTCCCGCGCTCTCGATGGAAATGCAATCACCCCTTTTCGAAAGACTCGGCCAGCCTTTCGTATTCATTCCTGAGCTCAGTCTCCCTTTCAGCTAACCTTTCCAAGTGAGTCTCCAAGGCACTTTTTGATTCCTTGATGCCGTCAGATAGGGAATCGCGATCTTCCACCTCTAGCAAGATGTTGCCGAATGATCGGTATACTGGCCTTTCTGGGTCTTGGTTTACCAATGCATCAATTGTCACGCCATACTCAGTGATCTGAGAGCTGACTGTCTGAATCTGGCTGCGGATGTGCTGTATCTCTCTTGCAATGGCTTGAATTTCCTCAGCGGTTACTTCATTTGCCATATAACCACCCCCTCACTCGATTCCCAATGATTGGTCGGAAGCAATTAATGCTCGCATTACAGAATTCCACATAGCCCTCAAATCAGTAAAATTCTCTGAGTCTAGGAAAACTGAAAGTGATTCGCCATCACAATAATGTCTCGCTTCTGTGACCATCGCTGCAGCAAGAGAAGAGGCTTGATGGTGTTCCAACTTTATTTCAAGCCCGATCGTACTATTCTTCTTCGGAGTCTTCATCTGGATCTCTCTCGGCGATTTTTCTCTCATAGTCCAACGCTGCCTGTTGGGCAATTACGGTCATGTCAGTAGCAGTTGCCCCTTCTAAGGACCTTCGTACTATTCTCTGATTCGCAGAGGTGGCTCTGGTGAATGGCTCCCAAACTCCTCCTGAGAAGGTGTGTTCGCACTTCTTGCATTTCCAGATACCAGCTGCCTTTCGCCTAACCTTCGGGTATTGGCAATTAGGACACGTATAAGATCGAGATTTCTTTGCCAGAGCCTTTCCGGCCCTACGTCTTACGCTAACCCCATACCTAGCACCAAAACGAGCTGTTGCGCCGGCCTTTTGTGTTCTTTTCGCCACCTTCGACACCTCACTCTAATTAATCAAATCCCTGAGTTCACTGGTTCTGCTAAGTGCATGACCCATGATTTCATCGAATTCCTCGGTTGAGAAAATTCCCTTTAGACCCTTCTGTAGAGAATGGACGTTCCCATTATCACCAAGAGTGATGTGAATCCTCTCATCCCCACCTAGCTCCTCCCTATGGCATGCATCATAGACGAACCTTCCACCAACCTTGTGGTAAGAGCACATTATCGGCGTTTTTGAAACACCGAGAGGTGCGTCATCACCTACTTCAAATCGCTCTGCAGGAACTACTGCACTTCTGAGCGCTGCGATTCCTGCTAATGCAAACGCATCGAATAGGTTGCCATCATCAGAAATTGCGAAAAGATCTAGGATTACCTGCCAAGCCTTCTCACCGGGAATGATGCAAAGTGACTTTACATCTATGCATCCTGATTCTCTGATTCCCCTATCAACTACTCTACCAAGCTCTATTGATTCGGGGCTTGGGGGTCCGGTTTCCCAATTTCTCCCTGCAATTGGACGGACCTCGGCTGAACACATCAAACCACCTTCGTTTGGTCGATCGGGATAAGGTTGCATCACTTGGAATTTGACGCCTGCGAAGACGATGGTGTCTCCCATCTGGACCCGGGCGGATCCTTCGGCCCTGGGCAATACTCCAACTTCTACTTGTGTTTCCCTTCCTTGCCATCGGTCCCTACCGTCAATTCTGGAGTCGTTGTCAGCTAACTCTGCGAGATGTGCGCGTAGTAAATTTGGCACTAGTGGTATTGTCATTGATTCGCATCCCCCTTCAGAGCTTCAATCATCTGCTTATGGACGGCATTTGATGCCTCCATGTTGTAGTTCCAAGCCTGCTTGAATTCTTCCTGGGACAAATCGCCATCCATTTGTAAGAATACTAAATCGCCAGAATTCGGCAAAATGCCCATGGGCAGGTCAGCCTCGCCATAGTTATCCTCCTCCTTATTCAGATCGCATACCACGACGTCATTGATCTTGCCACTTGCAACGCTCACGACCATGTCGGTCATTGGTATCCCTGCATCGGCCAGGGCAACAGATGCGGCAGTCAGACCCACACAACGGGTGCCGGCCTCTGCTGAAATGATCTCGATGCTGATCCTGATCTTCGAACGGGGGTAAAGCTCGAGTAAAACGACACTTTCAAGAGCGTCTTTTGTGACTTTGCTTATTTCTCTGCTTCTACGGTTGAAGCCAGGTCTCATCCGGTCAGTAGTGGAAAATGGTGCCATGTTGTAGTGAACGTCCAATACGGCCCTGTCTTGGCGTTGTATCTTCCTAGGGTGAGCTTCCATTGGCCCATAAACAGCGACAATTGCTTCGTTAGTACCCCACGTCATTCTACAAGATCCATCAGCAACGGGAACTACTCCTGTTTCAATGGTGATCTCACGAAGGTCCCCGGGCCCTCTGCCATCCATTCTGAGGCCTTTATCATCGATCATCTGGACATCTCCGTATCCACCCATCAATTTCGACCTCCTTTTTGTACTGCGGGATTATTGGAAAGTGATTGGACCTTGTCCCTAACCTTAAGGATCCCTGACAGATCACCATCGACCCACATTCGGCCATTATCAGCTACTACTATGCGGCATTGAGTCGCTTCCTTGAGTCTCCTAAGAGAGTCCCCTCCCTTTCCAATTAATCTGCCGAGCAAATGAGGATCTAATTCCTCAATGGTGCCTGATCTTATTTTTCTCAGACCCATGCCTTTCATTGTGACGACGCTAGAGTGCGTCTCCTCTACCTCTTGAACTCTGCAAAGTATTGCATCCCCTACATCCATAATAGAGCGGGTACCACCAAATTCTGCCTTACCTGGCCCAAGACTCATTGGTAGAATTGCATTGAATGGAGCACCTATGTCCACGAACCAGATGTTGTTCGTGCAGCCCTCAATGTATCCAATTACTAAGTCACTAGGTCTCGGAAAGTACCTAGTATGGATTGGCTCCACTGAAATATAGCTGCCATTCTTTCTCATCATTCCTTGCTTCAATGCCTTGATTCTGCCATTGACTTCCATCACGCCATGACCGGGCTCAAGGCCCTGTGAATCCCCAAGATCCTCCCCGGGGATGACGAGCAATTGGTCTCGTCCATTATCTCGCGGCTCTCCCGCTTCGTTCTTTTCTCTCATGTTTACCGAACCGCGCGACCGGCCTGCTGTTCATAACCGTTGATGCTCCACAAAACTGCGGTGTTCAATCAATCTCCCTTACTTCTAGGTCAGAAGATCGATCGGCGACCTTGCTGATTAGGTCGTTTTTCATTCCACCGGGAACCGTGACGACGCATGCCCAAGAGCCATCGCTAAGCCACTCTTCCTTCTGGATCAAGTCTCTGAGCAATTGATTAGCCCCCCCATAATCGCTGCCCTTCACCTTGAATGCCAATCTAACCGTAATGAACTGCAGAGGGATATGGGGGCGTAAAGCGGTGACAGCTTCCTCTACCTGCCCTTCTATGGACTTGAACGGATCAACGGAGAATCTTATTTCATCCAGTGCATTTTCGATCCGGGTCCTGGGGTGTGGCATCCTTGTCTTCGGGTCTGTGGCCGTTTGAGCGATCTCGTTGACAATCTGCCGTTTCTTTTCCTCAATAATTTGCTTCCTCTGGGCAGTTGTTAATTGGATGCTGCCTTTTTCCAGAATTTTCTGCACGCAAGAGTGGAGGTCGGCAGTACCAAATGCATTTTCCAGTGAAGATTTTGTCGGTCTCTCGCCTCCCTTGGCATCGGACCAAACTGTGTCTGTGGCTAACAAATCATCCAATGATACTGAATCTTCATCCTTCATCCAACTATCCACCAAAGCCGGATCAACAAGAATCTCAAACCTCTCACCACCCCACTCGAACCGGGCTAGGACGGCGTCGTCTAGGCTGACCATGGTCGTCCAGAGGGGCTAGAGGATTTTATGGTAGGGTCTAACTTAGCTTCGCTAGGTGCTTCATAGTCTCATCATGGTCCATCTTGTGGTAACCGCTGCTATCAACAAGTGCGATTTCAACGGTTTCGTTGTTCAGGTCGTCCTCCAAGGAGTCTTTTAGAGCCTCAAGACCAAGTTTTATTGCTGCGTTCTTAGTCATGTTTGGTTTCCACTTTTCTTCGAAGAAATCAACTACGGCTGACTTTCCGCGGCCGATGGCGCCAGCATTGTACGACTGATAAGCACCCGAGGGATCTGTTTCGAAGAGATGGAAGCCTTCACTGTCCATGCCAGCTATCAGCAAAGCGGTACCGAAGGGTCGGGCACCCCCATATTGAGTAAAAGATTGCTTGTAGTCGCACATTTTCTTAACTAGTGTGGAAACGGGAATCTCTGCCCCGTAAGTCATTCTGTTTACCTGACACTGGACCCTTGCCCTGTCAACCAATTGACGGGCGTCAGCAACGAGCCCGGAGGTTGTCATTCCAATGTGATTGTCAATCTGATACATCTTCTCTATTGAATCCGAGATAACCAATTTACTGTGTATCCTCTTGTCGACAATAAGAACTACCCCCTCCTTGCAAATTAGACCAACAGTGGTAGTACCCCTCTTCACGGACTCTCTGGCATATTCGACTTGGTATAGCCTCCCGTCAGGGGAAAATGTAGAGACACCGTGGTCATATCCTCTCCCGCTTGGCTGCATCCTAATCGATTCCGTGCCTAGTTGGACTCTTATGAACATTGGTCGTGGAAAGACTCAGTCGGGGTGGGATTATGTTCATGGCCCTTATGGCCGCCATGTGAAGGTCGCTGTCCTAGCCTCCGGAGGAAAAGACTCCACATATTCTTCATGGTGGGCCATGATGCAAGGATGGGATATCGAGGCATTGGTTACGTTGGTGATTACAGGTGACGACTCAATGATGTTCCAGGTCCAGAACACTGCAGTTGCTGGCCTTCAGGCATCGGCAATGGGCGTCCCTTGGATACCCATTGCAAGTGAGGGCGAGGAAGTTATAGAGGTCCAAGATCTAGAGGATGCGATTCGTGGATTACATAATCCGAATGCGGCCCTTGAGAAAATTTGGCCAAAAGAATTCAGACGACCCGAAGAAATGAAAATCAAAGAGGATGGTTTGGAAATAGATGGTTTGATAGTTGGTGCATTAAGGTCTGACTACCAAAAGACGAACATAGAAATGATGTGCGAGAGGCTTGGGATTCGGTCATATTGCCCACTATGGCATAATGATTCATTCAACCACATGAGTTCCTTGATTGAGCATGGTTTTGAGGTGGTTTTCACATCAGTCTCATGCGAGGGGATGGATTCATCTTGGCTTGGTAGGGTCTTGGATAAGGATTCCTTGCTCCAACTGAGTGAGCTTTCGACAAACTATAGGTTTAATTTGGATGGAGAGGGTGGTGAATTCGAAACTATTGTCACGGACGCGCCGCATTTTGAGAGGAGCATATTTTGCAATGGAGAGGCGCTTTGGGAAGGGAGCAGGGGCACTTGGTCGATAAAAAAATGCGAGCTTTCAGGTAATCGCTAGCCTCAAACAGGGGACCATGGTCGGCACTGACGAAAGGAATGCCAATTTCACCGCTGGATTATCGTTATGGCCGTGATGAAGCCAAAGAAATTTGGTCCCGTGAAGGGCGGCATGCTAGGCTTCTGGAGGTCGAACGTGCCTTGGTTTGGGCACACAGTCAGATGGGCAAGGTTTCACCTGAAGATTATGACAAGATAGCGGAGATTGCTGATCCCGGGATTGTAACTGCAGACAGGGTTGATGAGATTGAAGCTGAAACAAAGCATGACATTATGGCCTTAACAAAGGCCATGGCGGAGGTCGCTGGAGAAGCTGGATGGTGTATTCACCTTGGAGCGACTAGCAATGACATTGTTGATTCGGCTGTGGCCATACAAATCAAAGACAGTATCGCATTGCAGAGGAAGGCGATGCATAGTATCATCCTCACGATGTGTGAAATTTCGGAAAGGGAGATTGACACAGTGATGCTTGGAAGGACGCATGGACAGGCAGCTGTGCCGATTACCTTCGGCCTCAAGGTTGCGGTTTGGGTTGATGAGTTCAAGAGGCATATGCAGAGACTGGATGAGATGACTGATCGATGTACTACAGGGAAATTCCTAGGCGCAGTTGGGACTGGTGCAGCCCAAGGTAGCCGGGCTTTGGAGCTACAAGAGCTTGTACTCAGTAATCTTGGACTGAGTGCCCCTGTGGCTACCACGCAAGTAGTTGGAAGGGATCGATATATCGAATGGGTCGGCTGGATGGCAAATGTAGCAACCAGCATAGAGAAAATTATGCAGGAAATTAGGAATCTCCAGAGAACTGAGATTAATGAGGTGGCTGAGGAATTCGACGCTGAGAAACAAGTTGGTTCATCCACAATGGCCCACAAGAGAAATCCGATCACAGCAGAAAACGCCTGCGGTCTTGCAAGGATTGTGCGTTCAATGGTCATCCCCTCATATGAGAACGCCTTACTATGGCATGAAAGGGACCTCGCCAATTCATCCAGCGAGAGGTTTACGCTTTCACATTCAATGATTCTCCTCGATGACATATGCTCGAAGGCAGACAAGGTCCTTTCCAGAATGGTGGTTAATCAGGAAGCGATGCAAGAGAATATAGGCCTGCAGAATGGGCTTATTATGGCCGAGAAGGTGATGCTTGAATTGGTTGAAAAGGGCATGCCCAGAGATGAGGCTCATGAAGCCCTTAGGGTCGCTTCAATGCAGACAATAGAAAATGGAACGAACTTGGAAGAAGTGTGTAAAGGAATGGAGGCCATCCTAGGGATGATGAGCAATGAGGAAATCGGAGAGTGCTTTGACCCGAAATCCCATCTTGGTGCATCCAGAGAAATAGTGTTAGGATCGATCGCCGCGGCCAGAGAATACTGTAGTAACTAGAATTATCCGGTTAAGAATCTGACAACCATGATGGCTAGGGCGGTCGCTCCAGCGACTGCGAACAGGAGGAAGATCATCGCATGGGGGCCATATTGGTTTGAATCTTCCAGTGCGACTTTTAGTAGACCCGGTCCAACTATCCCCTCATAGATACCCGAATCTGTCTCTTCAAACTCCGGGGGTGCCCTTCGGGGAATTCGCTCTATTGATTGTTTGCCGGTAGTTTTTTTGGCTCGCGCCATGATTGGCGCACGGGTTTTCGATGATTATTCTTCTTGCGGGTTGAGGAGGAAAAATATCATTCACGTACTGCTTGACGATGTCGTATGTTGGACTTGGATTCGGGGGCAATCCATCTGAGTTACGACGCAGGTGCTGGTGCCACAACGTTTTGTCTCGGTATAGCTTCTAGCACTCTATCTTCGGGCAATAGAGTTCTCTGGCTAACAAGAGAAGTACCTGACTCCGTTAGAGCTGGGCAGATTCTCGGCGACTTGGATAAGAGCGCGCTGGATAGGCTAGTGATGATCGAGGTCAAAGGCGACCTGAATATTACCGGAGTTGCAATTATGGCATTTCTACGGAAGATGCAGTCTGCTGATTTGTTGATTGTTGACGACTGGTGCTCTAGAAGCGGGAGGGCGCCTAAGGAAGACATCAGAGGGATGGTCGGGCTGATTACAAACGCAAGAGTTGGAGGATGCAGGATTGTTTTCACCTCAGCCTCATATGATGATCCAACGGGCTTGGGTAAACGGAAATGCCGCTCAGAGGGTTCTTTTTCGGGCATTTCAAAGACTGTTTTTCTCTCAAGGAAGGAGGGTCAGTCCGGAAAGAGGGTTCTCGAGGATAACGGGGTAATGAGTGAGTTGCTAATTTCTGAGAGCGGTTTCATCCCTGCCTAGTCTTCCCACTTAACTCCAGCTTCGTCCATCAATGACTCCATGTCTTCAATGGCTTCTTTATCCGGGGACATCAAAGCCTCTGGGTTCATTGCTTGCCCGTCATAATCACTCTCAGGTTCAATTTGTGCGAGCATGGACCTCTGCTTAGCTAAACTGAAGATTATCCAAAGTAAGAATATGGTTATTGAAATCAAGATGGGGATTATTAGGTATGACACGACGAGTCCATGGAGGGCTCAAGTATTACTTTGCCTGTGTTAATGCAGAGGCAGCGGGCTTGCAAGATGTCTTCGGTTCGAAGGATTCGGCTCGGCCCAATGGCCCGTAATAACCCTCCTCTCATGATTAGGGGGGAAGGTTAACCACAATTTCTCCTGTGTCCTCCCGCAAATGAGGCATCGCAACAATTGACCCTTGCCAGCACTCCTCATAGTCCTAGAACAACAAATGGGCCTAGACGAGATTCTTGGAGTGGCATCAACAATACATAGCTTCTCCAAGTGAATATCACCCTCGGGGGATATTAGTCCGGTCCAAGAAACAATATCGCCCGGCCTAGTTGACCGGAGAAGACGGTTGACTGGCCCCCCCTCGGAGAATGCGACCAGCCTTTGCCTTCGCCCCTCAGAAAATACCGATGCGTAGGAATGTCCCCCTTTGATCTCGATGGGGGGAGAAATTACAGTCCCCCGCATTTCTGAAGAAATGTGATCGTCGGAAAGCTGATTCGTGATGTGTATCGCATAAGACTCGCATTTCTCCACTTCAGGTTGCGACTGCAACCAAATGTGCGCTTCTTCCACTGCTTCTGAACTAGTCCCCCTGATCCCGTATAGCACAGGGCACGGAGTTCGTGGTGCGATCAGTCCTTTTTTCTTGGTCGGGTCCCTGTTCATGAAAGTCTCGGGAAACAACGCCTCAAGTTGTGATATTGTCCCATATTTCACCTTCCTAGGTTTTCCAATGTTGGAATCCCCCCTCCATGCAACCAATTCCCATGAAGAATCGGGTTTTGGTGACCATGAAACTGCTGCACTGGCGCCCACAACTCCCCAATCGGTGCCAGATGTAAATACCGTACACCCATTATCCAGTACCATCTTCATTCTCTCTGAACATTCGACGTCCTCGCGAACAGAGGACCAATACCATTCCTCTGGCATGTCAGTGAGTGAGATTAGTAAGCATGGGGAGGCCTCGAACTCTGAATCGGGGAATTTACTAATTGATTCCATTAGTGAATTGAACCATTCGGAACAAGTTGCTAAGAGATCCCCCCTTTTCGAATCATTGACCTCGATCAATGCCCCCAAAGCGCCATTTCCCCTGGTCCTCCTCTCGGCGAAAGGCCACAGACGGACCAACCTCCTCTCGACAATTCTAATATTCACCTCCAAGTCCAGTTTTCTTAGTAGACTGTCCATACTCTCAGTAGTGCAACCGGATTCATGATGATCTGTATCATCTAGACCGATTCTGACTTTGACTAGTGGCATATCACTAGACATTTTCTTCACCCAATACCTCAGCAATGACTCCCGCAAGACCTTCTTCTGATGAGCATTTTAGCCCTATAATCCCATGATTTCTAGCTGCTTCCATGTCAGAGGTCCTGTCCCCAACTAAAACTGAGCCGGGCTCTTCGGCTCTCCCCTTCCAGTCCTCCCCGAATTTAATCTCAATTCTCTGATCTTGATCGTCGTGAGCTGCGTTCAGCAATTGCCTCCCGGCCTCGAGCATTCCAGGATTGGGTTTCCTGGCCCACGAATTCTCCCGAGGTACATAGGGGCTATACAGTATGAGGTCAATTACAGCATCGGCATTCTCTTGGACCATTAGGTATCGTAATCGATGGTGGATAAGTGCCAACTCATCATGCGTCCAGTGACCCCTGCCTACGGGAGACTGGTTGGTTACAACGCAGACTCGGAATCCGGCGCCTCGTAATTTGGCTACAGAATCGGCCGCCCCGTCAAGAATAACTATTTCTTCGGGTGAATTGATGTAGTTCTCAGAACCTCGGTTTAGAACGCCATCTCGATCTAAGTAGGCTATCCGACCCGTCCACTGGATTCCTTCTGGAAGTGGTGTCATTTCCAAAGGGGATTCCAAATCGGCGCCGTCTCTGCAAGGAGGTAGCATATTCTCACAGCCTGTTCTTTTTCTTAACGGCCTCTTTGATTATGTGATTGATAATCAAATGCAAATCCTCGATTCGTTCCATCGAGTCAGATGGGGCGATGATCGCTAAGTCCGAGATCTCTGCCAATTTGCCGCCGGACATCCCCATGAGATTCCCAGTCATAGCAACTGTTCTACAATCCCTATTCTTTGCATAGGTAATGCCATTTAAGACGTTGACTGAGTTACCGGAACCGCTGAATCCAATCACTAGGTCGCCCTCTCTAAGGAATGTGGACAACTGGCCGACAAACACATTCTCATAATCGGTATCATTTGCCCATGCGGTTAGTGAAGGCGAGTTGTCGGTGTGTGAAATGGTCCTAAGCATGAGTTCCTTTGACCAATCCCCGGCGCTATGGGAAGGGGTTCCAGCACTTCCGCCATTGCCGATGAAATGAATGGTATTTCCGGAATCCCTGGTTTCTTCGACCATCTTCCAAAGTTCCTCAATTTTGCCGATTGGGATTTCTTCGAGGCTTTTTACGAGGGATGAGATGTAATCATCGGCGAACTCACGGAACTCGAAAGACATGCTAATGATGGTGCGAGAGGGGGCATCCTATTTACGAGTTAATGAGAAGAGAGCGCCATGGAGGGCCCAGTAGAGTCCCTAATCGGTTTTTTTTCGGAAGCTATGGGCGTTACTGAAGTTGCAATGCAGTTGATCATTGGAGCTATTGGGCTTGTGTTACTGGGATTCGCTTTTCATAGAGAGGGGGAGCGATATTCAACAGTTTCAGCAATTATTGGTTGGCCGCTAATAGGGGTTTTCTTCTATCTCTACTCTGAACACTATGTGGAGATTCATGATCCCGTTCTAGTTCTAATGACTGCGGGGGCACTGCCAGCAGGATTGGCAATGTCATATTGGGAGCACCAAGGAAAGGACTCGGGGCATGATTCACTAATTTGGCTGAGGGGTTGCGTAGTCTGGTCAATGGTTCCTTACTATGGCATCTATGGGGTTCCGAATCTGAATATGGCCTTTGTTCACATCACTGCGACCAGTGCCAACATGATGCTGGAATTCGCCGGATTGGGTGGATACGAGATTGGTGAGATGATGATTGAGAGATACGATAGCTCTCCAATAAGGGTGTCGGACTGGGATGGAAACAGGTGGATACTCAGTGAGACTCTAGGTGAAGGCGGATTCTATGTTTCCATGAATTCCAGTGACGGCAATCCGGTTGTAGCATTTATTCTAGCTTGCTCCGCCCTTCAGTCAATGGCAGTTTTCATTGGCGCCATAGTTGCACTTAGAACGGTTCATTGGAAAAGAAGAGTGAGGGCACTAGTCATCGCATTACCGACTATCCACATCCTGAATGTCTTCAGAAATGCGGGAATTGTTTGGCTGACCAACACATACCCAGACTGGACCGTCCTTGGGATAGGGATGTTTGAGTTTACACACAGCTATGCTGCAAAATTTGCTAGCCTATTTGCCATGTTCCTGATGGCAGTGGCATTGTTTGACCTTCTTCCTGAGCTTCACAAGCACATTACAAAAATTATCAACCCCATAACCTCTGTTCTGGGGGGTGATTCAGTAGAATCACAGCATTCGTGATCGGATCCGATTGTACAATTTTCCGGTAAGGGGCATGTCATGCTCCCAAGCGAACTCTTTCATCACCCTGATAGCCTCCTTCTCGAGATCTGAGTCGCCAACAAAGTCAGTAATCTCAATTCTATCATTCCTAGTATTTGCCTTGAAAGCCGCTATTGGCTCTTCCTTGTGGAATACCAAGTATGCCGAGCCGAAGCCAAACCTCTCCCTGAGGAGGCTGCCGAAGTAGTGAATCAGTGGGTCTGAAGGGGGAATAACAAAGTCTCGGGATTTGGAGATCTTATCTATTTCCCCGAGCAGGTCCAGCCTCCCCCAGCAAATCTCCTGGCCATCATCAATGAGGAAGCCCTTGATGAGAGTGCCATCCTCCTCAAATTCATGCAAAACATCGCTTATCTCCTCTGCCGAGAAGGAGGATCCAGCTAGGCCTTCCACCTGCTTGAGAGTAATAACGGGATAATCCTCAACTAACTCTCGCAAGTATTCACGTTTAATGTTCCAGAGATCGCTGCTAGGTATTGATTCAACTGTCTTGAACCCCCCTCTATAGTCCTGAATCAGATGGCCGCTCCTAATTAGGGGAGAGACCAGTTTTCTGAATTGTGCGCGGGACAATGCATGCCTTTCCATGTATACATCTGGATCATTGCTATCCCTGAAGAACTGAAGGATCTCCTCATCCTCAGGGTATGTTGGTACGTTTCTAATTGTGAGTAGTCGTTGGAAATGAGGGTACTTGGCCCAAACTAGGTGCCCCCGGAGATTGGTTCCCTGGTGAAGCTGATGAGCCGCGACCATCGAACCTAGGTTTACCCTGAACATCTCACAACGTCCCCGCAGTGCGAAGTCGTCCCTTACCTCGTCTAATCCCTCCAGTGCTAACGTCTCATTTTCAGATCTGCTATTCTGATGCAAGGAATGGTGGTAAAATAGTAGTCTGTTGATGTGTTTCCTAGAGCGGGGCTGGACTACTCCACCTCTTATGTAGCGCTCACCATCACCCATTGAGGTGAATCCAAGATCAGATAGGACGTTCTGAATATCTTCGTTGCACTCATGGACAGGGACGCCATTAAATGCGTGCAAAACTGAGACATCGACTAGTCGGTCTCTGTAATTGCCGAGTAAGTCACTGAATGCTACCTTGAAATCATCGAGGTAAGAATTGGGTATGTTGATGTCCTTAATCTCAAGATAACCATTTACGACAAACATCAGTATTCGGCCAATTGGGTCTGCTCCCTTGAAAACTGGATAGTACCAACCTTGTTTGAGGAGTAGCCGAATCTCTTGAATGAACCGGCTACTAAATGGATCTGATTGGGAAAGAATCCTCATTTTTCGGTCTTCGGGGATTGGGGCTAGAAGCCTCTCAGAATCGGATGGAGAGGCATAATAATCCGTTGGATCGGGCTGGAGTGCTACTACTCGTTTGATTATGTCTTGCGTTTCCAACTCCCTTAATACCTCGGCTAGTTCCTCGACTGGTCGGGCTACAAAAAATTTCAATGTGTGCAGCCTGACTGGACCAATCCTGAAAATTAACTCGGAGAGTGCTTCTTTGAACGGCATCGGCTTGACAATCCCATGCAATTTCCGGAAAATAGCAAGTGACCTCTTCCTGTTGGGTATTTCCAGATATTGCTTGCCAATTGCAAGTTGACGTTCTAGATTGGAGATTGCGGATTTCACGCTCCTCTGGATGTGTATGAAATCCTTCCCCCTGGGATACTGACTGAGCAAATCATTTCTAGAAACTCCATCTTTTGGTATTTTCTCCAGTATCTCTTCCTCGAGGGTACCGAGCCAAGGTTCGCCCCTTAAGCCCATGAGCATCGGTAACTGATCGATTGTAGTGTACCCGACTCTATTTTGCAATAGTCGCCCATTGAAAACCTCTGTGTCGTGTTTTATGTCCTTCCAATCGCGGAACCGGTAGTTTGCGACCCTATGCAATAACTCATCCCTTCTTTGTACCAATCCGAGGCTACGAATAGCATCGTATGGTTCCTCGAAAACAGTGAATGACTTATTCAGAATTAGAGTTTGCAATGATCGATAGTCAATTACGTTTACTTGGCCACCAGTTATTCTGTATTCATCGACGCGAAGTATGAACTCGCCTTCATCGGTTCTGGTGAAGAAACCTATAGATACTAGATTTCGCATCTCAAGCTCTTGAAGGACTGCATCGACTTGAGCCGTTGGAAAGGGCAATCTAGAGCTCAGTTCCTCGGAAGTCTGTGGACCTTCAGAACCCAGCATATCGAGCAGCTTTAGCCTTAGGCAGTCGATGGGGTCAGAAAGTGCCCTTTTCCTCCAATTGGATGGCTCTCCGCCTGTGAATGCCTCACCTACCTCATAGCTGAGTCTTCCCGTGTATAATTCACGAAGATCTTCCATCTCAGCGGCCCCGGCAACAGCCAAGCACCCCAGAGTTCCGTGCACCTCGGTCATCCTCTGTGAAAACCATTTATCGTCAATTTTATCATGCCCGGTTCCCCTAACTTTGGTGATTAGCTCCCTCGCAGCTAGATCATGCACCCATCCCCTGAGTGTTTCAAATTCAATATCTCGAAGTTTCTCGCTATACAGTGGATGAGTTAATTGTCTCTCAAGACCCCCTCCCATGTCCATTAGACGGAGTAACTCGTTTGCACTGGTTGGTACTATGACCTTTGATTGGTAGTACTCGCTTAGTCTCTCAGAGTCGAGTTCAGTGGCCAACGAACGAGCACCGAGGAGTCTTCGAAGTATCTCAGGATCGACGTCTTTAATCAGATATGCTCGAGTCCGGAGAGACAACAGGTCCTCGAAGGAGGACATGAAAAGAGTCATTCCCAATGGTGAGGGCATCTTCACCCTACGATGGACAATTCGAACATTCTCACTGTCCATTCGTGAGATGAAATCAGAAAGCTGAGACATATCGAGATCGAAATTCAATATCTCGTTCATCGCCTCTCTAACAATGATTGAATCATCCATCTTTCGATGTCTATGCAGAATTTGCTCGGCCTTCTGCTGGAATTGCTTTGGGCTGACCTCATCGGCGCCGATTCGCCTAGGATTGAGCATGCTCCGAGAGGATACCTCTCGGAATCTCTTTGCGAAGAGTTGGGACTCGAGTAGGTATTTATTCAGGGTTTCTTCCCTTTCCTTGCTTCTGAAGATCTTTGGAATTGCTGAAATCTCGACTTCGTGACTTAGTTTGGCCATGAATCCATTTTCGTCGAATGACAGTTCATGCACCATGATGTCTTCCTTTGCAGCGATGCCAGCGAAGAGATAGCCAAGTGCGAGATTGAAGGCTCTGCCACGACAGGTTGTCACAACGTAGGTGGGAAGGGGTGCCGCTACCTGTTCCACTAGGATTCTGTCGTTTGATGGAACTTGGAATGTAGTCGCTGAATGCTCATCCAGAAATTGGGCCAGAGCGTTGGCTACTGGCTTATTCAAACCAAGGACATCGACTAAAAATGGAGTAACTGAACCTCCAATTCGATATTGCACAGAAAGAATGTCCAGTAGTTCTAGAACCTCATTACTAAGTTCTGAGGTTCTGCTCATTGCCTCCCCTGTCCATGACGGAATCGTCGGGCGATACCCAGTAGCAGATGTAACATTGACACGTGTCCCTATCACACTGGAGACACGATAAGTGGAGCCTCCGAGAAGAAAAACATCGCCGTTCCTAAGACTGGAGACGAATGAAGAAGACAGCTGGCCTACGAGAGTGCCATCTGAGGTGAATACCAGAAAGTTGTTGTCCGGAGCTATCGTTCCGATATTGGTGTAGTAAACCATCTGGGCGTATCCCCTCTTGCCGAAGCGGTTATCTTCCCAATCGACCCACAGCATTCGCTCCTCCTCTAGCATGTCTAGGACCTCGATGTAATCATCGTAAGGCAGTGATTTGTAGGACCAAGACTTGGAAACAAGCTCGAATGCCTCATCGATATCCCATTCACGAATTATGGTTAGCCCGATCATGAATTGAGCAAGGACGTCCAAGCAGTTCTCTGGGAACTTCAGTAAGTCCATATTCCCGGATAGGATTCCATTTTGCAATGACACCAATTCTAATAAATCGTGAGATGATATCGGGAGAAATCGGGCCCTTGGAAGTCCACCGACCTGATGCCCGGCACGTCCAACCCTCTGCAATGCAGTTGCAATAGAGCCCGGGGAACCTACTTGAACAACCAAATCCACGGATCCGATGTCAATTCCCAACTCAAGACTTGATGAAGAGACGACGCAGCGTAACTTTCCTTCCTTGAGTCTTTGTTCCACATCAAGCCTGATTGACTTGTCCATAGAACCATGGTGACCTTCGACGGCGACGAGCCCGGCGACCTTGAGTCTTTGAACAACCGTCTCGGTCATGTTACGAGTATTGACGAATACCAATGTGGTAGTGTGAGCCTCAACAAGCTCCTTTATCCGCTCTATGTTGTAGTCCAGAATATCCTTCACTGGAACGGATGTGAATCTAGGAGTGGGTAGGATGATGTCGAGATCAAGTTGACGAGCGCCGGAAATCTTCGCTATCGAGATTTTCTGGGCCGGATCCCCCTTGGAGCCAAATTCACTTGGGACCAGAAATTCCGCCACTTTCTCCAATGGTTCCATTGTAGCACTGATGCCTATTCTCTGAACATCTGATTCGACCACCATGTCCATCAAAGCAAGACTCAATGATAGATGGGTCCCCCTCTTGGTGGGCACTAGGGAATGCATCTCATCTACGATCATCCACTTGAGATCGTTAAGTATTGGACGGAATCTCTTGGATGCAAGTGCAAGTCCTAGAGACTCTGGGGTTGTGATAAGGATATGGGGTGGCTTGCGGAGCATCCTCTCACGTTCCTTCTGTGGGGTATCGCCTGTCCTGAGCCCTACTTTGATTTCCTGGGCCCTGCCTGGAAGGTAATTTTCCTTTATTTCATTGAGAGGCCCGATGAGATTCTTTTGTATGTCATTTGCAAGGGCCTTAATTGGGGAAATATAGACGCATTGTATGGTATTGGAGAGTGTTCCGGAAATCGCTCTACGGACCAAATCATCAATGATCGAGAGGAAGGCTGTCAGAGTCTTACCTGAACCAGTTGGAGAACATAGCAGAAGATGGCCCCCATCTAGAATAGTAGGTATGGCCCTCTTCTGTGGATCTGTGAAATCATCAAACTTGTCCATGAACCAATTCCTAACTGGCGGGGACAAGCGACTCAGGATATCCTCAGTGTCAGAGGATTCGGTAATGTGTGTAATTTCTGGCATTTTTGCAAAGCACCTTGGTCGTTCAGGGAATCGAAGGCGTAATTGAATGCTTCCCCAGAACGAATGCTATTTACGAATAATGAGAGGAAAAATTAGCCCCCCTAATGACATCATTATGGTTATTGTTCAAGGATGGCTTGAATAACAAAATCTGGGTCGGTTGGCCAATGAGCGACGAAAGGCGTTTGGAGAGGCTGTCCTCGATGCTGAGGCGCAGGGGGTTTGTTCTGCCGTCGTTCGAAATATACGGAGGGGTGGCGGGCCTAGTCGACTATGGGCCGATTGGTGCTAGATTGAAAAGAAAGGTCAATGATGCTTGGATTGAGCATTGGTCAAAAATTGGCAATGTCGTTGAAGTAGATTCACCAGCTATTACTCCGGAATCTGTTCTGGTTGCAAGTGGGCATGTGGGGGAATTTAATGACCTCATGTCAGAATGCGGGAAATGTGGATCGATTTTCAGAAGCGATCACCTACTTTCAGAGTTGCACCCGAACCCGGATACTCTCGAGGCATCTGAGATTGACTCTGAGATTGCCGGAGGAGGCATCAAGTGTCAGAGCTGTGGCTCTAGTGAATGGAATGGTTCGAGTCCGATGAATCTGATGTTCAAGACTCGAATTGGGGCCATGGGTGAAGGAAGGACGGCGTACATGAGACCTGAGACCGCACAAGGGATGTTCATGCTTTATCCATCTCTTTACCGGCACTTCAGGCAAAAGCTCCCTTTCGGGGCAATTCAAACTGGAAAGGGTTACAGAAACGAAATAAGCCCCAGACAGGGAATGATTAGGCTCAGAGAATTCAATATGGCTGAAATGGAGTACTTCATTGATCCCGAGGAGCCCCCCTGCCCGGATCTCGGATTTTGGAGTAGTGAGCTGTCGTTGCTGCCGGATCCCGAGGATTCGCATGCAGGTGAGAAATCGATGAGTGTGGCGGATGCCCTTAATGAGGGAATCATCAAACACCCAACAGTTGCATGGTTCATAGGGCTGACACATGACTTCCTGGTTAGTGTGGGCATAGACCCTGAGAAGATGCGGTTCAGGCAACATGCCAGAACTGAGATGGCTCACTATGCGGCGGATTGTTGGGACTGCGAGATTTTTGGTGAATATGGCTGGATCGAGGCGGTTGGAATTGCCAACAGGACATGCCACGACCTGGAGTCTCATGAAACTGAGTCGGGGTCGAGTCTCCTTAGAGGATGGCGAAAATTTGAGCGCCCAATCAATGAGAGAAGAGAAGTTCTCTCTCCGATTAGAGCGATAGTTGGTCCCACTTTCAAGGAGAGGGCCGCCGACGTTTCTGAGGCGCTTTCAGAACTGACCGCTATCCCTGGACAAGTGCCATTTACTCTTGAATTGAAGGATGGCTCAGGAGTTGAGATAACCGGAGAAATGTTCGAAAGAAGGACTGATGATGTCACAATAAATGGTGAGTTCTTCACGCCGCATGTCATAGAACCGGCATTTGGCATTGATCGTATCATCTGGCATATCCTGGATCATGGGTTCGATGAAATGGAAAAGGAGGGAGAGGGTTACACGATTCTATCCCTCCCTGAGAGGGTAGCCCCCATTGAAATTGTAGTTCTCCCGCTCTTCGACAAGGACGGGATGGGAGATATTGCCCGGGAGGTTTGTGACTCTCTGAGATTGGTAAGAGGAATTAGGGCGGAGTTAGACACCAGCAGATCGATTGGGAGAAGATACGCAAGAGCTGACGAGATAGGAGTCCCTTGGGCCATAACTATAGATCATGAATCTATTGAGAATGGGACTGTTACTGTCAGAAGGAGGAATGACCAGAAGCAGGTTCGTACGGAAGTAGGTCCTCTAATCCAATATATCACCAATGGCACCATGGATAATTTGTTCTAGTGCCAATCTTGAAGTGGTGTCGAGCTGGACTGCAACCGTGGCAGACGCCAAGCAAGTGGATTGGACTGAAAGATTCAGACCTGATTCGGTCTCCGAAATGGAGGGTAATCAAGGAAAGATCGACAAGGTAATGAAATGGTTGGACACATGGGATGAGGGGATTCCTAGGAAGAGGGGTCTACTGCTCTCTGGCCCTCCTGGAGTTGGAAAGACGACAATCGCTCTCGCTATTGCAAAGGAGAGGGGATGGGGGATACTTGAGATGAATGCATCCGAGCAAAGAAATGCTGCGGCTATCAGGGGTTCAGCCACAAGGGGTTCTCAACACATCTCTTTGGGTAGCTTTGACTCCAAGGGCCAATCGAAAAGAACATTGATCCTACTTGACGAGGTAGACCACCTAAGTGGTGGTTTTGCAAAGATATCTGATGAAAGAGTTGAGAAAGCATTGGGCTCAAGAGACGATGAGAATTCAGTGATGAAAGGTGACTCGGGGGGCAAGGCGGAGCTTCTCAACCTGCTAAAGATAAGCAACCAGCCAATCATAATGACATGCAATGATCCCATGAGACTGTGGGGTAGCGGCTCGAGCTGGAGGGCTAACAGGGACAGGGTCCTCAGATTGGCCGAGAATATCATCTTTGACAGAGTTGGGGCGAATCAGCTGAGAAATGTGGCACTGAAGATATTGGATCAAGTTGGTACTACCATTGACCCAGGAGCGATGGACATGCTTGTCAGAGCCAATCCAGGAGACCTCAGGGCACTGGTTAGGGATTTAGAGGCTGTATGCGCTTACAATTTGGGACATATCGAAAAAGCAGACATATTGGATCTTGCGGAAATCTCTGTGAGGGACTCTCAGGTCAATGTATTCAGCGCCCTCAGGGAGATCTATCAGAGCGACTCGGGTTCGGATTCTGCGAGAATAATGATGCTATCAGACAAGGACCCGGATGAGATGCTTGCTTGGCTGGCTTGGAATAACCAATCAGTTGGCAATCATAATTCTCTAGCTAGAATAAGCCCTGCGATGTGCAAAGCGGATGCTGCTCTGGCTACGAAATTTAGAAATCGGGCATTCAGATCTTGGTACTGGGGATCAAATATTCCGGCTCAGGCGGCAGTCACTCTGACCGGTGACGATTCAAGTGCTAAGATATACGTGGGATACCCCAATTTCCTCAGGAGGGGTGCTGAAACCTGGAGGACAGGGCAACTTATTGAAAAAATGGCTGGAATGTTCGAGAGTAGTAGGTCCTCGATAAGAGAAGACCTCTGGCCAAACCTACTAGCAGTTCATGATGCGGCTCTGGGAGGGGACCCTAGGGAGTTCTCCGTATCGAAAAAGATAGGGCTCACTGCCGAGGACCACCTAGCTCTGCATGGAATTCCCAAATCTAACAAAATTGCTGCACCCATAATTGAGGAGTTTGATGGAGTTATGGCGTTCGAGGATCTGGGAGCACATGGCGAACCCGAAGAAGAGGCAGATGAAATCGACGGTTCGCAGACGACACTGGATGGGTTCACCTAGTCCGATTCCCATGTCTTGGGATGAAGCAAAACCAATACGGTTAGCAATTCAAGACGTCCCAACCACATCAGAAGGGTGGATGCGAAAAGAGAGAATACGCTAAGATCGGCCCATGTAGAAGCGGCATCGACAGGTCCGAAAGAACCGAGCGCTGGGCCCGTATTCCCCAAAAGAGAGATTGAAACAGAGAGAACATCTGTCATCTGGAGATTGGGTTCCAAGAACGAGATAGTGAGCATCGAAGCGGTTACTAGGACCATCCAAGAGCTTACCATCCCCAATATCAACCAAACCTTCTCCTCATTGACTACTGCCCGGTTAAATCGAATTACGACAACCTTTCTGGGACGGATGATCTTGATCACCTCCCTCTTTGCCAGTTCAAACGCAATACGAATTCTGAGAACCTTGAGTCCGCCGCCCGTAGATCCCGCACTAGCGCCAACTATCATCAACAGCAGCAATACAAATTGACTGAATACCGGCCATTTAGAGAAATCCGCACTGGAATAGCCGGTGCTAGAAATCGAGATAGACTGGAAAATTGCGTGTCTTATTGACTCCAAGAATCCATAGTCCGTAGATCTGAAGAGATTGAATGTCATTGCAAGCCATGCAACTAGAATGATCAGCAAATATGTACGAAGTTCCTCGTCCTTCCAAATCTCTTCTGCCCGACCTGCAAATGCGAAATATAGTAGGCTGAAATTGATGCATGTCAGAAGCATGAATACCATGATGATTGACTCCACCATAGTATCATCAAAATCCATTATCCCCCCATCTGAAGTTGCAAAACCCCCTGAAGGCATCGTTGTCAGGGAGTAATTGACAGAGTCGAAGAGTCCCATTTCCGTGAATTGGAAGAGTAGAAGTATCTCAATTGCTGTCAACCCGACGTAAATACCCCATAGGCGTCTAGCAGTACTCTCCAAAGTGGTTCCAAGGTTAGAAACAGTCGGTCCTGTGAGCTCTGCTTTGGCCAAAGCCATTCCTCCGCCCAATGCTCTTGAGAAAATGAGTAAACCGAGCATAATTACCCCCATACCACCAAGCCACTGTGAAGTAGATCTCCAGAGAATGAGGCTCTTCCTCTGGCTAGAAACGCAATCGCCGTCGAATTCGCCACCGCAGACTGGGCTTGTTGAGGGATCGATAAGAGATGCGCCAGTAGTGGTGAATCCCGACATTGATTCAAACCATGAGTGCAACAAACCCAATGATATCTCAGAGAGAGAATTTTCGCTTCCGGGCGACCAATGAGCTCCGAAAGGGCCATGGAACATACCTCCAAACCAGAAGGGCATTGCACCAACGACTACTACTGGTATCCACCCAAGGGCGACAGAGGCAAATGCTTCGCGATCCCGGACGCGACTTGAGGTATCGGCACCTGAATTAGAAACTAGGAGGTAGCCCACGCAGATTGAGCAAAATATCGGAATTGCAAACGTCCTAGTAGCATCCTCTAAACCCTCCAAAAAACAGCTATAGAGGGCGATAATGGTCAATGGAATGGAAATCAACCCGATGGTCCATCCGAGGACTAGCCCTACAACTTCCCAACGCATGTTAACTCCGTAGCAAGTCTTCAACCTTACCTACATCATCAATCTCTAGGATTAAGTAAATCCTATCCCCCTCTTCCAGGGTATCTACTTCATTTTCGGACAAAGTCTGTACCCCTCCGATGGCGTCTGACCTCTCTAGCATTACCAATTTCGCGTTCAATTTTTTATTTGCCTCATGCCATAATTCCCCAAGGAAGCCACTTTCGGAAGTAATCTCCGCGGACATTGAAACTAGGGAAGGGATACGGGGAATGGGTTCATAGAGTCCTGGGACATGCATATGTATGGCCTTCAGAATCGATTTTATCGCCACCCTTCTCTTACTAACCGGTCTGAGCCCAATTCGCTGAATTACCTCCACCAAGGCCCTGTCCTTCAGAATCAGTCCCGTTCTTATGACGCCCTTATCGAATGCTCGCATCGAAATTGAGATATTCAAGTTATCATCTCCAAGGGTTGCTATGGCGATATCATGATCCTCTATTGCAAGTTCCCTCAGAAGATCTTCATCTTGGGGATCGCCGTGAATCACATCGAGTCTCTTATTGATGCCAATCCGAGATCCAACGACTGAATTAGCGATATCAAGATCGGGTTCAATAATCACTACATGTGAACCCATCTGAAGGTAGTGTCCAGCGATTCTACTGCCAAAATCTGTGGCTCCGAAAATGGCTACAGAAGGTCTTTCTGGCATGTCAGAAGAAGCGTCGCCCACCAACCTCGAAATCTCGCTGAAGAAGCTTGTGGAGCCGGTTAAGAAGACTAGCATATCGCCGTCTTGGATGATCTCGCTGCCATTTACTATTCTCCCCTTGTCTTCACCCCCCTTCATCGCAATGATTCTTGGATAACCCGGGCCATCATCATCATCTGGGTGAATTGAGTTGATGGGAGACCCTAGAATGGGGGAGGATTCGGTAACAGAGGACTCTACGATCCATGCATTGCCACCCAATGGAATAATGTCCGATAATGAGGGAGAAATTAATCCCGAAGTAAGTTGGTTGACTACCTCTTCTGATGGAGAGACCACGAAATTTGTTCTTGCCCAGTCCCGAAGAGGGCCGGCCCCGGTTGAAGGGTCAATGATACCAGTATCCCTAATATTGGCGATGGTAATGAGTCCCGAGGCTGTTCTATCAACTACTTTCTCACTGAATACCCTCTTAGCAAATGCACATCCGAGTATATTTACATGATCGTTGTTCGTGGCATAAACAATGATTTCGGCATCGCTTATTCCTGCCCTAACTAGAGATTCACGGGAAAGGGCACTGCCCGTGACTAACAAGCAATCCAAGGATTGGGAATCACTGATTGCATTGGGGTCGGGGTCAATCAGGGCAACGCCTCTCCTTTCGCCTCTGAGGGCAGCTGCAACCCCACGGCCGACTTCACCGGCCCCTGCGATAATCACTCGCATTATGCATCCTGAATATATGAGCTGGATATAATCCTGCGCACAAGATGAAATATGTGGAATTGGGCTTAAATGGGACCCTACTCTTCGCTTTCAATGATTAATCCCTTTATTCGGCCCTCGGCCCTGTCCTTGTTAATATCTGCCTGCCGGACGGTCCTACGAAATGCCTGCCTAGCTGCAGGAGTAAGCCCCGATGGAAGCCATTTCTCCTGTGCACTGAACCAAAAGAAGATAGCGAAAGGTGTGATTAGAAGGAAAAACATGGGATTGAATAGGGATAGGACCAGGCTTAGGCACAGAACAGATCTGGCGAAGGAAGAGTATACTATTGGCCTGATCCTCTCACCTTCCAGAATCCTATAACCCTGCCAGCTAGATGGGAGCGCATGTCCAATGCTTGACAATATTGAAATCAGAAATGCCAAGAATATCGAAATTGCATTGAAACCGGCTACCGACGATAATTGAGATAATTCGGGATCGAACAGTCTGACAATTAGATACGCAGATTGCATTGACCCCATGCCCAACCCGAGGGCCCAACCAAACGGAGGAGACGCACGAATTGGTACTACACTGGGCCTCCCCAACAAGAACAGCGTGAAGGATGATTCTAAAATCGCTATCAGTATGGAGAAAGTGAAGAGAGTTCCCAAGGGAACGGCGATTCCAGCAGTAGTGGACTCGTCCAGAATTGTCAGTAAAATCATCTGATCCACAGCAAGGGCGAGAAGAACGCCTGAGACGATACCGAAGAGCAGGTACCTGACCGCCCCAGTGAGGTCATAAAAGCCCGTCATTTTTGCAATGGCTCCCCTCCAACCAATGTAAATTCCCAATAGGCTGATGGCGAACGCGACTTGCATATGCAGCATCGGGATGGTGGCGGCCATGACTTGCGATGACCATTGGGATATGAGGACCGCGCTTCTGAGAACGTTCAAACGCCACCATTGGGGCGGGTGAATATGGCTCTCGAGGGATTCAAGCGGAGGATATTGAATTCGATAGGGCTTCTCAAAGGAAAGAGGAAGCCAGATGAGGAGACCATTCACGAATTGAGCAGATCATTACGAAAGGCGCTCTTGGAAGCCGATTTTAATGTCAGGCAGGCAAAAGAAATCACCGAGAGGATCGAAAGAAGGATGCTTGAGGATGAGCCAAGGCCCGGAGTAAGACTAGAAACCCAAGCGATGAATCTTATTTACTCAGAACTGGTAAGAATTTTGGGATCCCCGCGATCAATCATCCCCCATAACCAAACAATCCTCATGGTTGGACTTTATGGTCAGGGAAAAACGACCACAACTGCAAAGCTGGCCGAATGGTGGAGGAGGAACCATGGGGCAAAGGTCTGCGTAATTGAGGCGGACGTTCATCGACCTGGAGCCTTTCAACAACTTAGTCAGATGCTTGAAGGGACTGGAATCTCAGTATATGGGGAGCCTGAAACCGATGATGCGAAGACTATTGTCAGGAATGGGCTGAAAGAATTGAGTACGGCGGACGTCGTGATAATCGACACAGCAGGAAGGGACAGTCTGGATGGCGAATTAAAGGAAGAATTGGTGGAAATCGCTGCCTTGGCCAAGGCAACTGAGAGCTTTCTTGTAATCGACGCGCAAGTGGGCCAATCAGCAGGCAATGTGGCGACCACATTCCATGAACTGGTCGGAGTGACCGGGACGATAGTGACAAAACTTGACGGGACGGCAAGGGGTGGAGGGGCACTAAGTGCAGTTGCTAGCACTGGTGCGCCCATAGTCTTCGTTGGGGAAGGAGAGAAACTAGGGGACCTAGAGAAGTTTGAGTCGGACCGATTCATCTCAAGGCTACTTGGGATGGGGGACATCAAGGGATTAATCGACTTAGCTCCAGATGACTTGGATGAACAAGAGGCTCTGAGGCTGACTCAGAGGCTTATGTCAGGGAGATTCAGTCTCACTGACATGTACGCCCAGATGGAAATGATGAGCAAGATAGGGACACTGGACAAGGTTCTGTCCCATCTCCCCGACACCATGTTTGGAGGGATGGGCAGTATGAGTGTGGCCCAGAAGAAGCAAATGCAGAGAAATCTCGAGAGGTTTAGAGTAGTGATGGACTCAATGACCCAGGAAGAGAAGGACAACCCCTTGCTACTCAAATCAAGTAGGGTTAGGAGGATTGCCCGGGGATCGGGGAGTGATGAGAAGACTGTGAAGGAGCTGCTCACCCAGTGGAATAAGAGCCGTAAGATGATGAAAGGGATCAGAGGGGATAGGAAGATGAGGCGGCAGATGCAATCCATGATGAATATAGAAGACGACATTGGAATGGGGTGATGACCTGCAACGCAGGTTTGCAATAATCGGGCATCGCGCTCCCAGCGTTGGAAATTTGAACCTCAATGACCTTCCTGGATCGGGTGGGAGGGTGGACGTACTGACTAGAGCAATCAATTCGGCCCTCTTTGTATCCCATGGAATCAGGGAAGACACCCAAATAGTTCTCCACATGATGGGGGGAAATGGACCCCCAAGGAGAATATTGTTTGATGGTAGCAGGCTTGGCGGAGTTCGGCCAGACGAGAGGTCCATTGCCGGTCAGATCAAGTCCGTGATGAAAAACGAGATTCCCCCGATTGGCAACTATGTTCAGTGCTCAAGAGGGATATCCCACTCAGGAGGGGGTCCAGAGCAAACCATGGCAGAGTGGTTACGAGATGGTTTCAAATGCTATCTACTGGATGCGAGCGGTTTCCCGTCCTCTAACATCGAGAGTGGGGATAAGATGGGTTTTTTCCTCTCGGATGATTTACCCATGAATGACAATGACAAAAGTCAGATTGGGGGTCTTGATCGGGTTTCCCTCGGGGAAATGTGGTTACAGGGGCACTCATGTATAGCAATTGTCCACCATATCTTGGATTCGCATTAGAGCCACGAGGGTAGTCCGTCTTCACCTTGCTCGGTGGCCGCTTCAATGATCTCACACGGAGCGCCGAGTGGGTGGTTACTGGGCCAGCTCCCCAGAGGGGTCAGGGAAGCAAAGCCATTGCCTATGGCCGCACAGTCTGTCCCGGGGATATCCTCGTCATGAATGGAAGCAGCACCGATCTCAAATGTCACCCCACGGTCCTCACTGGGAATTAAGGTGGAGGCGTTCCTATACCATCTGGCACCAAGTTGTACGGTACGAAAACCACCGCCCCAATCACCCGGGACATTGAGATTGAGGAAAATGTTACCTTGTTGGAACCATTGTCGTAGTGATTCCTTCGAAAGCCCCTCTGGAACTGGTTTGACCCCCTCTGGCCTACCCAAATCAGGTGGAATCGCGGATAGGAAGGGAGAAATGGAGTCGATCACAGTGCCTGTTGCTGAAAACGATTCAGAGTAGTTCTGATGCCTGGTTGTAGCAAGGCTGACAGCGAGGGATGGCATTCCATAGAGCGACGCTTCCCTGGCTGCAGAGACCGTCCCCGAATGCAAAACGTCTACAGAGAGGTTTGGGCCTCTGTTAATTCCCGATACACACAATGCTGGTGAGATTCCTGGGGCCAGTTTTTCCAGTCCCCCATCCATGGCAACAATTACGCAGTCACAGGGGGAACCGTCCAGAGAAAAGACCCTGAGTGGGGTTCTTTCATCAATGGTGATCTCGCTTGCAATATCGGTATGCTCTTGAAACACCATGCCGTCTCTGAGTGTTAGCTTCATGGCACTTGCAGATTGCTCACTCTTTGGGGCCATGACTAACAAGGGATGGCCGCGGGCATGCAGGAATCTTGCTAGACCAATGAGGCCTGGGCTTTGAACGCCATCATCGTTAGTGAGCAGCAGAGGTATTGCAGGCACAGCGTGACGAATGTAGGGGGGTTCATGAAACCGCGTTCTGGGCCCCCTCAGTCCTATTCTCCTCAATCGTGACGAGAATTGCGCCTGTGATCATCAGTGTCCCGCCAATTATGGTGTATGCGCCAATGAGCGCCTCCCCGGTCCAAAGCCAGCCGATCATGGCACCGATGACCGGTTCGAAAATTAGTGCTATAGAGACCACAATGGGGGGGATCCAACGAAGTACGGTATTGATTCCAGTGTGCCCACATAGACCGGGGCCAAGGGAAAGGTATGCGACCCATACTATCCAAGAGGCGTCTGACCATCCAAGAACACGGGCTTCTGGAAGGGTGGTGCTGATTGCCGATCCTTCTACTGCTATGGATGATACTGAGAGGATTATTCCCGCCAATAGAGTTACCGGGAAGGCATAAACAAAGATTGGCATTTCTCTCTCGGATCGAAGGTATCGGCCGGCCATCAGATAGCCCACCACCGTGACAGCTCCGAGGAAGGCGGCTGCATCGCCAATGAGAGTAACGACCCCGCTCCCTCCTACATCCAGCAGTGTTATCGCTGCCCCGGAGAAGCCTATGACTGCGCCTGCGATGTGCCCCCTTCGCACGATGGAGCCGAATACTGGCATTATGGCCACGACGACCAGTGGGTGGGCCGTGACGAATAGCAGGCTGTGCACAAGGCTGGTGTGATCCAATGACCAGACCCAGCTTCCGAAATGTGCGGCCAGGAATAGTCCAGAAATCATAATGATCATGGCATCTCTCCTTGTGTAAGCGCCAATCCCATGCTTTCTTGCTTGGTAGATGAATCCCGGTAGCAGGACCAATGAGGTGCCTTGCATCCTCCAAGAAGCCCTGAGCAGGGGTGGCACTTCCCTCATCTCCTGCAGAACTATGCCTGCGCTTGAAACCGCGACGACCGCCAGTCCCAGCAAGGCCCATGACCAAGTTGGTACAGATCCGGGTCTAATGGTCATTCTCAGTCCGCCAGCTCGGCATCCAGTACTACTTGCCCGCTCTTATTACCCGGGCTGCCCTCGTCTTTCCCACCGATAATACCTGCCTTTCTGAATAAAATGTAGATCAGTGCGCCAAGCAGGATGTTGATGGCAAGGAAGCCGACTAGTCGCGCGACTGGCCACCAGCCGAAGTCTTTGAACGAGTCGTCAACAATGGCTAGGACCGCGGATTCGACGCCGTAGAATGCCTCTCCGGTCAATGCACCTGCAGCGATCATGAATGTGAAGAGGAGCATCTGCGCGCTCTTCTTCTCGGCTGCTACACCCCCTTCCTTAACCCGTACTTCCTCCACAACGGGCTTGAGTCTCCGGCTCTCCCACCATGATCTATACCCACCTCCAATGAGCATGGGGAAGGTTGCAGGGGTCGGCAGGTACATTCCCAGCCCGAATGAGGTCCCCATTCCCGTTGCCCACTCGGCGAAGGCACCTAGGGCCATCCCGATCAAAAGGGCGCTCCAATTGCCCTGTCCCTCGGCCAGTATCGTAGTGAAGTATGCAAATGCGTTTGCCTGTGGAGCGAGCAAGTCTATCTTGCCCAGTGCCAGCAACTGGGAGAGGAAGATAGCGACCCCTGCACCGAGGATTGCGCCTGGTACGACCCCCATGATGTTGCCCTTGGAGATGTGGTATGGGCGGTTTCCTATGTACAGGCTGTTCTTGTAATCACCCACGACGGTCCCGCTCATGCTGATTGCTGATCCGAAGACCGTGGTGCCCACCAGTGCCATCAGAACAGCTTCCTCCTTGTTCATTCCCATCGGGGTGTTTAGGAACACTAGGAGCAGCATTAGCAGCACTATGAAAGAGGTCCCGGAAACGGGCTCAATACCTGTCTCGCCCATTACCCTGACCGCTATAGCACCCAGAAGGAAAGTGGTTGACAGGAGGATGACGGAGAAGATCAAGGATGGGATTACCGGGTAACCGCCCAGTACGAAGATTAGGGAGATGGCGAAGAAAGAGATGGCCATGAAAATCGGGATGTGATAGAGTGGCCATTCGTACCACCCCTTTCCCTCTACGAACTCCTCCCCCTGCTCACCGGAGAAGGCCTGTACTATGTCGCCGAAGATCCCTGCGAATACCGGTGTCATCTTCAGGAGCCCGAGGAGACCTCCACCTAGTATGGCGCCGATTGCGACTGTGCGCACTATCGATCCGAAAGCCTTCCACTGGACGATTGGGTAGTATGGATCAGATGACGAGTCACCGTACTCGGTGATGTTGATGTAGACCCCCAGCTCCGGGTCGTAGACTGGGACGTCCTGCAGTACTACAAGGGGTATCAGCCAGAACCAGGCCAGCAGTGCGCCGAGATTGACCAGGAGAGCGGCCCTGAACTTCATGAACCAACCTATTGCAAATAGCGTGGGGCTGAGCTCGATCCCCAGGAAGGTGTAGGACATCGGATTGCCTTCCTCGTAGGCCGTGATGCCGCCGTAGTCGGCGTAACCCTCTGGCTCTAGCTTGCTTGGCTGGTGGATCCAACGCTCAGTGTATATGGAGGCAAGGCCCCAATTCTCCAATGAGAGCGTCTCTGCGAGCCAGTCTAAGATGCTGCTTGGCATTCCGGCAATCTTCTTCGACCAGCGTATTGGGTAGTCGATTACGAACATGAAGCCCATGGTGATAACAGTCCAGAGCCCGACTGTCTTGAGTGACTCGCGAGCGGCCTCTGCTGAGCCCGCATTGACATCCGAGGCTATGTCGAGCATCTTCAACGTGGCTTCGAAGCCTGGCATGGGGAGGGGATCCTCAACCAACCAGACCCTCCTGAATATGATGAAGTACATCACACCCAGGAATCCTGCGAACATGGAGGCGATGATACCCACGAATGCAAGGTTGAGTGTATCCACTGAGGTGAGTAAGTGGCCGTCGCCGACCTTGTAGTCATCGGAGTATGCCAAGAGGAAGATTGCTGGGAAGGTGAAGATGAAGCCAGTTGACGCGTGCGTGGCACCAGTGGTGGCGCTTGTTGCAATGTTGACCTCGGAGGGGGACCATTGGAGCGCCATCCCAAGCAAGTAGGCCACATACCACGCCGCTGATACTGCAAGGCCGATCTTCAACCCTATGTAGGCTGTGACCCCACTGAACACCGCGCCGATCAGAATGCCGATCAGGACCTTGCTTGTGTCCCAGTGGCTGATCTCAAAAGAATCAGTTAGGTTTTTCTCCTCGAGATACTGCTCCAGCAGCCCTGTGTTGAGGTTGTTGTACATATCCTCGTCCAACCAAGTAAGGGTCCCCCCCTCTATGGCCTCCAGCCCAGAGGCTGTGACGGGTTGGCGGTAAGCTGAACGGTCTACTTTGGACATCCTTGGTGAAAGGGCCGAAGATACGCGCTTATACTTCACGTGTGCGGAGGGTCCCTAAAGGTGGAAAGTCAAGGCTAGTGATCCCTGCTGATCTTGTACCTTCCCATGGCTTCCATCCACTGGATTTCCCGGCCCGACTGCAGGTTGAGGCCCTCTTCGGCAGGGAGGATCAGGTTGCTGTACGTCTTGTTGTCCATCGCGTGTACCTCGTTCCCCTCAATATGGGTGATGATGGCCGAGCCCTTCTCGATCATCGGGATCTGGATGGTATCAGTGACAGTCCCGACATGGGAGCGCTTCTGACGAGTGAATATGTCCTCGAGCTCGATGCGCGCCTTGGCAGAGCCGTGCTTGCCTGGTTTGGACTTTGTCATGCTGAGTATCTTGTAGGCACTTTCGTCAATGGCAACGTACCTGCCGACCTTAAGGGTCCGTATCTCGGCCCGTGTGGTGCCTGGCATGATACGATACTAGGCAGGTCACTTATCATCATTGGGTTTTGGCCCCGAGCCGGATGCCGGGAGGCCCCGGCCCGGGGTTATGTGTGACTGATTACTCAGTCTTCCTTGCGGCGACCCATCAGGGCAGCGCCCATCAGTGAGACAACTGCAACCAGCGATGGGAATCCTGGAGTGAATCCTGGATCCGCTTGGGCGTTGAGCTCCTTGTCCGCCTCGGACCTGCTGTCCGTGGTGTCGAGCGCATCGCACAGGCCATCACCGTCGAAGTCAGATGGCTTCGAGGTCGGTGACTTGCTGTTCGTGCCACATGCTTCCTCGTCTGTATCGAGGTAGCCATCGCCGTCGTCGTCGGTGTCTGCCTCATCACCAGTACCATCGGTGTCGGTGTCAGCGTACTCCCCATCATCCTCAGGGAACGGATCCAGACTGTTGTCAACTCCGTCGCCGTCAACGTCGGTGTCGGAGTTGTCGCCGATTCCATCGCCATCCATGTCCGCCCACTCAGCGGGGTTCAGCGGGAAGGCGTCCAAGTCGTCGTCGTAGCCGTCTCCGTCATCGTCGGTGTCAGCGTTGTCACCCACAGTGTCGTTGTCACTGTCCATCCACTCGCTGGCATCCATTTCGAATGCGTCCAGCGGGTAGTTCGGTGTCACGTCGCCGTCGATGTTCGGGTCCGAGTTGTCGCCAATCCCGTCGCCGTCCGTGTCCACAGACTCGGTGGCATCGTACTGGAAGTCATCGATGGAGTCTATGACGCCGTCGTTGTCGTCGTCAATGTCATCCCCGTCACCACAGCCGTCGCCAGAGGTCTCCGTCTGGTCCTCTGGTAGGATGGTGCCGCAGTCTCCGTCGTTGTCCGACCACTCACTTGGGTTCAGTGGGAACAGGTCCGTTGTGTCGGGCACGCCGTCGTTGTCGTCATCGGTATCGCTAGTGTCGTCCGCTCCGTCGTTGTCAGAGTCCAAGGAAGCGTCAGCGTCCATGTCGAACTGGTCGTTCGTGTTGTTTACGCCATCGCCATCGGTGTCGTCGTCACTGTTGTCGCCGATCCCGTCGCCATCTAGGTCTGCCCATTCTGTTGGGTCCCATGGGAACGAGTCGTTCAGGTCGTTGACGCCATCGCCGTCATCATCGCTGTCGGCGTTGTCACCAATGCCGTCACCGTCGAAGTCGGCGTGCTCTGTTGGGTCCCATGGGAATAAGTCCCATGTGACATAATCTCCGAACCATCCGGGGTTGGTGGCGTCAGCCGGGATATCTCCACTCGCCAATTGCAGGTTGAAGAACTCGTCCCACGACAGGTTGCCGTTATCATCAGAGTCAAACAACAACGATTCCGCCAATGTGTCATTCCACTCGTCCTCTGTGTAACCTAGCCCCATGACGAAGAACACGTATGCCTCCATCTCAGAGATCTCGCCATCGTCGTCCCAGTCCATGAAGTTGAACAAGTTCATGGAGCAGTAGTTGACGTCGTCAAACCAATCTGAAGCAAAGCAGTCAACTACTAGGTTGACGAAGCCGTCCTCGTCAAGGTCCCAATCCAAGTTGTCGCAGATGCCGTCGTAGTCCATGTCGACGGGAGTCTCGTTGGCGTCGAGCGGGTTGGAGCCGCATTCTTCCTCTGCGTCGTCCCACCACATGTCGTTGTCGTCGTCGAAGTCAGCCAACTGGCTGCATCCAGCACCAACGTCATCCGGGATTCCATCGCCATCGAAGTCCGTGCTGATGCACGCGTCCAATGGGGCGATGTCATCCTCGTCAGCGACCCCGTCGCCGTCGTCGTCAGTGTCAGCTTGCATCTCGACGAGGGTGTCAGGCAGGTTGATGTTGTCAATCCAAGCCTTGTCTTGCCCTCCATCAATGACGAAGTCCTTGTAGAACTCAAAGGTGATCGTGTGCTGACCGGGTGTGACAGCTATGGTGGCCATACCAGAGTCCTCTCCACAGACTGACCAGGCGTTCATGCCGTCTACCAGTACCCTCAGGCCGTCCCAGACGCAAGAGCTCTGGAACTCGGAGGATACGATGTACTGGAACGTCACGTCTCCAGCAGAGGCGAAGAACGCCAGGTCTATCGAGGATGTGGACGACTGAACGCCCACGTTAGTCGACTCTAGGCTGAAGTTGCCTTGGATCGAATCAGTGGTGAACGCCCACGGGAAGGCAGAGATGTTGTTGTCCCAGCCGGATCCGTTGGCAAGCACGCCTGACTCGAAGTTGAAGGAGCCGCCTGCTTGGACAGCGTATGTCCAGTCGGGGATCCCATCACCATCCGTGTCGACAGCTTGGGTCTGGTCGTAAGGCCAGAGGTCGACATCGTCGAAGTAGCCGTCGTTGTCGTCGTCTGGGTCTCCGTTGTCGCCCCATCCGTCGCCGTCTGCGTCTGACCACTCATCTGGGTTGTTTGGATGCGAGTCGACATCGTCGTCGTAGCCGTCGTTGTCGTCGTCGGGGTCGGAGTTGTCACCGATTCCGTCTCCGTCGTCGTCTTTCCACTCCGTTCCGTCAAGAGGGAACGGGTCGTTGATGTCGTAGACGCCGTCGCCGTCGTCATCAGTGTCCTGTATGTCGCAGATTCCGTCACCGTCGGTATCGACAGTCTCGTCACCCTGGTCAGGGCACGGGTCGGATGCGTCATCCAAGGCGTCACCGTCATCGTTGTCGTCCTCTATGTTGCAG
>Ga0208408_1000160_pt1 | contig 48373 bp, 61 predicted proteins | sample ETNtaG_4_FD_185776 | JGI IMG/M metagenome (GOLD analysis project Ga0208408, IMG submission 185776) | Marine microbial and viral communities from oxygen minimum zone, Eastern Pacific Ocean - ETNP201406SV67 (SPAdes) (version 2) | ecosystem: Environmental > Aquatic > Marine > Oceanic ... | reverse complement strand
TAGAAGTTCAGGTCGTGTACTTGCAATGATAATCTCATTTCCATCTGCTATCTTGAATTTCATGTGGACAAGTTTGGTTGGAAGTTCTTCGTAGATTATCTCGGCGTCTGCTATTGTTGTTCCAGTTACCCAATCATAGTTGTTTGGTCTCGTTGCTAGGTAAATTGAATCATTCTTCCACAGTTCTATGAATGTAGATTGTGTTAACGCTCGGTATTCTTCCGAGTCGGTTCTGTAATAGTTATCAAAGTCACAACTGAGTCCCAAGCTTTTCATGATCTGTATCATTTCTGCTTCAAGATCATCGAGTGCATCCTTGCACAGGTCAAGAAACTTTCCTCTTTCCGTTTCTCGCATTCTTATGCCATGTTTTTTTTCAGTGTAGAGCTCTACTGGTAAACCGTTTCTATCGATTCCAATTGGAAAGTAAACATTCTTTCCGTTCATACGTGCTGTTCTCGAAATCATATCAATTTGAGAATAATGTGCTGCAGCACCAATGTGCCATGGTCTACCTGAAGGATATGGTGGAGGAGTATCTATCGTATAACCGTCAGCATCTGCTTGAAATTCGTAAAGTTTTGAATTCTCCCATTTTTTTCTAATCTCTGATTCAATCTTGGGATCCCATACTTTTTCTTGGATTTTTGGGTCCATATCTAAAGTGAATTAAGGATACTTGCCAATTTGGTATCATTTTCAGTAATACCTGAAGCGTCATGCGTCATCAGGTCAACAACTATCTTGTTGTATACGTTGAACCATTCCGGATGGTGGTTCATCTTTTCAATATGCATAGATGCCCTAGCCATGAAGCCAAATGCCTCGTTGAAATCAGAAAATTGGAATTCTTTATGGAGTTTACCCTCTACGACTGACCATCCTTCCAAACCTTGAAGTGCTGTTTGTATCTGCTCATCTGAAAGTTTAGTCAATCCCATGCAGAAGCATTGTATGGTTAATTAATAAATTATCTAGATTATATAATTAGAATCATGAATGCGCAATTACTTACAGAAATGCAGAATGCGGTAAAAGGCACTGTCACAGAGAAGAGAATAGGAGTTGCATTTTCAGGAGGTGTTGACAGTACTTTGCTGGCAAAACTTGTCAAGGATATGGGGTATGAGACACATCTGCTAACAATTGGGTTTCATGATTCACACGACATCAATTTTGCCAAGGAAGTAAATGAAATACTAAATTTGCCACACAGTATTTCAGAGATTGATCCTGAAAAATTCAAGGAGATCACTGATAAAATTCATCAATTAATCAAGTCGGATAATCTCTCATGGAATGAAAATTCTATTGCATTTTACTATGTTGCAGAACTTGCACAGAAGAATGGATTGAGTATGGTTGTTACTGCTAATGGTATAGATGAATTATTTTGTGGTTATAATTCATACCGTGAGGCAATTGAAACAGGTGAAGATGAAGTTGAGAAAATGATGAATAATAAATTAAAAAATGAAAAAGAAATGATGATTGCAGTCAATGCAGTTACTGCAGAATTTGGTGTAAGAATGATCCAACCATTTCTATCACCAAATTTTATAGATCATGCAAAGAAAATTCCCATCTCTGAAAAAATTCACGGTTCAGATGATATGAAGCGAAAACATCCTGTTCGTGAGTTGGCTATGGATTATGGTGTACCAGAAATTGCTGCACAAAAACAGAAAAAAGCATTACAGTATGGTACTCAAATACACAAATCTTTGTTAAAAGCTAGGAAAACTTCTTAGAATTTACTTTAACATGTCTCTCTACATTATCAATTATTGATAGTGATGCTCCAAGATGGTTTTTTGCAACAAAGACTGATTTTATTTCCTTATCTGAAAGAATAGATGAAACAGCCTTATCATTTTCTAATGCATACATAAAGTTGATTCCTTTCTTATGTGCGGCAAATGCAACCCTTTGCACATCTCTATACGCCTTGATTCGTGGTATACCTTTTTTGATTAATGCTTCTAACACGAATTCAGCAAAGATTTGTCCCTTTGTTATGTGAAGATTTTCTTGTACACGCTTTGTATCAACCTGAAGGTTTCCAATTATTTTGGTCATAGTTTCTAGCATTTCATCCAGTAGAATAGATGTCATTGGTAGAATGAATCGTTCATTTGCAGAATTTGACAAATCTCTTTCATGCCAGAGCGGAATGTTCTCAAAGGATGTACTGATTTGACTTCTTAGAAGTTTTGATAAGGATGAAATTCTTTCACTTTTTATTGGATTTCTTTTCGTGGGTACTGCACTGCTTCCCATCTGACCCTTCTTGAAATGTTCCGAAACCTCAGCAATTTCTGTTCGTTGTAAGTTTCTAATCTCTATAGCGATTTTTTCCAAAGTTGCTCCAAGCAACGCTAATTGAAAAATATATTCAGCATATCTTTCTCTAGGAATAATTTGTGTAGTGACCTTTGCTGGATAAAGTGAAAGCTTTCTAGCTACACGTTCTTGAACTCTTATTGCATTTTTACCCATTAGGGATCCTGTTCCAACCACCCCAAGTGTCTTACAGATAAGAATTCGTTTCTTTATCTCATCCAATCTTTCAAGATGGGTTGACATTTCCGAAGCCCAGTTCGCGAACTTTAATCCAAACGAAATAATACTTGCATGTTGACCATGTGTTCTTCCAACAGCTGGAACACTCTTATGTTTTACAGCATTTTTTGCAAGAATTAACGATAGTTTTGAAACCTTTGGCTGAATAATTTTAATGGCATCTCTCATTTGCATCGAGTTACTTGTATCGACTAGATCGTTCGATGTTAACCCATAATGTATCCACGGTCTTGATTCTGTCTTACATTTTTCCGCTAGTGCTTCTACCAATGCAGCAGTATCGTGATCACTTTTAGATTCTAACTGTTTGATTCTTTTGGCAGTAATTTTTCCAGATTTTGCTATTCTGGATATATCTTTTGCAACAGAAGCAGGAATCAATCCTATTTCGCTTTGTGATAATGCAGCTGCAGCTTCAATGTCTAATTGGTAATCAATCTTTTTTTGTTCCTTAAAAATTTCCAGCATTTCCTTTGTACCATAACGGCCAGTATCTATAGGTAAAATGGACACAATTATTTCCAGTTTATTCTAGAAATAAATCTATGTCTTACTAGTAAACAAAATTCGAGTTTGCGCCATCAAAATTGATTACTGCACCAGAAAGATATTTGATATCATGTTCAACTATTGATCTTACAAAATTGCCAATTTCTTCTGGCTTTCCAAGTCTTTTCATTGGGAGAGTTTCAGCAAATGCTTCAACATCATCAATTAGTTCTTTTGTTCTATCAGTTTGGATTGGTCCTGGTGCTATATTGATACAACTTATTTGTTTTTTTGCAAACTCTTTGCTAAGAATTTTAAAGACACTAGAGAAAGCGGAGCGATAAGCACTTGAAATGATTAATTTTGGGTTGGGTTCTTTTATCACATTAGAAGACATGAGAAACACGTATCCATTGTCATTGATTTTGATCTTTTGCAAAAGTAAACAAAAGCCTAGAAACAATTGGTTATGGTAATGTTTCCAATCATCTTGGGTTACAGAAAAAAATTCTTTTGGCTCAGGTCCACCCGTGTTTAGTACCAAGATATCAACTTCATTATGTTTTTCAGCAAAATTTGAAACACTTTCTAAATTTGATGTATCCAATTCGTTCTTTGAGGTAGCTATTACGTCACAGCCTATTGATTTCAGAGATTCAGCAATTGCCTTACCAATTCCTCTTGATCCTCCTAAAACTATGGCAGTTTTCATAAATGTCTTACAAACTCATTTCATTTTAATCTAATTATGATTTAAATTGTCAAACAATAATTCAAAACTACATGTCTAATTTCAGACCTAAAAAAATTGGAAATATGAGATATCAGATAGATGCAGATTCTTCTAAAGGAATGAAAGTACCTGTAACAATTTATGCGGATGAAAAATTATTGGCCAAAATGATGACTGATAGGACAATTCAACAAGCTGTGAATGTATCCACACTTCCTGGAATTCAAGAACATGCAATAGTTTTACCCGACGGTCATGAAGGATATGGTTTTCCTGTTGGAGGAGTTGCTGCTATGGATGCAGAAGAAGGAATGATTAGCCCTGGAGGTGTAGGATATGATATCAATTGTGGTGTTAGACTTCTTAGAACTAATTTAACAGAAGGTGATGTTAGACCCAAACTAAAAGATCTTGTAAATGATCTTTTCAAATCAATTCCTTCAGGTGTTGGTTCTAAAGGAGCTATCCGACTAAATCCTTCAGAACTAGATGAAGTTTTGGTTAGAGGAGTAACTTGGGCAATTGATCATGGGTATGGTATAAGCGATGATGCAAATGTATGTGAAGAAAGTGGGCAAATAGCAAATGCTGATCCTAACAAGGTATCTGAGCGTGCTAGAAAAAGAGGTGCACCACAGTTAGGAAGTCTTGGTTCCGGAAATCATTTTCTTGAAGTACAAAAAGTTGCAGAGATTCATGATGAAAAGGCAGCAAAGGCAATGGGAATTGAGAAAGATAGTGTTACCATATTGATTCATTGTGGTTCACGAGGATTTGGTCATCAAATATGTAGTGATTATCTTAGAATTTCTGAACAGGCACAAAAAAAATACAATATTCAATTGGCAGATAGAGAACTTGCGTGTGTTCCCAATAAATCTGAAGAGGGAGAGTCGTATAGAGCTGCAATGTTTGCAGCACTAAATTTTGCCTGGAGTAATAGACAAATGATTTCCCACTGGACAAGAAAATCTTTTGAAAGGGTTTTCAAACAATCAGAATCCGATCTGGATATGAAACTAGTCTATGATGTGGCACACAACATAGCAAAAGTGGAAAAACATAAAATCGCTGGAAAATTAAAATCAGTTGTGGTTCATAGAAAAGGAGCTACCAGAGCATTTCCTGCAAATATGGAAGATGTGCCCTCAAAGTATCGTGATCTCGGTCAACCAGTTTTAGTACCAGGCTCAATGGGAACAGGAAGTTGGATACTTTTAGGACAAGAAAATTCTATGAATACAAGTTTTGGTTCCACAGCACACGGTGCAGGAAGAATGATGTCCCGCTCAAAAGCAAGGCGAGACTTTAGTGAATCTGAGGTTAAAAAATCTCTTAATGATAAAGGAATTTTTCTAAAATCATTAACACGTGATGGAGTGGTAGAAGAAACACCACAAGCTTACAAAGACGTTGATGCGGTAGTTAATGTGTCACATGAACTTGGAATTGCTACAAAAGTAGCAAAATTAGTACCAATAGGTGTTATCAAAGGATGACTGAAGAAGATAAAGATCTAGAAATGCTCAAGGCTAAACGCTTGGCTGAAATGCAAAAAAATATTTCCTCTCAACAGAAACAAGAAGATTCTAACGTGCCACAAGGAGAACAGAAAAAAAATGAGCCTACTCCACGCGAGATTGTTGTTCAACAATTAGGCTATAGAGGATTAGAAGTTTTAGGTAATGCAGAATATCAATTCCCAAAGGAAACACAGATAATTATACTAAAACTAGCTGAATTAATTTCATCAGGAAGTGTTACAGAAACACTTGAGGGTGGTAAGTTATTGGCTTTATTTAGAGGTGTTGGGATTAACGTCAGAATGAAAAACAAAATTAATGTAGAGAAAGATGGAAAATTTGTTTCACTTTCTGATAAACTTAGGATCAAAGAATCTTCAGTAAAAGATGATTAGATGCCTACATTTGAAATAAGTACAACAACATTCGATGAAGATATATCAGTAATTCAAGTAGCTCTGACTAAAATTGCCGCTATTTGTGATTTTGAATCGGAGTTTAAGATTGCAGAACCAGTTTCAAGATTTGGATGGACATTTTTTCAAATATTAATACAACAAGAATTGTATTTTGGAATCAGTGATAAATTTTCAGATATGATCAAAAAATGTAAGGGGGATAAAGTGAACGAAAAATTCGTAAACTTTTTGATTCGTTATTTTGATTCATGCGGTTGTAAAGTTAGAATTAAATGGATATCAGATTAAACTCTTCTTCCACGCTTACCACCTTTCCTTCTAGTAGTATCATGTGGAATAGGCGTGACATCATCAATACGTCCAATTTTGAAACCACCTCGGGCAAGTGCTCTAATTGCTGCTTGAGCACCAGGTCCAGGAACTCTTGAGCCAACACCTCCAACTGCCCTTACTTTGATATGTAATCCAGTAAAACCTTTTGTCTTAGCAGCATCAACCACAGCCTTAGCAGCTTTCATTGCAGCAAATGGTGAAGACTCGTATCTTGCAGCATTGACATGATGACCACCTGAGCTAATTGAAACTGTTTCAGCTCCAGTAAGATCAGTAATGTGGATGATTGTATTATTATAACTACTGTAAATATGCGCTATTCCCCATTTTTCTTTACCTTCAGTTTTGACTTCAGGCTGTACTTCAGTTTTTACTTCAGCTTCAGTCTTTACTTCAGCTTCAGTCTTTACTTCAACTTCTACTTCAGATGGGGTTTCTGTGACGGGAGAATCCACATTTTCCTCTTTTTCAACAACAGCTTCTGTTTCAGACAATGCATACAGACACTTGAAGGGGTTTAAAAAACATTCACAAATACAATTTTTTCTATATTAGCCAGTTATCGAAAATGATGCCATCCCTTATCTTTTATTTTCATAAACCTGCCATTTTTTTGTAAATACACCCCATTACCTTTTGTCACATATCCAATTTCATAAAGTTGAATGTGGTGAATTTTTGCATATTTTTTAATTTTTGTTAGGTTAGAGGGATTTACAGTCGCAATAATCTCATATTCTTCTCCTCCATTAAAGATCAGGTTCATAGCACTCAGTCTATTAACAGCAGCAAAATCAAAAATGTCTGCTTTTGCGGGAACGTTTGTGATAATAAATTTCCGTTTACTTTGTCTTGCCAACTCCTCTAAAGTTGTAGATAATCCATCACTTGAATCCATAGATGATGAAAAATAATTTTTATTTTTTAATCCAAACATTAATCTAGAATTTGGGTTTATTACTGCATTTTTTGCTTTTATTCCAAAACTTTGAGAATATTTTTTCTTTCTTTGTAGAATGGAAAGACCTGCAGAAGAGTATCCAAACGGTCCAGAACTAATTATAATATCATTCAGTTTGGCTCCTTTTCTTTTTATGATTTTATTTGTGATGCCAAAAAGTGTAAAACTAATCGAGATTTCTTTGCCTTCATTGGTATCTCCACCTAGAATTTTTATGCCAAATTCTTTTGATGCTTTCCCAAAACCAAGAGCTAAATCTTCTATCTTCTTTTTTGAAAGTTTTCTTGGTAAAACTACTGAAACAATACCAAAAATTGGTTTGACTCCTTTTGCAGCAAAATCACTTATACAAGAAATAATACTTTTTCTTGCAATATATTGTAGTCCTACATTCTTTGGCATGTCGGTACTTTCTACTAATGTGTCTATTTTTAAAACAAAATATTTTTTCCCGCTTTTGAAATATTCTACATCTTCTGATACAAATTTATCATTTAACGTACTCTGAAAAATATCAATTATTTTTTTTTCAGTTAATCTGCTCATAACTTTGTTTAATTAATTCTTTAGTTTCTTGATGAATGTTTCTACTTTTTTCTAGACTTTCCGACTCTATTGACATTCTGATAATATCTTCGGTGTTAGATTTTCTTATTAAGATCCAAGTATTTTCATCAACAATCACCTTAATTCCATCAATTGTTTGTATTTCATTATATCTTTCATTCAGGTTTTTGTAAATAGTTTTCATAACTTGATCTTGATGTTCTAGTTTACACTCTATCTTATCTCTGATTATATGATATTTTTCCATGAAGTTTAACATATCATGAAATGTATCTTTCAATATCATAGATGAAATAAGACCACTCGTTAGAATTCCATCACGGCAATGATTAAAATCAGAAAATATGAAACCACCACTACTACCCTCGCCTCCTACTTGAGATTTAGTTTCAAGCATCTTCATACTAACGTTGGATTCTCCAACTTTGGAGCGGAAAACTTTACCGCCTTTCTGTTTTATGTACTTCTCAATTGATATGCTTGTATCCTGACTGAATACAAAATTTTTATAACCTAATTCTAGTGATTTGATTACGCCCAGTCCTAATGTAACATCAGGATTCATTTTTTTACCATTTAGTACAACTACAAGTCTATCAGCATCTAAATCAAAAGCAAATCCTACATCTCTACCGTTAGTACTTGATATTAGATCTTTTAATGGGTTTGTTGTAGGATCTGGTCCTCTGGAACTTTTCTCTAGATCATCATTTATTGTAATCACATCACAACCAATTTCTTCTAATAATTTTGCAACAATAGTTTTTGCTGCCCCACCGCCAACATCAATAGTTATCTTAGGAACACCAGATATTTTTCCTATGATTTTTTTTACATCATTGATGTAATTGGATTTGATAAAGTATTCAGAACCAATTTTTGATTTATTGTGAATTTGTTTACCTACAACTAGGTGTAACTGTTCCTCATTGAGACCCTTACCATCAATAATCATTTTTAATCCATTCCATTCGATTGGGTTGTGTGATGAAGTAATTTCTATGCCTGCACCATATTTCCTTGCTTCACGAAATGCTATAGGAGTTGGTGCTATTCCCAAATCATAAACATCTATACCAGATTCTATGAGACAATCTTTAACGGTTTTTAGTATAACATTACCTGATGGTCTAGTATCAGTTGCAACAACACATTTCTTTGATTTTATTAACGCAGAGAAATTATTTGAGAATTTCAAAATATCAGGTAATGTTAAATCTTTACCAAAAATACCTCTAATTCCAGAAACTGATATTTTCAATGTTTAAACTTAGATAGGCTTTTTATAAACTCTGAGTGCAAATGATTAGCGCCTCGATAGCTCAGCCTGGTAGAGCGAACGCCTCGTAAGCGTTAGGTCGCGAGATCGAATCTCGCTCGAGGCTTTTTAATATTTTAAAACAGTTTATGCTATGATAAATTAATTCTAGATAACGGATGATTTTCTAAATCAGTTTTCAAAGGTTTCAATATCTTCTTCAAGATCTTTTCCAAGATCTTTCCACCATTCTGTAGTTTCTTTAGACATTGCTCCCATCGATTACCTTGTTTAGTCCTTTATAGATCTGCCGGTTCGTCCATTAATTATTGCTGATCGTAATTTTATTTTCTTTTTCTTTTTCTCATATAGTTTCTGTATACTATTATTGTTAATGCACCACCTGCACAGCCCCAAAAGACTGGCCAACGAAGTTCCGATTCACCCATTCCAAGGAATGAGTAAATTGTTCCACCGATTAAAATCAAACCAATAATTTCAAGAGCTTTTGACAATTCATATTATAATAATTAAAAAGATATATTGTTTTACAATTACAGATATCCATGGATAAATATCTACTAGTGGTTATGGGTATATTGATGATTGGGATACCGATAGCATTTGTATCACCCACAGGAGAGATAAGGGATCAACCATTTATTCCATTATTTTATGTCTCTATTGGCGGTATCATTGTAATTATTGTTTACAGTTCTTATAAACAAAAGAAAGAAACACAAAGAGCTAATAGAGAAAGAAGACGAAAATCAAAAAAGTAGTTTTACATTTCTAATCCAAAAGATTCTGCAACATCTGCAAATTTTTTGTATTGTTCAAGATATTGCTTACCTTTAGAAGTAATTACAAATACATTCCTTCCATCATACTCGATTTTATTGACCAAACCAGCTCCAGTCAAGTTGCTTACAAATCTCTCTAATCTTGAATGGGAAAGATTAGCCTTTAAAAGTAATGATGTAGTTTTGATCCCTTGTTGTCCAGATTCTTCTGTAGCTGTCAGAAGATCAGCCATAATTTGTATGCTAGTTCGATAAACAACCATTATCCTTAATCACATCATCTCTGATATAAGAATATAACTGTAAAATTGGATCAAATACATATAATCTTAATTTTACTCTTTAACAATGTCCTCTGAGTATAAAGTCAATTGGTTCAATGATTTCCTTGGCGTTGCTTATCGATATTATGATTTACGAATGAATGTAGTTCCACTATTTTCTGATTTTAAGGATGCGTCAAAATTTTGGCGTGAAACTGTTCATTGGTGGATCGATCATTCTATTAAAATTCGCTTTGTTGAAATAGAAAATGATTACTGGTTCATAATGGGATCAGACTCTAAACGAGTTGAAAATAATTCATCTCTCTTCAAAATTTTGCCAAAATCCAATTATTATGAGAGATTTAAAAAAGGTCATGATGGGGAAGCATATCTTCGATTGGGTGTATATACAAAGAAATCTAAAAAAGATGTAAAAGATGATGCTGTCTGTAGTTGTAGCCATGTGAAGGAGGATCACGGAGAAGAAGATGATGATAGTTGCTTATATGAGGATTGTAATTGTAAAAAATTTGAAAGTTTCCAAGTAAACTTGCTGAAAAAGAAAAAGACAGTAACAGATATCAAATTTCTTACGGAAAATGAAATAAAAGATGATGTGCTTGCTTGGAACTGTTTTTCAACCAATAAATATAATCAAGAAAAAGAATCCTCTGACGAATAATTTATTTTTCTGAAGGCTCAACCCTTACATGTTCACCAGGATAAAACTCCGCAAGTTTTCGTGAATAACATCTACCACACAAAAAACCATCCATTTTCCATTCTTCCATTGGGACATAACTAAGTTCCATCTCTGTATTACATAGTGAACATTTACGATGCCCTTTCATCAATCACATTTTTGTACTGATTATAAAAACTATTTTAAATCTCTATTGATTTTTTATACAAAATCCATATTTGTTATATAGAAGTTTTTTTTATAGATTAACGGTAGAATATCTGGTCATTGTAAACCTCCTGCAAGAATTTACTTGGCTGGATGTCTACCTTTATTTAGAATTACTTGATTAAAGACCAGAAATTGTTTTTTTGATATTGCTTATTTCTTCAGATTCTAAACTGATGTAATGTTCAATTACTTTCTTCATTTCATAATTGTAAATACTTTTTGAGAATAGGTTATGAGGTGAATTGTTTACTTTTTCTAATTCTTCTCCTAAATCACGACTAGCTAGTACTTGGTCTACAATTTTATCTGTTAGTCTCAGAATTCTTTTGAATAATGAAACATTTCTAATCATACTTTCTAGTTTAGAAATATCATTATCAAAATCATCTTTTGTCTCTAAAATATACTCATGAATAATTTTTCCAGTTACTCCTACAAAAAATATTGTTGAATATCGCTTGAATGGATGTGTTTTATTCTTTGGACCGTATTCAAGTTCATTTTTAGCACATTCCATGATTAGAGTTGGGAACAAGAAAATCCTGTAGTCATCCATAAGTTCTTCAGTAAAGATTTTTTCATATTCTGCTCCACCTGGAAGAAATTTGGAAATTGATTGGTATGCACCAGAAGGATTCTGTTTGAAATATGCAACATAAGTTTGAATGGCATCTTTTGAGGCTAATTTCTTTTTATGATTTTCTGGGAGGTATTGATTAAAAATTTCATTACCTTGGAATTTTGCTCTCTGACCAGCATCAAGTCTATAGTCCCAAGAACCTGATTGATATTCAAAAAAGTATCCTGTTCGTGTATCTATCTGATAACTAATAGATTTCCAGTAATCCTCTAGCGCTACAAGATCCTTACCTTTTACTGCATTTTGGGAATTGCTAAATCTTGTGATACTTTTTTGTTGTTCTTCATCATCCGTTTTAATTACTTTTAATTGGATTTCAGCGTCTAGGTTTTTTGTTTTCTTGGACACATCAAGTATTCCGTGTGATGTTTGAGCACCATTAACAATTATTGGAGAATCACATTCAATCTTTCCTTCTAGATCATTAAAGTCAACACAGGTCATCGTTAGTCCGTTATTGTATTCGGCAAATCTTTCAGGACATTCCTCTAATGTCTTTCTAATTCCCCTATTTACTTTCATTCTATGACCTAAATGATGTCGAATATTGTTATCAAGAATGTACTTGTTTCTATCTACTAAATTTGCTATTTCTATTCCCTTTACTGTACAATAAAAAATATTATTTCTTTGGTAACCATCAAGATAATTTATAGTAGCTTTATGTCCTTTTTCAGGTTTCATTTTTCGTTCAGATAAAATTTGAACAGTTTGTGCCAAATCTATAACACGAACAACATCACATTCGTATTCAGCATATTGTTCAGTGACATATACTAGGTTTATTTTTACATTTTTTTGATTGATTTCATTCCAAAGATATGATAGATCGTCACGTTTGATCCTTGACTGTTCTGCGTTTTTAAATCGCTCAACGTCTTTAACAAATTTATCAATCATACCGATGTTGTGAGATTCTCCAAATTTTGACTGGACAAGAGTAATTTCTTTTTTATCTTCATATCGTAATACGGCATCTATTCCACAGTCATCTGGACCATCAATAATTGCATTCTCTGCATTTTCAACTGTTTCCTCGAAAACTTTAGTCAGCATCCAGATAAGATAATCATGGCCTTTCTGAACAGTATTGGTTGCTTCACTGGTAGCTTCTTTTATTGAATCTTCTACAGACCTAGAAAAACCTTCAAGTGGTTTTTTTTCTGAGAGAATAAGACGCCCTTCTTCACTAAAAAGGCGGATGTCCGCTACTCTAGAGGGCAAATTCATCATTCGTCTTTCCTTCTCCTTATCAAGTAGTGGGTAATTATGAGATAACCCCATCACTAAGAATTCTTTGATTAGAGAAGCTGTTGAAGTTTGGATGAAAGAAATGGATGTAACATATCATGAAACTCTAACAGAAAAGAAGACCAGAGGAAGACCAAGAATTAAAAGGAAACGTGGAAGACCAAGAACGTGAATAAAAAAATCGGTATAGTAATTGGAGTAATTGTTTTGGGCATGATATTTGTTGTCTCAAACATAAATTTTGAAGAGCAAGCTGAAATCACCCAACCAGAAGAACCTGAAGAACCTGAAAATCTAGTACTAATGCCGGTAAAGGCTGCTCGTCCTGATTGTGGTCCAAATGATGAATGTTACATTCCAGCAAAGATTACGATAAAGCCTGGCGAAACAGTTTATTGGAAAAACCAAGACGCTGCATTTCATAGTGTAACAAGTGGTTTTTATGATGATCCAGATGGATTGTTTGACAGCGAATTATTAGATCCTGAAGATATATTTTCTTACAAGTTTACCGAGGAGGGAATTTATGATTATTATTGTACGCTTCATCCCTGGATGAAAGGCATTATTTTAGTAGAAAGGTGAGGGAGAGATTTGAACTCCCGACACTAGGCTTTGCAGGCCCATGCACTACCAGACTGTACTACCTCACCGTACAGAAAAAAATAACAAATGAGCAATTAACTCTTTAGATTAATATTTGTTAAATTGCTTCGAGGCTAATTTTATATCCTCTGCCTTAATCGTTTTCCTTCCTGCATGTGTTGACATATCTACTGCATTTTTGGCAATAGATTCTGCTATTTCCTCTATAACTCTTCTAAGCTCATTTGCAGACTCGTCACTAACACGCTCTGCCCCAGATTTTTTTAGAATTCTGTACATGGGGGAAAGTCCCAACTCTGACGATTTCATGATTATTTTTGTTTAAAGTATGTTAAAAAACCACTAGTAAAATAATTCAGATAGAATACTGATTTAAACAGCTTTAACTCATGACCGATCTAGTATAATCATGAATTGGATTTATGATGCCCATATCCATCTTTCAGATTTATCATACGAATCATATCTTCCATTTATTCTAAATTCTATGAAAAAAATTCATCTTAAAGCATGCTGTGTTTCGATGGACTACACTTCCGCAAAAACCACTTTAGAACTTGGAAAAAAAAGTGATCTAATTTTTCCTTTCATAGGCATACATCCTGAAAAAGCAAATGGCAGCACTGAATCAATATTAACACTCATTGAAGAAAATAAAGAACAGATTTCTGGCATAGGCGAAATAGGATTGGATGATACATATTCTGATTCCGATGAAGAGTTGTCAAGGCAGGAAGAAATCTTTAGAACACAGCTTTCATTGGCTGAAAAATTGAAAAAACCTGTTTCCATACATTCTAGGAAAACACTTGATAAGATTTTCAAGATTTTACCATCATACAACGTTACCAATGTTCTGTTACATTGGTTTGATGGAAATAAGAAACAGTTGCGTGATGCAATGGATTTGGGGTGTTTTGTATCGTTTGGACCAGTAATGGTTTATTCACAGGATAAGCAGGTATTGCTAACCAAAGCCGACAAAGATAAAATTTTAGTGGAAACCGATGGTCCAGTAAGATTTTCTAGATGTTTTGGTTACAAAGAGGCACAAGTTAGTTTTATCCCAAGCGTAATTTTTTCTGCATCAAAAGTATTGGGTGTCACATACAATGAGTTATCTGAGATATTAGAACAAAATTCCAAATCTTATCTTGATATATAGATATAAAAAACCCGCCAAATTCTTGAGGTTAGTGAATAGAATAAAGCGACTTTCAACGATGGTTTTAGATGATTATAAGGATCGGTTTGGAGATAGTTTTGATGACAATAAAAAAATCCTTAACGATGTATCCACAATTCGTTCTAAATCTCTCAAAAACAAGATAGCCGGATATATTACAAAATTAATTAAGAATGAAATAAGGAATAACGCTGAAAAGGAAAATCAACAGTCAAATCAAAAGACCACTGTTGATACGGAAGTACCTGTTGATACGGAAGTACCTGTTGATACGGAAGTACCTGTTGATACGGAAGTACCTGTTGATACGGAAGTACCTGTTGATACGGATAAAACAGAACCTACTGAATCACCAACAAAAGATACTGATACTAACGAGTAGTTTTCAATTAAATTATTGATTACTATAAAATTCATGGGTGGTGCGAAGAAATCATTTTCCACTGATAAAATATTACTAGAAAAAACTAACCTTACAATAACAGAGTTATTTGAACATCTTATTCAGATTAAATCTAGTGATACATTGGAATTTGATACAAATAATTTACTTGTGGCAATCAACGGAGTTGATTCATCTGTGTTAGATGGTTATAATACGAGTTTAAAGGATAATGATGTTGTAAGCATCATACCAATTATCCATGGAGGGAAACCTGATAGAATACAATTTGTATTATTAGGTTCAAATGTGGAGATGTTTTATATAAAATATAATAAAAAATTTGACTCTCAGTTTTTAGATCAAATAAGATCTCAACATCCATCTTTAATGATTCAGATCATTGACTCTAATTTTTTACTTGGAATAGATCACGTAAAAAAAATATTAGCAATTTCACTTAATGCACAGAAAAATCAGATTTTATTATCTAAGAAAATTGAAACAGATATTTTATTGCGGTTTGCTGGGACTACTCAAATATCATATGGAATCAAGACTGTAGGAAGAAAAACTAAAAAAGATTTTGTTATTATTGCACTTGGTAAAAAAACCAGTCTAAATAAACTTCATACTGAACTTAAACCTGATATTAACCCAAAACCACTTTCAAGGAGCAACGTATCATGTATTCAAAAACAATTTGGGATATCAAAAAAACAAATATCTGTGATTTCTTCAAAAAACCCATTAGAGGATATTCTTGTAGAAAGAGCAGCTATACTATTCTAAATTACGTTTTGCCTTTTCAAGACTAAATATTGTATTTTGTTTAAGAATTGACACACCTGTTTTATTGCCAAATATCTCAATTTGTATTACCCAGTCAGGATTTTCCAATGAAACTTTATTTGGAATAATTTTTGCTATCTCAGAAATTACTTCCATTGATGAAATATCTGAATTTCTATTTTCAACAGTTATTCTGTAGGAATCCTCTTTCTGAATAATATCTTTCAAATCTTCTACACTTTGTTTTATTTCGATAAGGCCAGTTACGGTAACGTGTTGAATTGGTATTATTCTTAGGCAGTATCTTATGGACCATGGCTCTTCATTTATTTTCTTTTTGACATAATCAACAAATTTTATCGGATCCATTTTTGTTTGAACCGTTAAAATACCTCTCATTCCTGTTTTGAGTACCTCTGAGCCTTCACAAGTATTGGCTTCTAAAATTTTCTTTATTTCAATTTCTGCTTCTGATTCAAGATTTCTTCCACATGTAACAACTAAATTCAATTTAATTCATAGATCTCCTTTTCTGAGACACTACCTTCTCTAACAATTTTTGCTTTGTCCCCATCAATTTCAACAATTGTAGATTCCCCTTTACTAATAATAATTCCACCATCTATCAATAGATCATAATTTGGGATTTTTGTTTCACATTCATTGGGATCAATTAATGATGTTTCATCGGAAATATTCGCACTTGTACCCACCAATACTTTACATTCTTTGAGAAGTGATAAGGCACATGTATTATCAGGAACTCTAACAGCAATTTTTCCCCCCAAACCCAAGGATTTTTGTATATCAGTATCTTTTACATTCAAAATCATAGTAATTGGTCCAGGCCAAAATTTTTCTGCGATTTTAGTAGCAAGAGAATTAAATTCAGCAATTTTTTCCAGCTCTTTTTTTGAATAACCTAATACAGGGAATGGTTTTGTTTTCTCTCTTTTTTTGATTTTATACAATAATGATACTGAGTTTTCATTATATGGATCACATCCAATACCATAAACTGTATCCGTAGGAAAAATCACAATCCCACCTTGTTTGACTGTTTGATATGCAGATTGCATATCTATATTATCGCATGAAATTCTCAAGATGCTACAAAACAGATAATACGATTCTAACTAAATAGTTAATCCAAAATCCTCTGAGAATTCTCGAAATGTTTTATACGCTAGAAGAAATTCCTTTCCTGATGAACTAATTTTATATTTACAGGATCTTTTGGAATCAACTTGCTCTAAGAGCCCTTGTGATACTAAATTACCCAGAATTGTTGAAATTCTACCATGTGAAATATTTGCCATTCTGATTAGGTGTGTAATGTTAGTACCATCTTGACTATCAGTATCCATCGTTGTACTAAGTATTTCACCAACAATTTTCATCTGTGTTCTATGTGATGGCATAATTATTTACACATATTTTCAGTATTGATACTGAATCATTTTTTTCAATATACTATAAAGACAAAAGAAATTGACAACAACAAATTCTCATGATTATGTACTATCATCCTTTAGTTCTGGGTCAAATTTCACCTTCTGCAATGGAATTCGTGATATTGGAATACCAAGTGAGGTTAATCCTCCAATTTTTATCACAATTGAGATTGCATATAAAATTGATTCTGGAAATACAAATGAATACCAGCTAACAAATTCACCTAACCCTAACAAACCCAAACCTATTGCGACAAAAAGCGTTGATTTTTTTCTTCCCTGTAAATATGATAACATGGTTTCAATTGAACCATATACCAGTAAAATGAATGATACCGCTCGTATTACATGTTCAACAGAAGCGAACGATACCAAAAATAATGGTAATACTCCTACCGAACGAAGATACTTTGATTTAGGGAAGAAAGTTTTGATCGTGTGAGAAAATGCAATAAACCAATACCCAATAGTTTGTATAGCAATTCCAATTGTTGTAATACCTCTATTAACATTACCAGTATGCGTTATTGTATCATCAATGATATATCCAAGCGCCAAAACTCCAAAACCAATTCCAATTGCAAAAAAAGCTATAGTCAGCCGAAACAGTGTTGGACTTCCAGTATTTTTGAATCCAATATATGAAATAACTCCAATTATTACACCCACACAAAAACCTATCAAATTCAGAATAATTTCAAATAAAAATTCCAATGTTGCTAACTTGTTAGCTGTTTTAAATAAGGTTTGAGAACAAGTTTTCTGACTTTATGATCAACATCAATCCCATTCCTCTAAACTACCTGCTGTTTGACCTTCTGTATTACCTGTATAATCACCAAGTATATCGGAATATGTAGATTCTGAGTGTGCAACATGCTTGATATATTCACCATAGCTAATTTCATAATCACATTTTTTACAAATAACTAGAGAAAAATCTGGTGTTAATTCTGCGGTTCCTTTGCATTTTGGGCATATAATTTTCATACACTAGATTTGAATTCTTATCTATTATTGGTATTGATTTGAAAAAAATAAAAGTAACTAGTTAATGGGAAAAGTATGTCTCGTGTATGTACTAAGTGTAAAAGTGAAATTCCAGATAATATAGAATTAGAACCACTTCAATCTACATACCCTTGCTGTCCCAAATGCTGGGATGAATGGAAGGAATATCGTGTCATGGTGATGAATGAAATGAGATTAGATATGTCACTAAAAGATCATAGAAAACTGTTAAAAAAGAACGAAAAGGTGTTTTTAGGTGTCATGACACCTGAAGGAGATGTCATTGATTATAGTGATGAAAAAAATAGAAAGCCAGAAGAGCCACCAGCCTAAACCCCTAACTCATTTTTTAACACATTTGGAATTAGAAGTATAATCTTTCGTTTTGCATCACTCTCCAATTTTCCAATAATCAGTTTTAAGGAATTGTTTATAATCATTTTTTTTGAATCTTCTAATGTGAAGTAAATTTCAAGCATACCATCTAGATTAAAGGCAATTATTTTTTGAGGAAAATTAGTGATCTCATTAACATAACCAGAAATAAGAATTTGTCTATGTTCTTCCGTTTCGTCTGCTAAAACTTCAAGCCATGTTTTGAAAAGTTTTGAAAAATTGGGAAAAGGAATTGTAGGACCAGCCTCAAGTGCATTTTGTATCAGAATATTTTTTTCTTGATCTGACATCGAATAAAATTCTGACATTCTTTTTTTTAATATTGGTTTTCTGAGAAAGTCAGGCAAATTTGCTAGAATCACAATAATATTACCTGCATAATTTGGTTCTGTCAACACAATCCCTTCAATTTGTATGTAATAACCGTACTTGTAAGTTGAATTAAATATGTGAATTCTTTAGTATCTCTGTATGCCTTCAACTGTTGTAGTAGGTGGTTTTTTTGGAGATGAAGGAAAGGGTAAAGTTATTTCTTATTTAGCAAAAAAGGATAACCCGTCAATTGTTGTTCGTGGGGGAGCAGGACCAAATGCAGGACATACCATCAAAGATGGTGATACGACCTATAAGGTACGTATGTTGCCTAGTGGATTTTTAAATAAAAATGCTAGAGTGATGATTGGACCTGGTGTGGTTGTTAATCCTGATGTCTTTTTTAAAGAAATACAAGAGTATGGTGTTTCAGACAGAGCATTTTTGGATAAACATTGTGGGATAATTGAACAAAACCATCTTGACCAGGATTCTAAGGGTAGATTAAAAGAAAAAATTGGAAGTACTGGCTCAGGAACTGGTCCCGCAAATGCCGAGCGCGCAATGAGAACTTTAAAAATGGCAAAAGATATTGAATCACTTTCTTCTCACGTTATTGATGTACCAGCAGAGGTTAATTCTGCGTTAAAGGATCAAAAAAATGTTCTAGTGGAAGGCACTCAGGGTACACATCTATCATTATGGCATGGAACTTATCCATTTGTAACATCCAAGGACGTTACTGCATCTGGCATCTGTGCAGATATTGGTATAGGACCAAAACGTGTGGATGAAGTTTTAGTTGTGTTTAAGGCATACTTGACTCGTGTTGGAACTGGTCCTATGGCTGGTGAACTTGATGCTAAAGAAACCGAGCAAAAAGGATGGGCTGAGTTTGGTACAGTTACAGGTAGGCCTAGGCGTGCGGCAGAATTTGACTTTCATTTAGCACAAAGGGCAGTCATGCTGAATAGTGCAACTCAAATTGCTATTACAAAGTTAGATGTAAGATTTCCTGAATGTGCAGGCATAAAATCTTTCAACGACTTGAATGATGATGCTAAATCTTTCATAAAAAATATTGAAGATAAACTTGAGGTCCCAGTCACGCTTATTGGAACTGGTCCACTCCTAGATGATGTAATAGATATTCGAGAGTAATATTTTTTGGTTAACCTTTAATGTAGTATTTTCTTGATATCTAATATGGATAAATTTCCAAATTATATCAGAGTGACATCACCTTTAGAATTTACTAGATTAGTATGTGCATTAGAAAGATCACCACGTGTATCTTTCCTTCATGAACATGAAGGAAAGAAAGTTCTTTCAGTACAAATGGATATGCTAAAAGAAAGTCCAGTTATTTATTATACTCCAGTAGAAAGCTTTGATCATTACATTTCTTACGGTTTTAGATCTGGTAAAGAAGAGTCTGTTATGGTAAACTCTACATTAGATAATTCTAAACTATACTCACCAATTGTAAAAATAAAATCATTACCACGATCTCTGAGACCATCAACAAATAGCAGTAGTATTAAATACCAACCACTTGAATTTGAGGATCTAGGAAGTCTTGCAAAACTCAGTTTTGGGTTTGAAGAAGCACCATTTCCATTATTTTCATTCCCATTTAATGGAAAATGGTTACTTGGAGTTTTTCTGAATTTTAATGAGGATGGTGACTCGTTTTTCTGTTATGTTACATTAAAAGAAGAGCCAACAAAACCATTTTTGAAGCATACAACAACTAGTGGTGGACAGCCAGTTTTTGTCGATAATACCAGTGAACACGGTTATTCATACATCAAAATAGTTAAACTACAGGAAACACATCCATTGGTCAACTATGACCAAATTCAAAGTTAGAATTCATAAATCATCAGTAGTTAGTCGGATCATTCTTGCTAATGATTATGATCTGGGAACTGAAAAACTTGTTTCAAAAACCCTAGGAAATATCAAAACATTATCAGAATACATATGTGCAATAAAACTAAACTTTCATACACTCTTACCGTTGGGAAAAAAAGAAATTACAAGAATCAATAAAACTGCACATGATTATGGATTACAAACAATTGCTGATATAAAACTAAATGATATAGGAAATACAAATTTGGTAACTACAAAGACATTATGGAGTTTAGGATTTGATGCGGTCATAGCTAATCCAATTATGGGTCTTGATGCATTATCAAAAATTGTTAAGGCTGCACACAATAATAACAATGGAGTAATTGCATTATGCCACATGAGTTCACCTGAAGCCAAATTATCTTATGATATGAGTGTAAAATTATCTAACTCTAAACTCACATCATTATACAACGTATTCCTAAAATGGGCAATATCTAGTAAAACTGATGGGATAATTGTAGGTGCAACTTTTCCCAAAATCATCAAAGAATGTAAGAAAGCAATAGGTAGGAAAATGGATATTTATTCACCAGGTGTGGGTGTTCAAGGTGGTAATCCCAAACAAACTATTGAAAGTGGAAGTGACTTTCTTATTGTGGGAAGAACAATTCTTAATTCAAAAAACCCTGTACAAACAGCTAAGAAATTACAATTAGCAAGTATTTAGCAAAAATTATTTGCTTTCGCTAGTATTTTTTTAGCATTTTGAAATGTAATTTTTTCCATGGCATCTTCATATTCCAGCCAAACAAAATCCTTATGCTCATGAGATAAGGAAATTTTAGATGTGTTTGTTTTCGCAAGAAAAAAAATAACTTTCTTTTGAATTAGATCACCATTAAATCTAAATTCGTATTCTACAGATTCTTCAAAATCATCTATAAACTCAATATCAGTTATTCCAGTTTCTTCTCCAGCCTCTCTTCTTGCAGTATCATGAGGTGTTTCATCATGTTCCATTTTCCCTTTAACAAAATCCCAATGTCCTTGAGGATAATTTAGTAATAGAAAATGATTTGCCCCATGAGAATTTTGAAATAAAACAATTCCAGCAGATTTCTGCTTTACCATATTCTGTTATCTTTTATTCCATTTATTTAGGTTATTTTCCTATACGTCTTTTTCTTTTCTGGAATATACGTATAGCACGCATGAGATCAATTTTTCTAAATTCTGGCCAAAATATATCTAAAAAAACCAATTCGCTGTATGCACTTTGCCACATTAAAAATCCACTCATTCTTTTTTCTCCAGATGTTCTTAAAATCATATCAGCTGATGGGTGGGGTAAGTGCGAAGTATAAAGATTTGATTCAATAACATCTTTGCTTATATCTTTTGTATCTAATTCACCTGATTTTATCTTAGAACCAATTTTTTTAATTGCATCAACCATTTCATTTTGACCACCATACGCAATTGCAATATTGAGAAAGTGCTTATCATAATCTTTTGTTGCATTATCTAATCTTGATAACACATCTTTTATCGAATCCGGCAATAATTCAATTCGTCCTATCGCCTTGACTCTCATTTGGTTTTTATGAATTCTGGGATCATCGTAGAGTTTTTCTAACCGTGTTTTAATCAAGTCATATAGAAATTCAAGTTCTTCGTTTTTTCTATCCAAATTTTCAGCTGATAACACATACAGAGTTGTTATTTTTATGTCAAATTCCTCACACCAATCAAGAAGATTTTCAACAGCATTCGCACCTCTAAAATGACCATGTTTTGATATGACCAAATTTCGTTTCGCCCATCTACGATTACCATCAAGAATTATGGCAATATGATTAGGCATATCCCCCATACTGATTTCTTTCTCCAATCTTTTAGAGTAAAATCTGTATAGACCAGAAAAATTCAATACTGCGTTTATAATACCATTAAATTCAATCACCCATTTCTATTTTTAATGGGTAGCCACAGATATGTTTTATTACAAAAATGTTCTAAAGTAACATATTTACTCTGACTCGGACTGTTTTTCATATTTCTTTTTCCTATATCTGCGAATTAATAGAGTTGCAGATGCAGCTGTTACTCCAAAACCAATTACCAAAGGCAAGATTAAAGAAAATGAACTTGCATCGTTGACAAGTATGTTCGTAAATTGGTGTACAGTTGGGTACAAAGAAATTAAGACAATTATTCTAAGTGTATCAGTAACATGATTTATTTTTCTATTTAGCCAATTACTGAATAAGATTCCAGCAAACATTGTCCCAAGACCAATCCACAAAAATGGAATCATACCTGAAACAAATTGACCGACTACTACATCGTTTGTAAGTAGCTGAGCAATCTCTACATTGCCAGATGTATATACTGTACTTACAGTAGTTATACCAGCTGGAATTGAAGCTGCTATGAGAATTAATCCAGTGATTAATGTGAACATTCGAGTAAACCCTTCGGGTGTTGGCTTAGCCCAATGAGCCCATACCTTATCAATATCAAATGCTCTAATCAAGAATGCAGCGCCAAGTATACTGACAAGCACAGCAAAAATTTCAGCTGTATATCCTGTAACTACACCAATTCCACCTATTAATAATAAAATTCCTGGAACACCCAAAAAGAATTTTGAATATTTTGGATCATATACAACCATTTTTAGAAATTTACCAAAAACTGCATAGGAATGTTCAATTGTTCTACTAACTTTCATAACAACTCTTTGCACAGATACAACTGGAATTATATTTTGAATGATTGGAATGACCATTTCATCGTCTTCTCCATCAGATACAATCACAGCTCCGTCAGCAGAAAATTTCTTTAATACTAATTTTATTTCTGCAGCAATTTTTTCATCACCTTGCACACCTCTGCTTTCTACCCCAGCCACCGTGACTACTTGAGCTTTGTATCCTTTGCTGATTAAATCTTCATATGTTTTTATCGCAGAAAATATTGCGTTTGAATCAGCATCCTCAGGATCTTCTAATGCTAATCTTTGTGCAGCCTCAATACATGCATCTCTACCAATCACAGGAGTTGTAATTCCAGCTTTTTTCCCTACATCATCGTCTCTATCAACACAAACAACTAGTAAATCAGTGGCAACTGCTGCCTCGATATCTTTCTTTAGTTTACCGTTGAGTGACATACATTATACATAGCAAAATTAGTTTTTAATGATTCCCATCTTTTATGATTAGGAGATTTAGGATATGTGACTAGTTTATGGTCTGAAATTATTTGATTTTTCAATAAGATCTAGTGATTCTGCCCTTAATTCATAAACTTTAGGAATCAATTCATTTAATCGTCTATCCATCGAGTCTATACACTCTTCGTCACAATCAATACTATTAATTTCATTCATCAAATTTGCAACAATAACAGTTTCTCTAATTTGCTCATTCAATTTTTTTAATGCACCAACATAAGTTTTGTAACTTGCGGTCCATTCTTGCGGTTCACCACTTAAAGTTAGTTCGATTATCAATGAATTTACTTGTTGTTGTGTAATGTTTGCAGTGACAAAATATTCTTCTGGAGATAACTCATGATTCATCAAGTCTCCAAATGATTCTTCAACACCAGTAGACAGCATTGAGGTTTTTTCATCTACGTCATCTAGATATTTTTCGAAATCAGATACAACAAACTTCATTTCTGTATCCATATTTTCTGGAATCAAATAAACTGAAAAACTCGCAGCTACAACACCAACAAGAATAGCTATAGTTATTCCAAGACCCTTTTTTGACGCCATTTGATGTTATTCAGAGATCTTTATCCATAAATTAATTTTTCAATGAAATTAGTTAAATAATATCGGATAATTTGGTGAAAATCCCTATAATCATCTATCCTCTAGTTAAAATTTTTTTACATCACAGTTCTAAATATGACATTGATTGCGGTATGTTATAATGACAACAGCATATTGTGTAAAATGCAGAGAAAAGAGAGAAATAAAAAATCCACAGATAACTGAATTAAAAAATGGCCGACCAGCAGTAAAAGGTACATGTCCAGAATGTGGAACTAATGTTTTCCGAATAGGTAAACCTTAGAACACTTTTTTTATATCTAAACCCATATAGGTAGTTTTATTTTGATTATTCTATGAAAACATCAGAATACGAAAAACTTCTAAAACGTATTGACGTAAAAGATCCAAAGATATCAGATGATACAGATTCAAGATTTGTGGTTCCACCAGTTGATGTTATGTGGGAGGGACAAAGAACCATTTTAAGAAATTTTTCTGATTACCCAAAAATAATGCGTAGAGATCCTTCAAAGGTTTTGCAGTATCTATCAAAAGAATTTGCAGTTCCCGCTGAGAAGATAGGTGATACTGCAATGTTTATTGGCAAAAGAGAGCCAGATGATTTCACACGTCTTTTCAAAATTTATGTGACTGATTATATAGAATGTCAAACTTGTAAAAGCCCTGATACTAAAATAGTGAAAGAAAAGCGAATTTCTTTCCTACTGTGTGAAGCCTGTGGAGCAAAATCAACAGTCAAGGGTAAATATGCATAATGTTTTCAGCAAGGCTAGTTAATCAGCAAAACACGTCTATGCTAAATATTTGTGATTATGAACTATTGGGTAAAACTATCACAAACCATGGTTTGAAAATTGAAATCAATCAAGCATATTATGGAGAAAAAAAAATTGATGATGTTGAAGCAAAATATCTTCTGAAAAAATCTACTAGTGTTAACATGGTAGGAAAACAAATAATCTCTTTATCAGTGAGTTTAGGTATAGGAACATTGAACGGTGTTAAAGAAATTGATGGTATTCCATTCTTAATTGTCTTTAAAATGTAATCACCACAATTATATAGAAAATTTTTTATTTTTTTCTATGGGAAAGCGTAAGGTTCTGAACGAAAGTGCATTAAAGGAAATTAAAGTTGCACAAGAAGGTGAGTTATTTGGTAGAGTAATCAAATTACTTGGAAGTGATCAGGTGATGGTTAAGTGTACTGATAATATAACAAGACGAGGTAGAATTAGGGGAAAACTAAAACGACGAATTTGGATTCGTGACAATGATATTGTGATCATCGCACCATGGGATTTTAAAGAACAAGAGAGAGGAGATATAATATGGAGATTCACTCTAAGTCAAGTAGAATGGCTAAAAGATAACGGGCATATTCCAAGAGATTTCTAGATAAATTTATTTTCGTTGATTAAATGAAAACATTTTCTGATAAAACTGACGACTTGGATTTTTTTCTTAACTCTAAAAATTTTTTAAAATCAAAAAAAAAAACTTTGCCTGATGGATTTAAAAAAAACAAGACTGTTAATGAAGTATTAGATAAATTAACCACTTTAACACTTTTTAATTTAATAAAATCTAAAACAATTGCTTATGTTAATGGTGTAGTTCGTGCAGGAAAGGAATCAGTGGTATTTTGGGCGGTTTCACCAGATAATAATGATGTAGCATTGAAGGTTTATCTCGTTACAACAGCTAGTTTTAAAAAACGTGCGACTTACATTTTGGGCGATCCACGGTTTTCTAGAATAAAAAAAGGTACTAGAAATTTGGTATATTTATGGGCTAAAAAAGAATATCAAAACTTAACTCGCTGTGTTCGAAATAGTATTCCAGTAGTGAAACCAATAACAGTCAAAAATAATGTGTTAGCCTTGGAGTTTGTCGGGAAAGATGGCATTCCAGCAAAAACTCTTATCGAGTCAGAAGTTAATGGGGATGATTACAAGTCTGCAATCAGATTGATTAAACAACTTTACAAAAAAGCTAGATTGGTTCATGGTGATTTTTCAGAATATAATATATTTAAGACAGAAAATGGTTTAGTTTTATTTGATTTGGGATCAGCGGTTGATCTAGAACATCCAAAAGCGCACGAATTTCTAAAAAGAGATATTGAGAATATATCTAATTTTTTTGTAAAAAGAGGATTGACAGTAAAAAATCCTATTGACATAATTAATGAGGTTACAAAATGAGTTTTGAAAAAATAATCAGAATACCTGGAGATAGAATCGGTGTATTAATTGGTAAAGCTGGAAAAACCAAAATTGAAATCGAAGAATCATGTTCAGTGAAACTAGAGATTGATAGTAATACAGGTGAGGTTACTTTACGTGGATCCGGGGATGTTACAACTATTCAACCATTTAAGGCTGTAGAAATTGTTACAGCAATTGGCCGTGGTTTCTCTCCAATTAATGCTATGAAATTATTAGAAGAGCCTAATGCATTACATGTGATAAATCTGCAAGAATTTGCTGGAAAATCACCCGATCAAATGGAACGGATAAAAGGAAGAATTATTGGAGAAGGAGGTAAAGCACGAACAAATATGGAAAATCTTAGCAATACATCAATTTCTGTTTATGGAAAAACTGTTTCTGTAATTGGTTCACCAAACCAATTAAAAATTGTTATAGATGCACTTTCATCTCTTTCTAGTGGTAGTATGCACGGATCTGTTTATAATAAATTGGAAACAGCACGAAGACGTGAAAAGATAGATAAATTACAATTGTGGGAAAATCAAGATGTCTTCTAAAGAATCTTTTAATCAGATTTCTCCAAGTGAGTTTTTTTATCGTAATAGAGATCTTGCTGGCTTTAGTAATCCAACTAGATCACTTTATACTGCTGTACGTGAATTTGTTGAAAACGCTCTTGATGCATGTGATCAAAGAGGAATTTTTCCAGATGTCCATTTGTCAATAAAAGCAGTTGATCCAGATAAGCCAGATCCAAAACAATACATCTTGACTGTAAGAGATAACGGTCCTGGAATTGAATCTAAACATGTTCCTTTGGCATTTGGAACAGTTTTGTATGGGTCAAAATTTGGTTTGAAGCAAGCCAGAGGAATGTTTGGCTTGGGTGCTACAATGGCAATTTTGTATGGTCAAATTACAACAAATCGACCTGTTACCGTGAAAAGTAGTACTGATGGAAAAATTCAGGATCAATTTGAAATGCTTTTGGATATACAAAAGAACAAGCCTGTCATACTAAAAAACCAAACAAAAGAAGTTTCAAAAACTGGATTATCTGTTAGTATATGTTTAGACGGTGATTATGCAAAAGCCGGCTCAAAAATACGTGATTATGTCTACCAAACATCATTGATAACACCATATGCAACAATCACTTTTGATGATCCAAAAGGTGAGAAGTTCAAATATACAAGAATTGTTAAAAATATGCCGTCAGCGCCAACAATTATCAGACCTCATCCATATGGAATAGATGTTGAAACAATTAGGCGTATGCTGTTGGACACTCATTATCAAATTCCAACTGTAGATGATAGTATGATTGTAAAAGTCAGAAAGGAATTAGGATTATCTAAAAAAAATCTAAATTACTCAGTAATAATGCAAAAAGCACAAAAAAAATGGAAGGTGCTAACACGTCCAGTTCGTATAGTGGTTGCCATGATGTCATTTTTAAAAATGGATTTTGAAAAATTAAGTAAGATTACAATTGAAGAAATTGATATAGGAAATAAAAAATTAACCTATTGGGATTTTGGTGAATCACAATCAATTTCTATTGATATGGATCCTGAAAGTCATTACTACAAGCAGTTAGCAAACACTGTGCAGGGTGAAACACTAACTTCCTTTTTGACAAAACGTTTCCAAAGGGTAGGACCTACCACGGCTTCAAAATTCGCTGAATTTGCAAAGTTCAAACCTGAACACAGAATTGGTAACATGAATAATCAAGAACTTGTAAAACTCACTGACGCATTACAATCCTATGATGATTTTATGGCACCTGATCCAAGTTGCTTAGCTCCACTTGGCGCAACTGCATTAGAAAAAGGCATGCAACGGTTTTTTGAACCAGACTTTCTTGCTGTTGTACAACGTGGTGCTTCTGCATACTCAGGATTCCCATTTATCATAGAAATGGGAATTGCATATGGAGGAAAAATTTCTAGTCATGGAATCAAGGTTTATCGATTTGCTAACAGAATTCCTCTTCTTTATGATGAAGGAAGTGATGTGGTACTAAAAGTTGTAAATGACACTGATTGGTCACGTTATAAAATAAAGGGTGATCCACCTCTTGTCATAGTATCCCACATTTGTTCCACGAGAGTTCCATACAAGACAGTAGGAAAAGAAAATGTAGCAGATAGACCTGAATTAGAACGTGAATTGAAACTTGCATTACTATCACTATCTAGGAAATTGTCTTCATTCATGTCTAAAAAAGGCCAAGCAGAAGCGGCAAAGAAAAGAGCTAATCTTTACACAAAATATATTCCTTTGATAGCGCAGTTCTGTACAGAATTAGCTGGAAAAACCAAGCAACCAAATTATAAGAAAATGATTACGGAGGTACCTGTTGTTGAAGAAAAAACCTGAGAAAAAAACTGCACGTGATAAGCAAAAAACACTAGTTGAACTTTTAAAAAAACATGGTGCACAAACTTATGATGATCTAAATAAAGGAGATTTTCCAAAATTTTCTATTCCCAGCCGTTCTGTAAGTAATATTGTCTATGATAAAAAATTACGGCAGTATATACTAGGAACAAATTCAGCTGTACGAAATTCCAGGAACACATCTCAACTTCGTTCATTTTCACAATTAATGTGGTTGGCTTTTTTTGCTAATAGACTTACAAAAGAAAAAAAATCATCCACCTTAAGGGACGTATACTATTCCTCTCAAGCATTTGAAATTGACTTCGAGGATCAGTCAGAATCTGATAACATAATAGTTGATCTAGAGGCCATGCTTACACGACCAAGAGAGGATTTTCATGTTTTTCCTGAAGAACGAAGTAGTGTATTTGGTGATCTTACAATAGAGTATACTGTACCAGGATACGAAGGAAAAAAAATGAATTTGTCTGATCATCCGGACGGTTATGCAATAGGCCCAAGTCTGACTAGTGCTGAATTGCTGGAAACTAGTGCTGAAGTGATAATCGCAATTGAGAAAGGTGGTTTATTTACAAGATTCATTGAAGAGCAAGTGGATAAAAAATTCAAATCAATTATTGTAGATACTGGTGGCCAGGCTCCACGTTCAACTCGAACTCTTTTAAAAAGACTGCATGATGAGCTAAGTTTACCAGTTGTTATTTTGACAGATGGTGATGTATATGGTGAGCATATAGCAATGGTAATAAAATCAGGATCAGCAAATGCAGCTCATCTAAGAGAATTAACTGTTCCTGATGCAAAGTGGGTTGGTGTTTGGGCTACTGACATTGAAAAATATAAACTTCCTACTATACCAATGACAGAATCTGACATAAAGCGATGTCATGATCTCAAGAAAGATCCAAGATATCAAGATGGAATTTGGAAAAAAGAACTTGAAGTGTTCTTAAAAATTAAAAGAAAAGCAGAATTGGAAGCATTCTCAAAATATGGTTTGACAAATATTACGGATAAATATCTTCCACAAAAACTTGAACTTGCAAAAAGTCTTTAATGTATTCTAAGTGTTAACACACCATTTCTATATTTAAAATCAGTAATCTTCATTTCCTGTGAGCCTTCAATAGGTACCTCCTTCGAAAAGCCACCAGATCCCCTGATATATAAAATACCATCAATTAATCTAACCATAATCTTGTCATCAGGACCTGGTACTTCTGCAACAAAAACCAATTCATTATCACCACGAATTAAATCATAAACCCAATTCTTAGCTTCTGCTTCTTTTGCTGTATATTTTGGCTTATTTTCCACTACCAGTTTTTTAAGAGTAGGAACCCAATAGATTATAGTAATTGCAGCACCTCCAATCAAGATAAAATTTGCAAAGCTAGTATCAGATTTTTGAGTCATTACATAGACTACCCCAATACCCAGTAATAGTATAATTGGAATTATGAAATTTAGGGACTTTTGATCTGTGTATGGAGCAGGTCTGTTAAATTTTGACAATTAATTCTAAAATTATTTTACCAAATATAAAGTATATTTGAAATTTAGAAACAACCAATTTTAGTATTGTTTTAATGTAATTATTTGAGAGTAAATATTGATGAATTATGAAAAAATAAAAAATGATCTGATAACCGAGGTCAGACTCACCAAAAATCAGGCTGAAGTGTTTTTACTAGTTGTTACTGAAGGAAAAATGCCGGCTAGCCAAATTGCAAAACTTGCAGATCTAACTGTTGATGAGGCCACAGAAATATCTCAAAAACTTGTTGAATTAGGTGGTTTTATAGACATGCCTAAAACTGAATATGAGGCAATGCATCCGAGGTTTACTGCAGTAAATATGTACAGAAGAATGTGTGAACGAGAAAATATTGATTTTGGAAAAAATTTAGTTGTTGATAATATTGGTATTGCATTGGAAGATGTATATGATGATGCAAGGACTAAATATAACAAAAAAATGTGAGTTTGTATGGGTGAAATATACAGATGCTGTGAAAATCCTCAAATTACTTACCTAGCCCCAGTTAACATAAACATCAATGAAAGAACTATCGGTAGTGTAGATGTTTGGCGTTGTGCTACATGTAAAAAAATGTTTTGTGAAGAAAAACAATTGGGAATAGATTCACTGACAGAAATTGTTGGTATGCCAAAAATTGAGGATGATGAAAAATGGGCTGTGATTATAAGTAAACTTCAAAAGGGAAAAGATAAGTGGAAACTTGTAAAATTAAAACAAAATGGAATTATAAAATATGAAACAGCTGACGAAAAAATTTTAGATCTAAAAATTGAGGATTACAAGATAGTTGATGACTATCATAATAGTTTTCTTGTAGAAGACCATTTGAACAGGGCAGTGGAAATTTAGATCCACTTGAACCTAAAAGTACACATAAACAATATTGATGGTACGCAAATGGCTGCAAAAATTAATGGAGTGTTCGAACTTGATGATCATTCATTTGATTTTACTGCAATTGCTTTTGGCAGGATTGGTGGTCAGAATATTGGTGCTAAATTATCTGATGATACAAAAAAAACATTAAGTGATTTGGATTATAATATTGATGAAGTTATTGATGAATTACAAAGAAATTTAGTAAAAGGAAATATCAGTATTCCTGATGATGTAAAGCGTGAATCATTTGCAGATGATTAGAATTCTGCTTCACTTAATGCCTTATCACATGAACATGATCTAGTTTTTGGGATTTTATCAATTAGTTCTGTGAGAAGTTTTTTTGTAATTTGAACATTTTTTGTTAATGTATTTATTACTTCTTTAGCGGTTACAGGTTTTTCCGCCCAAACGTCATAATCTGTGACAGTAGAAATTGACGTATAACACATCTGCGCTTCTCTTGCAAGTTGACATTCAGGCACTAGAGTCATCCCAATCACATCTGCACCGATAGATTTGTAGAATTTTGATTCGGCTTTAGTAGAAAATCTTGGACCTTCAATGCAAACATACGTACAATTTTCATGCATGGATATATTCTGATTTTTCATATTATTAGAAACGATACTCTGTAATTCTGGGCAGAATGGATCTGCAACTGAAATATGAATTACTTTACCTTCTTCCGAAAATGAGGTTTTTCGAGATTTTGTGAAATCTAAAAATTGTGTCGGGATAACAAAGTGTTCTGGTTTTATTTCTTCCTTTAAACTTCCTACAGCTGAGGGCGCAATAATTCTTTTAATTCCTAACTCTTTAAAGGCCCAAATATTTGCACGGTAATTTATTAGGTGTGGTGGAATGGTGTGTTTTTTTCCATGTCTAGGTAAAAATGCAATATTTCTGCCATTATACTGCCCAATTGTTATTGTATCAGATGTTTTACCATAAGGAGTTTCTATTGTGATTTCTTTACTATCTTCTAACAAGCCGGAATCATAAATTCCCGTTCCACCAAAAATCCCGATCTCTATTTGCTGATCAGTCATTAGTATTGTACCAGTGCAACAGTTTTGTATTTACTGATCTTCTCAATTCCATTTAGATCAGTTAGTTCTATGATAAATGCAAAACCAGTGTTTTTTGCATTCATTTTCTCCACTAATTTTGCAGCTGCTTGTGCTGTTCCACCAGTAGCCAACAAATCATCACAAATCACCACACGTTCTCCTTCCTTCAATGCATTTTTTTGAATTTCCATGGTGGCTTTTCCATATTCTATTGTATATGAAATTTTTTCAGTTTTTCCTGGAAGTTTACCAGCTTTTCTTAACAAAACCATTCCTTTATTGTATTTTTGAGCAAGAGCACACGCAACAATAAACCCTCTTGATTCTATTCCAACAAATACATCAACGTCGTTAGGATGAAAGTTTTTTGAAAATTCATCAATAATAAATTCCATTGCAGCAGGATTTTTAAGAATTGGACTAAAATCCCTAAAGAGAATACCTTTTTTAGGAAAATCTTGGTAGTCTGCAATTATTTCTTTCAAGTTCATATAATTTCAAGAATATATGAGGAATAAAAATTGTTTTGATACTAAACACTATGATCTAAATTTCAACATCTATAGTAGCACTAGCTGTATCTAAACGACTGTTAGCTTCGATTGTCCATACACCTGGAGGTGCATCAAGAGGTATTCGAAGCAAATTTGAAGTAAACTGTCCATTTTTGTCAGAAAATAATTCTATTTCTGATACTTTGTCACCATTTGGATTAATTAGAGATAGGAATAGTATAGCATTACTATTGGCAGTTTGACCAATCACAACAGTTTCTTCCCCAGGTTGATAGGTAGATTTAGTAGGACTTAATGTTATTACTCCAGTTCCGGTTTGTAATCCAACAGAAAATTTAGCTATATCTTCTATACTTGTATATGAAACTACAGCTCTGTATACCCCTGACTTGTATCCATTCAAATCTAAAGTAATTTGACCATTACCAGCAGAATTTGTAGTAAGAGTATCAGTTACCTTGATATTATCTCCAGAATCGATAATTCGAACATTTAGGGTTGACGACGAAGGTCCAACAACTCGTAAAGTTAAGTCAGTAGTTGTTTGAAAATTTAATCGATCAAGTAAAACAATAATTTTGTCTGTTGGTGCTGAACCAATACCAAAAATTGTAGCTTCAGAGTTATTATTCAGAGTTTTTGCTATAACTGCATATGTTCCACTTGTAAATGTGGATGTAACGGGAAATTTATATTCAAATTTTCCACTTCCATCTGCTTGTATAGTATCAAATAAAATAGTAACAGATTTGGGATCTATAATACTTAAAGTGAGTTCTTGATTTGCTTCAGCAGTACCAGTTATGGTTACAGTATCTCCAGTATCATATCGATCAGATGATGAAATCATTTGAAAAACAAAATCTGATGTAACTGTTATGTTTTTTAGTATACTTTTTTGGTCATTTTCAATAATTACAGATTTTGCACCCACAAGTGTATCCGAACCTATAATGTCATCATAATTCCATTTTCCAGCAGCATCAGTTACTACAACCCGTTTGCTTTCTAAAACATTTCCATTTTTGAATGAAAGTATAATTCCACTTTGTGCTTTTGCAGTACCTGAAATACTTAATGTATCTTCTAATTTTATAGTTTCAGGTATAGTTGTTATACCAAACCTATGTTCAGTTTCATAAAATCGATTTAACGAATCATTTATTTTCAATTTAGTACTTTCGTATACACCATCCTGTCTTTTTATTTGAAAGTCATTAATTCCAATTTTGGTTGTAGCCGGAATATTTAATTTAGTTATGAAATTTCCATTTTGATCTGTCCTAACAGATTCTAATAGAGTATCATTCAGGAATAATTGTAATACTTCATTTGGATTAAATCCATTACCTATCAATCTTTCACTAGAAGCAATTCTAATTTTTTCTGGGATGAATTTAATTTTGTCACCACTGGTTTGAATAGTTTCAGATTCTGATGTAGGAATATTTGGCAAATCTTGACTGATTTCTTGAATCGGAGTCTTGTTTGTATCTATGGCATTATCATTTTTATCAAGTACTTTCCAATTTATTCCAGTTACTTTTACATTTGTTATAAGACCAAATTTTACTGATTCACCAGACTTTAGACTATCTACTGCAGTAAACACTAGCAGTTTACCATCAGAATATGTTCCTCCTCCCCATCCAGATTCTGTCTTGAATGATTTGAATGTTTTATCTCCACCTAACCATACCTTAACCGTCTTTATTTCTGAGGTATTATTTGGACTGTTTGAAAACTCTATGATTATTGTATTATCCAGATTTTTAGCATTAACAGAAATAGTTTCTGCCGCCGTAATTTCTGAAACTGGAAAAACCACTAAAAGACTTACAACTGCTAATAATATGATTATAAAATTCACTTTGGAATAATTTTTCATAGGATTCATATTTTTCTCTGTCATTAAACTTTAATTACTTTATGACTAATTTGGTTCAGTTTTAGACTAGAAATAACTTTCATTTTTTTATAATTCGTCTATTAGACAGGGAATTTTGATGTTGACGTATTCGTTCAGCAATTAATCTATATAATGTACGAACCTGGTCTTTCGTCTTTTCAGTCAAAAATCTTGCGTCTCCCAAAGCAATTTTTTCACAGACATATCTACAAATCTCCTCTTTTTCAAATTCTCCCCATTCATCCTCACGGTGCTCATCCCAAACTGCTGTCAGATTTTCGACAACACCTTTTTTCCCTTGGACCATCACTTGGTTACTGGTTAAATTTTCGAATCCCTGTTTTCGAAGTTTTATTTCATAAGTCTGATTTACAGCATACAAATAATCTTCAGTCACCATATAATCTTCAATTGACTGAAGAAGTTTTCCTTCCCTTTCAAAAAATATGGTCTGTACTTCTGAAAATTTATTATTTTTTAATTGTTCAGCAATCTGTTTAGACTCGTTATCATTGTCAAGAAGGATGAAGGTGTTATATCCATGATCACGATAAAAAATTGCTAATGGTAATACTGAATTTTTATTATAAGCTGGTATAACATTTAACGGATTCATGGATATGTTTGGATCCTGAAGAAACTTATCAAAAGCATTTAGGTACATTGTATCTGACATAGTTTCAACTATAATGATAGGCCGTGAATTACTACCAATTTCTCTATCTACTGTTGATTCAACTAGTCCTCTTGACAAACCATATAGGATTGGTATGAGAGTAGCATCATCTGCCTTCCAATATTCATAGTAAATTTTGCTGAGATGTTTCTTTCTTTCTAGTTCTACTACTAGAAGATTACCAGGAGTATAATCAAAAATCATAAACGGTGAATGTGTAGCATATAAAACCTGATTCGTTCCCGCAAGATTCTTGAGTAGATCAGAGATACCACGTTGTTGTGTTGGGTGTAAATTTCTAGCTGGTTCATCAAGTAACAAAATTGCTTCTTTTAATTCTGATCTCTGCGTTTCGGCTGCAAAATTTATAATAAATGAAAACGTCCATTTGAAACCTTCAGCTCTTCTATTTAACAAACCTGTATTAGTAATTGTACCATCTCTATGAACATCAGATATTATCACACTCATAATATTTCCAGGGTTAAATCTTAATTCCACATGAATTGGTTCTCCTTTCCAAGCAGGATTTAAGCGACTTGTAAGTTTTTTACTTGCTTGATTTAGAAGTTTAATTAATTTTGACGGACTATTTTGATACTCTTCCAGTTTATCCAATTCCAGTTCTGCAAGATAAAACAAATTTCTTACAGTTTCAACTCTGTCAAATTCTTCGACATATTCAACATTTCCGCTGGTAGAAGATTTTACACCATGAAGATAATCTTGAAGGTTTATGTTTCCAAGAATTTTCTTGTAATCAGAAAAGTAAACAATACGTGGATGTAAATTATCCTTGATGAATTCTTCTAATTCTAGCCTTTCTGAAGTATTCAAAAAACCATTTGAATTTTCTAGTATCTTCGGATACAATTCATTCCATTCAGAAACAACTTCTTCTTCTTCAGACGCTACAGATTTAATACTCTCATCAAATATTTGAAGATCTTTTTTAAAATCACCAATAGTTTTTGGTGGAGAACTAAGTTGGAAAAAATCAGTATCAAGTTGTTCTTGAATATGATTTGGGATAGTGTTAATAAAATTTTGTAAATCTGAAGTAATACTTTGCCAAGATCTCAGATTTGTATTTTGCTCCTCACCAATTTTTCCATCCTCAAAATCATACTGAATTTCAGGATTTTTATTGGTTCTAAAAATTTTTAATCTTTTAATATCTAAACTAGGAAACTTTTCCTTAACAAATTCTCTTTCATGCTCATTTAACTCAAATACTCCTTCAGCAACATTTATTTCAGATTTGAGTTCTTCAACCATTTCATCACATAGATCAAGTTCTGATACAATTTCATCTCTATTCAGTAAGATTAGTCCTTGAAGTATTGTTGTTTTACCACTTTCATTCCTTCCTACAAATGCAGCTAAATCACCTACTGTGACATCGCCAGAGTCGTGAATACAACGAAAAGCTCTAATTCTGAATCTTCTAAGACGCAAACTAGAGCGAGTTGATTCGACTGCGATTTAACTTATTCGTCAAAGTAATTTCAACCACTAACTCTCAAAATAGATAATAAGGGTTGAAAGTCTGAGAAAATAATAGTGATTTTATGGTAAAAAAAGAAATAACATCTACTGATGAACTCAAAAAGGAACTTGAGGAAAGTAAAGCGAAATTAGCATTACTCAACAAAAAATCTAGTCATCCAGTTAAAACTAAACAAAAAAAGAAACAAGCAAAAAAGAAGACAGAAGTGAAAAAGCTAGAGACCAAGAAAACAGAAGCCAATAAACTGAAGACTAGGAAAACAGAGGCAAAAAAGAAGGCTGAGGCAAAAAAGAAGGCTGAGGCAAAAAAGAAAGAAGCAAAAAAGAAGGCTGAGGCAAAAAAGAAAGAAGAAGCAAAAAAGAAAGAAGCAAAAAAGAAGGCTGAGGCAAAAAAGAAAGAAGAAGCAAAAAAGAAAGAAGAAGCAAAAAAGAAAGTGGAAGCAAAAAAGAAGGCTGAGGCAAAAAAGAAAGAAGAAGCAAAAAAGAAAGAAGAAGCAAAAAAGAAAGAAGAAGAGGCAAAAAAGAAAGAAGAAGAAGCAAAAAAAACATATGAAGAAGAATTAGAGGAGCAACTTACTGAGGAAGAGATCACCGGTTTCCAAATAGATAAAACTGATATGGATAGATTATCTAACAAGGTTTGTGAAATTGTAGCTGGGTATGAAACAGAAGGAATGTTCCAAAGTGAGCTTTGGAAAAAATTAAAGCTGTCCAGCAGAGACGGTTCACGTTTGGCATTAAAGTTGGAAAGAATGGGAATGATTTCACGAGAAAAAATATTAGAAAATGGAAGATGGACATACAAATTAATAATTAAAAGAACACCGGTTAGCACATCTTCTTTAGAGGGAGCACCATGTTTGATATGTCCAGTAGAAGCACAATGTTCAATTGAAGGTGAAATTAGTCCAAAAACCTGTCAATATATTGAAGATTGGGTTCGTATAGAAAGTAAGCATAGTAATTAAAAATGAAATTAATAGATGCAAGGAAAGATCATTATAGAAAATTAGCCCATGAAGAAGGTTATAGAAGCAGATCTTCTTACAAACTAAAAGAACTCAACAAATCTTATCGAATAATTGGACCAGGTTATTTTGTTTTAGATTTAGGATGTGCACCAGGTGGTTGGACACAGGTTGCAACACAACTTGTTGGGAATAAAGGAAAAGTGATGGGAGTAGATACATCATTTGTAGAAGAAATTCCAGGAGTGCATATACTAAAAGCAAGTGTTGATAGTGATTATATAGCAGAAGAAGTTTTTTCCTTTTTTGGGAAAAAAGTAAATGCTGTAATATGTGATCTTTCCCCTCAAGTAACTGGAAATTGGGCTATAGATCATTCAAGACAAATCTCATTGAATTATGCGGCAGAAAAAATTATGGAGAAAGTTTTAGAAAAAAAAGGAAATGCACTTTTCAAAGTTTTTGACGGTGAATATTCGAATGAATTTTATCAATTCATGAAAAAAAAATTTTCTAAATCTAAACTCACAAAACCAAAGGCTAGCAGAAAACCAAGCAGTGAATTGTATTGTACGTGTCTAGGATACAGTAATTAGTTTTCGAATAACTTTACAACTTCATCTATTGTACAATTGGTTCTGAATCCTGTAGGATTTAGTGAAGTTGGACTAGCCAAATAGCCGGCATCTTGAAGTATTTTGATGGCATTTTTCATTTTTATCGGCGCTCCCTTAATTTTAGAAGCAATTTTATCTAGAGTATAATATGTAGCAGGCATTTCAGCTTCTGAAACAGATTTTTCTAAAATTCCTACACATTTTTTATCCACTATAAATTTTGGAATTTCATTTAACATACTGTTTACAAATTTTTTATCAAATAACTGTCCTATCCAAAGTGGCCCTGCAGAATTTAATTCTCCATTACATTTATCACAGCAATTACTAGATTTTTTTTCGACCATTCTATTACCACATTCAAAACAATGTGAAATATATCCCAAGTTTTGATTTTGATCTTTTTTTGTTAGTACTTTTACGAATATTCTATAGTAATGCATATGAGTTTGAACAAATTGCGGAATAATCTGTATGCCCAATCTACCAGATACAGCATAAAGACAACCCAGTATTAGCCTTATTGCTATCTCATTTGAATATTCTGTTTTAATTGGAACCCCATAGTATTTTCTTTTGCAAGCATTTTTTGCCAGACCATGTAAAACCTGCATATCTGTAGCAGTCACTGATAGTAATCCACCATGCATTGTAGCTCTAATAGAACAATCAAAATATTTTGTTGGTGAGCCAAATGGATCAATATCTACAACTGATCCCCTACTGTCTTTCTGTGAAAATAGACTAAAAAAACGACAAGTTTCATTTTCAGAGATTTCAAAATTTGATATGTTATTCAATCTAGCAGATCTTTGAGCTACATCAAGCGCATCAGAATTCACATCATTTATTACAACTTTTTCAACATCTTTTATTTCATTTGCCACTCTAAGTGATCTAGCACCAACGCCCGCCAGTCCATCTAGAAAGATCTTTGGTTTATCAAAATCATTCCAGAATGCTGAATATGCTAAAATTGAAAAATCTCTATTTAATTTTGCTGCAGGATTAAAAAAAACTGGTTTTTTTGGAGGAACTTTATCGCTGATGGATTTATCAAGAACAAGAATTTTTGTACTACCTTCTGTTATCTCTACAAATTTTTCTTTTATTCCTTGCAATAGTTTTCTTGAATTCTTTTTACCTATAACGGTTAATACCATCAAAAAGTGGAAAATCTCATGCAGATTTGTGGAATTGATGATGCTGGAAGGGGTTCAATGATTGGTCCACTTGTAATTGCTGGAATATCAATAGAGAAAAAGAATATAAAAAAACTAAAATCAATTGGTGTTCGTGATTCTAAAAAACTTGCTCCAAAAACACGTGAAATATTATATAAGAAGATAATTGAAATCGTCGACGATTATCATATAATCAAAATTCCTCCCAAAACAATAGATCGGTATGTTTCAAATCATAACCTCAATCATTTGGAAGCGGAAACAATGGCTAAAATAGTTTTGAATCTACACCCAGACACTTCTTATGTTGATTCTTGTGATGTTGATTACAAACGATTTGGTAAAGAAATATCTGCGCTATCTTCAAATGCAAAAATTAAATCGTCTCATCATGCAGATAGTAGGTTCATCGTAGTTGCTGCGGCATCAATACTTGCAAAAGTTAATCGTGATAAGACTATTCATCGATTGAATAAAAAATTTAATCTTGGTAGCGGTTATCCATCTGACAAAAAAACTGTCAAATCTGTAAAGAAAATATTAAACTCTTACAAAAAACCACAACCATTTATTCGTACTAGTTGGAAACCAGTACAAAAAATTATCAATACTAGTAACTAATTTAATGATGTTGCAATTATCATTGCATGATCCTTATCATATGGCTTCAGATCAATTGACTGCTTAATTTCAAAATCTAAATTTAATTTTTTGATTTCGTTACTGATTATGTGTTTTGGTTCTTTAGTTACATCTATACTCCTTGCTTTTATTGTTAAAAATAAATATCCTTTAGGCTTCAAATACATTTTACAATTTTCTATTGCAATGTTAGTTTGATCTGGTTGTGCAATATCAACATAAACTACATCAACTTTATTATAAATTGAAAAGTATTCTTTTGGCTGTCTAGCATTTTGAACTATTGGAATTATGTTTTTCCTATAACATGCAACTCTGTCTAAAAAATCTCGTGCGACCCTACTTGAATGTTCGACACCAAATATAGTCCCATTCGGTCCAACTATATCTGATATATGACTAATTGTTGTTCCAGTAGAAACTCCAAGATACAGCACATTTGACTTTTCCTTGAATGGAAAATACTCCAAATCATTCATTATCGATGCAGCCAATTTACTTCTGAAGGGATCCCATGTTCTATACTCAACTCCTTTTGATAAAACGAATTTTTCGTTGTAAACCTGTTTTCCTGGAACTAAATTTTTTGTAGCTAGTCTTTTTTCACCATCAATTGTGAACCAAAAAACATTATCTTTGACGTCTTCCAAAATTCCTACGCTTTCTATTCTTAAATCTATCAGGTTTCCTTCTTTGCTTTGATTTGTTATTTTTATCAAAATTTTGTCGTGGCGGTCTGTCAACTGGTTCACTATATTTTGTCTCAATTTCTTTTACTCTAACATTTAATTTATCAAGAAGTGTTTGGTTCAGACCTACTCCATGCACATCTACTCTAGCAGCAATTGATGCCTTTGAAGCTACAGCTCTTGCAATTTTACCTCGTTGCCATCTTGGTGCTGCATGTACTATTGCATGTTGAAACAACAATCCATGTTTTGGAGGATTTGAACCTGTTTTTAAAGAACGAAACAAAGCCTTTTCAGCTCCTAAAACTTGAATTGTACTTGCGGGCATTGTTGATAATCTGTTTAAACTTCCTGCCTTTGCCAAAATTCTTGCACCAACTGTAGTACCAAGTACTGCAGAAATATTAGGTGCCACGTGTTTCATTTGCTCATCTATTTGCATCTCTAGACTTTTTCTCATATCAAATAATTCTAGGATATTTTTAGCTAATATCTGAACAATTGCAAGATTTTCTTCTGAAATATCCCCACCACGGCTTTTTTCTTTCACTAATGATAGCATTTGTACTTTTGAATCAGGAAATCCTGCATCAATAAACACACTATCGGCCATATTTTCTCTTTTACCAGACATGACAATTTGTGCATAGCCATTTACACTGTCTATAATATTGTCAAGTTCAGGAAAATGCAAGCCATACCATTCCCTTAACCTAGAACTAATTCCATTAATTATTTTATCAGTGTCGTCCAAAGTATTAATTGCTTGAATTATATGAAGATCAGGACTACTTGAAACCTCTGTAATTTTAGATGATGATAAATTTATTGCAAACTCTCTCAGTTTTTGAATAGAATCATTTTCATCCTTAGCAAACTCGGCATTAACCAGAACTTTTGGTTTAGTTAATTGAATATCTTCCATTTCACTTTCTGACATAATCTGTGTTTCAATATCTTTTTTCTTTAACAAGTCATTTAATGCTAAATCATTTACAAGTACATCTTTTCGTTTCTCAACTAGAAACTTGGACAGTTCATTAATCTCTGATTTACCTTTTTTTATAGAAACATATTCATCCGCTGGCTCAGAAAAAGGGAATGTTTTGATACGTGTTTTATCATCAAAAACTGCAATTCCTAATTCAGTTAGGATAACCCTGAACATAACAAATGTAATGTTTACACCTCATTAAAAGTTAACAATAGTGTTTGATACTCAACTATTATATGAGAATACTATTAAACTATTCAGAGTGAAACCTAGCCTCTCAACTTCAATAGGAACATTAACTTTGGAGAGGCCAACCATTCTTGCTTCCGGTATTTTAGGAATCTCACTTGATATTTTTGAACGTTTATACCGTTCAGGGGCAGGTGCTGTTGTCACAAAATCATTGAGCAAAGAGCCATGGGAAGGTTATGTAAATCCAACAATCTTTAGTGTAAAAGGTGGCGGTTGGCTAAACGCAGTGGGATTGGCAAATCCAGGTGCTACCGAATTTTCAAATATGATTTCAAAAAGTCATGATGTTCCAATAATTGTAAGTTTAGTTGGATCAACCGAGGATGATTTTGATTTTATGATAAAACAATTTGAAAATTGTAAGATTTCAGCCTATGAATTGAATTTGTCATGTCCACATGTTGCTAAAGTTGGTCTTGAGGTTGGTGATGATGTTGAACTTGTAAAAAAAATTGTAAAAAAGGTAAAATTGAATACAAACGTTCCTGTTATAGCAAAAGTAGGACTAGGAACTACAAACTATCTTGATACTGTTGGTGCAGCATGTGAGGCTGGTGCAGATGGAATTACTGCAATTAACACAATTCGTGCAATGGCGATAGATGTTGAAACTCAGAAACCCATTCTTAGTAATAAGATAGGTGGATTGTCTGGAACTCCAATTAAGCCAATTGCTGTAAGATGTGTTTATGAAATTTCATCCAAGTTTGATGTTCCAATAATTGGATGTGGCGGAATTTCTACATGGCAAGATGCTGTAGAATTTATTCTTGCTGGAGCAAGTGCTGTGCAGTTTGGAAGTGTATTAGGTGAGCATTGGACAGAAGTTTTTGCAGAAATAAATAATGGTATCAAAAATTATATGGAGAAAAATGGATATTCGAAAATGAGTGAAATGATTGGAAATGCTAAGAAATCCTAACATTCACCATATGTGCACAATTGAAAAAATTATTGACGAAACACCAACTGTTAGAACATTAATCTTCTCTGATGAAATATTATCTAATGTTCTTCCAGGTCAATTTGCAATGGTATGGATTCCAGGTGTAAATGAAATACCCATGAGTGTAATGGTCACTCAAGAAAAAGGTAAAGCTGCATTTACAGTTAGAAAACGTGGTGAATCATCAACTGCAATGTATAATCTTAAAGTAGGTGATTATATCGGAATTCGTGGTCCATATGGAAACCATTTTGATATCAAAGATGGCAGATTATTATTAGTTGGAGGAGGAACTGGTCTTGTTCCTTTATTACGCTTGATCACTTTCTGTAAACCTTTCCATAATGTCACCTTGCTGATTGGTTCTCAAACAAAAGAAGAAGTATTCTTTGAAGATCTAGCAAACAAACTCCTTGAAAAAAATGAACATCGGGTTATACCAGTTACAGAAGATGGCACATATGGAAAAAAAGGATTTGTTACAGATGTTGTGGAAGAATTACTTGATGAGAATAGTTTTGATGCAATCTATACTTGCGGACCGGAGATAATGATGTATAAGACTGTAAATCTGGCCATATCAAACCAGATCACTGTCCAAGCAAGCGTTGAACGTATGATGAAATGTGGTGTTGGCATATGTGGGAGTTGTTGCATCAATGAAGACTTGGCATGCCGTGACGGCACTATTTTTGAAGGAACCCATCTGATACAAAGTGATGAATTCGGACAATTTCATCGAACAAAATCTGGAAAATTAGAAAAAATATAGTCAGGAATCTCAAAAGGTTTAAAATAAATCATTTAAGTCCTACGTTAGAGTAATGGCAAGTCCAAAAATCGTATTAACTGCGGATCGAACATTGATGTCTCATTATCGTGGACTTTCATTGGCTACATTTTTTGGTTGTGCACCTGCACTTAATCCAACTCGTCCTCATGGTAGTATTTTGTATAAAATTTTAGGAAACCAAGTAACACCAAAAATTTTATTCGATTTTATCTGTAATTCTTCACCACATAATAATGGCGTAGCAAAATTTGCTCCATATGGTTTGCGCAAGGTAGAGGCTGGATTACTTCGTGATGGCTTCAAACGTGAGGATGTTGTAGTTGCCCACCCTGATCACATTGAAAAATTCATTGGACCTGAAACTGAGGTTGTCGGAACACATGAAATGGATCCGCTTGGAATGGGACCGGTAACCATGACGTTCACATATGGAAGAAGACAGATGTCTTATGATGAGTTTTATTGTCGTGACCTTCACAGACGAATCAATGCTGCAAAGAAAAAAAATGGAAGTAATGCAAAAGTTATTGCAGGTGGTTCTGGTACTTGGCAATATAATTATGCACCTGAAAAGATTGGAGAGTATGGTCTATATGCAATTTTAGAAGGTGAACTAGGTGGAATTGCTCCCGAAATAGATGGACATGCTGGTAATTTCTTTAACTATCTAATCGATGGTCAATTTGAAAATATGGATCCTTTCAGAAAAAGAAAGGACTTCAAAGTTAACGTTAAAGAATTTAAACGAACTGATAAAACACATCATGGAAGATTTGTCAACTTTTGGGATAGACCAGATCTAGATGACATTCCAAATATTGTTGAACCATCTATGCATGGTATGATAGAGGTAATGCGTGGTTGTGGAAGGGGCTGTAAGTTTTGTGATGTTACGTTAAGATCATTAAGATATTATTCTCCTGAAAAAGTGAAAAAAGAAATTGAAGTGAATATCAAGAAAGGTGGTATCGACAGAGCATGGATTCATAGTGACGATATTTTTGTTTATGGTTTAGACCCCACAACTACAAAAAATATGGAACCAAATCGTGAAGCATTAGAAGAATTATTTACTGCGATTATGTCTACGGGTGTTAAACATACAAACCCAACTCATGGAACACTGGCTGGTGCAATTGCAGACGAGAGATTAATTCCCAACTTATCAAAGATAACTAACGCAGGTCCAGACAATATGACAGGAATTCAATGTGGATTTGAGACTGGAAGCATTAGGCTGATTGAAAAATACGCTGATAGGAAATTGTCACCATACCAGCCAGAAGAATGGCATTGGGTTGTTAAGGAAAGTGTAAAAACCCTAAACGAGAATTATTGGATTCCTGCATTCACATTAATCATGGGTCTTGATAATGATGAAACGCCGGAAGACGGTTGGGAAACGATTAGGCTAATCAGTGAGCTTGAACAAGAGCAACCTGATTCTATGTTTACAGCTACTCCATTGACATTCGTTCCCATAGGTTTGCTTGAGAAATCAGAGTTTTATGATATAGGCAGTGGTAATGACCCAACACAACTAGGTGTGATGTATAAGACTTGGCAGCATAATTTCAAATACGGAATCAAGAAATTTATGACTAAAACTGGTCAGAAAGGCTCTGTTAGACGAACTGCTTTCAATGGTCTTGCTAGAACTTTGGGTGGTATTCCACTCGGTGCAATGGAAAAATTTGCAAGAAAAAGAGGCCCCAAATTTGAAAGAGTTATCGAAAAGATCAAGACAAACTACTGGTAGACAAAATATACAAATACATAAATTTGAACAATTTTAGAAAATATCATGCCAACTCACGGTTCTCTTACAAAGGCAGGAAAAGTTAGGGGTCAGACACCTAAGGTAGAAGGACGTAAACGTGTGGGCACAACATCTAGTCTTAGAAACAAAAGTAATTTTAAGAAACGATTTATTTTGCAAAGATTTCCAGGTCAAAATAAGCCCGGCCAAAGACGAAAACGTCGTTAATCATTTTTATCGATCTTAATACTTGTGTAAATAAAATCAAGGAATACCTTTATAACGTACCCGTACCGTACCTTACGGTATGATAGATGATTTAAGATTAGATAGTTTACCAGGAGTAGGACCAGTTACAACAAGAAAACTTAGTGATGCAGGTGTTCACAATATAATGGATCTAATAGTTCGTGGTCCAGTAGAATTAGCAGAAATTACGGGCATGGATAAGGACACTTCAGCAACAATCGTCGAAAAGGCAAGACAAGCACTTGTTGAAGGAGGAATGATATCTAAAGATTTTGTCTCTGCATCTGAAATATACAAAAGAAGACAAGAGATTGGTAAAATAACCACAGGTACAGAGTGCTTAGACTTTTTACTTGATGGTGGACTTGAGACACAAGCGCTAACTGAAGTTTATGGCGAATTCGGTTGTGGAAAAACACAATTTTGTCATACAATGTGTGTAACAGTTCAAAAATCAGTAGAAGAAGGTGGATTAGGAGGAGGAGTATTGTATATTGACAGTGAAAATACATTTAGACCAGAAAGAATTGTAACTATCGCAAAAGCACATGGTATGGACCCAGAAAAAGTTCTTGACAATATCACTGTAGCCAGAGCATATAACAGTGCACATCAAACACTCATTCTAGAAGAAGCAAGTACTATAATCCAAGAAAATAATGTAAAATTACTTGTAGCAGATTCTGCTGTAGGTTTATTCAGATCAGAATATTTAGGACGCGGAACATTAGCAGAAAGACAACAGAAATTAAACAAATTTGTTCATTTATTGGTACGAATTGCAGAGACATACAATGTTGCTGCTCTAGCTACCAACCAGGTAATGTCATCTCCTGATACATTCTTTGGTGATCCTACACGTCCAGTAGGTGGAAATGTGGTTGCTCACACCAGTACTTATAGAATTTACTTTAAAAAATCAGGTAAAAAACGAATAGCACGAATGGTAGATAGTCCGCATCATCCAGAGCAGGAAGTTATTTTTGCTTTAGGTGAAATAGGTGTAATGGATCCTGATTCAGATACGAAGAAAAAACCTACAAAAACCACAAAAGCACCAAAAACTGAAGATGTACCAAAAACTGTAACCGAGGATACACCAAAAACTGTAACCGAGGATACACCAAAAACTGTAACCGAGGATACACCAAAAACTGTAACCGAGGATACACCAAAAACTGTAACCGAGGATACATCAAAAACTGTAACTGAAGCAGAAAGTAAAGAAAACCCAGAAAATACCGAATAAATATTCAATAACTAAGTTTGATCAGGTTATCAGAAATTTTATTTTTCTAATTGTGAATCAAAAGTTTGTTTAAAAGTACTATATGGTTGTGCTCCATGAATCTTCACTATTTCATTTTCTGGTCCGATTAAAAAGAATGAAGGGGTACCTGTTCAAAACATATCATCCTTGGAAACTGTGGAACCATATCAATCAACAATGATGAATATCGAATTATAGACACCTGGACTAACGTTCCGACCACCGAGGTTCTGGTTGGACAGCCCGTAACAGTCACACTTAGTACACTTAACAACCCCACACATACAAAAATTCACTTCGCATCAGTGTACACTGGAATCTTCAATTCGCCAACAAACTATGAAGATGGTGCACATATCGACTATTCAATCATGAGTGACAAATACAGCGTATCAAAGGCTAAGATGTTTCAAGTTGCAGCTGCTACACACAGGATAACCCAAGACCCTGACGTAAAGAATCTGGAAATGTTTGAGGTGGTCTTTACTATGATATTTGCAAAGCCAATGGACGCATCACACATTGTGGTTGAGACAGAGAACAAGTTTGGAATTCCGGAGATATTGTATCTGACCAGTGCGCTGAAGGTAAACGAAAATCTTCCACAGGCGTTAACATTAGAAGAAAAGTCAAAGTTTGAGATTGAATATGAGCAAGAAGTCATTCCAGAGATAATCATGGATCAAGAGCCTGATATGGACAAAGTAACCTGTGGTGATGGAACCATACT
>Ga0208408_1000150_pt1 | contig 49489 bp, 42 predicted proteins | sample ETNtaG_4_FD_185776 | JGI IMG/M metagenome (GOLD analysis project Ga0208408, IMG submission 185776) | Marine microbial and viral communities from oxygen minimum zone, Eastern Pacific Ocean - ETNP201406SV67 (SPAdes) (version 2) | ecosystem: Environmental > Aquatic > Marine > Oceanic ... | reverse complement strand
TATGGGCTATTGTTCAAGGATTAGTTGCAACCGTTTTATTAGTAGCCGGAGGTTCATACGCATTATCAGCAATACAATCAGGGTCGATATCGATGGCTTTACCTTTTGTATTTATTCTAATAGCAGCCACAATAAGTTTGTTACGAGGTGTATACATAGAGCTCTATAATTAGTTAATATTTTTTTCATTTTTTAAGAAAAAATGATTAATCAAATTTAAATTTATCAATTATAATGCTGCGATGAAGTCATCCAAGTTTCCTACCCAAGCAGAAATAGTCGTAGTTGGCGTAGGGGGTATAGTTGGATCCATGCTTGCATACTGGCTTGCAGAACTAGGCCAAAAGAACATCGTAGGCTTAGAAAAATCTACAGTAATTCCTTCTGATATAGCATCCACCGCACACGCTTCAGATTTTGTTTACAACACAACTCACGACAAACTGGGTAATTGGACTACTGCCTTTAGTCGAAAATTTTATGAAGAAAATGGCTTCTTTTTAAAAAAGGGTGGCCTAGAGATTTGTCGCAAAGACGACGATGCACGTTGGGAGGAATTAAAACGAAAGGTAGAATCAGGCAAAGCCTTTGGAACTAACGTTACCTTGATTTCTGCTGCCGAAGCCAAAGAAAAGTTTCCTTTACTAGATGAAGAATCAATAAGAGGTGCAATGTGGGATCCCGATGCAGGTTTAGTAGTACCTCGTTCGCAAGATGTTGTTAACTTTGCTGTAGAGAAAGCAAAGGAGAAAGGTGCATTGGCAACTTACACTGACACACCAGCTGTAGGTTTTGAAATTGAGAATGGTCGTGTCATTGGAGTAAAAACAGATAGAGGAACCATTAAGGCCGATAAAGTTGTTATTTCATCAGGAATTTGGGGACCTTTACTAGGAAAAATGGCTGGTGTTCCAGTACCGCTTTCACCCGTAGAACATCCTTTATTATTTTTTGGACCGTTACCTGAAGCACAAGGAGCAGAGGATTTTCTTGTCTATCCACTACTTCGTGATCAAGGCAATTCGGCTTACGTTAGAGATACAGGCAGGCTACATGGTGGAATGCTTGAATGGGGATATTACGAAGATAAAGAGCCTCGATTGGTTGATCCAGAGGACATTGGTAATCCTGAAAAGACCATGACTTCTGATTCAATGAGGCACCTTAACCTTGAAGAAATTGCTGAGCCACTTGAAAAAGCATTCGAAACCACACCTATTCTTAATGAATTGGGTTGGGATGAAAGAAGTTCATTTAATGGCTTGCTATCCGTAACTCCTGACGCTGGCTCTTTATTAGGAGAGAGTCCTGAAGTCAGAGGTTTTTGGCTATGTGAAGCAGTTTGGGTAAAAGACGGTCCTGGTTGTGCAAGACTGTGTGCTGAACAGATGGTAAATGGTAAGACACAAGTGGATATGCACTCTTTTGATATTTCTAGATTTTATCCGGCGCAAAAAGAAAAAGAGTTTGTTAAATCGCGATCTTTCGAAAATTCACAAACTATTTATACCCCTGCTGTTCACCCTAGAGAGCCCTATATTAGCAATAGAGAAATGTTTGTTAGCCCTTTTTATTCTAGGGAAAAAGAACTTGGAGGCTACTTTGATAATGAAATAGGCGGTTGGGAACGTGCCCTTGCTTATGAGAGCAACCGAGAAAAACTAAATAATTATTTACAAGAGGTCCCAGTTCGAGAAAATGAATGGGATCGTCGCCACGTACCCTACGAGATAGCTAACGCGGAACATCTGGCCATGAGTGAATCGGCAGGGATGATCAATCTATCTCACTTTGCGATCATGGATATAAAAGGCCCAGACACAGAGCGTATGCTAGAACATCTTTCTGTGGCAAAGGTTGGCGGAGATACTTCTGAAGGCAGAATTATCTATACTAATTTCTTAGACGAGGATGGCGGTGTCCATGCAGACCTAACCATCGCTCGCTTAGGTGAAGACAGTTATCGAGTAATTACTGGCGGTGCAGATGGCAACAGAGACTGGGTGACCTTACGCAATTATCGTGATGATATGGGGCTAGATGCTGACATTAATATTCGAACCCATGACGTATCAACTTTAGGATTATGGGGGCCTCAAGCTAAGGAAGCGCTTGGTCATTTCATAGACCCTAATGAGATAAGCATTGAGAACTTTCCTTTTGTTGGAACAAAAAACCTTACGCTTAATTTAGCTGGTGGAAAAAAGATCGATGTCTGGGCTGCTCGCATTTCGTACGTCGGAGAGAGTGGTTGGGAATTATATTTAAATAATGACAGTGAAGAAGGTCTGGCGCTTTATGATTCTTTATTAGAAGTTGGGGTTGTACCCGTAGGTATAGAAACTTATGCTAACAGCCGGCGCCTTGAAAAGAGTTTTAGGCTTCAAGGAGCAGACCTAGAGACCGAATATAATGCTTGTGAATCGGCTGTTGAAAGACCTAAGGTCAAGGAAGCAGACTTTCATGGCAAAGCAGCTCATCTCGCTCATCGTGAAGAAGAGCCTAGTGCAATTCTGTGCACAATGACGTTGGATAATCTCAATGTTTCAGGCTCTGGTTCACGCTATCCAGTTGGCATCTCTCCAATTATTGACCCTGATACAAGAGAAGTCCCTGTAGATAGTAAAGGTCGTAGGTCTTATAGCACTAGTATGTCTTACTGCCCATCACTTAAAAAACACGTAGTTATGGGTTATTTACCTAAAAATATAGCTGTACCAGGGAAGTCCCTGGAACTGCATTACTTCAATGAAAGTGGTGATGGTATTTACCCTATGACCGTTCAAATAGTTGGTAAGGGATCTCTTTATGATCCTAAAAATGAGAGGGTTCGTATTTAATAGATTTCTAATATAATTCATTAAAAAAAGGGGAGAAAAAAATGAAAAAACATCCAAATCATCCAAGTGTGGATCAAAGTGATCGAGTGGTTCCATACAATCTCAGGCAGAGTGGTCGCACACCTACTGAGCTATTGATATCAACTCGAGTTAGGAAATCACCTTTCTGGCATCTGTCACACGAAGCAGGATGCTGGAGGGCTACAATCTACAATCGCATCTATCACCCCAGAGGGTACGTCAGGCCTGAGGACGGCGGAGCTATGGTCGAGTACGATGCCCTGGTTAATCGAGTTACTATGTGGAACGTTGCTGTTGAAAGACAAATAAGAGTAAAGGGTCCGGATGCAGAGGCTTTTACAGATTACGTAATAACTCGAGACGCAACTAAAATTGAACCTGGAAACGGAAAATACGCAATATTGTGTAATGAAAAAGGAGGGGTTCTTAACGATCCTGTTTTATTAAGATTGGCTGAAGATGAATTTTGGTTTTCTCTTTCTGATAGCGATCTTATGCTCTGGCTACAAGGTGTAAATGTTTCTAAGAAATTTGATGTCGAAATTGATGAGATAGATGTTTGTCCTGTACAAATCCAAGGCCCTCTATCAGAAGATCTTATGGCTAAACTTGCCGGTGAAGAGCTTAGAGAAATTCCTTATTACGGTCTTATGGAAACTAATATTGAAGGTGCGGATGTAGTCATCAGTCAAACCGGATTTACTGGAGAGAAGGGTTATGAGATTTATGTGCGCGATGCGCATGAGAATGCTGAAATTGTATGGAATGCAGTCCTTGAAGCTGGTAAAGAATTTGGTTTAATGGTTATTGCACCAGCTCATCACAGAAGGATTGCAGCAGGTATTTTATCCTGGGGTCAAGATTTAGACCTAGAAACTTCACCTTTTCAGGTTAATCTGAGCTATCAAGTACCACGAAATAAAGAAGCCGACTACATAGGCAAAGAAGAGTTAGAACGACAACGAGAGGTAATTGATGCAGGAGACTTCCCGTTCAAAATGAGAATGGTTGGATTGACTCTTGGCGGTAAAGAAATTACTGACTACGCGCCTGATTTCTGGCTGATTGCAGATACAGATGGTAACGACATGGGTTACGTTACTTCTCCTTGGTGGTCTCCTGAGCTAAATACAAATATCGCACTAGGCTGGGTACCATGGTCTTCATCTGAGAATGGAACCAAATTACTGGTCAGACTACCTGATGAATACTCTGAGTCATCTGGAGTCCCGGTTGAGGGTGAAATTGTTGATGTACCGTTTAGAGAGTCTGTTACTCCAAACAAAAGAGAAGTCCAAAAGGAAAAAGGACTAGATTACGCAGACTAAAAAAAGTCACGAGGTCGGTTAGTGGTACCGACCTCGTTTTTTTTCAATACCATATTCCTAAATTTCTTTAAGAAGATTCACTTTACATTCTTTAATTCTTGTTTTTACATAGGCAGACTCACCATTATTTAATTATTGGAAATTAATTAATGAAACATGTTAAGAACTTAAAAATAGTAATCACGGCGGGAGCATCAGGTATTGGTTCTGAGATAGCCATGATTCTTTCACAGGCCGATGCTAAAGTGATTATTTGCGATAAAGATCAAGAGGTTCTTGATCAATTCTCTAAAAATAACCCTGAAATAATCACCTTAAAAGCTGATGTATCGCGTGAAGAAGAAGTGGCATCTTTTTTTAATGAAATAAAAGACCATTTTGGAGAAATTAATGCTCTCATCAATAATGCAGGTATTGCGGGACCATCGGCTAAGTTAGAAGACACTAATTTTAATGATTGGAAGAATACATTAAGTGTAAATTTAAATGGAACATTTCTAAGCACTAAATCAGCAATTCCTCTTTTAAGATCTGCAGGTGGAGGATCTATTATAAATATTGGTTCAACCTCTTCATTCATGGGCACTCCTCTACGATCTTCATACTCGGCAACAAAATGGGGGTTGATAGGTTTAACTAAAACTTGGGCCATGGAATATGGCGAGGATAATATTCGTATTAATACTATTTGTCCTAGCTCGGTAAACGGTGAGCGTATTGAACAAGTCATAGAACGAGAAGCCAAGTATCGAAGTGTTTCACCAGAAGAAATTAAGGCTGCCTATTTAAGTCAAACATCAATGAAAACCTTTATTGATGCAGAAGAGATTGCCGGAATGATAGTGTATTTATTATCTCCTTTAGCAAGAAAGATTACAGGACAAATGCTTGCTATTGATGGCCACACAGAAAGCCTTTCGATGATTAATAAAGAAGATGATTAGAATGAAATTAAAAGTTTGGACAAGTTATTTTCAGTTAAAGTTACTGTATGAAAAGAGGGGAGGTTTGCTATGCCATTAGAAATAAAATCTAATATTTTTATTACTTGTGCGATTACTGGATCAGGCAATACGCAAGAGCGAAGTTCAAATGTCCCTCGCTCACCAAAACAAATTGCTGATAGTGCTATTGCAGCAGCTAAAGAGGGTGCTGCTATTGTGCATTGCCATGTACGAGATCCTGAGACAGGAGCTCCTTCTCGAGATCCAGCCCTTTACCGAGAATTAACTGACCGTATTAGAGACTCAAAAACTGATGTTGTTTTAAACCTCACATCAGGCATGGGAGGAGATATGTTCTTTGGCCCGCCATCAGCACCACTGCCCCTAAAAAATGATACGGATATGGGAAGTGCAGAAAGTAGGATGGAGCCTATTGCTGATTGCTTACCTGAAATATGCACCTTAGATTGTGGAACGATGAATTTTGGGGAAGGAGATTATGTGATGACTAATACCCCTGATATGTTAAGGACTATGGGTAGAATGATGACAGGACTAGGGATTAAGCCTGAAATTGAAGCATTTGATACAGGCCATCTACGGTTTGCTAAGCAGTTAGTTGAAGAGGGCATTATAGAGAATCCTGCCTTAGTTCAGCTCTGTATGGGTATACCTTGGGGCGCTCCTAATGATTTAAATACCTATATGGCTATGGTTAATAATATCCCAAGCGATTGGAACTGGTCTTCTTTTTCAATTAGCCGTGATCAGATGCCTTATGTCGCTGCATCTGTTTTGGCAGGAGGAAATGTACGCGTTGGTTTGGAAGATAATATTTGGTTAGAAAAAGACGTATTAGCTACAAACGAATCCTTAGTACATAAGGCCACTACTATTATTGAAGCTATGGGTTCAACAATTATGAATCCGCAACAAGTTAGAAACCTTTTAGGCCTAACCAAACGCGAACCTCGATAATTATTTTTTGCTTATAAATGATCAAGTCTGAGGAAAAGACACAGTTTGCTGTTATTGGAGGTGGAGTTATTGGCGGTGGCTGGGTCGCCAGGTTCCTATTAATGGGTTTTGATGTAAAAGTTTTTGATCCTGACCCTGAAGCCGAACGAAAAATTAATTTAGTGATTGAAAATGCTCGTCGCTCACTGCCTGGTTTATTTGAATACCTATTACCTGATGAAGGATCTTTGATGGTTTGCTCCAATATAGAGGAGACTGTCGAGGACGTTCAATGGATTTGTGAGGCAATACCTGAACGCTTAAATTTAAAACAGGAAGTTTTTGCAGAAATACAAGCTCACTGCTCTATGGATGCAATCATAGCTTCGTCTGCATCAGGTTTTAAGCCTTCTGAGCTTCAATTCATGTCATCGAATCCAGAACAAATTATTGTTGCGCATCCTTTTAATCCGGTTTACTTAATTCCATTAGTTGAATTAGTAGGAAATTCTAAAACCACGGAAAAAGCAGCCACGATATTGAAGCAATTAGGTATGCACCCTTTAACCGTTCGTAAAGAGATTGATGCCCATATAGCAGATCGTTTACTTGAAGCAGTGTGGCGGGAGGGTCTTTGGCTAATAAATGATGGTGTAGCTACTACAAAAGAAATTGATGACGCTATTCGTTATGGCTTTGGTTTGCGATGGGCTCAAATGGGTATGTTTGAAACTTATAGAATAGCAGGCGGTGAAGATGGTATGGCGCATTTTATTCAACAATTTGGCCCTGCATTAAAATGGCCGTGGACAAAACTCACGGATGTGCCAGAGTTATCTGAAGAATTAACTAAAAAGATTGCTCAGCAATCTGATCAGCAGTCAGGCCATTATTCAATTACTGAGCTGGAACGTATTCGTGACGACAATCTAGTCGCTTTGATGAGATCACTTAAGACCAAAGACTGGGGCGCTGGAAATCAACTTAATCAGGTAGACACATTATTGGAAAGCACATCGGTTAAGCCTTCTGAAATACTTACTCAACGATCGCCTGTGCTGACCTCTAATCGTGTTGTACCTACCAGTTGGCTTGATGCTAACGGTCATATGAATGATAGCCGCTATGCTGAAGTATTTTCTAAGGCCAGTGATATCATTTTGCGTCGTATAGGATCTGATGTTGGCTATATTGCTAAAGGTTTCAATTACTTTACCGTTGATATGCAAATTAGTTATCTAAACGAGTGCCTTGCTGGAGATAAAATAACCGTTTTTACTAGCATTCATTTAGCTGAAGGAAAAAAATTAGATTTAAGACATGAAATGAAAAACGCCCAAGGAACAGTTTGCGCTACATGCACCCAGTTTTTAATTCATGTTGATTTGGCTTCACGTAAATCTTGCTTACCCGTCGAGCCTGTTGCCGGCATATTGATGGCATTAGACTAATAATTTGTATCCTTAATATCTAGAAAGGTATAGTTACAAATATGAAAGAGCTGGTTTTTAAAAAAGAGCTGATTAATCCAATTTCTTTATTAATCCTCATGTCCATTGCCATGCCTGTAGCTTTTAATGCCTGGTCTGCAATGTTAAATAATTTTGTTGTAGAAAAGGCTGCTTTTACTGGAGTTGAGATTGGAATCTTGCAAAGTCTTAGGGAGGTTCCTGGATTCCTATCATTTACCCTAATATTTGTTCTTCTTATTATAAAGGAGCAAACCTTCGCAGTTTTTGCTTTGGCACTATTAGGGTTAGGTGTTTGTATGACAGGATTTTTTCCGACTGTCTATGGTTTGTATTTCACTACAATCTTAATGAGCACGGGGTTCCATTACTTTGAAGCGGTAAAACAATCATTAAGTTTACAATGGTTATCTAAAGAAGAAGCTCCAATGGTGTTAGGAAGGTTGTTGGCCGTTGGTTCTTTAACTTCTTTAATAGTTTATGGATGTTTGTGGGCCCTATTGGAGGTCTTCCAATTACCTTATTTCATAAACTTTGTAATAGCAGGAGGCATTTGCATTTTATTGGCTTTTGTTATGTACATAGGGTTTCCTACCTTCCCCTCTAAAGTTGAACAAAATCAGAATTTAGTTCTTAGAAAACGTTATTGGCTTTATTACTTACTAACTTTTCTTTCTGGTGCCAGGAGGCAAATTTTCGTAGTTTTTGCTGCCTTTCTGATGGTTGAGAAATTTGGCTATAGCGCCTCTCAAGTTACCTTACTTTTTTTAATTAACTATGCTTTTAATTGGGTGTTTGCAGAAAGAATAGGACAGCTTATTGGAAGATTTGGAGAAAGAAGGGCTCTTACTTTTGAATACATCGGTTTAATCATGGTTTTTATTGCTTATGGACTGGTTCAAAATGCTACGATTGCGGCCTTTCTATATATTTTGGATCATATGTTTTTTGCAATGGCCATTGCAATAAGTACGTATTTTCAAAAGATTGCTGACCCGAAGGACATGGCCAGTAGCGCTGGCGTTTCTTTTTCAATTAATCATATTGCCGCAGTAATTATTCCTGCAATTCTAGGACTCGTATGGATATGGTCACATTCTCTAGTTTTTTACATTGGAGCGTTATTCGCTTTGTTGTCTTTAATAGCAGCTCAGTTTATTCCTAAAGCTCCTTCTCCTAATCAGGAGACTAGGTTCTCTTTAGCGGCTGGTTCAACTAGACCCTAATTACCATGAAAAAGACTTTTAAATGGATAGGAATTTTAATAATTGTTATTTTTGTTGTTCTTATCTATTCAGGCACTTATTTAGATATTTCTAGAGAAGAATTAGAAGCCAAGTACGCCACAGGCTCTTCTCAGTTTTTAAATCTGCCCGATGGCGCAAGAATTCATTTTAGAGATGAAGGAAAAACTGAAAGCCCAGTAATAGTACTATTGCATGGCTTTAATGGATCGTTATTTAATTTCGAAAGGTTAGTCCCTTTGTTAGCTGATGATTTTAGACTTATCAGCATAGACCTCCCTGGCTTTGGGCTAACTGGAGCCATACCTTCTGCTGATTACACCACAGAAAGCTTTATGGATACGATAACGAAATTAACTAACCAGCTTGGAATAGAAAAATTTTCAATAGCAGGTAATTCCATGGGAGGAGGTGTTGCCTGGAGATATACTTTGGAACACCCAACAAAGGTTGAAGGTCTAATATTGCTTGCCTCAAGCGGCGTAGGATCCAAAGAAGATGTTAAGAAATTTAAAGAAAGAGAAAGTAATACGCCTATTGTGTGGAAGCTGATGAATTCTGCTTTACTAAAGAAATTTCTTCATTATTACACGCCTAAGTTTTTTGCAACTGAAGGCCTTAAAAGATCAGTTTATGACCAGCAATTTGCTAATGCCGATCATGCCAATCAATTTCATGAACTAGTTTTGTTACAGGGATCTAGGAATGCTATTCTTTCTATGACTATGGGCGGCAGAAGAAAAATGCATGGTCCTGAATCATTATCCAAGATAACTGCTCCTACGTTAGTTATTCACGGAGAAGAAGATAACATAATTGGATTTGAGAGATCTTTAGTCTTTAAAGAGAATATTGATAATGCGGAAATAAAAATTTATCCAAAAATAGGCCACTTACCAATGTATGAAGATCCAGCCAGAACTGCAGACGATATTCTTAAATTCTTTCAAGACCTTTAAAAATGAATAAATCAATAACACTAATAGGTATGGCTGGAGCTGGAAAGAGCACCATAGGGAGAAAATTAGCAAAGGTATTAGATTTTAATTTCTTGGACGGAGACGCAATCATTGAAGAAAGGATCAATAAGTCTATTCAAAGCTACCTTGATCAGCATGGCGGGAAAGAATTTACAAAAATTGAGGAAGAGGTCTTGCTCTCCATTAGTTTAGATAAAACTGTTTTAGCTACTGGCGGTAGTGCTGTTTTATCTGATGCAGCTATGAATTTTTTAAAGAAAGAATCTGAAGTAATCTTCTTAGATGTGTCTTATGAGAATATATCCGAACGTATTTTGAATCTCTCAGAAAGGGGTTTAGTCAGGGGACCAAATCAAAGTCTTCAAGATACTTATAACGAAAGATTGAGCTTATATAAAAAATACGCTGACCATACTGTTATCAACGATGGAGATGTAGATTCATGTTTAAAACAGTTGCTTGTCTTATTGGGGAGCTTAAAGAGTTAATTATTAACTAAATAAATTAGGTTGAAGCAACTTAAATTCAGCTTTCATTTTTTTTGTGTTACCACTTTCTGAGATTTCTGTAGCAATCTTTTTGCAACGTTTTAATAATTGTTGCGGTTCAACTATTTCGTTAGCAAAATTATTACTAAGAGCCTCATCACAACTCATTATCCTCCCGGTAAGACATATATCTCTAGCTACAGCTCCAGGAAGTACAGTGCTCATTAAATCAAAGGCAGCTTCAATTCCCATCTTTACTTGAGGTTGGCCAAACGAAGATTCGGTCGAAATTATTCTTAAATCGCACATTGCAGACAGATCCATACCGCCAGCTAAAGCTTTACCATTAACTGCAGCAATTAACGGTTTGGAGAAGTTATAAACTTTATGATGATATTTAACAGCATGTTTGAATACAGTTTCTACATCTTCTGTTTGAAATTCAGATATATCAAATCCGGCGCAAAAAGAAGGTCCAGATCCAGTTAAAATAGTTACATCAATATCTTCGTTGCCTTCAATCTTATCTAAACAATCAGTAAGCTCATCCCTAAGTTTTCCCGATAGTGCGTTATGTTTTTCAGGGCGATTCAAAGTAATTGTAGCTACTCTTGAGTCTTGCTCGTAAATAAGCATATTTAGTGTTTAACCAGAGAAAGGTTTAGTGAAAGTGTTCATGTCAAAATAATCTCTCCAAACTTTTATTTTTCCTTCTTCCATCAAGAAAACGCCACAACAAGGCAAATCTACTTTAATATCCCCTACCTCTGTTCTATCTAGACGCTCCGCTATTACTAAGTCCCCTTCTCCAATTATATTAAGAGTGTCCCAGGTTGTTTTCGTCCAATTGGCAATAAATCCACCAATAAATAATTTTAATTGATCTTTGCCTTGGACTGGTTCAGCTGGCATGTTGTAGTAAATACCATCTTCAGAAAAATAAGATGCTAGTTCTTCTGCATCTAGATTTGACCATGCTTCTATAAAGTTTTTAATTACTGTTATATTGTTATTCATGAAATTCTCCTAAATTTTAATCTTCTTAATTAGTATACCCTGATCTCCTCTATGTACTGGCGAGAATATACCGGTACGAGCTTTATATAACTCATCAAGATGACTGGGAAGTTTAGTGCTTATATCAATAAGGTAGCCATTGATTTCCTCTTGATTCGTATCGAAGTTAAGAGTTAATTCAACTTCTTTATCATAAATTCCGTTCAAATAAATAGCATAAAATCCTTTTGTAAAACCCCATCTGCTTAATGCTGTCTCTATTTTTAGAGCTCCTAAGTTAAATGAATTTAAGTTAGATTCTTTTGGTAGGAGTAAAACCATTCTACTTGCTGATCTGTCACTTTTTAGATTCACTTTTATTGATTTTCCATTATTTAACCGTTTCTTGTTTTGTATTGCAGGGCCTTTCCATCCACTGGAATTAGTTTCGGCCCAATATCTAGACGAATAGTCTTTTGCGAAAGAAATTAGTGATTTAGAGCTTACAGTGTTAACGAATGAGGATAACGGTTCTATTAAAGGTTCAGGATCATTGGCTGCAACATTTTTATAATTGCCGGATAAATGAATATATGATTCATCTGAATCAATATTCTCGTAAAAATGAATATTAACGTGTTGAGGTCTATGTTCGGTGTAAAGATTTATCAAACTTCCTGACATTAATGCAATTAGAGTAATTGCACCCACATAAGAGATAGCAGATCTTATTTTTAGAGAATACAAGAAAGGAGAAATAATTAGAGCGTACAGCCCAGCAAACGGCAATACTGCCCAAACTAATTTATACCCCTGACTTTGCTCTAAAGAAAATATAAGTCCTAAAGTTAAAGGCAAGGTAACGACTAAAGTAAGTAAAAGGAAATAGGGCTTGTATCTTTCTTCTAAAAGAACTGCAAGAAGGATTAAAGGACTTGCAAAAATTAGAGGAAGAATAAATGTATTGGCAGCATCAGGTAAGAGAGTAGTGATAGCAAAAGTTAATACAAGCCAGAACAACCAAGACCCGAAAATCATCTCTTGTTCATTTATAAACCTTCTACTTATGGCTGTTCCTATTAAAGCACCTAAGGTTGTAGAGCTAATTAGTAAAAGTCGATAAGGCCAATCTATACCGGGCCAACTAATGACATTGCCTGAGAGTAAAGATAATAGATAGAACCCAGCTGCACCAGAAAGGACTGTAGTGGATAACGTAATTGGAGAAAATACAATTCCTAAAGCTGTTCTTTTTAGGTTGATCTTAGATTTTATAAGAGCAGTAATTAATATGAAGGTTGCAAGTATACAGATTAATATACTGTTACTTGATTTCCATTGAGTCCAGAAACCATAAATTTCTCCTCCGTATATATATTCATCTCCCATGTCTTGCCAATCTGCTGATAACAATTCTCTTGAAGCAGGTAATATATTTTCTCCATGATGCTGGATGGTTCTAAGGTCGATATTCTCTAAAGTATCGTTTGGCGTGTGATAGTGGTTTCTTTCTCCTGCAAATGCAAAGTCTATCCCAGGAATATTTGCTCTTTCAACTACGCTAAAATCCGTGTCATTTGGCATCCTCTTAAAGACTTCTTTTACAAAAGAAAAGCCATAAGGACTCTTATGTTCCTTGGAATAACTTTTAATCAGTAATTCATTGTTGCTAGATGTCCTAAGAACCATGCTGCTTCCTGAAGAGCCACTTCCTTCAACGTTTAAAACGATTCCAACTTTTTTAGCTAAAGGATGCTGGTTAAAGAAAGCTTCAGCACCTATCAATCCATTTTCTTCAGCGTCCGTAAGAATAAGCATAATGGGATGATTGAAAGGAGCTTCTAATTTCAATGCTCTAGCCGCCTCAAGAATAGCGACAACTCCAGCTCCGTCATCTCCAGCACCAGGTGCCATAGGAACGGAATCATAATGAGCCATCAAGGCTAAATAAGGCAGGTCTGCCTTCCCCGGAATAATTCCTATTAAGTTTTCGACTTCTGCGCAACTAGGAAATCTCGAAGCACAAGCCCAAGTCTTTTGCTCTTCGTATTCGATTCCTAATTTATCTAATTCAATTTTTAATCGTTCTTTGATAACTCTATTAAGATCCGAACCCACGGGATGAGGTTGATTTTCTTTTAATAGACTTTGAAGAATATTGTAAGCTCTAACCGCAGAGAACTCGTTTTGAGGAGCATCTAGTCCCTTAGGGGCAGGGGGTTGAGTACTAAAATGTTGAATACAAAAAAGTAATACAGTTAAGAGTATTGCTAATATTGGGATTCTATTTTTGGTCACTACGTTATTTATAATGTCCTGAAGTACCTTTAATAACAACCCCAGAATTTAATTATTCATTATTTTGATATAGTAGAAACATGATCTATGTCTATATTTATTAATACAATATTTTTAAAGGAGTAATTAGTAATGAACAAAAAATTATACAGAACTGGCCCGTATGCTGATTTCTTTTCACAAGGCGTACAAGTAGGTAACGTTTTAACTTTAGCAGGTCAATTAGGCGACAGTGAAGATGGCAGTGTTCCTGGAGATATTAAAGATCAAATGATTAATTGTTATAACAATATCAAGAATGTTCTTTCTGAATTTGATGCAACTTTAGACAATGTTATTGATGAAACTTGGTTTGTTACTGACGTTAATGAATGCATGGAGAATGTTTCTGAAATTTTTGATGAGAGAGAGAATATTTATGGTTGTAAACCAGAAGTCAGTCAAACCTTAGTAGGAATAAGCGCTCTAGTACAACCTCAATATAAACTGGAAATTAAGGTAATAGCTTATATTGGCTAGTCCAGACCATAAATATTTCAATCCATTGTGGGCAATTTTCTTTGTTCTGCTTACGTTTGAAGTTTCAACACTACCTGTCCTTTATCTTTTAGATACTTTAGGGGATTGGGTATATCAAAACCCAATAACGGTCGATATGACTTATATAGGTGCAGTTGAGATGTATCCGATTAGGGATAATTTAGTAGGTTTCTTAGCCATGCCAATGGCTATTTTCTTTATTTTATGGCGAATGAAAAAAAGGAAAATACCTTTATCTGAATTAGGTTCGTTAGAAATACAAAGAAAACCTTTGTTTTTAAGTATTTTTCTGTTGGCTGCATTCTTATTGTTTGAAGAGTTGTATTTTTACGTTCTTGGTATAGAAATGCCTGAATCATTCATTGAATTTATGCTAGCTGAGCCTATTTTTAGTTTCATCTCAGTGGTATTAGTGGCTCCTATTATTGAAGAATTCCTCTTTAGAGGCTTTCTGCACTCACAATTACGTAGATCTTTCTTAAAGGACTGGGGTGCTATTGCAGTTTCTAGTCTGGTTTGGACCGCTATTCATTTTCAATATGAAATAGGTATATTATTCTTTTTATTCCTATTCGGCCTTTTTCTTGGCTACTTCAGAATAAAATACAATTCATTGCTAATACCCACAGCCCTTCATGCTATTAACAATTTATTGAGTTTTTTGCTAGTTATTTACTTTCCTTAAATTTAAATTTTTCTTGAAACATTAGTAAAATAGAGGTAATTTGTTAGTTATATCCAGCTGATCTAGGGAGAGATCGCTAAAAATTTATAAAAAAATGTAAAAACTATAAGGATTGATGTTTTTACGCAACTTTGGGGAGTTTTAATGAAAAAGTTAACTTATATCATTTCTCTTTCTTTGGTTTCTCTGTTTGCTTATGCAGCAGATGAAGAAAGAGGTGGAATCGAAGAGGTTATCGTTACAGCTGAGAGACAACAGTCTTCTATTCAGGACACTGCTATCTCTATTACGGCTTTTGATGAGAACCTAATTGAAGATTTAAACCTTAGAAACCAAGAAGATTTGCAGAATTACATACCTGCAACAACTATTCAGCCTTATGATATCTCTATTAGAGGTATTGGAAGGATGTTTAGGGCATTAGGTGGAGATCCTGGTGTTGGTACTTATGTTGACGGCGCTTATTCTGTTGACTTTGGTATTGCTTCTACAGATAACGGTTTGTATGACGTAGAAAGGATTGAGATCCTTAGAGGGCCTCAAGGTACTCTATACGGAAGAAATAGTATTGGTGGAGCTGTGAACTTTATCACCAAAAAACCTTCTAGAGAGTTTGAAGCAGAAATTAGGACAATAACTGGTAGCTATGGTATGGCTGAAGGTTATGGTTTTATTAACATGCCTATAACTGACCATCTAAGTGCAAGAGTTATTGCTGTTAATAGAGGAAGAGACGGTACTGTTGAAGATTTAGGTGCCGGAGATGATTTAGATAGTTATCAAGACGAAAACTACACATTGTCTATCAGGTGGGAGAATGATAATCATACTTTTGATATAAGAGGTAACGAAAGAAGTTACGGTAGAGTCTTAAGTTCAGCACAAGGTGCTGGTCTTATAACAACCAGTGAATACGGTGGTAGTGTTAGAAGAAATGACTTAATGGTTCATGGTTATAGAGCTGTTGACCCTAACGTTCAGTGTTCTAGCTTAACGGATAGAACTGTTCCTAATTGTTCAACCCCTGGTTATGACATTCATACATTTAATCACAAGGGATTAACAAGATACGGTCAGTTCTTAGTTCCTGGTGTTGACCCTGCTGTGACTGCAGGAACAGCAGTTAGCCCCAACTTCGCTTATGGGTATGATCAAAACATATTAAATGCGACTATGATTGGCGATGGTAAAAGCGTTCCTTCACTAAGTGGAGATGATCTTATCACTTCAACTAATGGAATGAATGATGAGTATTTTGATCACCAAGGTGGTCTTATTAATTACGTTTGGGATGTTCAAGATAACTTAACCATTAAGTACATTGGTGCTTATACTGATTATCTTTACACAAGGGTAACTGACGATGATAGAACGGGAAACCCAGTGTATGACGAACAATTCCACGCTATGCAAGAAAACGAAAACTGGCAAAATGAAATTCAAGTATTTTGGGATATTGCTGATAATTGGAGTTTCGTAGGTGGTTTATTTGAGTATCATGAAGAAATTGACCAAGACTTAGATTTCTTTAACCCAAATGGTGATCCAAGATACGCAACTGCAGCTAATTATGGTGCTACTGTAGATGCTGTAGCTGGAGCTGATGCTTCTGATTACATGAAAATGTTAACTGCCGTGGCAGTTTACGGTGGAACTAACCCAACAGTACCTGCATACTCAGCAGGAACTGCTAACGCTTATTCAGCTAGAGATGTTGGTTGTGGTGTGGCAAGTTTATTAGGATTATATGGTGTTCCTGACTTTGCAGATCCTTCGTTGACGCAAGTGTGTATTATTTCTGGACCTTGGTCTGGAGAAAATGCGGTGCTTAAACATGGACCTGACCCTTCAGTTGGAACAACTTTTGTTTGGCAAACTGAAAATAAAACAGATGCTTACGCTGTTTATTTCCAAACTGAATATCAAATCAATGAAACTTGGGCTATAACGCTTGGTGGATCTTACAGTGAAGATGAAAAGGACGCTGAAGAAAACTTAGTTCAATACGGTGAGGCAGAGTTAACTTCTGCTAATCTTTTGGCTTTTAACGTAGCTACAGGCGCCTTAAACGCTGATGGTACGCCTACTGGAACGGGTGTTATAAGATTTAAAGGTATTCCTTATTCTAGATCTTTCTACAGATCTATGGAAAGGGACTTTGAAGAGTCTAACTACAGAGTCAATATTGATTACTCTCCTACAGACAATGTACTTTGGTATTTGTCTCAGACAACTGGACACAGAGCTGGTGGATTTAACTTAGGATATTTCTCAGCTTTCCCAAGCTATGATTCTGAGAGAGTAGAATCAACTGAGCTTGGCTATAAAGGATCTCATTTAGATAACACATTGCAGATTAATGCTTCTATGTATCACTACCTGTATGAGAATATTCATGGGCAATTTGCTGCTCAGAGTTTCTTAGGCGGAACAAGCACTTCTGTAATCGGTTATCCTGAGTCACAAACAGATGGATTTGAGATGGAAGTCATTTACATGCCTCGTCCAAACTGGTTAATTGGAGGTAACTACAGTTACACCGATGCAAGATATTCTAAAGAATTAGTTGATGCATTTGGTAATGTTGGAAACATTGATACTAATAACCCTAATGCCCCTGGATCACTTTATTCTATAAAAGAAAGAGAGGTGCCAGTCTTAAATAGAAGGATGGAGAGAATACCTCAGAACAAGATGTCTTTTTATTCTAATTACACTCAAGATGTATCAGGTGGAACCATTGACTATTTAGTAGGATACTCTTGGACTGACTCGATACTTTGGGATGATGCTGGTTTACCTTTAGATACTTCTCCTGCTTTTAGTAGATTAGACCTGAAAGCAACATGGAAAAATAATGAAGGTGATATGGACATAATGTTCTTTATTAACAACGTTACAGATAAGATCGGTGTTAGAAACATGTCGAGTGATGATGAAACTCAAGGTTTCTTAAGATCAGTTACTCCAACCTTACCTAGAATGGGAGGCATATCCTTTACTAAGAGGTTCGGAGGTTAATAACTTAATCTTGACTAAAAAAAACCTGCTTCAAAGCAGGTTTTTTTTATCCTTTAAGTAAATAGTTCTTTGGGAGATTTCTTAACAATTCCGTTGATGAGGTAGAAACAAAGACCTGACACAACAACAAGACCAATGAACGGGCCTAATACAAATAGTTCTGGATAAAAGTTAGCAGTAGTTTGGAACACTTCTGTTTCGATAAAATAAACACCTGAATACGACATTAAGGCACCCAGGATTCCTGAGATCAGGCCAAGTAGTGCAAATTCAATGAGAGCTGAATTTTTAATTAAAGAATTTGAAGCGCCTAAAGTTCTTAGAATAGCTGATTGATGCCTTCTAACACTAAAGCCATCCTGGAGTGCTGAAAGTGCTAGGAAGATAGCACTTAAACAAGTAAGTAGTAAAATAGAATTTAGCGCTTTAGTAACTTGATCAATAATTTCTTTGACTTGTTTAATCAATTCTTCAATCGAAAAGACAGAAATAGTTCTAAACTCTCTCATAAGCTCAGCAGCGTTTTCTTGCTTCTCTTTGGGTATATAAAAAGATGTAATAAAAGTTGAGGGGATATCCTTAAACAGTGAGGGGTGGCCAATCACAAAAAAGTTAGGGGAAAAATTATCCCAATTAATTGTTCTTATACTCTGCACAAAAGTTTTAATGTCTCTGTCTTCAACTTTAAGATAAACCAAATCTCCAACACTTAGGTTATATCTTTCTGAGATCTCATCTGATACTGAAATTCCGTTTTCATTCTCATCAGAAAACCATTCACCTTCTAAAACTTGATTCTGCTCAGGCAAGTTATATATCCAAGTAATATTGAAGTTTCTATCAATCTGGATTTCTTCGTCAACCTCAATTTTTGAAATGCTAGCATTTGCTACTGGAAAAAAGGTAGTAGCCTTTATATTGTTTTCTTTTAGAAATAACTCCATCTGGCCTTTATCTTCCTTCGTAATATTTATCGCAAAGTTATTTGGAGAATCTTCCGGAATAGAATTTTGCCAAGACCCTAATAAATTCTTACTGGCAGAAAAAGTAATCAAACTCAGTCCTATTGCAACAGTAAACGCAAAAATTTGAAAAGAGTTTCCTAATTTACGCCTTCTTAGTTCCGATAGAGCCAGATTAAAAGGACTCGAAGCTCCCAAGCCAAGGCTCTTGCTTCCAAGTAAAAGGTATATGGACCCTATGCCTACAAAAGAAAAACCAATTACACCCAAGAAGATTATTAAAGATAGAGTTATTTGGTTTGTATAGAGGTATAGGAGTACAAAAAATGCAAGTAATCCAGCAGAGATAACTGATATAGATCCCTGATTTAAACCAATGTCATCTTTTAAGACTCTCATTGGCGAGATAGATAGAAGTTTCAAAATATGAGGATATATAAAACCAAATTGACAAATAAATGCTGTTAAGCAGGTAACTACTAGCGGGTATAAACCTGGTGAAGGTAGCTCTGTAGGGAAGTATGTTGACATTATGTTAATAAAATTATTTTGTAGTAACCAACCGAAGAAAAGCCCAAAGATTAAAGTCAATATGGTTGTATAAAAGAAGATTAGAAAATATAAAGCTCTTATATGGAGAGTTTTCATTCCCAAAGTCTTCAAAATTGCCACATAACTTATATGACGCCTTGTGAATCTTTGAGAGGCTATGCTGATGGTACATGCCGATAACAGAACAGCTATGAGACCGCCAAGAAGAAAAAAGTTTTCAGATCTATCAACTGCTCTACCAAGAGAACTAGAATCCTCATCCAGCATTTCAATCTCATCTCCGCTTTCTTTTATGTCTTTAAGAAAATTTCTAATATAAAGAATTTCATTTTCTGGACCAGTAAACAAATAGTTATATTCCACACGGCTTCCAGGCTGAATAATCTGAGTTGATTCAAGATCAGACATATTCATTATAGTTTTAGGTGCAAAAGAGAAATTTCCTGAAGCTCGGTCGGGTTCGTAATTGATAGTGTCAGTAAAGATAAAGCTTGTATCTCCAATATAAACCTCATCTCCATAATTTACTTTTAATAAATTCTGAAGACGTTCGTCCATCCAGACCGTTCCAGGTTTAGGGCTACTCTTTATTAAATAGACACCTTCTGAATTTTCTAATTCGAGTGAACCTATTAAGGGATAGGAATTATCTACAGCTTTAACAGAGCTTAATTGCATTTCCTTATCAGAGAATATTACTGATGCAAATAAAGCCATTTCCATGAACTGGGAATCTTTTATATCTAAATCTTTTAATAACGGCTGTAATTTATTTTTATTTGATTCAAACTTAAGATTTCCGCCTAGAAATTCCTCAGTTTGTGTACTTAAAGCCTGTTCTAGTCGATCGGTAAAAAGAGAAATCCCTGAAACAATTGTAATTGCAAGAGTTAAAGAAACTAACATAGAAGTCAGATAACCTGATCTTATTTCTCTTATGAAGAGTTTTATAGATAAACCTAAAAGCATTATTCGACTATTTTTCCTAATTTAAGGCTTATAGTTTTATCACATTTTTTCGCTAAATCATGGTCATGAGTAACAACGACTAGGGCATTGTCAGTTTCGGAATTCACTTCAAATAATAAATCTGATATTAGCTTTCCGTTCTTTGAATCTAGATTACCTGTAGGCTCATCTGCAAATAATATTTTAGATGAACAGGCAAAAGCTCTAGCGATAGCAACTCTTTGCTGTTCACCACCTGATAATTGATTTGGGTAGTGATGTTGTCTATCTTTTAAGCCGACTCTTTCCAGAAAGTATTCGGCATTGCTTTTAGGATCTGCTTCAGACTTTAATTCAGAAGGGAGCATGACGTTCTCAAGAGCAGTCAAGCTTGGAAGAAGTTCAAAAGATTGGAATACAAATCCGACTTTTTCTTTTCTAATTGAAGCTCTTTCCTCTTCATTTTGGTCATGGATCAGTATGTTGTCTAAGAAAATTGTTCCACTTGATGCACTATCTAAACCAGCCAATAATCCTAAAAGTGTTGATTTTCCAGAACCAGATGGCCCAGTTATGGCTAAAGATTGACCTTCTTCCAAGCTGAAAGAAACATCGTCTAATATTATTAATGAAGAGTCACCAGAAGTTACCTCTTTCCTGAGATTATTTACTTTTAAAATCATTTTTGTGATTAAATAGGTGTATTATATAACTATAACACCCCTTAATTACGAAAGAAAATTTATTCTCAACTTGCAATGAATAAAAATCCCGAAACTTACTTGTAGGCTATGAAATATCTCTCAATTTTAGTTATATTAATATTTCCATTATCAACCTATGCGGATTCTAAGAGAGAATCTTTATTGATATATGGTGATAGCATAAGTGCTGGATATGGCATGTCCAAAGAAAAGCAATGGTCGGTAATACTTCAAGAAAAAATAAACAAAGAAAACCTTAAGATCAAGGTTATTAACTCAAGTATTTCTGGAGAGACTACTAGCGGAGGTCTTGCAAGAATAAGCCAAACAATTGAATCAATTAAACCGGATTATTTATTACTTGAATTAGGAGGGAACGATGCTCTTAGGGGCTATCCGCCTAGGCAGATTGCTGCTAATTTAGCTGAAATGATTAAAATAGCTGACTCTGCAAACGCAAAGGTCCTTTTGATGCAAATAAGGATTCCACCAAATTATGGATCAAGATACCAGAAGGCTTTCGAATCTATTTACTCAAGTATAGCTAGTGAAACCAGTGCAACGCTTATACCTTTTATGCTTGAAGAAGTAGCCTTAAACGAAGACTTAATGCTTCCAGATGGCATTCATCCAAAGGCTTCAGCACAGCCTTTAATTGCTGATTATGTTTATCGTCAACTTAAGCCTTTATTGATCCATTAAATGCAGTTAAATTGCACAATATTTAGATAAGAGTAAGATTGTTTTAGGTGAAATTATGTTAAATAAGTTAGATATTGCTAAAGATTGGCTTCCAAGATACACAGGAATGCCGTTAGATAAGTTTGGAGAAAATATATTACTTACCAATTTTTCGGATTATGTAGAGAATTTTTCTGATCGTTTTAATGCAGATGTGTACGGAGAGAAAAGGCCCATGCAGGCATGCACAAATTCAGATGGCCTAACAATCATTAATTTTGGAATAGGATCTCCTAATGCTGCAACTATCATGGATCTATTAACAGCCTGTGATCCTAACGGAGTTTTATTTTTAGGAAAGTGTGGAGGGTTAAAGAACTCTAGTGAGATAGGCCATTTTATTTTACCTATAGCTGCAATAAGAGGAGAGGGTACTAGTGATGACTATTATCCTTCTGAGGTTCCTGCTTTGCCTTCTTTTAAATTGCATAAGTTCGTTTCAGAAAAGATAATTGAAAAAGGGTATGAATACAGAACAGGAGTTATACACACAACGAATAGAAGAGTGTGGGAGCACGATCAACCTTTCTTGGAGCACTTAAAAGACACAACCTGTATAGGGATAGACATGGAAACGGCGACTATATTTATTGTAGGTCACTATAATGAGATTTCTAGAGGTGCTTTACTGCTAGTCTCAGACGTACCAGTGGAACCGGATGGAGTTAAGACTGAAGAATCAGATAAAGAGGTTACAAAGCAATGGTCAGAACAGCATCTTGAGCTAGGCATAAACTCCATGACTGAAATTGGTAAGAGTGGGGAGCAAATACAACACTTTAGGTATTAATATAAATGGCTAGCTTGCTAAAAATATTAAATAATCCTTTAACCTTACTGGTTGTTTTTGCTGGAGTTTGGTACACGACTCGAGACTTCGTGATTTTTACTTCTGCAATTATGGCTTTCGTAACCTTGCAAGTTGTTTTAGAAAAGATACTTCATGGCAAGGTACCAACTTTTTTATTTGGATCCTGGTGTCTGCTTCTTCCTTTAGGAGCTATGACATTGATTTTTAGAGATCCGGCATTCCTACAATGGAAATTCTCTATTGTTCATTGGCTCTTTGGTTTAATTCTTATAGGCGCAAGAATAATAGGTAAAACTGACATATTAAAAACTCTACTTTCTGCTGCCGGTCCAGAAATGCACAAAATTGATAACATTTACTGGAAGAGAGTAAATTTCTATATGGCCTCTGGCTTCATAATGCTAGGCTTTATAAATCTATATATTATGAGAGTTTATGATTTCGATTTTTGGGTTAATTTTAAGCTCTATGGAGTTTTGATTTATAACCTTGTCTTAACATCTTCAGCTCTTTTTTATCTCTTCTCTAAAGCAGATAAGGTTTCAAATAAAGAAGAAATTCAAGCATAAAATAAGCCTTTTCCGTCCATTTAACTCGTCCTTAAAAAAATTTGCGTAAATGCAACAAATTGGGCATAGTAGCTACAGAAAAGTAACTTTTTATAACAAAATGACCGCTTGGAACTATAGACCGAGGGGTTTCTGGGGTAAAACATGAAAATTAAATCAATTTTATTTATTATTTTTGGTTCTTCGTTACTACTTTCTGGCAACTTATTTTCAGCTGATGAAGAGGAAGAAAATGCTAGAGATAGAGGCGGTATTGAAGAAATAACTGTAACTGCGGAGAAAAGAACATCCACCGTTTCTGACACTTCAATGTCAATTACGGCTTTTGATTCTTCTTTGCTAGAAGATTTAGGTATGCAAGGTGCAGATGATCTTATGGATCAATTGCCTGCTACTACAAGAGACGCTTATGACGTAAGAATTAGAGGAGTTGGAAGAAACTTTAGGGCTCTTGGTGGGGACCCGGGCGTAGCGACTTATTACAACGGTGTTTATTCACCTGACTTTGGTATAGCTGCGTCAGAAAATTACCTTTATGACGTTGAACGTATTGAGGTGCTTAGAGGGCCTCAAGGAACTCTATACGGACGTAACTCAATAGGTGGTGCAATTAACTATTTAACCAAGAAACCTAGCTTTACTGGAGAAGGTGAAGTTAGAACAGTGCTTGGTGATTACGGCATGGAGCAATATTTCCTACTAAGTTCAGCTCCAATAACAGAAAACCTAGCTTATAGATTTAATGCTATTTCGGTAGAAAGAGACGGAGTGCAGAAAAATCCTGGAACTGGACCAGACGCCAACTCATGGGATGATGAAAACATCGTGATGACTTTGCTTTGGAATATTAACGATGACATGAACTTTCAAATCAGAGCTAATGACAGGTTAGCTGATCGTGTTATAAATAGTAGAGTCCTTCTTAATGAAGGTTATGCTCAATTCAGAGGCCAAAGAGATACCACAAATCCTGTTTATGGACTTAGAAAGGCTACGTCTACAACTCCAGGCGCAATTAAATTTACAAATTCTATTACTGGTAGAGTTGCTTACGGTGCTCCAAGAAGAGCAGGTGTAGACCCAGTAGGATTCCCTTGGAGATACAATCCTATGTACGGCAGATCTGATGCCCCTCAAACTATAGGAACTTTCCAAGTAGATAATAACGATGATACTAATTGTGGAGACTTTCCTTATGGACCTCCAGCTTGTGATTCTCAACACGTTAAGTTTGACCAAAGAGGTATTCAAGGAAAATACGAATGGGATATTAACGACAATACTACGTTAACTTATCTTTACGGAATGGTTGATTTTGAGTATATGTTCAACTACGACTTAGATGATACTAATAACTCTACATTTTCGCAGTATAGATCTACCGTTCTTGAAGACGTCCATATGATCACTCATGAAATTAACATTAATTGGATGTTAGGTGATGATGTAGAAGTTACTTCAGGTATTTTCTTTATGGATGAAAACAGACAGCAAACTTACTCACTAAGTAATAATGCTCCTTACATATTAAATGCGGCTAATTATGGATTGCTTGATACCACTTTTGGTACTGTAAAAGCGTTAACTGGAATTCAACTTGATCTTCCAGGAGCGCCATTTGAATACTACACTCAGTATCAAAGTTTAATGTCAATATTAGGATGGCCTTCTGACGCGGCAACCCCTCATGTGAGGGCAGGTGACGCGCCTTTAGGTACGACTATTAGTGGTAGATGGTCAGGTGATTCTCTGGGTCGTGTGTATGGTCACGAGAACGAAGTGCAAACCGATGCCGTTGCATACTTTACTCAAGGAACATGGCAAATAAATGATGAGTTTGCTTTAACTCTTGGTGCTAGATACGCCGAAGATGATAAAGAAGCTATGGAAATAACCGGTGGTTATGCTGAGCTTTATGCTAGTGCTTTAGCGGGTTACTTACCAGTAATAAATCTTCTAGCTGGAGCACCTTATATCCCAGTGGGACCTGATGCCACTCCTTCAGCCCAGACCAACGTTGCTATGGGTAATGCGTCGTGGAATTTTGATCCAACTTTATTGGCAACATACTCTCAGTATGCAGCCTTGGGTTTAATGCCTGCAAGCTATGTTTATCCTGCATCTTTAGACACACAAAATCCTTTAACGCCGAATTGTGCAATGACTGCTGAAACTTGTGCTACTCCTTTGAGATTAGGACAAGGTATTCCTTACAGTTACACAAGAAAAATTAATGGAGAGGATACTTGGAGTGATACCAACTTCAGAATTAATTTGGATTACTCACCAAACGACTATCAACTTTACTATTTCTCTGTAACAACAGGGTACAGGTCAGGTGGTTACGCTTTAGGTGTTTCAGGACAACGTGATGACGCAAGAGATCAATACGGTGTTCCAACTGGAACAGGCCAAGCGTTAGTTTCTTATGATAAGGAAGAAGTTTCCGCTGTAGAATTTGGTTACAAAGGTCTGCATCTTGATGACACGCTGCAAATATTTGCTTCAATTTATCACTACGACTATGACGGTTATCAAGATGAGTTAGAGCAATTTGATCCAATTAGAGGATCGGGCGCTAACTTTGTTTCAAACGCTAATGGAATAACCAACGAAGGCTTTGAAATTGAAATGAACTACGCTGCAAGTGATAGATTAACTATAGCTGGTAACTTCAGTTGGACGGAAACAGAATACGGAGAAGACTACAACGTATTTATGGTTGATGATCCCATCAACCCTGTACCTGTTTTCGGAGACTGTACGCAAGGTTATGTAGGTTGTAGTGTTGTAACAGAGGCGCAAGCGGCTGATTACACAGTGAACTTAAAAGGCGGACCTTTAAAAGGTATACCTGAACTTAAGTACACTCTAAGAGCAACTTACGAGATGGATTCTAGATGGGGCCCTATCTGGTTATTAGCTAGTTACTCATATACAGGTGATTTCTCTGCTTCTGGAATTCAGCGTGAGCTTGATATGATTGAAGCTAGAGATACAACCAATGTCAGCGCTTCATGGTGGAGCGAAGACGGTAAAGTTAGTGTTAGGGCTTACGTCAATAACGTAATGGATAATGATCAGTATTATTCATTAGGAACGGGCGGTGCTGAAAATAACTACGCCAAAACCGTTGGTGCACTTTCGCCAAGGACTATGGGTATAGATCTTAGATATAAGTTCTAATCCAATTAGCTCAATAAGAACGGGTCCTCTTGGACCCGTTTTTTTTCTGGCTTTCTTAAATAACTTCAGTAGAATCCGCATCCTTCATTGATTATGAAAAGAACTAAAATAATTTGCACTATCGGACCCGCTACTGAAAGTTTTTCTAACCTGAAGAAACTTTATAAAGCAGGCATGAATGTTGCTAGATTAAATATGTCGCATTCTGACCATAAGTCAGCTAAGAAAATTATTGAAAGAATAAAAAGACTTAATAAACAAGTAAAAATACCGGTTGGCATATTACTAGACACTCAAGGACCTGAAATTAGGACTGGTGATTCAACTTCTATAGTAGATTTAACTCCAGGACAGTTAGTTTCCTTTACCGTGAGAGATGCAGTTGACGTAGAGACTACATCTATTCGAGTGAATTATGATGAGCTTATAGACAGTGTAAAAGTTGGAACACTTATCTCATTAGATAATGGTCTGCTAAATTTTAAAGTTTTAAAGAAACATGAAAATGAACTTGAATGCAAGGTAATAGATGGAGGGAAGTTAGGAAGCAAAAGACATGTGAATCTTCCTGGAATAAGGATAAATCTTCCTTCAATCACGGAAAAAGATAAGGATGATATAGCTTTCGGTCTAAAAGAGGATGTGGACTTTATTGCTTTGTCGTTTGTAAGGTCAGCAAGTGATATTAAAGATTTAAGACTGCTATTAAAAAAGCAAATTAAGAAAGTAAAAATAATTTCTAAAATAGAAGATAGTGAAGGTTTAGCTAATATTGATGAAATCACAAAAGCTTCTGATGGAGTGATGGTTGCAAGAGGAGATCTGGGAATAGAAACAGATTTATTCAATTTACCAAATATACAAAGGAAGATAATGTCTAAATGTGCCAAGTATGGTGTTAGATCTATCGTAGCAACCCATCTTTTGGAGTCGATGATTGAAAATCCAACGCCAACTAGAGCTGAGGTAACTGATATTGCTAATGCAATATATGAAGGTGCTGACGCTGTCATGCTCTCTGGAGAAACAACCATAGGTAAATATCCAGTGGAGTGTGTGGATTTTATTTCTAAGATAGCCAATCAAACTGAAAAATATCGAACTTTAGGTTATGAATCTAAGTTAATTGTAGATACGGATTGGCAGCATTTAGGTATTGCAGCTAAATCAATGGCAGAATCAATTCAAGCTGATGGGATTATTGCCATAACTAGATCTGGACAAACAGCGGAAATAGTTTCAAATGCTAAACCTTTTATGATTCCAGTTTACGCATTTAGTAGTAATAAAAAAACTTTAAAGCAGCTTTCTTTAGCAGGTTCCGTAAACTCTTTTTATTCGAAAATGCATTCAGACCATGAAAAAAATGTTAACTCTGCATTAAAGATCATAAAAAAAGAACTCAACCCTAATAAAAACCTAAAATTTATTGTTATTTCAGGTATTTTGTCTGAGAAATCTGCAGATTCTATCGAGATCAGAAATCTGATAATCAAATAACAAAGCCTAATAATTTAAACATTATGGTAAAGTTTTGTTATGAAGCCATTCTCAATAGCTGCATTACAGCTAGATTTAGACTATTCAGACAACTTTAATCTAGTTGTAGAAAAGACTTACCAAGTTGCTAAAAGGTACTCATGGGTTCAGATGATTGTTATGAGCGAACTAGCTGTTGGTGGTTCAAGTCGTTCATTGGAGTATTCTTTAGAAAAACAACTACCTAAATTCCAGGACATCGCAAAAGAATTAGGTGTTTGGTATATCCCTGGTTCATTTTATGATCATACTAAAGATGAAGTGAAAAACATTGCTCCCGTGATCTCTCCTAAAGGTGATCTAGTAGCTACTTGCACTAAAACTTATCCTTTCTTGCCTTATGAAACAGGAATAACGTCAGGGGTAGAACCATGTGTTTTTGAGATACCGGAAGTTGGTATCTTTGGTATGCATATATGTTATGACCTATGGTTTCCGGAAACCAGTAGATCGCTTGCCATGAACGGTGCGCAGGTAATATTACATCCAAGCCTTACGGATACTTGTGACCGAGATGAAGAAAAAATAATGGCCAGAGCAACGGCTATACAGCAACAATGTTATTACATTGATGTTAATGCAGGTGGAAAACAAGGTAGAGGACTTTCTATTGCTTTAGGACCTGAAGGGGAAGTATTGAATGAATCTAGTGAAGCTGAAGATATTGTTTTGATTGAAATTGATACGAATAAAGTGGATAGAGTGAGAAAAAGAGGCATTAAGGGCTTGGGTCAGCCTTTGAAAAGCTTTAGAGACAACCCTGAACCTTTTACTAAAAAAACCACAAATAACGAATATCTTAAAGATTTAGGTGTTTTAGAAATTCCAAAAAAGGAATAAACTTTATTTAATGAAAGCCTTAAGTATATTTATAGCTACATTCATATTTTGTTTTTCTTCTTATGGTGTTTCTGAAGAATTACCTAGAGGGCCAAATGGTAAGCCTGATTTAAATGGAGTTTGGCAAGTTTTAAATAGAGCAAACTATGATTTAGAAGCTCATCCTGCAAGAGCAGCAATGCAGTTAGTAGAAGGTCCTGTAGTGCCTGTTCCTCATCCTGATATTTTAGCTTTAGGTGCTGTGGGTTCTGTGCCAGCAGGACTGAGTGCCGTTGTTGGCGGTAAAATACCTTACACAAAGAAAGCCTTAAAACAAAGAGATGAAAATAAAAATAATTGGTTAGAAAGAGACCCTGAAATTAAGTGTTATTTACCCGGAGTACCAAGAGCTACTTACATGCCATATCCTTTCCAAATATTTCATAGTGAATCTAGCTTCTTTATAGCTTATGAGTACGCAGGTGCTACTCGAAATATTTACTTAAAAGATCCTGGAGAACCTCCAGTTGATTCTTGGATGGGTCAATCTTGGGGGCAATGGGAAGAAGATTCTTTTGTAGTAGAAACAAAAGGCTTTAATGGTCAGACTTGGCTGGATAGATCAGGAAACTTTCACAGTGATCAATTAAAGGTTACTGAAAAGTACACTTTAATGAATGAACACACAATGCAATATGAAGCAACGATTGAAGATTCTGAGATCTTTACTCGACCTTGGACTATACAAATGATGCTTTATAAGAAGGTAGGAAGGGATGCAGAATTACAGCAGTTTAAATGTGTGGAGTTTGTTGAGGAGCTTATTTATGGTGAATGGAGGGCAAAGTAATAGTCTGATGAAAGTTCTTTTAATATTTATTATTAGTTTGCCATTAGTCTTATTGGGAGAAGAATACGAGGTGCCTAAGACTTGGTTTGGAGATCCTGATTTACAAGGAACTTGGACAAATGCAAGCTTAACTACTCTAGAAAGACCTGATGAGTATAAATCCCTAATCGTTAACGAAAGGGACGCGTTGATTGCAAAGAGAATGACGAAACAATTTGTTGATGCCCAGGATAATTATTTAGAACCAGGAGAGACACCAAAAGCTGGTGCAGACGTCGGAGGGTATAACACTGCGTGGATGGATTTTGGAACTGAATTATTTAAAATTGATGGAGATTATAGAAGTTCTATTATTACATATCCTGAAGATGGTAAATTGCCTAGACGATGGATAGGTTGGGGAAAAGAAGCTATAGCTATAGCAAGAATGTTTAGGCAAGCAGATCATCCTGAATTAAGATCTTTAGGGGAAAGGTGCATTGTTGGGTTTGGTTCTAGTGGAGGACCGCCTATGTTAAACGTTCTTTACAATAATAATTACCAAATAGTCCAATCTCCCGGTTATGTCATGATTATGGTTGAAATGAACCATGACGCTAGAATTATTAGACTTAATTCTGAGTTTAATCCAGACAACATGAGAAGGTGGTTGGGAGACTCTATAGGTTCTTGGGAAGGTAATACTTTAGTGGTTAAAACAAAAAATCATCACCCACAGCAAAAATTTAGAGCAGCGATAAGGCATCAGATATTAATATCAGAAGGAGCGGAAATTACTGAAAGATTTACTAGGGTAGGGAAGAATGAAATTCTTTATCAATTTGAAGTTAATGACAATGAAGCTTACAAAGATGTATGGAAAGGCGAGATGCCTTTAAGAGCATCCCAAGAAAAAATTTATGAATACGCATGTCATGAAGGAAATTATGCCATGGCTAATATTTTGGCAGGCGCAAGAGCTGAAGAGGAGCAATAATTATGAGGAATATATTTAGTTACGTTGTTTTTTTAATTCTCTTCTCATTTAGTTATACAATTTATGGCCATCATGCTTTTACAGCAGAATTTGATGCTAATGCACCTATTAACATCACAGGAAAGGTGGTAAAAGTTGAATGGATTAACCCTCACGCATGGGTGCATGTTGAAGTTCTAAAAGAATCAAAAGCAACCATATGGATGGTAGAAGGAGGCACTCCAAATACTCTGATTAGAAATGGACTTACTAAAAATTCTATCAAACCAGGAACTGTGATTAACGTTAGAGGCTATCAAAGCAAAGGGAAACTTTGTCGTCCTAGGTGCATAGCTAATGGAAGAGATATAACTTTTCCTGATGGCAGTAAAGTGTTTATGGGTTCTTCAGGAACTGGAGCACCCAGAGACGGTTCGGATCCAAAAGAAAGGTGAAGAATTTAGTTTTATTATATTTCACATTAACTTTTTCTCCTTTTAATGTAGCAAGCGAAGATGAGCATGGCGATATGCATGATTTTATGGCTCATCTCTTAACCCCTGCCTCCGAGGCCATTTGGGAGTCTTCCGGTTACGTTATAACGGAAGAGGGTGAGTTTAGTCTAGAACCAACTAACGAAGAAGAATGGGAAAGAGTTTTATATGGTGCAAAGGTTATAACAGAGAGCGCCTCTTTGCTTAGCATCCCTTCAAGATCTAAAAATAGAAATGAATGGATAGTTTTTGCGGGCCTTCTTGAAGGAGTAGGGCAGAAAGCTTTTGAGGCGGCGGAAAAAAAAGACGCTAATGCTTTATTTGAGATAGGGGCTGAACTTTATCAAGTATGCGTGGCTTGCCATCAAGTTTATATGAATGAATAAGAAATATGCTTGATTTAGCCGTTTGGTTGTCTGAAACAGAATGGAGTATAGCGTTACATGAGTCCTTGTACCTTTACCCTTGGATAGAATCAACTCACGTTTTATCTATTTGTTTGTTCTTCGGAACGTTATTGTTTGTTGATTTAAGGTTAACTGGCAAAGTATTCAAAAATCTTTCTATATCTGAAATGAATAGAAAAGTTTTACCGTTAACTATATTTGGATTTTTAGTTATGTCCGTAACAGGACTATTATTATTTTATGCCATTCCAGTTAGGAATTACCAAAATATATTTTTCAGAATAAAAATGCTCCTAATAGTTATTGCGGGAATAAATGCTTTTTTCTTTCATAGAAGAATGTCTAAAGAAGCAAAGATTTGGGATAAAGATTCTTCTATACCTAAATCCATGAAGAATAGCGCTATAACATCTTTAGTTTTATGGTCTTCGGTGATAATTAGCGGAAGAATGATTGCATATAATTGGTTTGATTGCGACAGACAGCCCCAGCCTAGATGGATTAATGAATTAACTAGCTGTGAAGTTGATTACAGTCTTTTTGAGGGAATAGATGGTTTCTAAAGAGTTAATAGATATTTTCTATGTATTAGAAGATACCTTCATAGGGGAGTATGTAAGGAGCTCTTTATGGCTTTTTCCAGTTATAGAAAGTTTCCATTTAATTGGCTTAGGTATATTAGGTGGATCTGTTGTCATAATGGACTTTAAGTTAATGAAATTAATTTTTAGAGGCACTAATAAAATTTACGTATTAGAACAAACCAAAAATTTTTTTATTTTAGGCCTCTCACTCTTAATCCTAACTGGTGTACCACTTTTTCTCTCTGAAGCAGTTAAATGTTATTACAGTCGTGCATTTTGGATAAAGATGATTGGTCTTGTAATTGGGGTGCTTTTTGTTTACTTTGCACGTAACCCTTTAATTGTTAAAAAAGAAGGAACAATTTTGATTCTTATAGGCTTTGTATCATTCTCTATCTGGACGGTGGTAGCAGCTTCAGGAAGATGGATTGGTTTCTCTTAATAACTGAATATTTTGAGTGCACAAAAGCTAACTCTTAAAACTCGTATTGGCTACGGAATAGGCGATATATCTATTTGTCTATACTGGAGTGGAGTTGGTTTATACCTTCTTTATTTCTATACAGATGTAGTAGGCATTTCTCCTGCACTTGCAGGAGTTATATACGGGATTGGAATGATGTGGGATGCTCTTACAGATCCATTTATGGGGTATTTAGCTGAAAGGACAAGAACAAAGTGGGGTGTCTATAGGCCTTATATTCTTTTTGGTAATCTGCCTTTAGCCATTTCCTTTTTTCTTTTATTTTGGGTACCACCATATGAAGGGACGGCTCTTTTCGTAATACTTTTATTAATAAATTTATTACACCGAACTTGCTTTACCATTGTTAGCGTTCCTTTTTCTTCATTAACTCCCAGGATAACTGCAGATAGCGAAGAAAGGACAAATCTTACTGGATTTAGAATGCTTGGAGCCCAAACGGGTACAAACTTAATGGCTCTATGTGCTTTTCCAATTATTTTTATGTTTGGTGAAGGGGATGAAGCTAAAGGATTTATTTACTTGGCTTTAATTGCTGGAGTTGTTGCCATGATGATTCATGCTGTAACTCTTTATACTGTTAGAGAGCCTAGTACTAGCCAAGGAATTGATCGAGTTAGTGGAAGTTTAATAGAGACCGCTAAATCTATTGGAAAGAATAAGCCTTTTTGGCTGGTTTTTTCTGCTACGCTCATAGTCGGTGTTACTACTATTTTCTTTGGGAACAACCTAGTTTACTTTACAAAATACGCTTTAGATCTACATCAATATCAAGGGACTATTTTATTTACAAGCGGGATCATTTCTTTTGCTTCTATACCTGTTTGGTGGTGGATATCTAATAGAATTGGTAAGAGAAAGACCTGGTTAGTCTCATCTACCATCACTTTCTTTTGTTTATTGTTATTCTTTATCTATCCAATTCAAACCCTTCTAGAACTTTTAATTTTAGTTGCTTTGATAGGGGCAGGTTCAGGAGCAGGTGGCATTTTATTTTGGTCTATGTTGCCTGATACCATTGAGTACGGTGAAGTTAAAACAGGTATCAGAAGTGAATCATCTTTGTATGGCTTTATGACATTTGCTCAGAAGGGTTCAATAGCGATAGCTATAGGCATATTAGGGTTTACTCTGAATTTCATTGGATTTGAACCAAATGAAGCACAAAGTGAACAAACGATAAGTTCTATGAAATCGATCATGAGTTTAATTCCTGCTTTGGGAGTAGCAATAAGCTTCGTAATAATTTATTTTTACCCTATTGATTCTGAGAAACATAAAGAACTTTTAGAGCAATTAAAAAACAAATAGGAAAAACAATGACTAAGTGGGGAATTGCAGGAACAGGAATGATTGCTAAGTCGTTTGCGGAAGCATTAAAGGAAACAGATTCTGTTTTGCATGCTGTAGCCAGCACCTCAGGGAGGTCAGAAAAATTTGCTAATAATTATGAATGTTTAGCGTATGAAGGTTATGAACAGTTAATTAATGATCCTGATGTTCAAGCAATATATATAGCTACACCTCACCCTTCACATTTTGATATCGCTTTAAGCGCTTTAAAAAGTAATAAAGCGGTCTTGTGTGAGAAGCCCATGACTATGAATGCAACGCAAGCCATGATTCTCATCGATGCATCTAGAAAGAACAATACCCCGTTAATGGAAGCGTTCATGTATAAGTCTCACCCCCAAACAATAAAAATCTGTGAAATATTAAAAGAATCTTTTAAACCACCATTAACAATTGATGCAGAGTTTTGTTTTCAAGTAGAAGTACCTGAGTCACATAGACTAGTTAATAGAGAACTAGGCGGTGGGTCCATTCTAGACATCGGATGCTATCCAATGTCTATTTCAAGGTTAGCAGTTGGTAAAGTAAATGGAAAAGATTTCCTTAATCCAAATGGAATAGAGTGCGAATCAGAATTAAATTCGCAGGGCGTAGATTTAAATGCTCAAGCAAATCTAACTTTTGAAGACGGATCAACTGCTCATATTAAATCAGCAACTAACTTGGCTTCAGAAAGCACGGTAACAATAAAAGATGCTTCTAATACACTTATCATAAATCAACCTTGGCATTGCGGAGAATATACGGAAAGGGCATCCTCATTAGAGCTGCAATTAGGATCTCATGAATTTGAGACTATAGGGATATCTACAGAGAAGGGTATTTACGCAATTGAAATAGAGCATTTTGAAGAGTTAATAGAAGCTGGGGATATAGAATCAAAGATCGTTCCTCATAATGACTCTCACGGGAATATGATAGCGCTTGATCGCTGGAGAAAAGGCTCTGGGGTTTATTATGAGAGTGACAAAGGAGAAAATGTTACAGGCTCTTTATTTTCATTTGATATAAAAGAGAATAGAAAAGAAATAAAGAGAGCTAATTTACCCGGAATAGAAAAAGATCTTTCTCGATTAGTTTTTGGATGCGATAACCAGTCAGATAGCAATCATGCTTTCGCCATGTTCGACCACTTTTATCTCAGTGGAGGCAATGTATTTGATACTGCCTATATATATAACAATGGAAAAAGTGATGGTTATTTAGGTAGATGGATAAATGCCAGAGGTTTAAGAGATGAAGTTGTTATCTTAGGTAAGGGTGCGCATACTCCAGATTGCTATCCCAATAAAATTAGACCACAACTAGAAGAAACTTTAGAAAGAATGGGTACTGACTACCTTGATATTTACTGCTTGCACAGAGATAACTTAGAAGTTCCAGTTAGTGAATTTATAGACGCTCTTAGTGAGCTAAAAGATGAAGGTCTAATTAATGTATTTGGAGGGTCGAATTGGTCTTTACCTAGATTTAAAGAAGCTATTGATTACGCAAATGAGAATAATAAGACACCTTTTTCAATGCTCAGCAACAATTTTAGTTTAGCTAGAATGTTAGAGCCAGTTTGGCCTGGTTGTTTTAGTTGTTCTGAAGAAGATTACAAGTCGTATCTAGAAGAACATCAGATAGCTATTTTCCCTTGGTCCAGTCAAGCGAGAGGTTTCTTTCTTGAGTCTCAAGAGTTTCAAGGATTACAACACGTTGCCGATCCTAACAAAGATGAACAAGATAGGGTTTGGACAAATGAAGAAAATCTAGAAAGACGAAGAAGATGTTTTCAAATGGCTCAAGAGAAAGGACTTGAACCAATACAAATATCTTTAGCTTTTGTTCTGAATCAGCCTTTTCCAACGTTCCCTTTAATAGGTGCCAGGAATCTATTTGAAACTGAAAGCTCTTTAGAGGCCTTAAATTTAGACCTTTCTTCAGAAGAGGTTAATTGGTTAGATTTAAGCGAGAATTAAATTTAAAAACAGGTATTTAATCTTTGATTAAATCTTGTTAATCTTCATACAGGTGTCCCGCATTCAATTTAACACAAGGGGGATTGAATGTTCGGTTTCTTTGTTACCCTTTACAGGAGGTGGTCAAAATTAGTATTTATTTTAATTCAGGAACAACAGGAGTAGCCTTCTGACACGGGTTAACCCGGTTCCGGCTGGCAGTCTTAGAACAGTCAGTTGAAAAGTAGTTGAGATACGCTTTTCGGAAATCCCCGCCTTAGTGTGGGGATTTTTTTATTGTCTTGCCCCTTCACTATCAAAAATTCTTAAGTAGGTGAGTTGTTCATGATCAGAGTTATTCTTTACTTTGATGTAGTCACCTTCTTCAGCTAAGACAATATCTCCTGAAACAATTGAAAGTTCTGCTTTATGCTCAATACCAAAACTTGGATTAGTGCCATGACCAGCTTCGTGGTTGGCGTATTCAATCACTTCCATTTGCCCTATCCCAGATAGAAAAACATAAACTACTTCTGACTCAATTAGCCTATGTCCTCCAGTAGAGCCTCCAGGTTTAATTACTGTCTTACCAGCAACTAATTTTCTTAATAAGTCATTGGTCCATGCCGAATAACCATTGCTTTCTTTTGAAAGGTTTTCACCAACTGAGAAGTTTTCGTATTTTTTAGCCATAATTCTTCATAAAAAAAAGAAGCATTCTATCATCACTTCATCTTTGCTGTTTACTAACATGCAATATAAGATGAAAATATATTGAAATAGGGGGATTTGTGAGAAAAAGAAAATTCTGGGGATGGGGTTATGCTGATGAATTACTTTCTGCAGAGGAAGAAAAGAATATTGATTCTAGAATAGCCAAAACCTTCCAGTTAGATGACATAGAAACTTTGCCTATACCTAAAGTCGAAGATATAGACTTACCTAAGCCTCGCCTAGTTGCTCCATCAACACTTGTAAAAGTTATATCTGAAGATAAAGAAGAAAGGCTTAATCACACTTACGGAAAATCTTTTCCTGACGCCGCTAGATCTTTATTAAGAGATTTCTCTTCACCTCCTGATTTGGTCGCTTTTCCTAATACAGAGGATGAGCTTATCAATGTTATGGACTGGTGTGACGAAAGCAATATTGCAGTCATTCCTTATGGTGGTGGTTCAAGCGTCTGTGGAGGCGTAGAAACCCAAGTGGGCGATTCTTATTCAGGAGTTGTTTCTCTTGATTTAAGAAACTTAAATAAAATTATAGAAATAGATAGGGAAAGCAGAAGTGCAAGAATACAAGCAGGTATCTTAGGGCCTGACTTAGAGTCTAATTTAAAGAAAGAAAATCTTACGATGAGGCATTATCCCCAAAGTTTTGAATTTTCTACTTTGGGTGGGTGGATAGCTACACGTTCGGGAGGACATTATGCAACCCTATACACACATATAGACGACTTCGTTGAATCAACAAGAATGGTAACTCCATCGGGAGTTTTAGAAAGTCGAAGATTACCAGGATCTGGTGCTGGACCAAGCCCAGATAGATTAACTATAGGTTCTGAGGGAATATTAGGAGTAATCACTGAAGCTTCGATGAGACTGCAAGATCGACCTACCTTTAGGGCTTCAACGAGTGTTGAATTTGCTGATTATAAGGATGCCTTGAATGCTTTAAGACAGATAAGCCAATCAGGTTTATTTCCTGCTAATTGCAGACTGCTGGATAGTAGCGAAGCCGTGATGAATGGTGCAGGTGATGGATCAAAGCACATCCTTATACTTGCATTTGAATCTGCTGATCACGATAAAACGGCTGCATTGAAAAGAGCATTAGAAATTTGCTCTGACAATAATGGATTATATGAAGAACCAGATAGTAATAAGAAAGATGCACATAGAACTGGATCTTCAGGAAACTGGAGAAGTAGTTTTATTAAAGCTCCTTACTTCAGGGAAAGCTTTACTAGGAGAGGAATAATTCAAGATACTTTTGAGACTTCGATTACCTGGGAAAGAGCGCATTCGTTTATAACAGAAATAAAAAGTGATATTTCTAAAACGATAGAACAGATTTCAGGAAAGCCCTCTTTAGTAACTTGTAGGATAACTCATAGCTACCCTGATGGATTGGCTCCTTACTTTACATTTGGTGCCTTTGCTAAACCTTCCACAATGATTGATATTTGGAGAGAGATAAAACTAGCCACTAATGAAATATGTATTTCTAAAGGTGGTACTGTAACGCATCATCATGCAGTAGGAAGAGATCATAGGCCTAATGGATACGATGAGCAAAGACCAGAACTCTTTAAGGATATTCTTACGGCAGCAAAGGCTAAAGTAGATCCAAATGGCATAATGAATCCGGGCGTTTTGATTGATCCAGAAAATAAGGAAATAAAGAATTGGTTAAAATAAAAGTTCAGAATGCAATAATTCACCATAACTGGCATAATTTAAAGATAATGAAGGGGAATTAATATGTCAAAACAAGCTACTTTTACTCAGATGTTAGATGGAACTGCGGAAGATTACGCAATAATCGCCGAACATGGAGCAAAGTTGGCTTCAAAACTTCCAGATAGAATTTTAGAGCACTTATTAATCTTGAAAGGTGATACTGGAGGATTTGCAGTTGATAGGTACGAACACAGCTTACAAACCGCGACAAGAGCTTATCGAGATGGTAGAGATGAAGAGTATGTGGTTTGTGCGCTATTACATGATATTGGAGATACTATAGCTTCAGCAAATCACGCAGACCTTGCAGCAACTATGTTGGAGCCATTTGTTTCCGAGCAAAATTACTGGGTGATTAAACATCATGGAATATTTCAAGGATATTATTTCTTTGAACATTTAGGTTTAGATAAAAATTTGAGAGATGAATATAAAGATAATGAGAATTGGGAAGCTTGTGCGGAGTTTTGCGCAAAATATGACCAGAATTCTTTTGACCCTGATTACGAAACAATGAGTATTGAAGAATTCGAACCTATGGTTAGAAGAGTTTTTTCTACACCAAGAAACTCTATATATAAGAAAAGAGATTACGCCTAAATATTAATTCTATGGAAAGAATTGAGTCTTTAATCAAGGAGTTAACGCTTGAAGAAAAAGTCTCTATACTTTCAGGATCCAGTGCTTGGCACACCACAGCTGTTCCTAGATTAGGAATCCCAAGAATAAAAATGACCGATGGTCCTATAGGGGCTAGGGGGGACTCCGTTTCAGGTGAGACTTCAGCTTGTTTTCCAAGTGCTTCTTGTCTTTCTTCTTCATGGGATGTAGACAATATTGAAGAAGTTGCTAAAGCCATTGGCCTAGAAGCTAAGAGCAAGGATGCCGATGTCCTGTTAGGACCAACTATAAATTTACACAGACACCCCTTAGGAGGGAGACATTTTGAATGTTATTCAGAAGACCCTATATTAACAGGTGAACTAGCTTCTAGTTACGTAAAAGGAGTTCAATCAGTTGGTGTATCAGCATGCTTAAAACATTTCATAGGAAACGATACTGAATTTCAAAGACATTTTGTAAGTTCAAATATTGATGAGAGAACGTTGCGTGAGATGTATTTATTGCCTTTTGAGATGGGTGTTAAGGCTGGATCTATGTCAGTTATGTCAGCTTACAATCAATTGAATAATGTTTTCTGCTCTTCTAATAAAGAAATACTGATTGATATATTAAAAGAAGAATGGAATTTTTCTGGTTATGTTGTGAGTGACTGGGGAGCAGCTTTAGACACTGTCGGAAATGCTAACGGTGGATTAGATTGTGAAATGCCTGGGCCTGCCAAGAGTTGGGGAGGTAACCTGGTTAAAGCAGTTAATGATGGTAAGGTTGATGAAGAGATAGTAAACGATAAGGTTAGGAGAATTCTTAGGGTAGCTGAATTTACTGGTCGATTAGATAACCCGCAAGAGCAACCAGAAAAAACAAACGATTTAGAGGAAGATCATGTCTTAATAAGAAGATCAGGTGCTGAAGGGATGGTGCTCTTAAAAAATAATTCAGTCTTACCATTTCAAGTAGATAAACTAAAGAAGTTAGCAGTTATTGGTCCTAATGCTCTTAAGGGGCAATATCTAGGTGGCGGTAGTGCTGCATTAAACTCTCATTATGTTGTTCATCCACTAGAAGGTATAAATAATGCTGCTGAAAAGAATGTAGAGGTAGAATTTGCTAAAGGCTGTCATACACATAAATTCCTACCATCGATTCCCAATGAGTTATTAAAAGGAGGGCAGGGGTATAAGGTAGAGTTTTATGATGGTCAAGAATTTGAAGGATCACCAGTAGAAACAAAAAATCTAGAAGGAGGAAAGTTTTGGGCCTTAGGGGGCTTTGGATTAGATATAGTTTCTAAATCTAAGAAACCTTCTTTAAGTGTTCGTTTTAGTGGAACAATAAAGCCTGAGGTAAGTGGAGAGTATGATTTTGAAATATTTAGTATCGGGCCTTCGAAGCTATCAATTGATGGTGAGGATCTTATAGATAATTGGTCTTCGCAAGAACCAGGAGATACTTTCTTTAGTATGGGAAGTAAACCAAAACGAGGACAAAAAACACTTGAATCTGGAAAAGAATATTCCATTAAAGTTGAATATAAATGGGAAGGAAGGTTCCCTGCCGTACAGATAGGAATGTTAGCACCAGATGACCATGATCTTATGAAAGCAGCTGTAGATTTAGCAAAAGAATCTGATGCAACTATTCTTATTGTTGGTACAAATTCTGACTGGGAAACTGAAGGGAATGATAGAGACTCTTTATTGCTACCTTTAAAACAAAATGAATTAATAGAGAAAGTCTGTGCAGCCAATAAGAATACCGTTGTGGTCCTTAACACAGGATCCCCTTGTGAAATGCCATGGAATGATCATGCTGAGGCCATTCTGCAATGTTGGTTTCCAGGTCAAGAATTTGGAAACTCTTTAGCGGATATTATTTTCGGTAAAATCAATCCTTCCGGAAAACTACCAACAACTTTTCCGGTTAAACTAGAAGACACTCCTGCTTACAGTACTTATCCAGGAAAAGACCTGCAAATGGACTACGAAGAAGGACTTTACATAGGGTATAGGTGGTATGAGAGAGAAAAAATAATCCCTTTATATCCTTTTGGACATGGGCTTTCTTACACTTCTTTTAGTTATTCTGATATTAGAGCGATTCCGCCTAAAGGAACCAGTTCGGTAGCTGCTTTTGAAGTAGAAATAACTAACTCAGGGGAAGCAGAAGGGAAGGAAGTTGTCCAATGTTATGCCTCTGTTCAAAATTCTAAAATCGATAGACCATTAAAAGAATTAAAAAAATTCCAGAAAATTAATTTAGTTCCAGGAGAATCTAAGAAGATTACCTTTGAAGTGAATGAGCGAGATTTATCTTATTGGAATGTAGAAACTAAAACTTGGCAAGTAGAACCAGCCCAATACATTTTTGAATTTGGTTCTTCTTCTGCAGATATTCGTGGATCAGCAGAAGTTTGGTTAGGATAAATTAGACTTTCTTAGGAGCTCCTTTCTCCGCAACTTCTTCATCATGGAATTTTCTGGTTTCAACCAGCTCAGGAATTAAACTATCCAGTTGATCGAGTGACCATAAATCATCAGTTGTAAATGACTTAATAATTGCTGGTTGCTGCATTATTCCCAGAATCCCACCTTGAGAATGTATTATTTGTGAAGTTACTTCTTTGGCAGCATCTGTGCACAGCCACGCAACTACTGGTGCTATTTGCTCCGGTCCTTGAGTCCAATCATTTTCATCGTACTTTCTTCCAGCAGCTTCTATAAGATCTATTGTTAATCTAGTTGCTGCACCTGGAGATATGGTGTTTACAGTACATTTATATTTAGCCACCTCTAAGGCCAGTGATCTCGTAAATCCAGCTATTCCTTCCTTAGCAGCTCCATAATTAACCTGGCCAAAGTTTCCGAATAAACCGGATACCGAAGACATGTTAATGATCCTACAATCACTTCTATTGGTATCTCTTATATATCTAACTAGAGGCCGTGTGCAGTTGTAATGTCCCTTGAGGTGGACTTCCATAATGACGTCCCAATCAGACTCTTCCATATTGTAAAGAGTTCTATCTCTTAGGATACCGGCATTATTTACTAGAATGTCAGCTTGACCAAAGGCATCCATAGCAGAATTAAAGATATTATTACCACCTTCAACAGTACCTACTGAATCATAATTAGCTACAGCTTCTGCTCCTAAATCTTTGATTTCATTAACAACTTCATCTGCAATCTTACCGCCCCCAGTTCCATCTCTATCTCCGCCAAGGTCATTTACTACTATTTTTGCTCCTTCTTTAGCTAGATATAAACAAATTTCTTTACCTATACCTCTTCCAGCTCCAGTAATGATGGCTACTTTATCGTTTAGTCTTCCCATAATTTATTCTTTTTTAGTTTACTTATAGTTTAAGAATATAGTCGTTTTATAAAAAAAACAGCTATTTATTCTTAATTATGTACTATATAAATAGATGTTTAGAGTGAGAAATATACAAACTAATGGAAAGCACACAACAGGCGCATAGAGCAAATCGATCCACGCAATTCTTTTATGGCTTTGGATCCATAGCCGTGGGAATAAAGAATAATTTATTAGGAACTTTTCTACTCATTTATTACAACCAAGTTTTAGGCTTAGATGCGTGGACTGTATCCACTGCATTTTTCTTTGCTTTAATAATAGACGCAATATCAGATCCTATAATTGGAATTTGGTCTGATCGAACAAATAGCAAATACGGAAGAAGACATCCTTTCTTATATTTTTCTATTATTCCTTTTTCTTTAGCATATTATTTCTTAATAGCTGGCCCGGCTCCAGGCGAGATGGACGAAGGAAATCTTTTTTGGAGATTAGTTTTTCTGTTGATGATTCTAAGAATTTCTATGACGCTTTTCGAGGTTCCTAGAGGTGCATTGGCTCCAGAGCTTTCTAAAGATTATGATCAAAGAAACACTCTTGCTTCTTTAGGTATGATGTTTGGTTGGTTTGGTGGAGCAGGCATAGATTTTATAGCAAGATATTATTGGTTAGATTCATTTGTTGATTTTGATGGATATCAAATTTTAGCTTTTTGGGGAGGGATAGGGATATTTATTGGAACCGCTGTAACTACTATAGGTACCCATAGAAATATAGCTGAACTGCATAAACCACCAGCTAGATCTATTGATTTCCGTTCGTTTAGTAAGGAGTTGGTACAAACTCTTTCTAATAAATCATGGCTTGTGTTGTTTGCTTCCGGTTGCTTTTATTCTTTATTAGTAGGCTTAGAATCAGGTGTAGGAACTTACTACAATGAATACCTGTGGCAATGGAACCCAAAGACCATTGCGGCTTGGTCTTTAATTACACCTATATGTGTAATAGCTTTAGTCGGATTTGCTCCTAAAATAGCTTTCGGCAGGAATAAAAAAAGGATAACGGTAGGAATATTCCTAACAACTATAGTTGTTGGACCAATGCCAATAGCTTTTAGGTTAATGGATATTTATTACGGCACTAATATCATACCCGCTAATGGTTCAGACGGTCTTTGGTATTTATTAGCTATACATGGAGCATCTATGGCTTCTCTTGGAGCTTTGGGCTTTGTGTTCATTGGATCAATGGTAATGGACATTACCGAACAAGTAGAGAATAAAACCGGAAGAAGGGAAGAAGGTTTATTGGGTACAGTTAGTTCTTTTGTTCATAAGCTTGTTGGCGCTGGAGGGGTATTAGTGTCAGGAATAATACTAACCTTTGCAGGGTTCGATAATCCTGATCTTGCTGGCGAACTTTATGGTGGGGAGGTTATAAATAGATTTGCTGTTATTCATCTTATCATCGGCATGACTTTACCTTTTATTTCCACTTTGCTTGTTTTAATGTATGACATCGATAGAGGGAAGCACAATACTCATATATCTGATTTAGGCTATGTTGAAGAAAAATAATGTTTTTCTTTCCTTTTTCAGATGATAATCCAACAACAAATAAACCATATGTTTGTTATTGCTTAATCGCAATATGTGTTTTTGTATTCTTATGGCAAAGTTCTTTGCCTACCAACCTTAGCAACGAAGCAGTTTATAACTTTGGAGTAGTGCCTTCTGCCTTATTAGGCGACCAAGAAAGTTATATCGCACCATCATTATCTGTCTTCACTTCAATGTTTATGCACGGAAGTTGGATGCACTTAATTGGCAACATGGTTTTTCTATGGATATTTGGTGACAATATTGAAGACAGCATGGGAAGAGGTAAATTTATTGTTTTTTATTTGTTGTCGGGAATTGGAGCAGCCTATCTACAGGCATTTATCGACCCCAGTTCCAGTATTCCAATGATCGGAGCTAGCGGAGCTATTGCAGGAGTATTGGGTGGATATCTTTTGTTACACCCTAAAGCTAATGTGAATGTACTGATGTGGATTATTATTATTATTTCAGTCATTCGAGTCCCTGCATTTATTGTCTTAGGCTTTTGGATAGTAGGACAGTTTTTTAATGCATCTTTTGGTGCTGAAGGAGGAGTAGCTTATTTTGCTCACATTGGAGGCTTTATAGCTGGAATGTTGTTGATACCATTTTTTAAGAGAGCAGATATTAGTTTGTTTCAAGAAGCCCATTCACAGGCTTTCCAATCATCAAATTTTGATTTTAATAATCTTAGATCAAGAAATAGTAATGATGATTTTATGCAAGATTTTATCGACAACGCCAATAAAAAAGATAAGAATTAGAGTATGCGTTATATAAGTATTTTCATAGGGTCACTTGTATTGGTAATAGGCATCTACGTGGCTGGTGTTTATATGAATTTATATGGGGAACTTGAAGAGCCGGGTGTTTCTGTTGACTCCGAACTACCTGACTCTTTAGTGCAGAATAAGCTCATAGCTCAGAAACCGTTTGGAGGTGCTAAGCAGATTTTGTTTGGTGACACACACGTTCATACCACTTACTCAACTGACGCTTTCTTTTGGAGTCTGCCGATAATGAACGGGGAAGGCCCTCATCCAATTTCTGATGCTTGCGACTTTGCAAGATTCTGTTCAAATTTAGATTTCTGGGTCAGCACTGATCATGCTGAGGCGCAAACTCCTAGGAAGTGGAAATCTATAAAAGAGGCTGTTAGGAACTGTAATGCTTCTACTGAAAGCAAGGAACCCGACTTAGTAACTTTTCTAGGTTTTGAATGGACTCAAGTTGGCAATAATGCAGAAAGTCATTACGGACATAAAAATGTTATGTTTCTTGATACAGAAGAAAGCAAGGTACCAAAAAGGCCAATAGGCGCAGGTGGAGTTGCGACAAATGGAATGAGAAATACGTTACCTAATCAAGCCAAGTTGCTAAGACCTGCAGCTTTTTTAGACTTTGAGAATAGACATAGATATTTCAATTTTTTGAGTTTTGCAGAAGAATTAAAGGGAGGTAAGTATTGCGAAGAGGGAGTCAACTCTGCTCTGCTTGGTGACGATTGTTATGAATCTGCTGACACACCCGAAGACCTATTTAGAAAGTTAAATGAACTAAACTTTCCAGCAATCGTTATACCGCATGGAAATACCTGGGGATTTTATAGCCCTCCTGGAATCACTTTGGATAAACAATTAGAAAAAGATTTTAATGACGATAATTTACAAATTTTATTTGAGGTTATGTCAGGGCATGGTAACTCAGAAGAATACAGACCTTGGCGAGCAGTTAATCAAGATCAAGAAGGAAAATTAACTTGCCCTGAACCTACAAAAGATTACCTGCCTAGTTGCTGGCGCGCAGGAGAAATAATTTATGATAGATGCATTGAATCAAATTTAACTGAAGATATATGTTTATCAAGAGCAGAAGATGCAAGAAGTAATTACGCTGTTATGGGAGTGGCGGGGCACTTAACTATTCCAGGAGTAGAAATAGAAGATTGGCTGGATTCAGGACAATGTAAAGATTGCTTTATCCCTTCTTTTAATTACAGGCCTGGAGGTTCAGCTCAATACGGCTTAGCTATTTCTAATTTTGATGGAGAAGATGTTAAAAGATTTAACTTTGGATTCATTGCTTCGAGCGACAATCACAGGGCTAGACCAGGAACAGGTTATAAAGAAATTGATAGATTTGTAACTACTGAAGCTAACGGCCCCGCATCGGAATACGCTGCGGAAGCACTTTATCCTAAAGATAAGCCTATTCCTGAATCCATAGATTTAAGAACTCAAGAGCTTTTAGGTTTAAGGGCAGGTTTTGGTGCATTTGAAGCAGAGAGAGAGGCTTCCTTCTTTACAACAGGTGGTTTAGCTGCAGTTCATTCGCAGGGAAGAGATAGAGAATCTATTTGGAGCGGACTTCAAAGAAAAGAAACTTACGGAACCAGTGGCGACAGAATATTACTTTGGTTTGATCTAATTTCAGGAGATTCCGTTACACCTATGGGAGGAAGCGTTGAGACGTCACAAAACCCTACATTCCAAGTAAAAGCAGTAGGTGCTTTTAAGCAAAAACCCGGTTGCCCTGATTATTCCTCAACCAATATAACTGCCGAAGAAATAGAAAGAATATGTAAGAACGAGTGCTACAACCCTTCTGATGAAAGAAAGTTAATTTCTAGAATAGAAGTTATTAAAGTAACCCCGCAGACTTACAAAGGTGAAGACGTAAATAGTTTAATAACTGATCCTTGGAAGGTATTTGCTTGCCAACCGAATGCACAAGGATGTGAAGTTGAATTTTCAGATAATGATTACAACGAAGGATCTAGGGATGCTGTTTATTACGTTAGAGCAATACAAGAGGCTTCTCCAGCAGTTAATGCAGGGAACCTTCGATGTACCTACGATGAAAACGGAGAATGCACAAAGGTAAATATTTGTTATGGGGATGACAGAACATCTAAAGATGACGATTGTTTAGTTCTCTCTGAAGAGAGGGCTTGGTCCTCACCTATCTATTTAAATTACTATAATCTTTAGTATTTAACCTATAAGATCAACATTCTAATAAAATCGATTAAGTAATTTACATTAAATCATGGAAGAGAATTCAAAATCTAAATTAAGTTTTAGTACAAAATTCTTTTATGGTTTTGGCTCTATCTCTTTTGGCATAAAGAATAACGGCTTTAGTTACTTTGTTCTTTTTGTTTACAGTATAGCTTTTGGGCTCGAGCCCTGGATGGCTGGTTTAGCACTAAATTTAATATTAGTAGCAGATGCAATCACAGACCCTGTGGTTGGCTACTATTCAGATAGATTGAGATCAAGATGGGGAAGAAGACATCCTTTTATGTATGCAGCCGCAATCCCTGTAACTTTATCTTATTATTACTTATGGGTTCCTCCTGCTGACCTAACTCAATGGCAGCTTTTTACTTACTTATTAGTTTGTGCAACTATCATTAGAGTGTTCATAACTTTCTATGAAGTTCCTTCTGTTGCATTGGGACCAGAATTAACAGACAGTTATGTAGATAGGACTTCTTTGATGTCTTATAGGTATTTCTTTGGTTGGTTTGGAGGCCTTACAACTTACAACTTAGTTTGGTGGGTTTTTGAAGATAAATATGAAGGTGGAAGAACTAATCCAGAACTCTGGGCAGAGTATGGCTTAATAGCAGCAATTCTTATATTCATCGGAATAATAGTTACTAGTTTAGGGACTCACCGACACATACCTAACTTAATTGAGCCCCCAGAAAGAAAAAAAACAAATGTTCCTGAAGACTTTATAAATTCTAAAAGTATTTTTCAAAAAAAGTTAAAATTAAATACAGCTCTTCCGAACTGGTCTACACAAGATAGGTTTCTATTAAGATTATTATCGAATATTGCTAATTTTATATTTAGTCTTATCTTCATATGGTTTCTAGCTAATATCATGAGATTAATTGGATTTGTACTAACCAATATACTTCCTGAGAATATAATTATTTCCCTTACAAAGGTTGAATTCTTTTTAAAGAGCCTAGCGATAGAAGTAGCTGAAACTTTAACCATTAGCCGATCTTACAAATTTTTATTCTTTTGTGGACTTTTAGCTTCAGTTGCAGGGGGAATAGAGGCAGCCTTTGCAATTATTTTTGATAGCTATTTCTGGGATTTAGATACTGAACAAATGCAAATTCGTGGAGCATGCATTTATATATCTCCTATCGTTGCTATTTTCTTAGCTCCTTGGTTTTCTGATAAATTTGGAAAAAAAGAAACTGTAATGTCTATATGGGCCTTTCAGATAATATTTGCAGCTTTACCATTTGCTTTAAGGTATTCAGATTTAATATTTGGGACACACCTATTTCCTACCAATGAAAGCCCGTTACTCCTTCCTGTATTGTGCATTCATGTGGTTATAAATGTTACTGCAGCAATAATTGTCTTTGCAACACTTGGTTCTATGATAATGGACTTAGTAGAAGACATTCAGTTAGAGACAGGAAGAAGAGAAGAAGGAATTCTTTTTTCTGCTAGGTCTTTTGCTGATAAAGCTGTGAGTGGATTTGGTTTAACTTTAGGTGGAGCGATTCTTTCTATAATCTCTTTTCCAAGCAGTAAAGAGATAAGAGAAAACTTTAACGGACAAGTTCCTTCAGAGATTCTTGCAAATCTAGCTCTCTGGTATGTTCCTATATGTATAATTGCTTTTGGGTCGGCCTTATTAATGGTCAGGGGATATACTTTACAAAGGTCTGAACATGAAAAGAATATTGCAAATCCTGATACAAAAGTTTGGAAGGGTGAATAAGCTATTAGATGCTTTATAAGTCTGAATTTAAAACACCTATCGGAACATTAGGATTACTAGCCAATAAAGAACAACTACTTAAACTCAGCTTTAAAGGACTAAAAGATATAACTGAAGAAGCAAAAGAAGATAAAAGCAGATTTAAGTTATTATTTAGAGAGCTAGACGAATATTTTGTTGGAGAAAGAGAAAAGTTTTCTGTTGATTACTTAGTAGATACTTCTCCTTTCGCCGCAAGGGTTTATAAAGAAATGGTCAAGATACCTTATGGCACAACCATGTCTTATTCTGAATTGGCCCGAAAATCAGGAAGAAAGTTAGCGTATAGAGCAGTAGGCACTACTTGTGGAAAGAACCCTTTACCCCTAATTATTCCTTGCCATAGAGTCACTGCGGTTAATGGTTTGGGTGGGTTTGGTGGTGGATTAGACACTAAAAGATTTTTACTTAACCTCGAAACCAACTAAAATTAACTTTTAAGATTAGACTGTACTTATGAGCGCATGTAATTCTATTGAGGAAAAACTAAAAATTGAACTTGATCCTTCTCATTTAGAGGTAATTGACGAGAGCTATTTGCATAATGTTGAACCAGGAAAAGAATCTCACGTTAGGGTGGTGGTAGTTTCAGAAAAGTTTCAAGATTTAAATTTAGTTAAAAGACATCAGCTTATTTATAGCAATATACAAGAAGAGCTCTCTGGACCTATACATGCAATAACTCTGCACACATTTACCTCTCAAGAATGGGAAGACAAAAATCAGGTAGCAGAAGCCTCGCCTGACTGCTTAGGCGGATCAAAGAAGGAAGCTGAATAAGTCATATGTCAAAATATCACGTATTAACTTTCTATCAGATTAAACAGATTTCTGATCATGAGAAACTGAGTAGAGATGTTACTAGATATGCTACTAAAAACTCTTTATTAGGCACATTCTTTTCAACACCCCAAGGCATTAATACTACTATGTCTGGAGAAAGAGAAGCCTTGAAAGGTTTAATAGAATTGCTAG